>Ga0335396_10000198_pt1 | contig 77919 bp, 58 predicted proteins | sample FRY02_FD_205743 | JGI IMG/M metagenome (GOLD analysis project Ga0335396, IMG submission 205743) | Freshwater microbial communities from Lake Fryxell liftoff mats and glacier meltwater in Antarctica - FRY-02 (spades assembly) (version 2) | ecosystem: Environmental > Aquatic > Freshwater > Ice >...
TCAAAAAACGGTGCAAAGCCCTTGCGCAGCCGCCCGCGAAGAACGAAACCAATCACCTCCCAACCCCGTGATCCCATAGCTTAACTTCACGCAATCCTGGCCGAAGAACAGGGTCCACCTCAAAACGAGAACCGCCGTGTGGTCGTGTCGTTCTCCCGCTGCAAGGAGGGGCGCTGCTTCCTGCTCGTTCGCGAGGAGTCGGCCAAGATCGCCATGGAGCGCCTGCAAGGGCTGGGACTCAGCGGGCGCGAGGCTGCGGTGATGCATTGGGTCTGCGAAGGAAAAAAGAACCCCGAGATCGCCCAGATTCTGTTCGTGTCGGTCCACACCGTGAACCGTCACATGGAGCATATTTTCATCAAATTCGGCGTGGATAACCGGCAAAAGGCCATCAAGGCCGTGGCGGATCGCATGGGCGGGTGATCCAGGAGCGGGGCCGCCGTGGCCCCGCAGACGGGATCAAATCACTTCACCACTGGACGCAGTACCATATTGCGGTAGTCCACGTTCGTGTGGTCGCCTTGCAGGAAGATCGGGCCGGGCTTGAACTCGTCGCTGGTCAGAGCACCGCCAGTGCAGCCGAGCACGGGGGCGTTGTCGATGATCGTCGTGTCATTGAGGATGACGGTGAGATGGCGGTCCACCAGCGTGATGTCCAGCGTCTGCCATTCGCCGACCGGCTTCTCCGCGTTCACGCTCGGCGTGATGCGGCTGTAGAGCGCGCCCATGTGGTGCGAGTCCAGCGGCTTGCCGAAGCTCTCCATCACCTGCACCTCGTAAATGCCGCGCAGGTAGATGCCGCTGTTGCTGCCTTCCAGGGTGCGCACTTCGGTCTTCAGATTGAAATCTGCAAACTCCGCGTCGGTGCGCAGATTGCCGAAATGCTTGCCCTTCTCCTTCACCACGCGGTTTTGCAACGCGCCATCCACCACGCTCCAGCCGTTGTCCGCTTCCTTCACTAAGCGCCAGCCGGTGAGATCCTTGCCATTCAAGAGCTGGACCGGCTCGCCAAATTTTACCTTCGCGAGGTCGGGTGCGGCAGGCAGGTCGGCGATGCGCTGGCCGGTGAACTCCGCTGGTTCGCCCATGGCCTTCCCCTCGGCGTTTTTCTTCGCCGTGGTCAGCTTCAAAGTGGTGCCTTCGGTCTTGGCGGTGATCGTTTCGATCGCCGCCAGCTTGCCTTCCTTGTTTTTCTGCTCACGTGTCACGATCAACGTGTCGCCATCGAGCTGCGTGCTCGAAGTCGGCACCACGCTGCCACCGCCCCAGAGCACGCTGGAGCTGAGCGCACCGTCTTTCTCTTCAACGCCGAGCCAGCCTGCGCCACCGCCAGGGATCGTCAGCGCCCAGCGGCCGCTGAAGGGATTGTCAGCGGCATGCAAAACAGCGCCGAGACTGAACACGGCGGCGGCGGAGAGGATTCGAATCGAGGAGAGCATAAGCGGGCAGGTTGGTGGGTGAGTTGGGTGTGGTGAAACGGGTTTACTTGCGCTGATCCTTCACGCAGTCGGGATCAGTCGGCGTCGGCGTGCCCACTTGATCCGCTGGATGCGTATAGAGATACCGCCAGACCGGCTCGTGAATCAGTTTGCCGTCTGCGCCCTTCACCGCCGAGCCGCCAGGCGTCACGGAACCATGCGCGCGATTGGCGTCCTTTTTCACATCGGCATCCGTGGTGAGGCGGCGGCTGTTTTCATACGGTGGAGCGCTGCTGTCCACCGGCACGATCGGCCCGAACTGGTTCAGTCCCATCATCTCCCACGAGCGGCAGTAGTGGTCGCCCGTCCAGCCACCATCCAGCACATGGCTGAAGGCGAAGATGCGATTTGCGGGCGTCGCAGACGGCAGCGCCTGCCAGCTTTCGTAATTGTCACGCGGACCGCAGAGGCACACCACGCGGTCCACTTTTTGATGCTTCGCAAAGCGAGCCGCCGTGGTCGAGCCATGCGAGGAGCCGGACATGATCACCTTGTCCCAGCGCAGGCCCTTGCCGTCCGCGCTGATGAACTGGCCCCACTTGCCCTTCGGCTGCTCTTTCGCCAACCATTGCACGAACTGAAACGCCCGCTCCATCATTCCATCCGGCTGCGGAATGCTCACCAGGTCGCTGTGATCCTCGCCCGTCGAGGCTTCGAGGCGGATGTCGCCCAAGGTCTTGCCGTCATCACGGCGTGCCGCCGGGATGATGCCGAACCACTTGTTCGCGTAATGCACCTGGATCGCGTGCAGTCCGTAGCTGTTCAGCCGCTCAAACAGCCCCGCGTTGTGGCCCATAAGCCAGATCACCAGTTTGCCCTGTGGCTTCACGTTCAGATCCACGCTCGCATTTTGCAGATCCTGCGGTTTGCCCTTTTTGTCCGTGAACACGAAGTCGATTTCAGGATGCTCCTTGGCACGCGGATCGATTTCGCTCGCACGTTTCGAGATGGTTTCAGCGGCATGGAGGCTGACCGACAAGGCCAGCAGGCAGATGAGGATGTGTTTCATAGAGTGATTTAGGATTCAAATCGCAGCCCGGCGCAATACGACCCCACGCTGCGGATCGTCGCACCATCGGCCCGTGTTTGATCGAGCGCCTGCTGCACGCGCGGATCGGCGGTGGAGCCTTCGATCTCGATGTAGAAGCGATACTTGTTCGGCTGACCGCGAATCGGGCGGGATTCGAGGCGCTTCATGTTGATGTCGCTCTCGCTTAACGGTGTCAGGAAGCGGCACAGGCTGCCGGAGCGGTCCGGCAGCTCGACGACAAGCGCGGTGCGGTTGTGTTCCAGCGACGGCGTGTTCGCCGCATGCCCGATGAGATAAAACTGCGTGATGTTCGGCACCTCGCCCGCAATCGGGAAGTGCAGCACCTGCAACCCATGCCGTTCAGCGTTCTGCCGTGGCCCAATCGCCGCCGCTCCGGGTGTGGCGACGGCTTTTTCCGCCGCTTTGGCCGTGCTCGGCTCCACGACGCGCTTCACGTTAGGGTAGTTGGCCTTCAGCCAGTCATCGCCATGATAAAACGGTATCGCATGCGAGTGAATCGAGGTGATGGCTTCACCCGCTCTGCCTAGCAACGCCAGCTTCACATCCAGCGTCAGTTCTTCGAGAATGCGCAGTTCGCAACGCACATCCACGAGGCGATCCACTGTGTCGATGATGAAGCCGCCCGAAGAATTCTCGATCGGCACGATGCCCAGCGCGCCTGGATTCGTGGCGAGGAAATCGAACACATCGCCCACGTTGTCCCGCAGGCTCACCGCCACATCGGGAAAACGCATCTGCGTGATCAGATGCGAAAAACTGCCTTCGGGGCCGAGGCAGGCGATGGTTGGCGGCGGATTCATGCGCCGCGCATGCTCCGCTGCTGACGCCCACGGTCAAGAACACCGCGCTGGATTTCATCACGCCTTCGCGTTCCTTTCCGCATGCGTCGCCACTGGCTAATCTTTTTCACCACCCTGCTCGTTCTGGCAGTCGGCGGTTGGTGGGGCCTGCCCTGGCTGGTGCCGCTGCCGGAAACGTTGCTCAAGCCGCCGCCCAACTCCACACGCTATCTCGCCCGCGACGGCACGCCTCTACGGCATCTGTTGGATGAAAACGGCACACGCTCTACTCCGCCAGTGCAATACGCCGAGATTCCACCCATGCTCGTTCACGCGTTGCTCGCCGCCGAGGACAAACGCTTCTTCTCGCATGGCGGCATCGACATGCTCGCTATCGCCCGCGCTGCCTGGGACAATATCCGCAGCCAGCGTATCGTCTCCGGCGCATCGACGATTCACCAGCAGCTCATCAAAAACACCACGGCGCAAACCGGCAAACGCACGCTGTGGATCAAGATCATCGAAGCATTGCAAGCACGCCGTCTTGCGATGTCATGGAGCCGCGAAGACGTGCTCGCTGCCTACGCGAACCGCATTTCCTTCGGCAATCTCATGACCGGAGCCGCCACCGCCGCGTCCGGCTATTTTCACAAGCCGCTCGGCGATCTCACGCCTGCTGAATGCGCGCTGCTCGCGGCATTACCTCAATCGCCGAGCCGTTTGAATCCGTTTCGCAATTTGGAAGCCGTCCTGCCGCGTCAGCGCCACATTCTGGACCAGATGCACCAGCTCAAGTGGCTCGACGACGAACAGCATCGCGTCGCTTTGAGCCAAAAAATCGTACTGCAACGCTTCAGCGGCGGATTCGAGGCTCCGCATGCCATTGAGATGCTGCGTGGCGAATCGAATGCCACGACGATCCGCACCACGCTCAATGCCACACTCCAGCAGCAGGTCGAAACGATCACCGCGCAGCGTCTAGAGTCACTTAAAGGCCGCCATGTCACGCATGGGGCTGTTGTCGTGATCGAAAATGCGACTGGTGCCGTGCTCGCGCTCGCTGGCTCGCGCGATTTCTTCGCGCAGGACGGCGGACAGCTCAACGGTGCCTGGTCTCCGCATTCACCTGGCTCGGCCTTGAAGCCGTTCACGTACTTGCTCGCGTTTGAACGCGGTGCCACGCCTGCGAGCATCGTCACCGACCTGCCCATCGAGTTCGCCACCGCCTCCGGCACCTATCGTCCCGAAAATTTCTCCCTGCGCAGCTTCGGGCCGATGACCTACCGCCACGCTCTCGGCAATTCGCTCAACATCTCCGCCGTGCGCGTGCTCGATTCCATCGGCGGTGCTGAAACACTGCTGCCAAGGCTGCGCGAACTCGGCCTGAGCACGCTCACCGAAGACGCCGCGCATTACGGCCTCGGCATCACCATCGGCAACGCCTCCGTGCGCCTCATCGAATTCGCGAACGCCTACGCCTGCCTCGCGCGTCTCGGTCGATTCAAGCCGTCGATGTTGCTGCTAGATGCTTCCGCAGCCGAAGAACGCCGGCTTTTGGGCGAAAACGAAAGCTGGCTGATCGCCGACATCCTCAGCGACAACCAAGCGCGTGAAATGGCCTTCGGCAGCTATTCGGTGCTGCGGCTGCCATTCAAATGCGCCGTCAAAACCGGCACCAGCTCCACCTTTCGCGACAACTGGACACTCGGCTATACGCCCGAGTTCACCGTCGGCGTCTGGGTCGGCAATTTCGACAACACGCCGATGCAGGACGTCAGTGGCGTCACCGGCGCAGGCCCGATTTTCCGTGATGTGATGCTGCACCTACACGAAAAACATCCCGCCACCTGGTTTGAGCGTCCCGCAGCTATCAGCCACGACCGCATCGATCCGCGCACCGGCAAACGCCTTACCCCGCAGACGCCGCCCGCTCGTTTGAGTCGTGAGGAGTTCTTCATTGCAGACAGACTGCCATCTGTCGCACAAGCCAGCGATTACGACGCCCGTGGCCGCGCCACCCTGCCACGCGAGTACGCCGCATGGGTGCAAAGCAGCGCCAACTGGCTCGGCGATCTCGTCACCACCGACGAAGCCGATGCGCGACCGATGTTGCGCATCACCAATCCCATTCCAGGAACCGTCGTCATCCTCGATCCCGACATCCGCAACAAAGGTAATCACCTCCTGCTGCAAGCCGCTGGATCAACCCAACTGCGTTGGATCTGCAAAACCCTCGAAATCAGCACTGAAGGCACTCACACCTTAGCCATCCTCAAACCTGGACGACACGAGATCGAGGCGCTCGATGAAACGAATGGACTGAGAGCAAAGACGTTTGTGATCGTGCAGGAGGAGTAGCGCATCGATTTCACGTTCGCGATGCTTGCGCGAACAGCGTTAATTGTTCTTTGAGAGAGGCGCAATAACTGGGCAAACCGTGGTCGGGACGCATGAGAAATCCGTCCCCGAATAAAAAAAACATCAAAAGGGAGTTGCAGGGGAACGGAAGTGCTCTAATCTGTTTGCCCGCTAGCGAAAAACAGCGGCTGAAACAAAGAGGTAGGAGCGGCGCAAAGCGGCTTATATTTCCCGAAATTCAGAATTGATCTTTCAGAAAACAGAAGTGGTAAGCGAGGTGTTAAAACCGCGTGAAGCCACGAAAAAACAAAAGGCTAAATTGTGCGCTGCGCGCGAAAGTGCGCAGGTGCCTGTGGTTTAAACAGGACAGTCAATCGCTGGCTCTAACGAGCTGGCAAATATTTTTGGAGAGTTTGATTCTGGCTCAGAACGAACGCTGGCGGCGTGGATAAGACATGCAAGTCGAACGGGATCATCGGAGTAGCAATACAACGGTGGTCTAGTGGCGAACGGGTGCGTAACACGTGGATACATTCCGGGAAGCGGGGGATAGCCCAGGGAAACTTGGATTAATACCGCATGTGATCGAAAGATCAAAGACGGGGACCGCAAGGCCTGTCACTTCCCGATTGGTCCGCGGCCTATCAGCTAGTTGGCGGGGTAACAGCCCACCAAGGCTACGACGGGTAGCTGGTCTTAGAGGACGACCAGCCACACTGGAACTGAGACACGGTCCAGACACCTACGGGTGGCAGCAGTCGAGAATCTTTCACAATGGGGGCAACCCTGATGGAGCGACGCCGCGTGGAGGATAAGGTCTTCGGATTGTAAACTCCTGTCATGCGCGAACAAGGTTGCCGAGTTAATAACTTGGCAAATTGATGGTACCGCAAGAGGAAGAGACGGCTAACTCTGTGCCAGCAGCCGCGGTAATACAGAGGTCTCAAGCGTTGTTCGGAATCACTGGGCGTAAAGGGTGCGTAGGTGGCGTGGTAAGTCAGATGTGAAAGCCCGGGGCTCAACCCCGGAATTGCATCCGATACTGCTATGCTAGAGTACTGAAGAGGTGACTAGAATTCTCGGTGTAGCAGTGAAATGCGTAGATATCGAGAGGAATACCAACGGCGAAGGCAGGTCACTGGGCAGTTACTGACACTGAGGCACGAAGGCTAGGGTAGCGAACGGGATTAGATACCCCGGTAGTCCTAGCAGTAAACGGTGCACGTTTGGTGTGGGCGCAATCGACCGCGTCCGCGCCGGAGCTAACGCGTTAAACGTGCCGCCTGGGAAGTACGGTCGCAAGATTAAAACTCAAAGAAATTGACGGGGACCCGCACAAGCGGTGGAGTATGTGGCTTAATTCGATGCAACGCGAAGAACCTTACCTGGTCTTGACATGCATTGTGTCTCCGGTGAAAGCCTGATAGGGTAGCAATACCCGCTTTGCACAGGTGCTGCATGGCTGTCGTCAGCTCGTGTCGTGAGATGTTGGGTTAAGTCCCGCAACGAGCGCAACCCCTGTGATTTGTTGCCACCGGCTTATGCCGAGCACTCGAATCAGACTGCCTCGATCAACGAGGAGGAAGGTGGGGATGACGTCAAGTCCGTATGGCCCTTACGACCAGGGCTGCACACGTACTACAATGCCCAGTACAATGCGAACCGAGACCGCGAGGTGGAGGAAATCAATAAAACTGGGCTCAGTTCGGATTGGAGTCTGCAACTCGACTCCATGAAGCTGGAATCGCTAGTAATGGTACATCAGCTACGGTACCGTGAATACGTTCCCGGGTCTTGTACACACCGCCCGTCACATCATGGAAGCTGGTTTCGCCCGAAGTGCGCGCGCCAACCGCAAGGAGGCAGCGCCCTAAGGCAAGACTGGTAACTGGGATGAAGTCGTAACAAGGTAGCCGTAGGGGAACCTGCGGCTGGATCACCTCCTTTCTATGGAGAATGTCCAATGGCTCACGCCTATCATGGACAAGGTCGACGCCTCACTGTCGCAAGACAGCGGCGTGTGAATGACGCAAGTCACCACAAAACCTTAAACTGCGTTTCAATAGCCGCAGCGTGCAATTTAGTCTTTTTGTTTTTTATGCCTTGAGCGGGGGTTTAGCTCAGTTGGTAGAGCGCTAGCTTTGCAAGCTTGATGTCAGGAGTTCGAGTCTCCTAACCTCCACCATCAATGATCAGCGGGCATGTAGCTCAGTTGGTTAGAGCACCGCCTTGATAAGGCGGGGGTCACTGGTTCGAGTCCAGTCCTGCCCACCATTGCTCATGGCATTCTTGTTTATTTCTGGGATTAAAGTTCTTTGACAACTGTATATTGGGTAGAAAAACAAATTCAAATTGAGCCATCTTGAGAACCAACAGGTTGCGAAAAGATAATTAAATAGAATCAGGCGAAAACATTTCTGGTGCGGTGCAAGCCGTGCCACCAAGAGATGAAATTAACAATGTAAGATTTATAGGGTATGTAGTGAATGCCTTGGCACTAGCAGGCGATGAAGGACGTGGTAAGCTGCGATAAGCTTCGGACAGCCGCAAACTGGCTTTGACCCGGAGATCTCCGAATGGGATAACCTGTGACGACTCATATCGTCACGTTCCGCTCTGAATAAAATAGGAGCGGACACGCAATACCGCCCGAAGTGAAACATCTCAGTAAGGCGAGGAAAAGAAAGCGAATGCGATTCCGTCAGTAGTGGCGAACGAAAGCGGAACAGCCTAAACCGGAGGTTTACTTCCGGGGTTCGGGGCCCGACGTGGCAGTTGAAGAGTTAGGTGAAGCGAATGGAAAATCGCTCCAAAGAGGGTGAGAGGCCCGTAACCGAAAACTTAACAACGCCTAGGGATTCCCAGAGTAATACGATCCACGTGGAATTTCGTATGAATATGTGCCGACCACGGCATAAGGCTAAATACTCGCTAGTGACCGACAGTGAACCAGTACCGTGAGGGAAAGGTGAAAAGAACCGCCGTGAGCGGAGTGAAATAGTACCTGAAACCACATACCTACAAGGTGTCAGAGCCGGCTTGTCCGGTGATGGCGTGCCTTTTGCAAAATGAGTCTGCGAGTCAGTCTGTGTGGCAAGCCTAAGTCCTTCTGGGATGGAGGCGGAGCGAAAGCGAGTCCGAATAGGGCGACAAGTCGCACGGGCTGAACCCGAAGCGGAGGCGATCTACCCATGGCCAGGTTGAAGCGTTGGTAATACGACGTGGAGGACCGAACTGGTGAACCTTGAGACGTTCTCGGATGAGCTGTGGGTAGGAGTGAAAGGCTAATCAAGCCCCGTAATAGCTGGTTCTCCCCGAAATGTATTTAGGTGCAGCGTCATGCGCTGATCGCGGGGGGTAGAGCACTGAATGAGCTAGGGGGCATACCCGCCTACCAAACTCAATCAAACTCCGAATACCCGCGAATGTAGCATGGCAGTAAGACAGTGGGGGATAAGCTTCATTGTCGAAAGGGAAACAGCCCAGCCCTGCAGCTAAGGTGCCCAAATACCGCTAAGTGGAAAGGAGGTGAGATTTCATTGACAGTGAGGATGTTGGCTTAGAAGCAGCCACCATTTAAACAGTGCGTAATAGCTGACTCATCGAGAGATCTCGCGCCGAAAATGATTGGCGATTAAGCGGTATACCGAAGCTCTGGATTGTACCAATTACGATTGGTGCAGTGGTAGGGGAGCGTTCTGTGAGCGTCGAAGCGTGAAGGCGACTGACCGTGGAGTTCACAGAAGTGAGGATGCAGACATAAGTAACGTTAAGGGCGGTGAAATCCCGCCCCGCCGTAAACCCAAGGTTTCCTGGGCAACGATTTTCGTCCCAGGGTTAGTCGGGAGCTTAGTCAAGGCCGTATGGCGTCGGCGATGCACATCGGGTTAATATTCCCGAACCGGCTATGGTTAAACCACAACGTGCGCGGTAATTGAGAAGGCCTGCCGGCTGAAAGTGGCAGAAGGAAGCGGGGCAACCCAAATCCGGTCCTTTGATCCGACCGCCGAGAAAAGCGTTGTGGCCCTTTCCATGGCCGCCCGTACCGCAAACCGACACAGGTGGGTGGGTAGAATATACCAAGGCGAAAGAGTGAAACCTCGTTAAGGAACTCTGCAATCTAGTCCCGTAACTTCGGAAGAAGGGATGCCCTCTTAGGAGGGTCGCAGTGAAAGGGGACAACCGACTGTTTATCAAAAACACAGCATTGTGCCAAGACGAAAGTCCAAGTATACGATGTGACACGTGACCAATGCGGAAAGATTAAGGCAAGGGGTTAGCCGCAAGGCAAAGCTCTGAACCCAAGTCCCCGTGAATGTCGGCCGTAACTATAACGGTCCTAAGGTAGCGAAATTCCTTGTCGGGTAAGTTCCGACCTGCACGAATCGTGTAACGAGTTGTCCGCTGTCTCAACGAGGGGCTCAGTGAAATTGTAATAGCAGTGAAGATGCTGCTTACCCGCAGAAGGACGGAAAGACCCTATGCACCTTAACTGTAAGCTGTCACTGGTCGTTTGGTTTCCATGCTTAGCGTAAGTGGAAGACTTTGAAGCGGAACTTTCGGGTTCCGCAGAGTCGTCAATGAAACACCACCCTTGGGTATTGAACGATCTAACCGCAGTCCATGAATCTGGATGTGGGACCATGTCAGCCGGTCAGTTTTACTGGGGCGGTATCCTCCCAAAGAGTAACGGAGGAGCGCGAAGGTTGGCTCAGCGTGGTTGGCAATCACGTGTTGAGTGCATTGGCATAAGCCAGCCTAACTGTGAGACCTACAAGTCGAACAGATGCGAAAGCAGGCCAAAGTGATCCGGTGGTTTAATGTGGAATTGCCATCGCTTAACGGACAAAAGGTACGCTAGGGATAACAGGCTGATTTCATCCAAGAGTTCATATCGACGATGAAGTTTGGCACCTCGATGTCGGCTCGTCGCATCCTGGGGCTGGAGAAGGTCCCAAGGGTCCGGCTGTTCGCCGGTTAAAGCGGCACGCGAGCTGGGTTCAGAACGTCGCGAGACAGTTCGGTCCTCTATCCTCTGTGGGCGCAGGAAAGTTGCGGGGTTCAATTCCTAGTACGAGAGGACCGGAATTGACGCACCTCTGGTGTTCCAGTTGTTCTGTCAAGAGCATCGCTGGGCAGCTACGTGCGGAAGGGATAAGCGCTGAAAGCATCTAAGCGCCAAGCCCATCCCAAGATAAGCTTTCCCTGAAGGATCGTGGAAGACCACCACGTTGATAGGCCACGGGTGCAAGCGCAGTAATGCGTTCAGCTTAGTGGTACTAATCATCCGTTTGTCTTACATTGATCATCTCAAACTGAAGCCTGGTTCCAGGCTCAACTAGAATCTGTCAATTCTCCCAATATGCAGTTGTCAGGGAACCTTCCCTGAAAGTGTCTCCAGACACTCGGTTCATCCGCCTCACTTGGCGGTATGAGCCGCAGTCTGGTGACCATGGCACAGTGGCACCACCCGTTCCCATTCCGAACACGGCAGTGAAACGCTGTTGCGCCGATGATAGTATGGCGACAGGCCATGCGAAAGTAGGACGTTGCCAGATTAAACATCACCCCGCATCTCGCCAGAGATGCGGGGTTTTTTGTGCGCTAATTGCGCGCAGGTCGCATACGCCAGGACCAGCGGCGACACGCTGCGGCGGCCGCTCTACCGCTGCAAGCCAACATGGCCCAAATCACGCCAACACATACGCAGTGCCATGTAGGATGACCAGAACGCAATGACTCCCACGTCTGCAACACCGCCACTGCTAAGCTCTACTCACTTGCGATCCAGTGAGAGCACAAAAATCAGACGCCCGCTTTTCCAGGCCGGGCCACCAATGAAGAGCGGGCTGCCAGCGCGCAGCACGGCGTCGCTTTTGACCAGCACCTGCTGCTCGCGCCAGACCTGGAGATGCAGGTTCACCCCGCCTTGGTCAGCCGGGCCTTTGGAATCTATTTTCAGAAACAAGTCCTGTGAGGGCACGACCCAGGATTCAAACTCGCGGAAGATGTCCTGCTGATGCTGGCCAAGAATTTCGAAATGCTTGAAGGGGAACACCTTGCCCAGCCGCTCGTTGAGCTTGGGCAGGTTCGGGGGCGGTTGCTCGCGCCCGCCGGTGAGCTGGGCGGCGTCGTTGGTGGCAAAAATCAGCGCGCCCCAGACGCGGCCATCGGTCGCTGGTTTGACAGCGGGCGTTTCCTGCGCACGCAAGGTCACGCATAGAGAAAGCAGGGTGATGGAGGTCAGCAGGAACTTCATCCGCGTGGGGAGTTGGACCAAATCAGCGGCAGTCCGGTGGCATCACGCGAAATCATGAGCAGACGGCCGCCAGCGACATCATAAAGCGTGGTGGCGGCGAGCTGTGGCTCGGTTTCGCTGTGTTTGACATGGATGCCGGAGACTTTGCGGTCGGCGGGGATGGCATCCAGGCCATCAAGCATCAGCACCGTGGCGTCAGCTGCCTCATCGTGAAACGCATGTGCCTGCACGCCGATTTTTGGCGTGTAGGAGCTTAGGATAAAACTATTGGCAGAGGTTTCTGCGATTGGACGCAGTAGCACTAAGCCGAGCACCGCCAGCGCCACGGCACCAGCAGCGGTGAGCCAGGGCTGGCGCAACCAGCGCAGCAGATCGCCGGGCGCGGCGGTTGCTTGCGCACGTTCGTTGTCGATTTCCAATTGACCGATGCGCACCTGGATCTGCGAATTGAAAAAATCCGCGTGCGGCACGGTCATGTCAGCAGGCAGATGACTGCGGATGCCGACGCTCAGGGCGCGCAGTACCTGCGCTTCGTTGGCGAGCGCGGGGTCCGTTTTGAGCCGCGTTTCAAATGCGGCGTGCTCGGTGGCGTTCATCTCGCCATCAAGCCAGCGGATGAGGTCATGATCTTCAGAGGGTGGTTTCATAAACGTCTTTGAGTTGTTCCTGCAGTTTTTTGCGGGCGTAAAACAGGCGCGACATCACGGTGCCGAGTGAACAGGGCACGAGCGCGGCGATTTCTTCATACGCGAGGCCTTCGACCTCGCGCAGGATGATCACCTGCCGGTGATCGGTGGAAAGGTTTGCGATGGCCGTTTGGATGCGCTGCCCTAGCTCGGCATTGCGCATGGCGGTGTCGGGGGCGGGATCGCCTTTCGGTGTGGCCTCGGCACCGACCGCGATGCGGTGCTCCGTGCGTTCGTCATCAAATTCACCATCGCCCTGGGTTTTCTTCTTCCGCAGCCAGTCATAGCTGACGTTGTGGGCGATGCGGTAGAGCCAGGTGTAGAAACCGGCGTCGTGCTTGAAATTGGGCAGCGCGCGCCATGCCTTGATGAAGGCCTCTTGTGCGAGATCCCAGGCTTCGGTGTCGTTCTGGATGAGGTGGTAGGTCATGGCGTAGATCCTCCCACGGTAGCGGGTTACGAGCGTGTCAAAGGCCCGGGTGTCACCTGTTTGGGCGCGTTTGACCAAGTCGATGTCAGGGACTTCGCCAGGGTCGGGCGCGGCTGCGGCAGGCATGGATGTGAGTGGCGAAGGATTGACGGCAACAGCCGTATGTTTATTCGAGCCGCAGAGCAGATGAAGGTGAAAAAACCTCCAATCGTTGAATCAGGGAATTTTCAAACTCTGTCCTGGGCGGATGAGATCGCTTTTAAGCCCGTTAGCGCTTTTGATTTTTGCCACAGTGGTCTTCTTTTTGAGGGCGATACCGTATAAAGTGTCGCCATTGGCGACAGTGTATTTCGAATTGGTGGTTTTTTTGGCATACGAAGTCGATTTTTTCGCGGAAGCCGTCGATTTTTTGGGTGAGCTGCTAGTCGTGGTCGTTTTCTTCGGGGTGGAGGAGGAGACGGACGAGGTCGTCTTCGTGCTGCTGAAGGCGTAAGGGTCTGGCGGCGGTTCTGGGGCAGCCGGCGGCTTCTGATAAGAAGGCGTGGAAGGCTGCGCGTTACCACTTTGGCCGGAATAGGGGTTGTAGTGGCCGTCGTTGCCGTAGTTCGAGGCGTAGGGGTCGCTGTTGTTGGAATTCTTCAAGTTGTCACAGGCAGACAACGCAAGACAGGAGGCGGACAGGAGGATGAGACGGAGTGCAGTCATGATGGTATCAGGTGTTCGCCTTCAAACCCTTGGGGCAGGAGACCTGCGCACTAATGAAATCAGACGCACCCTTTTCAATGCCGAATTTGCGATCGGTCGATTTCGCGATTCCGCAGAAAAAGGGCGCTGATGCCTGCGTTACGATGTTCGCGGCAATTCTCCCGACTCAAACCTTGCCAAGCGGGGTGCCTGTCCTTAGTTTGCATTCCCAACATGAAAATCGGCTTCAATCTCCTGCTCTACTCCGGCCACATCACCGAAGCGAACTACCCTGTCATCGAAAAACTCAAGGCCACCGGCTACGATGGCGTCGAAATTCCTATCTTCGATGTCAGCAACCCGGCGCACTTCAAAGACATCGGCCAAGTGCTGAAGGACAACGGCCTGCAATGCACTGCCGTCACCGTGCTGCCCGATGAGGCGCACAACGCCATCAGCGCTGTCGCCGCGAATCGCCAAGGTGCCATTGACCATCTCAAGCGCGTGCTGGAGTGCGCTCACAATGCGGGCGTGCAGACCCTTTGCGGTCCTTATTATCAGGTGCTCGGCCAGTTCACCGGTGCCTTCCCTTCCGAAGCCGAACTCGCGGGCGCTGCCGAAGTGCATCGCGCCATCGCCCCTGTGGCGGCGGCCGCAGGCGTGAAATGCGCCATCGAGGCGCTTAACCGCTTCGAGGCCCACCTGCTCAATACCATGGAGCAGGCCACCGCTTATGTGAAGCGCGTCGATCATCCGAACTTCGGCACGATGTACGACACCTTCCACGCCAACATTGAGGAGAAGAACCCGCTGGCGGCCATCGACACCGTCTTCGCCTCCGGCAAGCTCAACCACGTCCATATCTCTGAAAACGACCGTGGTACCCCCGGGCGCGGCCACATCAACATCACCGAGCAGATCAAGCACCTCAAAAAAATCGGCTACGACGGCTGGATGACCATCGAGGCCTTCGGCAGCGCCCTGCCCGATCTCGCCGCCGCCACCCGCGTCTGGCGCGACTTCTTCCCCAGCACTGAGCAAGTTTACACCGAAGGCTACGCCCTCATCAAAAACGCCCTCGCCTGATTTCAAATCACGTCAAACCAACCCATTCAACCCATGAACACACCGACTACCAACCCCGCAGCGGCCACCTCGCGTCGCCAGTTTATCGGCACCACCGCCGCCGCCAGCGCCCTCACCGTCGCGCAATCCGCCTGGGCCGCAGGCAGCGATGAAATCAAAGTTGGCCTCATCGGCTGCGGCGGCCGTGGCACCGGTGCCGCTAGCCAGGCCCTCAGCACCAACCAGGCAGGCGTCACGCTGCATGCCGTCGCCGATGCCTTCAAAGAAAAGGCCGACGGTGCCCTCAGCAACCTGCGCAACAAAGTCCCTGACAAGGTGAAAGTGGACGACTCCCGCGTTTTCGCCGGCCCTGACGCCTACCAGAAAGTCATTGATTCTTGCGACCTCGTCATCCTCACCACTCCTCCCGGCTTCCGGCCGTATCATTTTGAGGCCGCCGTGAACGCTGGCAAAAACATCTTCATGGAAAAACCCGTCGCCGTGGATGCCCCCGGCGTGCGCAAAGTCCTTGAGATGGCCAAGATCGCCGACGAAAAAAACCTCAAGGTCGTCTGCGGCCTGCAGCGTCGTTACCAAAACTGCTACCGTGACGCCCTCACCCAGGTCAAGGAACAGGGCATCATCGGTGACATCACCGGCGGTCAGGTCTATTGGAACGGCGGCGGCATCTGGTTCCGTGACAAGCGCGATGACCAGACTGAGCTCATGTATCAGATCAACAACTGGTACTTCTTCACCTGGCTCTGCGGCGACCACATCAACGAGCAGCACATCCACAACATCGACGTCGCCAACTGGTTCCTTGGCGGTCACCCTGTCAGCGCCCAGGGCATGGGCGGTCGCCAGCAGCGTGTGGACAAGAAATTCGGCCAGATTTTTGACCACCACTACGTCGAGTACACTTATGAAAACGGTGTCCGCATCAACAGCCAGTGCCGCCACCAGTCCGGCGTCTCCAATGCTGTGCGCGAAGAGTTTACCGGCACCAAGGGCAAGATCTACCTCGACAACAGCGGCCGCTGCTACGCCAACAACCACAAGGGCGAAACCATCTGGAAATATCGCCCCGGCGGCAAGGACATCAGCGATGCCAAGGGCAAGGCCGCCAAGAAACTCGATCCCGATCCATATCAGACTGAACACGACACCCTCCAGGCCGCGATTCGTGAGAACAAGCCGATCAACAACGCCTACTACGGTGCTGAGAGCACCATGACCGCCCTCATGGGCCGCATGGCCACCTACTCCGGCAAAGAGCTGCAGTGGGATGAAGTGCTCAACTCCAAAGTGCAGCACATGCCTAACATCATCACCCTCGAATCCGAGCCGCCGGTTAAACAAGACGCCGATGGCTGGTATCCCGTCGCCGTCCCCGGCTACGCCGCCAAAGATTACGAGAAGCTCGGCCGCCAAAACGTCGAGATCGTCTAATTCAGCTCGACAACACCTCCCCAGCCCCGACCCGCAGCAATGCGGCCGGGGCCTTTTCGTTTTGTAGTCCCGGCTTCAGCCGGTTCTGGAAAACTGCCAGGCGCCAACGCCAAAACCCGCCTGCTTACCATCAGCTCAAATCCGAACCTCAAATCTCCGGTTCCCGTGCATTCCGTGGGCCAAATTAAATCCACCGGCCAAAAAACTTGCCAATCCCGCGTTTCCTTCGCTACAACCAGCCCAGCCATGAACACCAACCGCCGCGCCTTCCTCACCACCTTTGCCGTTTCCGCCGCCAGCACCGTCCTCGCCCGCGACTGGTCCGGCCAAACGCCCGAGCGCTATCCCGATCCCGACGTCATCGCTCTCGAACCCGAGTTTGCAAAACTCATCCAGGGTAATTCGCCCATCCGTCGCCTGCACACCGGCATGCTCTGGGCCGAAGGCCCCGCCTGGAACGGCACCGGCAACTACCTCGTATGGAGCGACATCCCCAACAACGCCCAGATGCGCTACCTCCCCGAAGACGGTCACGTCTCCGTCATGCGCAACAACGCCAACAACAGCAACGGCAACACCTTCGACCTGCAAGGCCGCCAAATCTCTTTCGAGCACGCCACCCGCCGCGTCGTTCGCTATGAACTCGACGGCAAGATCACCGTCCTCGCCGAAAAATTCGACGGCAAGCCCTTCAACGCGCCCAATGACGGTGTCGTGCATCCCGACGGCTCCGTCTGGTTCACCGATCCCGGCTACGGCAGCATGATGGATTACGAAGGTAACAAAGGAGAGCTCTTCCTCAAAGAATCCGTCTATCGCATCGATCCCGGCGGCGAAATCACCAAGATCACCGAAGACCTCGAAAAGCCCAACGGCCTCTGCTTCTCCCCCGATTACAAGAAGCTCTACGTCGTGGACACCGGCTCGCCGAAAAACATCCGCGTCTATGACGTGGACGGCACGAAAGTGAAAAACGGCAAGATCTTCGCCACCAACAAAGGCCAGCTCGCCGACCCCAAAGCCAAAGGAAACTCCGACGGCGTCCGTTGCGACATTGAAGGCAATCTCTGGGCCAGCGCCGGCTGGATCGGCGACGGCTACGACGGCGTTCATGTCTTCAATCCTGAAGGAAAACTCCTCGGCCACATCAAACTGCCCGAAACCGCCAGCAACCTCTGCTTCGGCGGCCCCAAGCGGAACCGCCTCTTCATCACCGCCAGTCAGAGCCTGTTCTCGCTCCATGTGAACACCCGCGGTGCGCATCATTGCTGACCGTAGGTTGGGGGTGTGCTGCGCCGATGCCTTGCTATGACCCACCGCCTCCTTCGCAGCACCTCCCGACAGTTTGGGCGTTCGCCTGTCTCCTTGTTGCCGCCAAGCAGACGGGCGGGCTTCGCCACACCCATCCTACGTCCCAGCACCTTGATCTTCGGCACCACGCACGCTAAACGAGCGCATGGATGAATCCCACACCCAGCGCTTCGGCGGCATCGGGCGGCTGTACGGAGCCGCGGCCTTGCCACGTCTCGCCGCCGCGCACGTCGCCATCATCGGCGTTGGCGGCGTCGGCTCCTGGGTCGTCGAAGCCCTCGTCCGCAGCGGCATTGGCGAGCTGACGTTGATCGACATGGACGACGTCTGCATTACCAACACCAACCGCCAGCTCCCCGCGCTCGCGCACACTGTCGGACAGTCCAAAGTCGATGTGCTCGCCGCCCGTGTCGCCGAAATCAATCCCGCCTGCCGTGTGAACCGCGTCATCGAGTTCCTCACCGAACCCAACGCCGACCGTCTGCTCGCTCCGAACTTCGATTTCGTCGTCGATGCCATTGATCGCACCTCGATCAAAGCCCTGATCATCGCCAAATGCCAGGCACGCGCCCTTCCCGTCATCACCAGCGGTTCCGCTGGTGGCCGCCGCGATCCCACCGTCATCAAAATCGCTGATCTCGGCCACGCCGGAGCCGATCCACTGCTCCGAGGCGTGCGCCAATGCCTACGCTGCGAACACGGCTTCGCCAAAAGCGAGCAAGGCCGTCCGATCACGATGGACATTCCCTGCGTTTTCTCCACCGAGAAGCCGGTATTCCCGTGGGCCGATGGTTCCTGCGCCCTCGAACCCGAAACCGGTGCCGAAACCGGCCTCCGCCTCGACTGCGCCGCTGGCTTCGGAGCAGCCACCTATGTTACTGGCGCGTTTGGCTTCGCACTCGCCGCCGAGGTGGTGCGCAGACTGACCAGGTGAGGCTGAAAGTTCAGCCCATCAGGAAAAACAGTCGTCACGGCCACCGCGCCAGCACCTTGCCGTCTTCAGCTTTCAGCACGAGGCCCTCGACGCGTGCTTCCCCTTCACCGCCGAGGGGATCGAGCCGGAAGGCGTGCAACGTCTTTGCCTCCTCAATGAGCAGTTTTACCTCGTGCCACTCGCCATCACGCTTCACCTCGAAGTCGAGGTGTTTGCCTTTGGGCAGGATCGTTTCGGCGTTCGTGGTCCAGTAAAGCTCGCCGGAGCCGCTGGCTTTGCTTTGGAGGCGAAATTCGAGGGTGTACGCGCCAGGAGAGTCGAGTTTGAGCTGCTCAAACGCGAGGCCGGGGTCGCTGCCGGTGCTTTGCAGGATGAGTTGATCACCTTCGACGGTGAGTTTGGTGTCCTTGCGGGCGCGGGGCAGGTTTGCAGCCGATTTGGACTTCGCTTTGCCCTTCTTGCGTTTGGCCTCCCCGCCAGTGAGCGGTGCGTCGTAGTCGGTCCATTCGCGATTTAGGTGTGGCGCGGCTTCAGTGGTAACGGGCGCGAGTTCCCTCCCTTTGGCCATCAGCACATCGCGGGTCATGTCGTGCCACTGCTTCACCATGCGCGCGACGATGTCGGGATGTTTTGCGGCCAAATCATGCAGCTCGGTGCGGTCAGTAGGAATGTGATAGAGCTCCCACGGCTGGCTCTGAAAACTGACGAGCTTCCACTCACCACGCGCAGGCCGCGATCACTGGCGAAGAGCAGGTGAATCGGCGGACGCGCTTTGATTTCACTCCCAGCGATCAGTGGAGCGAGCGAGATGCCCGCGAGCGGCGTGGGTTCTCGATCTGGGTAGGTCGTGGGAACCTTCGCTCCAGCGAGCTCGGCGAAGGTGGGCAACACATCGACGAGATGCGTGGGCGAGTCGATGAGGCTGCTAGGTTTTTGTTTCAAACCGGCGGGCCAATGCAGAATCGCGGGCGAGGAGATGCCGCCTTCGAATTGGTTCTGCTTGTAGTAGCGGAAGGGCGAGTTGCGCGCCCAGGCCCAGCCGGTGCTGTCATCCCAGCTCGTTTTCCCATCGTATGGCAATGCATCGGGCTGCGGCTGGCCGCGATCATAGGGACACGCCCCGTTGTCAGAGACAAAAAGGATGACCGTATTTTGCATCTCGCCGGATTTTTCGAGATCGCCGATGAGGCGGCCCATTTCCTGAGCCACGCGATCAATCATGCCCGCGTAGGCCGCCATGCGCTTCGCTTCCCAGGAACGATGCGCGTCGTCGAGTTTGTCCCAGGCGCGAACGTGCTCGGGACGTGGCGATTCTTCCAGGCTGGTCGGTAGCAGGCCGAGTTGTTGCTGTTTCGCGACGCGTGTAGGGCGAATCGTATCCCCGCCAACATCGTAGCGGCCGAGATACTTCTTATAATCGGCCTCCAGGGGTTGCCGCGGCGCGTGTGGGGCGTTGAAGGCGACGTAGAGGAACCAAGGCTTCTTTTCGACTCGCGCTTCGCTGAGGAAGTCGATGGCATGATCGACAATGGCGACGGTGGTGTAGAAACCATTGCCAGGCACGGTGTAGGGATGGCCGTTCTTGCCGCCGTGGTAGTAGTTCGTTGCGCCGGAGAGATGGCCGAAGTAGCGCTGAAAACCGAAGTCGGTGGGTTCTTTTTGCAGATGCCATTTGCCGGTCATCGCGGTGAAGTAAGCGGCCGGTGCGAGTACTTCAGGAATCGTAACCGCACGTTTCAGGCTCTCATCCCCCGCCTGACGACACCAGCGGCCGCTGAGCAGGCTGACACGTGAGGAGTGGCACTTCGCGGTGTTGTAGAACTGTGTGAAGCGCACGCCGCCGGACGCGAGCTTGTCCAGGTTCGGCGTGTCGATCTCGCTGCCGTAGCAGCCGAGGTCGGAGAAGCCCATTCAAATTATTCGTTGGTGGGCTTGCCGCGCATTTTTTTGTCGCCGGAACCGAGTTGGTCGGCACGTGCGGGATCATGCTGCGGATTGGGCACGGGCAGGCGTGCGTTGACGTGCTGCCGCCATTCGTTCAGGGCGGCGTGCAGTTGTTTGACGCGTGCTGGCTCGGCTGTGGCGAAGTTGGTTTGCTCGCCGGGATCTTGGTTGAGATCGTACAGCTCCAGCGTGTTGTCCTCGAAGAATTCGAGGAGCTTCCAGTGCCCCTTTCGAATAGCGCTGGCAGGCGTGCTGTGATGGTAGTGCGGCAGATGCCAGTGCAGGCTGTCGCGAGCGAGCGTGGCGGTGGGGTCACGCAGCACGGCGGCGAGGCTCACGCCGTCGCAGGGCTGATTCGTGGGCGTGGCAGCCCGGCCGAGTTCGACAAAAGTGGGATGCACATCAATGCTGATGAGCGGTGTGTCGCATACGCTGCCTGCGGGCACTTTTCCCGTCCAGCGGGCGATGGCGGGGACACGGATGCCGCCCTCGTACAGCGTGCCTTTCTCGCTGCGCAGCGGCTTGTTGGACGTGACGATGCGTCCGCCCTGCTCGTGCTCGAGGCCGCCGTTGTCACTGAGGAAAAAAATGAGCGTGCGATCGGCGATGCCCGCGCTGTCCACCGCCGCGACGACGCGGCCCACGCTCTGATCCAACTCCTCGGTGAGGCTGGCGTATTCGGGATTGCTCGGGTAGCCGGGCATGGGCGACTTTTTGTCATACTTGGCCTTCAGCTCCGGCGTGGTGGAAAGCGGGATGTGAACAGCGCCGTGGGAGATTTGCAGCAGGAAGGGCCGGTCCTTGTTCGCGGCGATAAACTCCAGCGCCTTGTCGGCGAGGAAGTCGGTGGTGCGGCGTGTTTCGGTGCCGCCGGTGACTTTCGGCGGCTGCGTGTTGCCATTGCATTCGAGCGTCGTCTGCCAGCCTTGATCCGCCGGACCGAATCCCGCACCGCCGAGATGCCATTTACCGAAGTAACCGGTCGCGTAACCCGCTTTGCCAAGGCATTCGGCGAAGGTTTCGACCTCTAGCGGCATCTGCAATGGCACAGCGGGATCAATCAGCTTCGCGAAGGGCCGCTTGTGCCCTGGAATGTGCTGCGTGATGCCGAAGCGTGCCTGATCCTGGCCGCTTTGAACATTGCAGCGTGTGGGCGAGCACACCGGTCCGGCGTAGAACTGCGTGAAGCGCATGCCCGCGCTCGCTAGGCGGTCGATGTGCGGTGTTTCGTTGAAAGTGTTACCGTAGCAGCCGAGATCGGCCCAGCCGAGGTCATCGGCGAGAATGAGGATGATGTTTGGCTGCGTGGCGTGCGACGATGCCACAACCACCAGCGACGCGAACAGACCGAGGAGAAATATTTTTGGCATCGCGGGTGAACGATGCGCAGCCCCGCATGCTGTCAGTTGATTTACAGTGGCACTTTTGCGCCTGATTCACTTAGCATAATCCGCACCCGTGAGGCTCTTCAGCGCGGAGTCCTGCCACTGGCGGAGTTTGGCTTGGAGTTTCTGCGCGAGGTCAGGCTGCTCGCCCGCGAGGTTTTTCTTCTCCGCCGGATCGGCCTTCAAATCAAACAGCTCAATCTTCACGTCGCCGTTTTTTGTCTCGTGGATGACGAGCTTGTGGTCGCCTTCAATGAAGGTGCGCGGGCCACGGTAATCGGCGTCGGTGATGGTGGGATGGCGGAAGTTGGTGAAGTCGCGCGTGGCCTTGCCGTCCATGAGTTTGGCTAGCGGCGTGGTGCCCTCCTGCTGCACGGGGTCGATGTAAGACTCGGACTTGTCCAAACCCGAAACGTTGAACTCCCAGAACTGCAAGGCCGTGGGGCGCACGGTCATCATGCCGTCGAGCAAAGGCGCGAGATCGATGCCATCAAGCGGGCGGTTTGGCAGCGGCTGGCCGACGATGGCGGCGAGGGTCGGCAGCAGATCGCTGGTGCTGGCGCGGACGCTCGTTGCGCGTGGTTTTGGGGTGCGCGTCGGCCATTCAATGAGACCGGGAACAAGTGTGCCGCCCTCATACACTTCGCCCTTGGCACCACGGTGAGGAAAACCCAGCGCGCTTTCGGGCGAGGTGCCGTTGTCGCCGCAGTAAAAGAGCAGCGTGTTTTCCCGCAGGCCGTTTTCGGCGAGGTGTTTCCGCAGCATGCCGATGGCGCGGTCCATGGCGGTGATTTCGGCATAGCGTTCACGCAGCACCTCGCCCTGTGGCCGGGTAGTGGGCCCGCCGGTCTCGTTCGAGGTGAGCTTCACCTTCTTCGTGTATTTCGCGGGCAGATCGTCATAGAGCGCGAGATCCTGCGGCAGCCCGCTGTACGGTTCGTGCGGCGAGCCGAACCAGATGATCTGGAAGGAGAGCTTGCCGGCTTTGTGGGCGCGTTCGAGGGAGGCGATGGACTCGCGGATCAAAATCTCGGAGCTTTCACCCTCGAACACCACCGGCGGCCCGCCATTGCGCGAGAACGATGGATTCATCTCGAAGAAATTGTCGTGCGAAAGCCATTCGTGAAATCCCATCGCGCCCGGATTCAACGGCGAACCCGCTTTGACTGTGCCGACGTGCCATTTGCCGAGATGTGCGCAATGATAGCCCGCTTTGGCGAGCAGATGGGCGCTGGTGATCTCCTCCGGCCGCAACGACCAGCCCGGCGCAAAGGTGCCCATGCGCACGGGATGCCGTCCGGTGAGAAAACTCGCGCGTGTGGGCGAGCAGCTCGGATGCGCGGCGTAAAAACGCTCCAGCTTCAAGCCGGTGGTCGCCATCTCGTCCAACACAGGCGTTTTGACATGCGGATGGCCGTTGTAGCCCGTCTCTTCCCAGCCGTGATCGTCGCCCATCATGAGGATGATATTCGGCTGCGCCGCCAAGGCGGCTGACGCTAAGATGAGGCAGAGAGTGAGGAGTCTTTTCATGAGTCTTGCGGGTGAAAACGGCTCACTTTTTCGTCGGTGGCACAACTGGACCCGTGCCTTGTGGACTGCTCGTGCGCGGCCTCTCGATTTTTTTCGCGCTTTCTGGCAATTTCGCAGGATCAAACGCGGTCAATTCGCCCGCTGGCAGCACTTTGAGGCGAAGGTCTTTGATGTGAACGCTGTTGGCATTGCCACGATGGAGTTGAATCGCAAGGAGACCTTCGAGCGCGCGTTTCTTCGCGTCGTGATCCACGAGTTCCGAGGTGGTCTGGCCGTTGATCTGGTGAACGAGATGATTGCCGCGTGCGATGATGGTGTACTCGTTCCACTGCGAGACATCCACCTTCACTGGATCGTGCTCAGACAGCAGCCACAGCGCGCCTTCAGGATCGAGCAGGACGTTTCGACCGTTCAAACCGAAGATGCCGCGGCCTTTTTCCTCATAGGTCATGCCGGTGTGCTCGATGGCGGGATGGATGTCACACTGATAGCCGGTGATGACCCACGGCGCGACCTCCGGCAGCTCGCGGCTGCGATACTGGATGCCGGAGTTGTTATCGCCGATGACGCGGACGCTGGCGTGCAGTTCAAAATTCTTCACCACGCCGCCGCGCCAGATGAGAAAGGTGTTGTTCGCCAGCGCATCCGGTCCGGTGCAGGTGCCGACCACGATGCCGTCCTCCACCTTCCACAGCTTCGGATCGCCGTCCCAGCCGCTGAGGTCTTTGCCATTGAATAAGGCGGTGAATTCATCTGCTGCGAAAGCGGCGGTGCTGAGAGTGAGGAGAGACAGGAAGAGAAGGTGCTTCATGATGGGCAGGCATGGTAACGCGACAGGAACGCTCTTCTACCCGGTGTTTCGCTTGCAACTTTTTCATTCGCTCGACTGTTGGTTTCATCCCATGCGTTCTTTCGCCCTCTCCATTCTCGTCCTGGCCACTTCCCTGTCGGCCCAACAGCCGCCGTATGATGTTTTTCCAGCCGCTGACCCGCCTTACTATCGGATGCGTTACGAAGCCTCGACGAAGCCGGGAGAGCTGGTCTATCCGGTGAACTACACGGTGTGGATTCCGCCGGGCGTGAAGTCGTTGCGCGGGGTGATCGTCCATCAACACGGTTGCGGCGAGGGTTCGTGCAAATCCGGCCTCACCGGCGCTTTTGACCTGCATTGGCAGGCATTGGCGAAGAAGCACGGCTGTGCGCTGATGAGTCCATCGTATGAGCAGCCGGACAAGGCGGACTGCCAGATGTGGTGTGATCCGCGCAACGGCTCCGACGCCGCGTTTCAGCAGGCGCTGACCGACCTCGGCGCGCAATCGGGCCATGCCGAGCTTGCCAAGGTGCCGTGGGCCTTGTGGGGGCATAGCGGTGGCGGTCATTGGGCGGGCGGGATGACGCTGCTGCATCCCGAACGTATCGCCGCCGCGTGTTTGCGCTCCGGCGTGCCGCTGCTGCAGACGAATCCGACCCGGCCCACGATCAAAGCGTACACCCTGCCTGAAGCGGTCACCACCGTACCGATCCTGTGTAATCTCGGCACCAAGGAAGGCGTCACCGTCAAAGACGGCCGGTTTGCCGGAGCTTGGGCCGCGAATGAGGCATTCTTCACCGCCGTGCGTGGCAAAGGCGGACTCATCGGCGTGTCGGTCGATCCCTTCACCGCGCATGAATGCGGCAATCAACGCTACTTTTCCATTCTGTGGCTCGACGCTTGCCTCACCGCCCGGCTGCCCGAAAAAACCGGCGCTCCACTGAACCCGATGCCAACGCAAGGCGCATGGCTCGCGCCGCTGCTCGGCACCGCAGCCGCTCCAGCCGCGAAGTTTGAGGGTGAAAAAGACAAGGCCAACTGGCTGCCCAACGAAGCCATTGCGAAAGCTTGGACCCACTACGTCAAAGACACCGCCATCCCCGACACCACGCCGCCGCCCGCGCCGACGAAGCTGCAAATCAATGGCAACGAACTTACCTGGAATGCCGACGCCGATCTCGAAAGCGGTCTCGCGCATTTCATCATCGAGCGTGACGGCAAACAGATCGCCACCGTGCCCGAACAGCCGAAAAATCCCTTCGGCCGCCCGATCTTCCAAGGTCTGCAATACAGCGACACGCCCAGCCTGCCGCTGGTTGAAATGCGCTTCACCGACAGCAAGATCGAGGTCGGCAAGAAACACGAGTATCGCGTGATCGCGGTGAACACAGCGGGATTGAAATCAAAATAGACCACAGGCTGAGTGCGGCGCGGCTTCCGTCATTTGCCTTCCTTCGCCCACTGCTTCATGAGCGCGATGTTCCTCTCGATCCCAGGGTTGGCCTTTTTCGTGTACTCGGCCATGTCGCTGTCATACATGGCCTCGGACTCCGGGCCTTTGTCGCCGGATTCGATGATCCATTGATCCAGCCGGGAACGATGCGCTTCGAGTTGCGCTTTGAAATCGGGATTGGCGGCGAGGTTGGTGACCTGGAAGGGGTCTTTCTGATAGTCGTAGAGTTCCTCGCCCTGCCGTGTGGGGCTGAACAGCAGATCCTCCGAGACGGAGGGCAGCTTTCCTTCCGCATGCAGGGAACGCAGCGTCTGCACGATGGCCTTGCCGTCTTTGTAGGCGTTCGGTTGCAGATGCGGGCGCAGCGGCAGGAAGTTGCGGATGTAGAGGAAGTGGTCGGTGCGCACGCTGCGCAGGTACTCGACCGTTTCATCACAGCGATCTCGTGCGGAGAAGATGGCATCGCGCGGCTGATAGCCCTTCGCGAAAATATCGCGGCCCTGCATGCTCGCGGGAATCGGTAGGCCGGTGGCGGCCAGCGAGATTGCGGCCATGTCGATCTGCATGATCAAATCATCGCGCACTGCGCCCTTGGCGATGCCGGGTCCGCGCACAATGAAGGGAATCCGCGCCCCTTCATCGTAGAGGAACTGTTTCCCACGCGCATGACTGATGCCGTGGTCGGTCATGAAGATGATGAGCGTGTTTTCCAGCAGCCCTTCTTGTTCCAATCGCGCCATCACCCTGCCCACATGCAGGTCCGTCATGCGCGCGGCGTCGAGATAGAGCGCCCAGTCATCCAGGATCACCGGATCACGCGGGTAGTAGGGCGGCAGCGTGACCTTTGCAGGATCGGTGGCGCTGCCGAGTTCGGCGATCACGCGTTGCTTGAAGGCCGCACGCGCTTCGGGCGAGCCTTCGCGCAGTTTGCCGCCGTGAAGCTGCACCTGCATGAAAAAGGGTTTCTCTCCATGCCCGGCCCAGTCGTGACTGTCGTACATCGCGGCGTCCCACTCAAAGTTGTAGTCCGTCTTGCCGAGTCGCCCTTTGGCCGCCTTCTTCCCCTTGGCCGCGCCAAACGGCATGCCGCGAAAATCGAGTTCCTGCAAACCACTGCCGATGCAGCTGTAGTAGCCCGCTTTTTGAAACTGCGCCGGCACCGGCGTGACCTCGGGTGGCAGATGGATCTTCAATTCGCCGCGTCCGCTGCGGTGATGATGCGCGCCGATCGTCGTCTGATACATGCCCGTGATCAGCGCGGAACGACAGGTGGAGCACACCGGCGCGGTGACGTAGGCGCGCGTGAACTTCGTCCCCGCCGCCGCCAGCTTGTCCACGGCAGGTGTTTGGATCAAAGTCTCGCCATAACACGAAAAGTTCGGCGACATGTCATCGACGACAAACCACAGGACATTCGGGCGCTCCGCGTACACGGAGAGCAGGGGACAAAACGCGAGAAGAAGGAATAGGCGGAAGTTCACGCGCTGGGAACGTCATGCGCGCCCCTTTCTTCAATGGATTTTCAGGCTACTTCGCCTGGCCCGGATGCGCCCTTGCCCAGTCAAGGTATTCCTGCACGGTGTAAAAGGTGCCGTGTTTGTAGAGGCGGCCGCCTTCCTCGACGAAGTCTGGGGAGTTGAAGCTCCAGGAGTCGCCGTTCTTTTTCATCAGCGCGGCGAGTTGTACATCGAGTTTTTCACGAACTTCTGCCGCAGCGGGATCGGCGGCGAGGTTTTTCATCTGGTGCATGTCTGCCTTGTCATCAAACAGCACCCAGGGCGCGTTTTCATAGCGGGCATAGGTGTGGTCCTGCGTGATGATGCCGCGCCAGGGTGTGGCGATGGCGTCGGGAGTGAAGGGGACGAAGATTTGCAGCAGCACGGCCTCGGGGCCGGCGGTCGTCTCACCGAGTGCGACGCGGGAGAGATCCGCGCCCTGCATTTCCTGCGGCACAGGTTGACCGGCGAGCGCAAGGAGAGTGGGTGCCATGTCGATGTGGCTGAACAGCGTGTCCACGACTTGGCCTTTCGGCACATGTGCGGGCCAGCGGATGATGCCGGGCACGCGGGCGGACTCGTCATGCGGCTTGCGTTTGCGGCGCATGCCGTGATTGCCCAGCATGTCGCCGTGATCGGAGGTGAAGAGGATGAGGGTGTTCTCATCCGCACCGGTTTCTTTCAGTGTGGCGAGCAAGCGGCCGACTTGATCGTCAATCGAGGTGATGGCGGCGTAGTAGGCGGCGATTTCTTCTTTGCCGCCGAGAGGCACGAAGCGGTTCGCGAGTGGTCCACGGCGCAGTCCGGTCTGTGGAGTTGGGCGGCCTTCGCTGCCGGGCTGCCAGCTCGCGTCGGGCGTAAGTTTTTCGGCGTCGTAGCGCTTCATGTATTCCTCGGGTGCACCATACGGATCATGCGGTGGCCCCATCTGCACGGTGAGGAAGAAGGGTTGGTCTTTGGGCTGTGATTTGAGGAACTCGACGGCGAAATCGCAGGATGCCTCGGGTTCAAACTTGTCCACGACGATGCGCTCGGGCGTGTCGCGGAAGTAGTCGGGTTGGAAGTGCTTGTGATGGCACTCGTAGGCCGCCCAGAACTCGAATCCCTGCCTGCGCGGCCCCGATGGCACGAAACCCGGCTCACGCGGGCCGCCGTCGAGATGCCATTTGCCGATGAAGCCGGTGCGGTAGCCCGCATCGCGCAGCCGTTCGGCGATGGTGACCTGCTCCTCGCGCAGGCGCAGGTCGTTCGCCATCATGCCATTCACATGCGGGTAGGTGCCGGTCATCAAAATGGCCCGTGCCGGGCAGCACACCGGCACGTTGGCATAGGTGCGCTTGAAGCGCATGCCCTCGGCAGCCAGTTGGTCGATGTACGGTGTTTTGATATCCGCATTGCCGTCACAACCCATCGCGCTCGCACGCATCTGATCCGGCAGGATGAGGAGGATGTTCGGTGGCGCGGCGCAGACTGACGGACAGAGCGCGAGGTAGGTGAGCAGGATGCGTTTCATGAGGATGCGATAGGGCTATTCAAACTTCACACCCATCACCCAGGCGGGGCCTTTGCCGCAATCGTAGATCTTCAGCGGGGTGAGAGAACCGGTCTGAATGTCGCGGCGAAACACAATGAGCCGATGCGAGCCTCCACCGGCGGAGACGACGAAGTTTTCGCCACCGGGGATCAGACCAAAGGAGCGTGGCGTTTTCTCCGTGGGAGTCTGGCCATGCGCTGTGAGTTCACCCGACTCAGGATGCACCGAGAACACCGCGAGACTGTCGTGGCCGCGATTCGAGGCATAAACAAAACGACCATCGGCGCTGATGTGGATGTCAGCGCATGAGCCTTTGTCCTTCCAATCGTCAGGCACAGTCGCGACGGTCTGGCGGATTTTGAGCGTGCCGTTTGCCGCGTCGTAATCGCATAGCGTCACACTCTTTCCTTGCTCGTTCACGAAGTAAGCCCAGCGACCGTTGGGATGAAACTGAAAGTGGCGTGGCCCCTGGCCTTCACCGCCGGGCATGTGGGGCGGCGTATTTGCGGTCAAGGTGCCGACGGCGGCATCGAAGCGCAGTTGCTCGACTTTGTTCAACTCGCCGACATGCGGGACGAACGCGAAGCGATTCGCCGGATCAAGCTGGATGCTGTGGGCTTTTTTGCCCGTCTCCAGAATCACGGTTGGAGCGCCGTCGATGACGCCGTTCTTGATCCGGCTCACGGCGGCAACGCCTTCGCTATACGAGGATGAGAGCAGCCACTGGCCGGTTTTGTCCACATGCACATAAGCGGCGTTGATGCCTGGAGGTGTCAGCTTGAGCTCGGTGAGCAGCCCTGTTTTGTGATCCACGGACAGAGTTGCGAATCTCTGCTCAGAGCGCACCGCCGCGTAAAGATGAGCATGATCCGCGCTGATGGCGAGGCTGCCTGGTGCTCCAGGCAACGCAGCCTCTCCCACGCGAGTCAGTTCGCCTGATGTCTCATCCAGTGAATATATGGCGATGCGTTTTTCGCCGCTTTCAGAGACATAGACGATGGTCGGACCTGCGAACGCGGCGCAGGTGATGAGGGAGGCGAGTGCGATGAGAGTTTTCATGGTGTGTTACTTGTCCAAATCGTTCGTGCGCACCGCCGCGAGCTTGGCGGTGATTTTCTCTTTCCAATCTGCGACGACGGAAACGTGATCCAGGGAGGAGGCGAGATTGGTGAGCTGTTTGGGATCGCTCTGCATGTCGAACAGCTCGATGCCGCCCTTTGCGTCCTCGCCGTATTGGATGAAAACCCAGCGGTCGTCACGCAGCATCATGCCCTTGCTTGATCCGGCGACGCTGAAGACGGTGTCATGCACTTTCGTTTTCGGATCGTCCAAAATCGGGCTGATGTCCTTGCCTTGCAGCCGTGTGGGAATTTCCAGGCCGCAAAGCTTCGCGGTGGTGGGATAGAGATCGAGCAGTTCAACGAGAGAATCGCTCACGCCAGACTTTTTGCCCGGCACGCTGATGATCAGCGGCACGCGGGCGGATTCATCATGCAGGCTGACCTTGGCCCAGAAATCATGCTCGCCGAGGTGGTAGCCGTGGTCGCTGGTGAAGATGACGATGGTGTTGTCCGCCTGCCCGGATTTTTCTAGCGCGTCGAGCACACGGCCCATCTGCGCGTCCATGTAGCTCACCGCGGCATAGTAGCCAGACACGGCCTTCTTCTGCTTCGCCACGTCCATTTTCATGTTCACGCTCGTCTTGTAATTGATGCCGGGCTTCGGGATGTCGTCCCAATCGCCCGCCACTTTCTCCGGCAGTGCCATCTGCTCCGCCGGATACAGGTCGAAATACTTCTTCGGGGCCACAAACGGCACATGCGGCCGCACAAAACCCACGCCGAGGAAAAACGGCTTCGCGGCATGCTGTGCGATGAGTTCGCCGGCTTTTGCCGCTGTTTTGCCGTCGGAATGTGCCATGTCATCGCCATCCGCCGAGACGATGACGAAGGTGTTGCCACCGACGACTGGCTTCTTGCCATCAGGATTGCCTTCCAGCGTCTCGCCGACTCCTGGAGCCTTCCATTCGAGGCCCTGGCTGTTGAATCGCTCCTTCCATGACAGCGCATCATCCGCGCCATCGCTGCCTTCCTCAATCCCGCCCGGCACGCCCATGTGGTAGATTTTGCTCACGCGTGCGGCGTAGTAGCCCGCGTTTTTGAAATGCTGCGACCACGTTGCACGATCGCCAATGATCGGGCGTGGGTTCGTGTAACCCTGCACACCCGTCGCATGCGGATAGTAGCCTGACATGAACGAGGCCCGCGACGGTCCGCAATACGTTCCCTGGCAATACGCCCGCGTGAACCGCGTGCCGCGTGCGGCAAGGCGGTCAATGTTCGGCGTCTGACAGACCGTGTTGCCGTAGCAGCCGAGTGCGGTGGGGGTGAGATCGTCCGAGATGATGAACAGCACGTTTGGCTGCGTCGAAAATGACGAATGCGGAATGACGAATGACGAAACGAGAATGAGTGCAAGTGATCTCATGGCTGCTTGATCGGTTCCTTTTCAAAATCCGTGGGGGAGACCCAGCCGGCGTTCATCTTTTCGCCGCGCATGAACTTCTCGTAGAAGCCAGCGCCGTTGGTGGCGGGGTATTCGTCGAAGATTTTGCCGTTGCCGGCCATGCGCGGGTCGTTTTGCGTTTTGAGCTCGGTTTCCATGCGCTCGCGCAGTTGTTTCACCTGCTCGATGTGAACGGACTCACCGGCGAGGTTGCGCGCGGCGTGGGCATCGACGCTGAGATCGTAGAATTCCTCGGCGGGGCGCAGGCCGAAGTTGAGCTGCCAGAATTTGTCACTGCGGTCTTTGCGGCCCATGTCGAGGATGAGCGTTTTCGTGGGGCTGGCGTCGGTGTCGAGGTAGCCGGTCTCGGGATTGCCCGCAGGCCAGCGCGTGGGCTCGTAGTTCTTCAAATACAGATGCTCGGCGGTGACGATGCCACGGATGGGATAACCCCAGTCATGCGGTCGGCCCACATCGGTGCGCTCCTTGCCGATGAGCGTGTGGTCACGCTCGGCGATGACGCGGCCTGCCTTGTCGCTTTCTAAAATGGGACGCCAGCTCGCGCCGGTGACGGGCAGCATGCCGCTGTCTTTCTGTGCAACGCCTGCGTAATCGAGAATGGTCGGCGCGAGATCAATGAAGCTGACGAAGTCGTCGATGACGCGGCCCGGTTTTTTCAAACCGCCGGGAAAGCGGATGGCGAGCGGGATGTGATTGCTGTCTTCATACGCATAGCCTTTGCAACGCGGGAAGGGCATGCCGTGGTCGGCGGTGACGATGATGAGCGTGTTATCGAGTTCGCCGCGTTTTTCCAGCTCGGCGATCATGCGGGCGAGGTGGTTGTCGGCATGCTCGACCTCGAAAGCGTAATCGAGGATGTCGTGGCGCACGATGTCGTCGTCAGGCCAATAGGGCGGCACGGGGCCGACATCCGAGAGCTTCTTGCCGCCCTTGTTCACGCCGGATTGATACTCGTAGCCGCGATGCGGCTCGGTGCAGCCATACCAGAAGCACCACGGGCCGTCCTTCGGGGCGGCGTCGAGGAAGTCGGTGAAATTGGCCGCGTAATCGTTGTTGCCCATGCCAGTGGCCGGTGGCTTGGCTTTGCGTTTGTCATAGGACTTACCGGTGATCTTGCGTGGCTTGCCAGCCGCGTCATTGGCGATGCCCGGACCCCAGCCCTTCCCAGTGATACCCATGTGCCAGCCTTTTTCCGTGAGCACCTCGGGCCAGCTTTTCAGCTTCGCGGGGAAAAAGGCCATATGATTGCCCGCCTCCTCGTTCTGCCACGCATGACGACCCGTGAGTACGATGGCGCGTGACGGAGCGCACTTGGCGACGGGCGTGTAGGCGTGGGTGAACAGCAGTCCTTCCTTCGCGATGCGGTCAAACGCCGGCGTCTTCACCCACGGCGTACCGTAAGCACCTGCATGTGCGCCCCAATCGTCCGCGATGGCGAAGAGGATGTTCGGACGCGGCTCCGCCGCGAATGACGAAACCAGAATGGCGAATGAGGAAAGGATGATGAGGCGCTTCATGGACGTGGACTCGTTACTTGTTGGACTTCTTCGCGGATTTATTGGCGCTTTCCCACTTGGGTTCCCATTCGGGCAGTGGCGTGCGGGCGGTCTGCAAATAGTCGCTGATCTTCGCTGCGATGTCGGGATGCTTGGCGGCCACGTTGGTTTTCTCCGCGACATCGTTTTCCTGATCGAAGAGCTGCACGGGCGCGTCCGGTCCGCCATTGCGGATGCCTTTCCAGCGGCCCTGGTAAAGCGCGGCTTGCTTGAAACCGCCTTCGTGGAATTCCCAGTAGCAGAATTCGTGCTGCTTCTGCTCGTCGGTCTTGCCGGTGAGTACGGGAACAAGGCTGAGGCCGTCGATCTTTTCCGGCGCGGGCGCACCGGCGAGTTCGGCGGCGGTGGGCAGCCAGTCGGGGAAGTAGCCGACGTGCGCGGACTCGCCCGGCTGCACCTTGCCGGGCCACCAGGCGATGAAGGGCACGCGAATGCCACCGTCGGTGAGGCTACGTTTGATGCCGGTGTAGGGGCCGTTGGGATCGAAGCGCTCGAGGTCGTGCTTGCTCTCGTCATGCGGGCCGTTGTCGCTGGTGAACACGATGAGCGTGTTGTCCGCGATGCCGAGTGATTTGAGGTGCTCCATCATGCGGCCCACATAGCTGTCGAGGCGCGTGATCATCGCGGCCTGGCCTTTGTCCTGTTTCGGCCAGTCCTTGCCCACGTAGGGGCCGTAGTCGGGCACATGCGCGCCATCACCCAGCTCGCGGGCGCGCTCATTGTTCGCATGCGGGATGACCATGGCCCAGTAGAGAAAAAAAGGCGCGGCCTTGTTCTCCGTGACGAATTTCAGCGCGTCATCGGCGAAGAGATCGTCCGCATAGTGGATCGCCTCCGTCGCATAGCCCGCGCCACTGTCGCCGGTGTGAACCACGACGTTCGAGAGACCCTCCTTGGTCTCGTTGCGCCAAAGGAAATCGGGGAAGTGATTGTGCGCGTGGCCTTGGTTCAGGTAGCCATAGAAGTAGTCGAAGCCATGCTTGCGCGGCAGTCCACTTTCCGCCGCGCCGATGTCACCCAGGCCCCATTTACCGATCAACGCGGTCTTATAACCGGCTTTTTTCAACATGCTCGGCACGGTGACATCGCCCTGTTGCAGGGCCTGTGCTGCCGGGTTGGTCTTGCCTGAATTGCCCCGCACTCGTGTGTGACCGTGATGCAGCCCCGTCATCAGCACGCTGCGGGAAGGAGCGCAGACTGTGGCACCGGCGTAGAAATGCGTGAAGCGCATGCCCTCCGCCGCCAGGCGGTCGATGTTCGGCGTGGTGATGACCTTCTGGCCGTAACAGCCGAGATCAGCGTAGCCGAGGTCGTCGGCCATGATCCAGATCAGGTTCGGCTGCACCGAAAAGGACGAATGCGGGATGGCGAATGACGAAAGGAGCGTGAGAGCGAGAAATGAACGGATCATAGGAAGGGTGAAAACGTGCCGCACGCAGCATGCTTTCGCCAGATGTGACCGCAAATCGCCCACCGGCCTATTTCACGCGGTTCAGCTTCACGTGCTTCAAGTCCATCACCTGCGTGCCGGGCATCGACAGGGCTTCGAGCGTGAGCCGTACCGCCCCCTGCGGCAGTGTGAACGTGCCGAACTTCAACGTGGCCCACTCGCGATTGCGGTAGCGCTCTTTGCCAGCCTCATCGCGATGGGGAAGGGGAATGTCATGGATCGGTGCGGCGGCGACAACGGCTTCCTTGGCGGCGTCATCGACGCTGAGGCGAATCTTGGACCCTGCGTCTTCCGCCGGGCAGTCGTAGGCGATCTCGATCGCGTATTCGCCAGCCGTGGTGACATTGATTTCGAACGACACCTTCGCCGCCGCATCCGTCCAGTTCGTCAGCCAGTCATTCGCGAAGCCTGGGCCGCTGGCGAAGTTCAAAGGCTTGTCGTAGTAGGCCTGCGGGGCATGCAGCTCGACGGGGTTCTGTTCCGGGTGGCCGACGGGCAATGCGAAACGCTGCAAGCCTTCGCTGGAGATGTCAGCGAACCACGCATCGTATTTGGCGCTGAGTTGCTTCACGAGATCGGGATTCGCGGCGGCGATGTCGGTCTTCTGGCCGGGATCGGCTACCATGTCGTAGAGCTGCCACGGTGTCGCGCTGGCGTCGTTCGCCTTCGCCTTGGAGCCGCCAGCGGGGCCTTTGATCTCGCGCACCAGCCGATGCGTCTGCGTCCGCACGGCACCGGGGAACTTGTTCGTTTCGTCGATGGGATTGTGCGTGAAGAGCGTGCGCTCCGGCCAGGTATCCGCCTTTCCTTCAAGCAGCGGTCGCAGGCTGCTGCCGTCGAGTTTCGGGCCTGCGAGCGCTTTCACGCCGCAGAGATCTATCAGCGTGGGCAGCAGATCAATGTGCGAGACGATGGGCTTCGCCATATGCGGCTGCCACTTGGCCGCAGGCCAGCGCATGAACAGCGGCACGCGTGAGCCGCCTTCATGCACGCTGACCTTGCCGCCGCGCATGCCGGCGTTGTAGATATTCACGCCCGCAGTGCCACCGTTGTCGGTCATGAAAAGCACGATCGTGTTTTCGGCGAGCTGCAATTCATCAAGCTGCGCGAGCAGGCGGCCCACGTTGTCATCAATGTTCTCACACATGCCGTAGAACGCGGAAACACTGTCGTCGAATCCCTTCGCCTTGAACTTGTCGAAGTACTGGCCCGGCACCTGATAGGGCGAATGAGGTGCGTTGTAGGCGAGGTAGCAGAAAAACGGCTGCTTCTGATTGGTGTGGATGAACTTCATCGCCTCATCGGTCAGCACATCGCTGATGTAACCCTTGGTGGCCTCATGCTTCGTGCCGCGCAGCAGCGTGGCGTCGAAATAATTGTTCCAGTGGCCGTTGTTGAAGCCGAACACGTCGTCAAAGCCCTGCCCGGCGGGCGTGAAGGGAAACTGCTCGCCATTGTGCCATTTGCCGATGCAGGCGCTGCGGTAGCCCACGCTCTTCAGCACCTCCGCCATCGTCACTTCCGAAGGTCGGATGGCCTCGCGGTTATGCGTGACGCCGTGGCAACCCGTGCGCAGCGGCCAGCGCCCCGTGAGCAGCGCCGCCCGCGTCGGTGCGCAGAACGAGTTCACATAGAAACGCTCAAACTGCACGCCTGAGCGGCCGAGCTTGTCGATGTGCGGCGTTTGTAGATGCTCATTGCCGTGGATCGAGAAATCGCCGTAGCCCTGGTCATCGGTGATGATGAGCAGCACGTTCGGCTGCGCCGCAGTGGCTGGGAGCGGAGAGTACAGGGCGAAGAGACCGAGAAAAAAGACGAGGCGGCAGAGCATTCAATGGCAACGCGCCCAAACGGTCGTTGTTGCCAATGTTTCAGCCCTGACAAGGGAACCGACAGGTGACAGCGACCCCGCCACGCCGGCCGTTTTGCACCTGCAGGCTGCCGCCGATGAGGTTGGCGCGGTACTCCATCACCCGCAGGCCGATGCCGTCGCTGCCATGCTGGTCTTTGGCCATGCCTCTGCCGTTGTTTTCGATCTTCAGCTCACAGGTGCCTTTGCCGTGGCGTCGTAGGCTCAGTTTCATCTGCTTGGGCTTGCTGTGGCGCAGCGCATTGTTGACCGCCTCTTGGGCGATGCGGAAGAGATGCATCTGCTTGTCAGGATCGGCGAGGTCGATGTCGCCAGCGATCTGGCAGGCGCAGTCCGTGCGGAAATTGGTGCGGATGGTTTCGGCGAGCAGTTGCAGCGCGCCGCCAAGCTCACGATGCCGCACCGCCGCTGGCGAGAGGCCATGCGACAGGCGTCGCACATCCTGAATCGCCTCCTGCAACAGTTGCCGGATGCGGTGGGCGCTTTTTTGCGCCTCGCCATCCAGCTCTTCCTCCAGCGCGTCCACTAGCGAGGCGACTCCGGTCATCGTCTGCCCCACGCCATCGTGCAGGTCGCTGCCAATGCGCGCATGCTCCTGCTCGGAAACTCGCAGCACCTCCTGCTGCAGCCGCAGGCGTTCAGTCAGGTCGGTGGCGACGACGATCACGCGGTCGATGCTGCCATCCGTCTTTCGGGTGGCGGTGGTGCGCAGCTCCACGTTGCGATGCTCGCCTCCCTTGGTGCGGAGACGCACCTCGACCGGGGCAGTAGCTCCGCCACGGAGGAGATTGCGGAAGCGCTTTTTAGACCGTTCGATTTCCTGATCATCCATCAGCCCGATTTCCCAGGGCGTGAGCCCCAGCAGCGCCTCCCGCCGTCGTCCCAGGCCTGCTGCGGTCGTCTCATTCACATGCAGAATGCGTGCCTTGGCATCCAAGATCACCAGCAGCATGGAGGCATGGTTGACCAGTACCTGGTTGAACTCCTGTTCCTGTTTGATCCGCTCCTCCGCCAGTTTGTAGCGGGTGATGTCATGCGACCACACCACCATCCGCCAGGCATTGCCGGACGCGTCCTGGATCGGCTTGCATTTGGTCTCCATCCAGAGCTCGGAGCCATCACGGCAGAGCATGCGGTACTCGATCTCCGTGGCCTTACCGGCCAGGTTGGCATTACGTGCGTGCTCGACCAATGAGAGATCAGCAGGATGCACGCGGGTGCGCCAGTTCCGACGTTGGAGATCTTTCTGCGTCCAGCCGGTTTTGCGGAAGAAGGAGGGGCTGATGTACAAGGAGTTCCCGTGGGTGTCCATCAACGAGACAATGTTGTCGGTGTGGTCCGCCAGTAGGCGGTAACGTTCCTCGCTCTCGCGTAGCGCGGTCTCCGTCTCCATGCGGGTGGTGATGTCATGCACCATGCCGGCCAGTTGCACCACCTTGCCACGGGCATCGAGAACCGGCGTGATGGAAACCTCCCCGTGCTTCAGGCCGATGGCATACTGGCTACAGGCGATCCATTTCACGGTCTTCCTGCCGCGGACCGCCCGCCGGTAATTCTTCAGCACCATGTCCTGCGAGGCATGCGGCACGACCTCCTGCATGCGTTTCCCCACCACCTGGCTCTTGTTCAGGCCGGTGGACCGTAAAAAGGCGCGGTTGACCGCCAGGAAGCGGAACACCCCGCGCGGCTCCACCGCGAGGCAGAACAACACGACATCCGCATGCTCAAAGACCCGCTCGGCGGGAACCGTGCCGATGCCTGAGGCAGGCGCGGCTGCTGAGCCTGCCTGCCGCCGTCCCGCCTTGGATTGCTTGCGTGCCGTCATGGATCGCGGCGTGATTGAAGGAGGGAACCGCCCGTCTGTCCACTCTTTTGCTGTGGCCGGGGCCATTACGGAATCACCGGCTCATACTGCCAGGCCCAGTCGCCGAGGTACTGAGGTCTGTACAATTTGGATGCCTCCCCCTTGTCAGCATTGATTTTGCCTTGATCATCCAAACCGTCGAAACCCACGGACCATAGCAGGTAACGACCGTTTTGATTCCTGCGATAGCGCATGGGCCTCCCGTCACAGGGATCTTCGGGGATGGCGCTCAAAAATTCGGGCACCAGCTCCGCCAATCCTGCCGGATACCGGTCATGTTTGGCGGCGTGTCGCTCCAGCGCCAGCGCTGTTTGTGCTTGGCGCAGCCGCGCCTGGGTTCCAAGCGCTGAACGGCTGGCGCTGGCGATGGCAGGCACAATCATGCGCGCCATGATGTAATCCGGGTGCAGCAGCAGGTTGCTCTTCTCTTGAATCTCGCGCTCCAGGGCATCGCCCGCCTGGAATGCCGCGCGGATGCCGCCGGTTTTTAGAGGCTGGAGCAGATGCCGCATTTCCACCTCGATCACCGTGCATTTCCAATGGCTGATGAGACCATGGGGTAACGCTCGCAGATACACAGGTCGGAGGACGATGTCGCTGCCAGCTAGGGCGTCTTGAAACTCTTGGCCGGCATTTCCCCGTCCGGCGGCGGCGTCTTCCAGGAACTGTAGGGCATTGACGCCTAACGCCAGCTCACCACGCATGGCCTGCAATAACGTGTGATCGGCCCCATCCTCCTCCAGCGCATCTTGTAACTCCCGCAGGGACTCTGCGGAGAAAACGCGTTCGCGCAGCCCTGCCTGGAGGGGTTCCAGCAGCGCGGACTGCTGTGAGTTTCCCACCAAAAACCCAATCAACAGCGGCTCCTGCGCGCAGGCACGCGCCATCCGGCTGGCGGCGAGGATGCTGCAGGATGCCTCGACGCCGTCTTTGGCCTCAATCGCGGCCCATGCGCGCAGATTCAGCAACCGGGACACATTCTGTGCCGCCGTATAATGGGCTAGCGACAGCGCGGACAAAAGCCTCGGCATCTCGCGTTCCCGCAGTCCCGGTGTGAACATGGCCTGCGCCCGCCGGGAATCCTCCGCGAGCTGCCTGAGCAGTGGAAACTTCGTGTCCAGCGCGGCCAGCACGTCACGTCCTGGCGTGGTGGAGTCTGCTGGCAGGCTGAGGAACTGCGATTCGCGCAAAAACGTCACCCAGTCTGTAAAATCAGTCGCTTCACCCAACGCGACACCGTTGGCCTTGGGAGGGCGTCCGGCCCATGCCATCGCCCCCAACGCCTTCTGCCTGGCATCCTGCTCGCCTTTGTCCTTCATCCCGGCGATGCCATGTAACGGCTCGATGGCGAGCAGGTTTTCCGCCTCGGGCGGAGTGGGCGGCAGCAGTTGGCGGAAATCGAGCGTTTCCCCCTCGCGTTCGAGCAGCGCCTGCGTTGCGGCCCAGCGGCGTTTGCCGCTCCAGTTCGTCCAGACAAACAGTAGCGCGATGAGGGTGACGAGAGTGATGAACAGCCACAGCATGACGCGGGTGGCACGATGATTTAAAAGGCGGCGGAGCATGAGAGTTCGGGCAGTAGCGGGGAGGCGGGCATGCAGGCGGCAGTTTCATGGACAGGACGCACGGCGGCGAGATTTTTGTCTGTGCTTTGCTTCGCGTCATCAAGTTTTGTGAGTTCCTTGAATGGTGCCACCGATTGAAGAAATCGGTGGTTGCCCTGAATCGGTGGGAAAATCCGCAAGCCTGACGACGTGGTGTATCCATGTGCCTGCCGTGAGGCGCTGCGGGTCCACAGCGCGTGCTTACGCCGCGCTTGGCCAGCGGCCTGTAGGATTCCGCGCATCCTGCGCGTTGACTTGCCTCCCAACTCCTGACAGCATCGCGCCGCCATGTCCACTCCCGCACCTAAACTCACCAGCACACATTGGTTGATCATCGTCATCGCCAGCATCGGCTTCCTCTTTGACACCTATGAGCTGCTGATGACCCCGCTGGTCGCCGCGCCGGCCATCGCAGAGCTGCTGAACCTGCCGATGAACAACCCCATCGTCACGAGCTGGGTCGGCCGCCTGCTGTGGATCGCGGCGCTCTGCGGCGGCGTGTTCGGCCTGCTCGGTGGCTGGCTGGTGGACCGCTTCGGCCGCAAGCGCATCATGGCCGCCAGCATCTTCCTCTACTCGTTCTCGCCCTTCTGCGCCGCCTACTCGACCTCCATTGAGATGTTCGTCTTCTTCCGCAGCACCACCTTCATCGGCGTCTGCGTCGAGTTCGTCGCCGCCATCACCTGGCTGGCGGAAGTGTTCGAAGACAAGAAGCAAAAAGAAAAGTGGATGGGCATCACGCAGGCCTTCGCCTCCGTCGGCGGCATCCTCGTCACCGTCGTCAGCGTGTGGATCCAGAAGCACAGCGCCGACTTCCCGCACATCGGCCTGCCCTTCGGCCTCGGCTCGGATGCGCCCGCCTCCTGGCGCTACCTGCTCATGACCGGCATCCTGCCTGCGCTCCCCATCGCGCTGCTGCTGCCCTTTGTGCCGGAGTCGAAAGTCTGGAAGGACAAGAAAGCCGCCGGCACGCTGAAGCGACCCAGCTTCGCCGCGCTCTTCTCCCCCGAGCTGCGCCGCATCACGCTCACCACCGCCGCGCTCTCCGCCTGCGCCTATGGTATCGCCTTTGGTGCGCTGCAGGTCACCGTCGCCCGAGTCACCCCCGGCCTGCCCGAGTTGAAGGAGGAATCCAAGGCCCTCGCACCGCTGCGCAATGCCGGTGAAGCACTCAACGTGCAACTCAACGCGCTCAAAGCCGACGACCCCGCCCGCAAAGAGCTCATCACCCAGATCAAAGCGAACTTCGGCCAGCAGAAGCCGCTGATCGACGAAGTGAAGAAGATGGCCAACACCGTGCAGTTCTATCAGGAGATGGGTGGCCTCGTCGGGCGGATCTCGCTCGCCATCCTGCTCATCGTCGGCATCAGCCGCGTGGCCTTGCTGAAGGTCTTCCAGATTCCCGCGCTCATCATGCTGCCGCTGACCTACTTCTACTTCTTCGAGCAGGGCGGCAGCGCCTTCCTCTGGGCCTACGCCGTCTGCGGCCTGCTCACCGTCGCTCAGTTCAGTTATTTTGGTGAATACCTGCCCAAAGTCTTCCCCATGCATCTGCGTGGCACCGGCGGCAGCTTCGCCACCAATGTCGGCGGTCGCATGATCGGCACCAGCATGGCCTTCGTCACTGCGAATGTCGTCGCCCCCATGCTCGCCGGCAGCGGTCCGCTGCTGCCCATGCACGTCGCCAAAGCCGCCGGCATCGTCGCCTCCTGCATCGTCGTCATCAGCTTCGCGCTCGGCTTCCTCCTGCCGGAGCCGAAGGCGGAGGAGTAACACGTCACAACTGCTGCACCGCTCTGTGGGTGCCTTATTCATTCATGCCGCTCTCAGCACATCAGGCTGTCTGCGGCTTGAAACCTCAAGGCATCTCCGCCAATGATCCGCCATGGCTCACATCGATCACATCCGCCTGCGCAACTTCCGCTCCTTCATGCAGGCGGAGTGCCGCCTGAGCCCCTTCACGCTGGTGGTAGGTGCCAACAACTCGGGCAAGACCAATTTCCTCCGGGCCTTTACGGATTACAGCCGCACGCGGTTGCTTGGTACCACGCCGCCGCCGCATCGGAACACACCAGAGGCCCCCGTCGTCATTGAGTTTGATACCTCAGACGGCACGCCTTTGGACATCCGCCATCCATGGCCCATCTATCGCTTTGACCCCGATGTCATCAGCAGGCCCGAGTCCGCTGCTCAGAGCGATCCCTTTGTTCGCGAAAATGGTGAGGGCGTGACCCAGGTCATCGAGCGCCTCAGCGAGGAAGGCTCGCCTGCCTTTGACGCCATCCTCTCTCAATTTCGCTCAGCCATCAGCGCGATCGAGTCCATCACCCTCCGCACCCTGCCGCCCGGTGGCAAAAAGACCCTCATGCTGCAAGAGCACGGTCTCAGCGGCAAAACTCCGCTCAGCGATGTCTCCGAGGGCACGCGTCTCGTCCTCGCTCTGCTCACGGCCCTTCATCAAAAGGAGCCGCCAAAGCTCATCCTCATCGAGGACATTGACCGCGCCCTGCATCCTCGGCTCTACGAGCGCTTGGTCCGCATCATTGATCAGATCGTCCGTGACACCGGCGTGCAGATCATCGCCACCTCCCACAATCCCTACCTCATCGACGAATTTCAGGATAACCCCGAGGCCGTCGTGCTCGTAGAAAAAGCCAACGGCATGAGCACGCTGGCCAATCTCGATGACCGGCTCAAAGTCATCGATTGGGATTCCCCCACCGTCGATGAAATGCCGCTGGGGCAGATGTGGTTCTCCGGTCTCGTTGGCGGAGTTCCTACACTGACACGCAAACCCGCCGCCTAGCCTCCGCCCCGCCATGCCCTTCATCTACATCGTCGCAGAGAGTGAGGCAGATGCGCTCTTCTACATCGCCTGTGCCGAGCGCATCCACGGAACGGCCTTCGACTTCAAATTCTACGACACCCGCCGTGGCACCGGCATCGCTCGGGCCCGCCGCATGTTGCGTTACATGTTCGCCGCCGTGGAGCAGGCCAGCGGTGGCGGCCCTGGCATCTTTTGGATCGCCGCGCTTGATAACGACCGCGCTCCTCAGCATCCCGATGGAGCACGGCCTCCTGGCACACTCTCCGCCTTTGATCGGTGCAAAGCCAGCCGCCATGCCGAGTTGCAGGCGGAGGCCTCCAAGCATGTCGTCTCCGCTCCAGGGGCCATCGCCGTGCCGGTGGAGATGATTGAAAGCTGGGTGCTCCAGTCCTTGTCCACCGGGGTGGTCCTCGACCTGCCCGCCTTTGCTGAGCAGACCGCTCCACTCGCCATCATTTATTATCAGGTGAACCACCGCGCCACCCCGCCGCCGCAGTTGAAGGACCTCGCGCGTGCCGCCATGCAGCAGCACGGCCACCAGGACTGGACGGAGTTCCTCATCCACCTCGCTGGCAGCCTAGATGCAAATTTGCTCGCCCACCAATCACGCAGCTTCGCGCAGTTTCATCAGGCGCTCGCCTCATGGCAGCTCACTTGAGGCCGCGCTCGTTTTCTTGGGAGCGGTGTTCACCAGCGTGCTTCGCCTTCAGCTTCGTCAGCACTCTCAGCAGGCCCTCAGACACATCATACCAGCCCAGCGCATGCGGGCGATGGTCCTTGATCGGCTTGCCATCCGTCGGCAGGGCGATCAGGTGGTTCAGCCGCCCGCAGGCCTTCCACTGGCAGCGTTGCAGGATCACCGGCACCACCTCTGCCGTGCCTTGCTCGCGGCGTTCCAGCGCACGGGTGATTTCTACCCGATCAATGTAATCCGAGACCAGCGCGTGGTCACTCACCAGCAGCACAAACACATCCATCGTCTCCAGTTGCTCGCGGATGCCACGGTTCCACTCCGCACCTGCCGTCAGGTCACGGTCCACCCAGAACTCCACCAGCCCGGCGGTTTGCAGCACTTTGAGCTTCAGCACCAGTTGATCCTTCGCCGCGTCATCGTGGTGCGAATAGCTGATGAAGACACGCGGCTTCCACACATCCGTGCGCGCATCCTCGGCGGTTAGGCGATTGTTTTCAGCGGTCGCATTCACCTCCATCCGCCCTTGCGGCGTCAGCAGGGACATCTCCGACTGGCCCTCGTCCTCCGCCTTCTCCAAGCCCGTCACTGGCAGCCAAACCTCCGGCGCGCGTTGCAGTTGCAGCTCCTCCAGCGGCTCCAGCCCGCGGATCTCCGCATTCAGCGCACGCATCTCCGTCTGGATCGTTCCCGCCAGTTGCTGGCGGTCCGGCTCCGGGCCTAGCACCGTCGCCGTGATGCGGCGGTCCGTCACATCCGCACGCAGCACCGCACGCGCCTGACCCAGTTCCAACAGAGTGCCATTCAGCCAGCGGGCCAGTCCCTCGCTCAACGTATGCGTGCGGGTGATGAAGCGCGGCACCAGCCCCTCTGGCAGCGCCGTGTAAGTCCAGCGCAGGCGCGTCGCCTCTCCCTGCCATTCGGCGGCCAGGGCTGGTTGCGAGTCCGCCAGCGCCTGCGGCACCAGCCAGAGCTGCTCATCCTCCTTCAGCGGAAAGACCAGATCATACTTCTGCATCAGGCGAATCAGAAACATCACCCGCTTCACCGCCTCCTGCGGCAGCTTGCGGCAGGCCGCCTCCAGGGAAAGCTCCGCCCGCTCATTCGGCGCCTCACGCAGCAGCAGGTAAATGCCATCCGTCACCCAGTGCGGGTTCAGCACCGTCGTATCACGCAGCCGCGGATCATCCCCATAGTTCAGCGCCAGGCCCAGCGCGTGCAGATTCCCCGCCATCAGCTTCTGCTTCACCTTATCCGGCACGCCCGCCGCCGCGCACACCTCTTCATAGGCCGCATAGTCCAGGTAGTTCGTCTGCTGCTCCCGCCAGCGCTGCTTCAGCGCATTCTTCACTTGGAAATACTCAGCGCCCGTCTTCTCCCGCACCTGCTCGTCCCCGCCGATCGTCGCCGCCAGCAGCTCCCGCACCGCGGGGATGCCCTGGCCCGACTCACAGTCCGTCTCCACATAGCCGAGGATGAAAGGGTACTTCTCCCGCAGCGCCTCACGGTCCAGCCGCACCGCTGCCGTAGCCCACTTGTTCAGCACCACGATCACCTTCGAGGTCTTCTCCACGCCCGCCGCCGCCTTCTCACTGCCAAAGGCGCGGATCAGCCGCAGCCAATACTCCGCATCCTCCCGCTGGCTGTCCTCCCGTGCCGTCAGCACCAGCACATAGACACTGCGCGCACTCAGGAAGAACTGATGCGTCGCATGGGCGATCACCTGCCCCGCGAAGTCCCACACATGCACCGTCACCGGCTCACCCCCAGGGCAGGGCAGCGTCCAGTCTTGCAGCGCGATCCCCGTCGTGGACTCCTGCTCCTTATTAAAGGTCCCGCGCATCAGCCGCTCCACCACACTCGTCTTCCCCGCCCCGCCACGCCCCACCAGCAGCATCTTCACCTCATTCAGTGGTCGCGCCTCCTTGGCTTGCTTGGAGAAATAATAATCCAAGATCGCCTGCGGCTTCGCCGCTGGGTTGTTTTCGTCGCTCTCCAGCCACGTCGGCCCCAGCACCTCCGCAGGCAGGCCCAGGCCCGGATTCCCATGCAGGAAAAGCTCCGTCAGCGCCGTGAGCTGGCCGATCTCCGGCGGCAGCGTGCTGAGCTGGTTGTCCTGGAGGAAAAGCACCGTCAGCGCCGTGAGCTGGCCGATCTCCGGCGGCAGCGTGCTGAGCTGGTTGTTGGAGAGGGAAAGCACCGTCAGCGCCGTGAGCTGGCTGATCTCCGGCGGCAGCTGGGTCAGGCCCATGCGGCTAAGATTTAAATCAGTCCCCGCCTTTCCCTGGCGGCGGCAGGCTTCGATTTTGCTCAGCGCCTCTTCATAAGCGGCCTGGGCTTGCTGGGTCATGGGCGGGGTCGGCATGGGGGAAGGTGGAATGACGAATGATGAATGTCGAATGCCTAATGGTGGGGAGAATGACTGGGGATGGCGGGAAGGTGAAGATTTCTATTGAGGGGTGAGGGCGCGTTGTGGTGCTCAGCTCCGCCCTCGGCTTCCTGCTGCCGGACCCGAAGAATGAGGAGTAATCCTCGCGGGCAACTGATCTGGGTACGTTGTTCACGCTTCAGCGTGACGCTTGACCCATGCCTCACGCTAAAGCGTGAACAACGTACTGTCTTCGTGGCGTAGTCCTGCCGCCATGATTCGACCTTTTCTCATACTCCTCGTCTGCCTCACCGCATTCACCCTTAACGCCGAAGACAAAGGCGACGGCAAGCTGCGCATCATTGTCTTTGGAGCGCATCCTGATGATGCGGAGTACAAGGCGGCGGGCACGGCGGTGAAGTGGGCGCGGCTGGGGCATCATGTGAAGCTGGTGTCGGTGACGAATGGCGATGTGGGCCACTGGCAGGAGGCGGGCGGACCGCTGGCGATCCGCCGCACGGCGGAGGCAGCGGCCTGCGCGAAGAAGCTGGGCGTGACTTCGCAGGTGCTGGACATCCATGATGGCGAGCTGGTGCCGTCGCTGGAGAACCGGAAGCTCATCACGCGGATCATTCGTGAGTGGCAGGCGGACATCGTGATCGCGCATCGGCCGTGGGATTATCATCCCGATCATCGCTATGTCGGTGTGCTGCTGCAGGACGCGGCGTTCATGGTCACGGTGCCGTTCATCTGCCCGGACGTGCCGCATTTGAAGAAGAACCCGGTGTTCCTGTATTCGAGCGACGGCTTCCAGAAGCCCTACCCCTTCACGCCGGACATAGCGGTGAGCGTGGACGACTCCTTTGAGCAAAAGCTAGATGGCATCCATGAGCTGACCTCCCAGCACTATGAAGGTGGTGCCGGCGGCTCCGAAGAGCACATGAAGAACGTGCCACCGGCCAGTGACGAAGTGGGCCGCCGTGCGTGGCTAAAGCGCCGCTGGGGTGCGCGTCAGGGCAGCGAGGCGGAGAAGTACCGCGACCTGCTGATCAAGCTCTACGGCGAGGAGAAGGGCAAGGCGGTGCGATATGCGGAGACCTTTGAGGTGTGCGAATACGGCCGCCGGCCGAGCGCGGAGGAGATCAAGCAGCTCTTTCCGTTTTACGAGGTGAAGTGAATCTTGGTCGGCAAGAGTCCTGGCAAACTAGCGATTGCGGCAGCTTTTCTCTTCCCCTATCCTTCACGCATGAAGTATCCCGTTGTGCTGATCGAAACCGAGGAAGGCTTTGCAGTCGGTTGCACGAGCATTCCCGGCTGCTGGACCCAGGGAGCCACCCGCGAAGAGGCGATGGGGAATATTCGCGACGCCATTCGCGAGGTGCTGGAGGTGCGGCAGGAATTGCTCGCCCAGCAATGGCGCGAGGAAGGGCTGCGAGTGGAAACAGCAGACGTGGAGTTGGCCTATGCCTAAACTTCCCGGCATCAATCACAAAGATGCAATCCGCGTGCTGGAGAAGCTGGGCTGGCGCGTGATCCGTGAGGGAAAACACACCATCATGGGCAACGGCACCGATGCGCTGCCTATCCCGCGCCACAACCCGATCCACGCCATCACCATGGGCAACATCGCCAAGGCGGCGGGCCTCACGCCGGATGAGTTTCGTAAGCTGGTCTGACTCGCGCTCCGTCTGGCGGCATTTACAGTGGCAAAACCCGTGGGAACGGCTATGAGCACGGCCCACTCCTCCGAACGCCCATGCAACCGACGCCCGCCCCTGAACATTCCGAATCCGAACTCCTGCAATTCCGCCGCGATAAGCTCGATGCGCAGGTGAAGGCCGGACTGAACCCGTTTGGTGGCCGGTTTGACACGACGCATCAACCCGGTGCGCTGAAGGCGGACTTCACGGAGGCGCTCGATGTGTGCGTGGCGGGGCGCATCCTGTCGCGTCGTGAGATGGGCAAGGCGACATTCTTTGACCTCGGCGACATCAGCGGACGCATGCAGTGCTATTTGAGCAAGGGCGACGTGGGCGACGAGGCGTATGTGCAGTTCAATCAGCTCGTGGACATCGGTGATTTCGTCGGCGTGGAGGGTTTCACCTTCATCACGAAGCGCGGGGAGAAGTCGATCCACATCAAGAAGCTCACGCCGCTGGCCAAGGCGCTGCGGCCGCTGCCGGACAAGTGGCACGGCATCGCCGACAAGGAGATCAAGTATCGCCAGCGCTACCTGGATCTCATTGCCAATGACCGCAGCCGCGAGATCTTCGTGACGCGCAGCAAGATGGTGGCGGCGATCCGCAACTACATGCAGGAGCGCGGCTTCCTGGAAGTCGAGACGCCGATGATGCAGGATGTGCCGGGCGGTGCGGCGGCGAAGCCGTTTGAGACGTTCTTCCATGCGCTGAACCAGCCGATGTTCCTGCGCATCGCGCCGGAGCTCTTCCTCAAGCGGCTGCTGGTGGCCGGCTTCACGCAGATCTTCGAATTGAACCGGAACTTCCGCAACGAAGGCATGAGCCGGCGCCATAATCCGGAGTTCACGATGCTGGAGGCCTACTGGGCCTATGCGGACTTCGAGAAGATGGCCGATCTGGTCGAAGGCATGGTCTGCCATTTGGCGGAGAGCTTCTGCGGCGGCCTCAAAATCGAGCACAAGGACGAAGAGGGCAACGTGACGCGCACGATCAATCTCGAGCGTCCATGGCGTCGTGCGCGCTACACGGATCTGCTCAAGGGCATCGATCCGAAGTGGTATGAATACACGCCGGAGCAGCGCAAGGCGCGGGCGGCGGAGCTGGGCGTGGAGATCGGGCCGAATTTTGAAGACTACGAGGTCACGCAGCATGTGTTTGAGCGTCTCGTCGAAGCCCCGCAGTTCGATCCGCTCTATGTGACGCATTGCCCAAAGGAACTCGTGCCGCTGGCGAAGCAGAACGTGGAGGACGAGTCGATCGTCGATGTGTACGAACTCATCATCAACGGCCAGGAAATCAGCCCGGGGTATTCCGAGCTGAACGACCCCATCGTCCAACGCCAGCGTCTGGAGCATCAAGCCGGCGAAGAGGTGCAGAAGATTGATGAGGAGTTCATCCTCGCGCTTGAGCACGGCATGCCGCCCGCCGGTGGCATTGGCATCGGCATCGACCGCCTGATCATGATGCTCACGGGCGCGGAAGGAATCCGCGATGTGGTGCTGTTCCCGCAGTTGAAGAAGAAGGCGTGATCAGGGCTTCGCTTTGTCCGCGTCCAGAAACTCGATCGCCTGCGTGAGCCATTCGGCTTTGGGTGGCGAGTGGCCTTGGGCGGGGATGTTGAACAGTTCGACGGACTTGAAACCTGCCTTTTTGAAACCGTTTTCATAGACGGCCTGCGTGTTGGCGAGGTTGAAGTCCTTTTCGCCGGTGACGAGGACGTAGCGACACTGTGCCTTCGCGATGGCGACGAACTCGGCGTGCGGGAGGTAGCTCATGCGGAAAGACTGTTTGCCGTCGAGCGTGGGCACGTCGGTGTAAAAATTCACGCCCATGCAGCAGATAGTGCCAGAAAAGAGGTCGGCGTAGCAGACACCGAGCATGCTGGCGACGCGGGCACCGCCGGAGAAACCGGAGAGATAGACACGCGCAGGATCAATGGTGGCGAGCTGGCGGACGTTGTAGTTCGCATCAATGGCGAGGCGCATGCGGTAGAAGACGTTGCGCGGATTGCCGGACTTGTGAGCACCGATGAAGATGAGCTTCTTCTCCGCGAACACTGATTCCCACTCGGCGGGGATGGCTGGTTTGTCGCTGGCGCTGATCCAGATGAAGAGGCCGTGCGGGTCGTCTTGGCGGAAGTTTTTCGGCAGCAGGATGTCGAAGCTCTCCTGTTTCACATCGTAGGCCGGTGGAGTTTCGGCGGCACCGAGGCGCAGCTTGATTTCGAGCGCGTCAGAGTGCGGCGGGGACTCGCTGAAGGTGATCGTGCTGCGGACACCGGGCTGGGGATCAGCGGCGAGAGCGGGAAGGGAAAATAGGCAGAGCAGCAGGACAAGTCGTGACATGACGTGATCCAAACGGCACACGCAGCGTCACTCCTTCCGTGCGATGTACACGAAGGCCGGGGGCAGATTCCCCCACACGACACGGGTGGTGTCCACGCCATGTGTCAGCTCATGCAGCAGGGCGCGGAAGCTGCGACCGCTGGGCAGATGATGAAAGCCATAGTAGGCGAAGGTGGCAAAGCAGCCGCCGGGGGCGAGGTGCGGGAGCACATTGTTCAAGATGGCCTGCTGCAAACCGCGTGGAAAGGCCGTCCATGGCAGGCCGCTGATGACGACGTCGAACTTTTCGCCCGGTGCGAGCGCCTGGCTGAAGTCATACTCCTGTGCTCCAGCGCATTCGAAGCGCAGGCCTGGAAAGCGTGGGCGGAGCTGCTGGACGAAGCTGTTGTTCAACTCGATGCCGAGGTAGCTGGCCTCGGGCAGCATGGAGCCGGCGATGGCCTTGGTGAAGGCTCCAGTGCCGGGGCCGAGCTCCAGCACGCGTCGTGCCTGCCAGACGCCAGCGGCTTCCATCATGCACTCCGCCAGCGCCGGGCTGGAGGGGGCCACGGCGCCAATGGTCTGCCAGTTACGGCAGAACTCTTTGAGGAAGGTGGCGGCGGACATTCGGGGCGGATGCTAGCGAAGGGTGGCGCTGGCGCGAGAGCTTTTAACGTGGATTGAATGATCGAGATATGTTTGGGCCATGGCGGCCATCCACGGCGTTTTTGGCCGCACCACTCGCTGGTAAAAGACAACAGCAAGGTGAGGCTGGGTGCTTGACGGGCGGGGTGATTTGCGGCGAGACTTCACGTCATGCCCTACCTCCTCGACGCCCTGGTCATCCTCGGATATTTCACGCTCATCATCAGCATCGGTCTGTCGCAGCGCAGCAAGAGTGGCAGCATGGAGGGCTTCACGCTGGGGGACCGGCAGATCGCCTGGTGGGCGGTGCTGGCCTCCATCTTGGCGGCAGAAATCAGCGCGGGGACGTTCTTTGGTGCGCCGGGTGAAGGTTATGCGCTGCGTAATTACACCTACATTCAGCTCATGGCGGGGTACCTGCTCGCCCGAGTCGTGGTCAGTGCCGTGTTTATCCCAGCCTATTATCGGCATGGTGTGATCAGTGTGTATGAGTTTCTGGAGGCACGTTTCGGTCCGCAGACTCGCCGTCGTGCCTCGGCGGTATTTCTGGTCACGCGGCTGCTCGCCAGCGGTTCACGGTTGTGGGTGCCCACGGTGCTACTGGTGCTGGGCTGGAAGGTGTTCATCAATCCCAGCATCACGCCGATGCAGGAGTTCTGGCTGTATGCCGCCGCGTTGGTGGGCATCACCGTGCTGACTTCGATCTACACCGCGCTGGGCGGCATTCGTGCGGTCATTTGGACGGATGTGATCCAGGTGGTGATCTTGTTTTCCGCGCTCGGATTTGCCCTTTCGCATCTGCTCAGCAAGACCGGCGGCTGGCCGGCCTTGAACGCGGCGATTCTAGAGCCAGCCGTCATCGACTGGGGCAGGCCGGACCCGGCGCATCCGGGGGCCTGGGGGTGGATCAAAGGCATCCTCGAAACCGAATACACGATGTGGACGGCCTTCCTCGGCTCCACCTTTGTCACGCTCGCCACCCACGGTACGGATCAGGACATGGTGCAGCGCATGCTCACGGCGAAGAATAAACGCCAAAGCGGCTTCGCGACCATCCTTTCCGGTATCGCCGACATTCCGGTCAATTTCATGGTGCTGAGCATCGGCATCCTGCTGTTCGTGTTTTATCAGCAGCATCCAGAGATCCTGCTGCCTAAAAATGCCAATGGCGCGGCCGACAGCAGCCAGGTGTTTCCGTTTTTCATTCTGACCTCAATGCCATCGGGCCTGCGCGGCCTCGTGGTGGCTGGGGTGCTGGCCACGGCGATGGGATCGCTCAGCACGGCGCTGAATTCGCTCGCGACCAGCTATGTGCGCGACTTCCACTTCCGTTGGTTCGGCGAACCGGAGACGGAAACGGGCAAGGTGCGCGTGCTGCGTTGGGGCACCGTGCTGTTTGCGATTCTGCTGATCATGGTGGCGCTCGGCACGGCATGGGTGAAGGCGCACAACCCCTCGCTGCGCATCATCCCGATCATCCTGGGTGTGTTTGGTTACACTTATGGCTCGCTGCTTGGTGTGTTCCTGGTGGGTCTGTTCACCAACGAACGCGGTAATGATCGCGGCAACGGCATCGCCATGCTCGCGGGCTTCATCGTTGTCGGCTACCTCAGCGGACTCGACAAAGGCATCATGGCCTCACTTGGCCTGCAGGGCGGTATTCCGCGTCCTGAGTGGATGGTGGAGATCGAATTCCCGTGGCGCATTTTGTTCGGCACCATCGTCACGTTTAGCATCGCGATGCTGTTCAAGACGCCAACAGATAAGCTGGGCCATTCCAAGGTGGTGCAAACCATTGCCTGAGGACACAAAAAAGCGCGGACTGTTGCCAGCCCGCGCTTTTCTTGATTCTTGGACGATCTTGACTCGCTCTTACGAGTAGCTGGCCTGCTGGCCCTTGATGTCGCGCTTCTGGATCCACGGCATCAGGCCGCGGAGGCGGGCACCGGTCTTCTCGATCGGGTGCTTCTCGCCGTCCTTGAGCAGCTTGTTGAACTTCTTGTAGCCGGTCTTCGTTTCGCGAATCCACTCCTTGGCGAACTTGCCGGACTGGATGTCCTTGAGGGCTTCCTTCATGCGCTTCTTCACCGACTTGTCGATGATCTTCGGGCCGACTTTCACATCGCCCCACTTGGCGGTTTCGGAGATGGAGAAACGCATGCCAGCGATGCCGGACTCGTTCATGAGGTCCACGATGAGCTTCAGCTCATGCAAGCACTCGAAGTAGGCCATTTCAGGGGCGTAACCGGCTTCCACCAGCACTTCGAAGCCAGCCTGGACGAGGGCGCTGGCACCACCGCAAAGCACGGTCTGCTCGCCGAAGAGGTCGGTTTCGGTTTCTTCCTTGAAGGTGGTCTCGAGGACACCACCACGGGTGCCGCCGATGCCGTGTGCCCAAGCGAGGGCGATCTTCTTGGCCTGCTTGTCCACGTTCTGATGGATGGCGATGAGGGCGGGGACGCCTTTGCCTTCGGTGTACTGGCGGCGCACAATGTGGCCGGGGCCTTTCGGGGCGACCATGATGACGTTCACGTCAGTAGGGATCTTGATGGTCTTGAAGTGAACGGCGAAGCCGTGGGAGAAGAGCAAGGTCTTGCCCTTGGTCAGGTGCGGCTTGATGTCGGTATCGAAAACACCGGCGATTTTGGTGTCGGGAACGGCCACGAAGATCACATCGGCCAGCTTGACGGCTTCGGCGGTGTCATAGACCTTGAGGCCCTTTTCTTCGGCCACCGCGCGGCTTTTGCTGGCGGGGTAGAGGCCGATGATGACGTTGACGCCGCTCTCCTTGAGGTTCAGGGCGTGGGCGTGGCCTTGGGAGCCGAAGCCGATCACAGCACAGGTCTTGCCTTTGAGCGGTGCAAGGCTGGCGTCTTTTTCAGTATAGATTTTCGCGGGCATATAGGTTCTGGTTTAGAAGGGGCGGCGATAGTGCTTCACGCGGGGGACGGGGTCAAACGGGTTTTTCCCGTCCACCGAATGCTTTGATTGACCGCACCGGGGGCGTGCGTAGTCTCCGCGCCTCCATTATGAAACCTACCATCGCCCTGCTCTGCGCCGCGCTCGCGGCCGTCACATTCACCCAAGCCCAGGAGATCAAGCCCGCGCAGGCGGCCGCAGCCCCTGCCCCATCCGGCCCCGTTCCCATGGACAAAGTGAGTTACTTCATCGGCCGTAATTTCGGCGACCAATTCAAAGGCCAGGGCATCGCCCTCGACCTCACCGCCTTCACCGACGGCGTGAAATCCGGCCTCGCCGGTGAGAAGCCCAAGTTCACCCAGGAAGAACTCATGGCCGCCATGCAGTCCTTTGAAAACAGCATGCGCGAAAAAGAAGCCGTGCGTGGTGCGGAGTCCAAAGGCGTGGGCGTCAAGTTCCTGGCCGACAACGGCAAGCGCAAAGGCGTGACCACCACCGCCAGCGGCCTGCAATACGAAGTCATCAAGGCAGGTGACGGTCCGAAGCCCGTCGCCACCGACAAAGTGAACGTGCATTACCACGGCACCCTCATCGACGGCAAGGTGTTCGACAGCTCTGTCGAGCGCGGCATGCCCATCACCTTCGGCGTGCAGGAAGTCATCAAAGGCTGGACCGAAGCGCTGCAGCTCATGCCCGTCGGCTCCAAATGGAAAGTCTTCATCCCTTCCGACCTCGCTTACGGCGAACAGGGCGCAGGCGGCGACATCGGCCCGAACCAGGCGCTCATTTTTGATGTCGAACTGCTCGGCATCGTGAAGTAAACTCACGCCACATCGAATTCACCCACTCAGGGCAGGTCTGCGGACCTGCCCTGTTTGTTTACATACGTTCTACTTCGGCCCGGCATGAATGATCATGAGCTTCTGCCAGATCTTGCGCGAGAACCCCGTGGTCAGACCCTCAATCTCATCCACCGTGCTCAGCACCACGGCGTCATCCGACTTTTGCAGGTAAAGCGCCGCCAGCTTGCCCACCAGCGACAGCATCTCGCTGCAATAGTCCAAGTAACGAATGAGCTGATCCGGCGTCATTTGATCCGCCGGGGAGGAGGGCGTGGCGATCAGCATACCTGACGCGCGCTGCGGGTCCTTGGTGAGTTGATGCATGTCGATCACATGCGCCAGCGAGCGTAGCTCATGCAGCGCCTTCAGGATGCGGCGGCGTTTGATGCGGTCTCCCAGGCTGACGAGGAAGAAAATGCCCGCGCCCACGAAGATGATGTCGTTGATCCCGGACTCCATCACCTGCACCAGCTCCAGCCAGGTGACGGTGCCAGGCTCGAACTGAATCTTGAGCTGGGAAAAACTCATCCCCATGCCCACGATGAGCAGCAGTAGCAGCAGGCCGATCAGCCCCAGAATCCAAATCGAACGACGGGCTGATTCACCGACCCGTTGGCGAGATTCGGCAGCAATCTCGCAAAGATGCTTCGACACATGAAACAAGCCCGACTGCGGAAAGCGTTCGCCAATGCGCGTGGCCAGCTTCTCCACCGTGGCGACCAGCAGTTCAGGATTGAGTTGGGAGTAGTGTGGCATGCGCGGAAAGCGTGTCGTCTTATCTACCATGCCGTCAACGCCGACACCAAGTCAATTCAGCCCGCGCATCACCGCACCGCGTCCCGAATCACCGGTACGAGCAGCTCGCCGACCAGTTGATGCCCCAGATCGTTCGGGTGCAGGCCGTCAAGCAGCAACCCGTCGATGGTGGTCTTGTGCTTCGCGGCAAAACCGGGATACGCCGTGCGCACATCTACCAGCGGTACGTTCAGCTCCTGCGCCAGTTTGCGCAGGGCCTCGTTGTAACCCGCCAGCACCGGCGCATCGAACCCATCTTCAGCTTCGGGGCGGTAGGGCGGTCTGCCATACATGTCCTTGAGCTTGTTGCTCCAGCGAATCGGATTCGTAGTCATCAAGACGACCCTCGCCTTCTGTTGCCGTGCTTCGGCGATCATCGAGCGCAGGTTTTCCACATATTCAGCGAGTGGTACACGCGGCGCCGTCGCCGGTGGCTTCTTCCACACATCCACCGCCGCATCATTGATGCCGAACTGCATCACGATCACCTTTGGCTGGTGCCGCAGCACATCGTTGGCGAAGCGCTTCCGTGCATCGCGTGTCGTGTTGCCGCCGATGCCTGCGTTGTAAACGGCAAGGCTGGAACCGATACTTTGCAGCGCCTCATTCACGCGCACCGAATACACTTTCTGCACCGAGCTCGGGCGCATGGCGGTCGTGGAATCGCCAAACATGATGATGCCGTTCGGTTTCGGCACCGCAGCAGGTGGCGGCGTGAAAACTGGAATCTCGCCCTTGTGCAGGTCCGCCACGTTGATCTTCATACGCAAGCCGCCCTGCATCGTGGTGATCCACAGTTCGCCCGGTTTGTGCTCGTAGAGATACGGGTAGGACACACGGCCACCTGCGCTGTAATTCGCCGCCACGACGACCGGTTTCGACCACGCCTTCGCCTCATCATTGGAAAACGCCAGCGACAGCTCCGCGCGCATGGTGCGGTTGCCTGGCAGATGTCGTGGCGGTGCATTCCACAGCAGCGCGATGCGTCCGTCCGCCAAACGCGCCATCTGCGGGCAGCAGGTCACGGATGAAATCGTGGTCTGCTTCAATCCATCCCACTTCAATCCATCATTCGAAGTCGCCTCCCACAGAAATCCCGACTCCGAACGCAGGAGCAGGTAGAGCGAGCCGTCCTGCCGCTCGATCACGCTGCCTTCGAGCGATCCCGCGTGATCATGCGTGCCCACGCCATAATCCAGCATGTCACCACGCTGCCAGGACTGGCCGAGATCGTCGGACACCCATATCACCGTCGCATGCCGCCATTCCGGGATGATCTCCTGCCCCACCAGCACGATGCGGCCGCTGCGCATCTGAATGAGTGAGTGGATACAGCCGCACCACGGCTCACTGAGTTTCACCGGTGCCTCCCAGGTCTTGCCATCATCCACACTGCGGCAGGAATATGTTGGCAGCACAAAGTCCTGCCAGTTCACGCCTGCGTTGCCCCAGCCCCAGTTTTTCGGCTGCCTGCGCTCGCTCAGATTCATCCACGCCGCGATGATCACGCCCTCTCGCGTGCGCAGCAGCGCCCGCTCATTACTCACTGTGAACTTGGTCGGCTCGGCAAACAACGCCGCACTGCCCCACGTTTTGCCTGCATCATTGCTGCGCAGCGCATTTTTGGCGTCCACACACAGCACGTCCCCGTTTGCCGCCGTCACAAATGGTCCCTGGTGCGTGAAGGGCAATGCCTCGGCTTTGGGATGCAGTGTGGGTGATGAGTCGGCCGCGCAAACAAGCACAGGCAGGATAAAAAGGCTGACGATGGTTTTCATATTCATGGCGTAGAATCCTTCCGCACCACCTCCTCGGGCAACAACAATTCGCTCGCATCTCGTGCGAGGCAGGGCGGCACGGTCATGAGGTGGCGGTTCCCGGCACAGTGTTTGAAGCTCCAGAGTTGTCCGTCTTCGCCTGTGGGAACAGGAATGCTGAAGTAGCCGGGTTTCGCTGGAAAGGTGTGGACTGTCTTGCCGGCGGGATTGAGCAGGAAGCCCTCGCCCTCCGCGAAACCGCCGATGATCTGTGTGCCCTTTGGCACATAGAAGTAGAGGTGCCATCGGCCATAGAGTTTCGCGGGCTGCTCCTGACTGCTGATGATCGTCATCGGCATGCCGTCGGGCCAGGTGATGAGCGTGCCTTGCGCGCCGTCGCTGACTTCGATGCGATGCAGGCCTGGGAATTTTGTTTTCATCTCCAGAGCGTGATCGGCTTTGTCGGGTTCGATCTCCAGATGCGCCACAGCTTTGAGTTCCGCCTCGGCCAGCGGGTAGAGATCGACTTTCGCGGTGCCGCGTGTCGGGTAAATGATGCCTGCTTTGCCGGTGAGCGTGATGGTGGCCGGTTCCTGGTCGATCCACGTCCAGAAATCGCGCACGCCGCGCAGGTAAATGCCAGCGTTGCCGCGTGGCACTTGCGGCAGGTTCAATTTCGTCGCGGGAACGAGTTTCGTGCTGAATGACACCGGTTCAAAGTCGAGCAGCTTGTGCTTGGCGATGCCATCGCGGATGAAACCTGCGATTTGATCGGCAGTGAAGGCTTCATCGGACTTCCACGGATTCGTGGCATCGGGATCGCTGTATTTGGCAAGCGCAGGCAGCGCGATGGCCTTGTCGCGGTTCGGCAGATCGCGCCAGAGCGCCTTCACATGAACCATGCCGGTGTGGCGGATGCGCCAGATGAAGCGGAAGAGCTGCTCGAAGGCCGTCTGGCGCTCTTTCCCCGCCGCGCTGCTGTAATCGAGGTAAAGCTCGACATAGCGGGTGTAGAGCGTGAGGTCATCAAGCCGGGTGTGGATGGCGGTATCGGTCGTCAAAGCCCGCGCTTCATCGAGCAGCCGGAACATGCGACCGAGCAGGTCATCGCTGAGCGTTTGGCGCTTGGTGCCGTCGAGCAGCGTGTAAAACTTGCTCATCGGAGTGCGTGCGGGGCCGAATGACTTATCGAGAAAATCGGTGATCAGCGCGTCGGTGTTGTTCGCCGCATTCACATCCCACAGCAGGCGGGCGGCGAGATAGTAGCCGAGCCCGTTGGGGCCGAAGTTGTCGCTCGCTTCGGCGGACATGAACCGGGCACCGCTTTGATGAAAATGCGGGATGGTGGTGCGCAGATACTCGATGTTTCCGCCGCGTGCCGCGCCCGGCAGATCGCGGTCCCAGGTGTTCACGCTGTAGTATTCGCGAATGCCGAGCGTCTTGGTTTTTGCCTGCCACCCGGCGAGCAGTTGATCAATCGTGTAGCCGCCACGGATGAAGCCCGTCGCCACGCTGATGACGACCTGCGGATGCGCCGCGATGGACGGCGGCGGCGAGTGCTCATTGTAGGCATACATGCCGACGAGACGGCCCGGATTCACCGCATTCACCGCTGCCGCGACCTCATTGGCCAGCAGCAACGCGCGATCCGTGACGCTCCCGATCTTCGCGCACTCCGCACACTCGCACCAGCCGCCGCCATCGCTCGGATCGCAGGAGATGGAATCGAGGCTGGGATTTTGCGCAAACTGGGCCAGGGCATCCGCCGCGACGAGCTGGCGCAGCCCGGCATTGGATGTGCAAAACTTGGGCTGCTGGCGTTTGCCATCCACGAGTGCTAAATACTCCGGGTGCTGCGCAAATTCCGCCTCGTGGCGGCGCATCACGCCATCATAGGAATGACCGGAGACCAGCGAGATGCCGGACGTGGCACGGTTTCGCCGATTCCATTCGTCGCAAACCGACTCGCGTTCCTTGAGGTGTCCAAACCCCGGCCAGATGCGCCGTGCATGGTAGTCCGGCGATTCGGTGACATTCACGTCTATGCTCAGCGTGGGCGCGTGCGGCACGATCTCCCAATGCGGCCCTGGCAGAAACTGCCGGAAGCCGAGCCGATGCAGTAAATCCCACAGCGCATGCTCCAGCGCCTGCGGTGTCTGGCCGATGATGACGAGGCGATCTTTCTCGGTGCGGAGCGTGTAGTCCTCGCGGTTTTGCAGCGTGGTCGGAGTCGTCGCGAGTTCGAGGTGGATGCCCTTGGCTTCAGCCGCTGTTTGAATTTCAAACTCCGCGCCGGTGATGCGCCGGAGCATCGTGGCGAGTTCTGTGGCAGCGGGCTTTGTATTGTCGTCCGTGATGACGATGGGCAGCAGGGCGCGGCCGTTCTTGGCAAGCTGAACGCTTTCTGCATGGAGCGACAGGACGAGGAGGCCGAAACAAAGAATGCGAATCATGCGAGGCATACGCTGGCTGGAGCGCGAGTGTGTCGAAGACCACTCGCTTCAAGCACAACCGCTACTGCAGCGCCGTCAGGTAACGATCCAGCATGTCGTCCGTGCGGGCGACGACGAATTCGCGGAAGGCGGTCGGTTTGGAGCCAGTTTGAGTGTCTTCGAGCGCCTGGTAGAACGCGAGCCGCAGCGTGGACTCACTGGGGATGACGATGACGGGCCAGCCATGCCGCAGGAGAGTGAGATTCATCACGAGACGCGATGCACGGCCGTTGCCGTCCACGAAGGGGTGAATGCCCGCCAGCGTCGAGTGCAAGTCGGCAGCCAGGAGCACGGGGTGAACGCTTGACCATTCTTCCGCCGCGCTGTGCTCCCACGCATCCATCAAATCAAACACCTTGAGTGCGTTCGGCGGTAAATGCGTGCTGCCGACGATGCGCACGGGCACATTGCGGTAGCGGCCCGCCCATTCGTCATCGAGGCGGGTGAGAATGAGCTCATGAATGCGCAGGACTTCCTTCTGCGTGATCGGCGTCACGTGCGTGGCGACCTGCTTGATGTAGTCGAGGCCCGCTTTGTGGTTGAGCGCTTCGACGTGATCCTTGAGCGGCTTGCCGCTGATGGTCATCCCTTTCTCGATGACCATCGCCGTCTCCCGGATGGTGAGTGTGTTGCCTTCGATCTGGTTGCTCGTGGCAATAAGCTCCATCTCAAACGAGTCAAACACGCTGCGCAGCGCCCGCACGCCGGAGGCGTCGAGCGGACGCAGGGCCTTGAGTTGCGTGAGTTTGGCGTCGAGGGCGGAGAGGTCCATGAGCGCGGTGAGTATAGCACCAGTTGCGCAGTAACGGGGGCTACTTTCCGCGCGCCCACTTCACCGCGTTGGTGAGGATCTGCTGGTAGGGTTTGAGGTCATGCACGCGTTCGTCGTGGCCGAGGGCGATGCCGACGATCTTGGCTTGCGGGTGTTCGGTGATCCAGACGCTGGGGTGCGGGGCTTGGAATTTGTCGCTGGGGCTGGTTTCGGCGAGGACGGTGATCTTGGCGGTGCCGGCGGGGATCTTTTCGCGTTCGGCGTTGATGTAGTAGAGCTCGTCTTCGACGGTGAAGCTGGCGGGGACGCCGGCCATGACGGGGTGATCGGCTTTCACGGCTTTCACATCGAAGGGATGGATCTTGTCGTGGCCACGCGCACCGCCGCCGACGATCTGGGCGTTGAGTTCGGGCCAGCCTTGGAATCCATACCAAGTGCCGGGGTGCAACATGATGATGCCTTTGCCTGCGGCGGCGAAATCCATGAGTGCTTTGCGATAGACGGCGGTATCGAAGAATTTGCGGTTCACGCTGATAATGGCGACATCGGCGTTGGCGAGTTCGCTGGCGGCTTGGTCGCGGTCTTCGGTGTAGTGTACGGTGAATCCGGCGGCTTTGAGCGTGGTCACGTCGGTCTTGCCGAAGAACTCGGCGAAGTTGTGCGAGCTGCCGCCGCCGATGACGAGGACTTTGGTTTTGTCGGCTTCCCAGACGACGGGCGCGGCGGGAACGAGTGGGCCGTCGCCTTTGCCGCCTTCTTTGGGTTGTAGCTCGGAAGTCTGATTCCGAGTCTCTGGCGTTTTTGCGGCAGCTTTCGCGGAATTGGAATTCCGCGCTACAGGCTCAGCACTCGCGGTGATCGCCACGGTGCAGGGGCAAATGATGCTACGGCTGGTTTCGAGCGTGATCTTTTTCAGCAGAGCACGCTTCTTTAAATTCACCGCGAGGTAACGCAGCTGACCACGCCGCGTGAAGTCGCCCGCGTCGTCGCTCAGCGGCACTTCGGCTTTGCCAATGTAGTCGGCGAAGTGCTCGCCGTTCTTCAGCACGATGTTCTCTTTGTCGCCATCGGCATACTCGACATGGATCGTCATCGCGGGCTGGCCGATTTTGTCATCGCCGCCGTAGGGCCAGGCCCAGGCTGCGACACCACCGAGCATGTGCAGGCTCGCTGCGGTGGCGTTCACGGGAATCTCGACGGTCTCGGGATGATTCTGCGCAAAGCTGTCTTTGGGGCCGCCTTTGAGCGCGATGATGCTCGCGCCAGTTTGTGACTTCTCGGGGTCCATGATGAAGAACGGCACGCCATTCACAGTGACGTTGCCAAATTTGTGCAGTGTGACGGTTCCATTCTTGTCATCCTCGCTGGCGTAGATGCCGCTGCGGCTGTCGGCATTGTAAGCGGTGCGCAGGTCGATGACGCGGAACTTCTGCTCGCCACCGCAGATGAAGGCGAGGATGTCACGCAGGGCTTCTGCGCCTAGGCCTTCGAGACCTTCTGGCATGAGGCTGCGGCGGGTGTTTTCGCGTGTGGCGATGTCGGCCTTTTTGATCTCCACATCACCACCCTGATGGCGCAGTGTCAGGCTGGCCTGATTTTCGGTGGTGATGACTCCGGCGAGCGTTTCGCCCTTTTTCGTGGTGATATTCCAGGCCCAGAAAGTGGGATCGACCTCGCGATTCGGATCGATGATGTGAATGAGCAACTCCGCCGGGCCATGTGCGCCCATGCCGGTGAGTTGCGGGCCGACATCGCGCAATCCGACATCGCCGAGCTTGTGGCAAACAGCGCAGGCCGCCGTGAAGAGCATCTTGCCCTTCACCGCATCGCCGGGCTTCTCCACCTCGGGTGCGAGCTGAGCGAGGAGTTCGTTCTTTGCCTTCGCATTCGGGTTGAGCTTGTCGATCATCGCATTCGCCTGTTTGGCGACTTGTTTGTTCGGATGCGTGCGCAAACGGGCGATGTTGCCCGGGCCGATGGTCTTGGGATCGAGCTTGCCTTCACCAATCGCGGTCAGCAGAGCCAGCGTGGCCTCGGGACGTTTCAGGATGGCGTCGAAGGCTTTGTTTTGTAGTCCCGCCTTTAGGCGGTTCAGGACAGGAACAAGCTCAATCACGGCAGTAGATTCTCCAAGTGCGTCGATGATCGAAGATTGGAGCGCTTCTGGAGCATCTGAACCGGCTAAAGCCGGGACTACAATACTCAGAGACTCGCCACCGATGCTGATGAGTGCCTTGGCAGCGTTGATGCGGTCGGCGAGCGCGGCGGACTTGTCTTCAAGCTTCGCGCTGAGGCTGGCAGTCTGCGCTTTCACTTCGTCGGCAAGCACTCCGGCCTTGTCCCATTTGGCGACGAGCGGCAACGCGGCGGGTGCGAGAGCAGGCTGTGCGAGGAGTTTTTTCAAGGATGCCGTCAGCTCCGGCGTGAATGCAGGTGCTTCGGTCAACTGCTGCGCGATGCCTTGGAGGATGATGATTTTTAATGCGTCGGCTTTAGAGTCAGCGTTGGCGCAAGCTGTGATGAGTTTCTCAACGGACTTGATCGAAGGTAGTAAAGACTGCACCAGCAGTTCCACACCGCTAGGAGCTGCAAGCGCTGCGGCGATGGTTTCATCCGCATGATCTGACGACGCGGCGATCACGGCGGAGCGTGTCCAATCATCCTTGGCGGCTTTGAATGTGGAAAGAGCCTCTGCTTTGGTTTCATAGGTCTTCAAAGCTGCGCTGCCCATCGTGCCTTTCGATTCTGGGCGATTGCGGTATGTGCCGGACACCTTCTTCGCCTGCTTATGCTGCACCTTCCAAATGCGACCAAAGTAATGATCGCGGTCGGGGCGGACGGCGGCGTTGGCGGGGCCGTGGATGGGGCCGCGGGTGTCGTTGTGGATGACGGCTTGGTTGTAGAAATCGACGACATACAAGGCACCATCGGGACCGACGCGGTTTTCGATGGGGCGGAACCAGAGGTCTTTGCTGCGGATGAACTCGGTCTGCTCGCGACCAGCTTCGCGATGCGCTTTATACGTGACACCGTCCTTCTCGACGAAGAAGTGGCTGACGATGTTCAGGGTGGGCTCAGTGGTGAAGTAGCTGTAGTTCCACTTCTCCGGCCAGGCACCGCCTTCATAGATGGCGCAACCTGCGGCGGCGGTGTAACTGCCGACTTGGTCGATCTGCACATACGCCTGCTCGGGCCAGGACATGAGCGGATAGGTCGGCTCACGCGGCAACATGCCGTTGGTGCCGATGACGCCGGGCAGCTTGCCTTTCGCGAGCACATACTCGGGCAGCACGACGTGGATGAAGTGATTGCCGCTCGTGGGCTGCGTGAAGAAGACTTGGCCGTCCCAAGTGATGTCGAGGCCCCAGGTATTGCCGCCGCGTGAGGCGTATTGCTCGAAGGCGCTGCCGTCGGGTTTGAAACGCACGACGCCACTGCCATCAGTGCCAAAGTCTTTTTTGCCGTCGGCGGAGGTGACGTGACCGGAGCTGTAGCCATGCGTGGCATAGACCCAGCCATCGAGACCCCAGCGGAGGTTATTGATGACGGCGTGCGTGTCGCCGTTGCCGAGGCCAGTGTAGAGCACGGTGCGCTTGTCGGCGGTGTCGTCGCCATTCGTGTCTTCGAGAAACCAGATGTCAGGCGCGGCACAGGCGATGACGCCGTTTTTGTAGAACACAAAGCTGGTGACGAGTTCGAGCTTGTCGGCAAAGACGTGCTTCTTGTCCATGACGCCGTCGCCATTGGTGTCGGTGAGGATGGAAATGCGGTCGATGGGATCGCGGTCGTATTTTTTCGTCCACGAGCCGCTGTCCTTCCATTTCTCGACATTCAGTTCACGGCGACCATTCGGATACTCGGGCGTTTCGCAGACCCAGAGGCGACCTTTTTCATCCCAATCGACATTCATGACTTTGTTGATCAGCGGTTCGCTGGCGACGAGCGAGATGTCGAACTCAGGATGCACTTCGAGTGTCGCAGCGGCTTTTTCAGGCCGCACGGGGCCGCCTTCGACGTAGCGGAGGTTGTCGCCGAGTTCATCGGGCTTGCAGAGTTCGTCGGCGTTTTCACGCTTGCCGGCCCAGGCGATACCACGAAGTAAAAGAGCGCGGAAATTCGGACGATTGAAGTTTTCGTAATAGTGGCCGGGAATGCTGACGAAGGAGCGGTAGCTGTCCTTTTCATAAGTCCAGACCTGCGGCTGGATGTCGTAGATGCTGACCTCTTTGCCGCCCTTGGTTATTTCTTCGGCACGCTTGGCGGCTTTTTCGTTGCGAGTGCCCGCAGGTTTAGGCGTGTAGGCTCCGGCGAGGATGCGGCACTCTGGCAGCAGGTCCATGTCGTAGTAGATCTCATCGTCCATGGCAAAGTTCGACATGTCTTTGGTGATCGGGTTCTCGCGGTCGGTGAAGTAAAGGTGCATCGGCCCTTCACGCCATTTCGTTTGCCCGTGATGCCACGAGCCGCCGATGATCGTCTTGAACCAGTCGTGGTCCCGCGACACCGCCGCCGCGTGGATGACCACCAAACCGCCGCCGCGCTGGAGAAACTCCATCAAATTCTTCCGCTCGTCGCCGATTTTGATGTTTCCCGCCTCCTGCGCGTGCAGGACGAGCACGTCCGTCTTGTCGAGTTGCTCCTTCGTCGGGAATTCGAGCGCGCCAGCGGCCTTGGCACCGCGTTCGTTGAGCAGCGGCACCCATTCCTTCAAGAACTGCGGGAAGTCGTGCGCGCCGGGTCCGTGGGACTTCGCACCGGCGCGGATGAAGACGCGGAGCGGAGCGGCGGCGAATGACGAATGCGGAATGACGAATGACGAAGCCAGAGCAAGGCAGAGGAGGAGGCGTTTCATGGTTGGAGCGATGGTAAGCTGAACCAACGCTCCGTGGGAAGCCTGTTTTCGCACGGCGCACTATCGGAAATGCACATGCGGGCAGCACGATCTGCCGCGAGTCCGGGCATGAGCACAGCACGAGACCATGGCGATGGTGTGGATTAGCTGAAGATGCGCAGCCTCATGGGCAGGCGTCATCATGTGAGGCGGAAGGATCGCCTGCTGGTGATCAACCTGAGCTGCCGGTCACTTCGGCTGCTCAGCCGGTGCCGGTGCCGCAGGGGCGGGGGCCGGAGCAGGAGCCTCGGCCTTCGGCGCTTCAGGGGCTTTCGCAGGCTCAGACTTGGCCGGTGTGGCTGCGGCGGGAGCGGCTTTTTTGTCGGCGGTCTTCGGCGCGTCGGCTTTGGCGGGTGCGCCATCTTTCGCGGCTTCCGTTTTGACGGCGTCCTTGATTTTTTCCACGATCTTCTCGGCTTCTGCGTCTGGGGTGGCGGCAGCAGGCGCTGCGGCGGCGGGTTTGGCATCGCCGAAGATTTTTTCAGTCTTGCTGCCGTTCTGGTGGCGGCTGACGAGCACGGCGAGGAGCAGCGTGAGAACAAACAGGATGATGGCCAGATAAACCGTGAACTTTTGCAGCACGTTGGTGGTCTGTGCGCCCCAGACCTGGCTGGCGGCGGCGTCGCCAAAGGAAGCGCCGAGGCCTTCCTGACGTGGGCGTTGCATGAGCACGACGAGGATGAGCAGGAGGCAGACGATGACTTCGACTGCGGTGAGAATGCCAATAAAGATGTCCAAGATGTCCATAAAAAGGGGCGCGAATATGGGGGCTGTTCCCGGCTTGGCAAGGAGTAGTTCGGCGGGTTCACCGGGGGAACGGACTGCAAGGGGCTCAGGTCGGCCGTTTTGCCCCCGTTTCGCGTAGGTGGGGCTGAAATACGGTTGAATGCGGCCACGACGGCTTCAAAGGTGGCCCCTCCTGCATGTCCGACCTCAAAACCCACCTCACTGAGCGCTGCCAATTCGTGGATGCAGCGCTCAACCGTTTCATCCCGGACGCCAAGACGCGGCCCACCACGCTGCACCGGGCGATGCGGCATAGTGTTTTCGCAGGTGGGAAACGGCTGCGGCCAATCCTGTGTCTGGCGGCGGCGGAAGCTTGTGGCGGCAAGGCGGAAGACGCGGTCTTCAATGCCTGCGCGGTCGAGTGCCTGCATACCTACTCGCTGATTCACGACGATCTGCCCTGCATGGACGATGACGACATGCGCCGTGGCGTGCCGACCTGCCACAAGGTTTATGGCGAGGCGATGGCGCTGCTCGCCGGCGATGCGCTGCAGGCGCTGGCGTTTGAACTGGTGACGAAGACGCCGATCGCCGCCAATCACCCGGCGGCGGTGATGGTGCTGGAGCTGGCACGCACCGCCGGCAGCCTGCACCTCGTGGGCGGGCAGGTGGCGGATCTGGAGGGTGAGGGCAAACAACTGCTGCTCGACGATCTGCGCTTCATTCACGAAGGCAAGACGGCCGCGCTGCTGACTACCAGTGTGAAACTGGGTGGCATGAGCGCGAGCGCCAGCGCCGCCCAAATCCGGGCGTTGCACGAATTCGGCATGGCGACGGGGCTGGCCTTTCAAATCATCGACGACATCCTCGACGTGACGCAGACGAGCGAAAAACTCGGCAAAAGCGCCGGGAAGGACATTGCGGCGGAAAAAAGCACCTATCCGGCGCTGTTGGGCCTGGAGGCCTCACGGACGGAGGCGCATCGCCTTACTGAGGTGTCACACCAAGTGCTGGAGGTGTTTGGCGCGGACGGGGCGCGGCTGCGGCAACTGGCGGATCATCTGCTGAGCCGGGATTATTGATCCTGACTTGGGTGGCTCAAGGCGCAGCCAGTTTCGTGACGACGTGGCTCATGTAGGGGAAGAGTTGTTTCTTCCGGCTGACGACGCCCGCCATATCGTAGGCATGGGGCGTGGCCTGTGGGTAGTCGATGGCATCAATGACGCGTTGGTCTCCCGCAACCAGCAGCACGCTGTGATGGCGGGTGATGTCCGTGACCATGAGGCAGGCGAAGTGCAGCCCGTGCTTGGTGAGCAGTGATTGCAGCGCGCCTTGCAGTTCGCTTTCGCGTTTCCAGAACTCCTCGAGGCCGAGTTCCTCGATCTGCGAGATGCTGATAGACCAGCCGTTCTCCTCGAAGACCTTGCGGTCGCTTTCCAGCGCGCGTTCGGGCGTGTGCTCGAGCAGCATGGAGCCGGCGGCGAAGAAATCTTTGACGAACTGGGCGCTGTCGATGCCGCCGATGCCGCTGAGCCAGGCGAGGATGTCCTTGTCGGTGTCTGTGGTAGTCGGGCTGGTGAGATGCAGCGTGTCGGAAATGATGCCCGCGCACAAACAGATGGCAGTAGGCTTGTCCGGCGCGGCGTTGCGCATGCGGTACATGATGCCGACGATGGTGGAGGTGCTGCCGACTGGCTCGTTGATAAAACGAATTGGCTCCTTGGTGCGCAGATTGCCGCTGAGGCGGTGGTGATCAATGACCTCAATGATCTCCGCCTCGTCCGCGCCAGCCACGGCCTGCGCGAACTCGTTGTGGTCCACCAACACGAGTTTCATGCGCGGCTGGTCGAGCAGGTCGGACTTGGAAAACACGCCGAGCAATTTTTGATTTTCTTCATCCACGACAGCGAACAGCGGCTGACTGGAATGTTGTGCCGCTGGGACGATCTCGCGCAGCGGCGTGCGTGAGCCGAAGGACAGAAACTCATGGGTCAGCGCCTCGCCGATCGGCCGCGAGAAACGCAGGAGCTGCGAGGTGCTGGCCGTGTCATACGGCGAATAAATGATCGCCACACCCTGTTCGGCCGCCCGCGTGAGGATGCTGGAGGTGGCCTTGAACTTGCCGGTGATGATTAGGCAGCGCGCGCGCATTTCGACCGCCAGTTCGTGAATCTCCGGCCGGTCGCCGGTCACGACGACGAGGCGTTCCGCCGGGAACTGCTGCGCGCGTTTACGCGTGGTCTCCAAACTGGACGCGGCAACGACGAGCACGAGATCTTGGATCGTCTCCAGCTCGGGCGCGGCACCGCCGAGGATGCCGTCGAGCGCGTTCACGATGTTCAGCAGGCTGGTGCGTACCTCGCGGTTGGCGGCGACGGTTTTTTCATTCGTCTCCGCTGGCAGGAAAAGCTGCGCTAGCTCCTGAATCGAGGGCATGCCGAGCAGGCGTCCGTCGTCATCCACGACGGGAATGCTGCGGAAGTTGTGGTCCATCATCATCCGATAGACGGAGAGGAAGGTCTGGTGCGGCGTGGCGGTGAAGACATTGCGCCGGCAGATGGTGGCGGCGGTGGGTCGCACGTCGAGCAGTAGCTTCGGCGCGGCAACACCGGCGGTGTGCAGCACCCAATTGGTGCGCACGCTGACCTCACCACAGCAAGCGGCCTCCGCCTTCATGCCGCGCACGTCGCGCAGAAAGGCCGCGTAGCCGATGGCGGAGCAGATCGCGTCCGTGTCGGGATTGCGGTGGCCGATGACGAACACCGTGTCGAGCGCGGGAGCGGTGGGGCCGGATACGCGAAACGAGATGGTTTTCTCGCTGCTGCTCGCTGGATTGGCCGTGCCCATGATCGCAAAAAAGTTAAACCCAGCCCTGCGCGGTCATACGCTCATGCACAGCGTCCTTGTTGTCGAGCAGCTCGGCGATGGGGTCCCATTTGCCGCTGGTCAGGGCCTCGTGCGCGGTGGCAGGCAGCACCACCGGGATGCTTTGACCGCCGAACACGACCTGCCGGTTCTGCACATCGATTTTGATCTCGATTTGCGGATCGGCAGCGACGGCGTCGGCAATTTTTTTGATGTCCGCCGTGCTGGCGCAGACGCAGGGGATGCCCAGTGTGGTGCAGTTGCCGAAAAAGATTTCCGCGAAGCTCTCCGCGATCACGGCGCGGATGCCGAAGCGATACAAGGCCTGCGGGGCATGCTCGCGGGAGCTGCCGCAGCCGAAATTCGTGCCGGAAAGCAGCACGGAAGCGCCGGCGAAGCGCGGATCATCGAGCGGGTGGCCGGTGGACTTGCCGTCTTTGTCAAACCGCACGTCGTAGAAGGCGAATTCGCCGAGGCCGTCAAACGTCACGCATTTCATGAAGCGTGCCGGGATGATGCGGTCGGTGTCGATGTCGGAGCCGGGCACATAAACGCCGCGACCGGAAACTTGGGTGATTTTTGCGAGAGCCATGAGGGCGGCGATACTAGCGAAATTCGGCGCGAGGGCAAATGCACATCTCAGCGTCCTTGCTGGGCGTTCAGGGCGGCCCGTTCGCGCTCGGCCAGAATGGCGGTGTGGCGCAGGAGTTGGCGGTAGTTGTCCAGCCAGTTGGTGGTGCCCTGGCGGTTCAGCGCCTTGGCCTGTCCAGCCCAGAGATAGGCTTGCTCTGCCTCCTCAAACTTGCCCAGACGGTGGTAGTGCATGCCCAGCGCCATGCGCGGCTCCTCATACAGCGGCGCCAGGGCCAGCGCCCGTTGAACCGCCAGCAAGGCCGCGTCTTTTTTGCCAGCGGCGTCCAGCGCGTCGGCGAGCGCCAGTTGATAGAGATGGCTGAACGCATTCAGCTTCACTGCATGGGTCAATTCTGTGACCGAGGTGTCAATGATGCGGCGGCGCTCGGTCTCGGGCAGTTCCGGCTGGTAGGAATCCATCAGCGCCAGGCCGTGCTGGTAGGCCAGCTCCGCATTGCGTGGGTCGAGTTCCACGGCGCGTGCGAGATGGCTCAGCGCCTGTGTCTTGTCGCCACGTTTCAACTCTACCTGCGCCACGGCGGCATAACCATCCGCCGTGCCAAAGATAGCCGCGCCACCGATCAACGCGGCCGATGCGGCCAGCAGGGCGATTTTCATGACGAATCGCAGTCCCCAGATACGGCGGGGTTTGAACTCGTCGCTCTCGATGCCTGGATTCGCCAGCAGGCCGAGGATGACCGCGCCGATGACTGCGGTGATCGGGATATGGCCGTGAAATTCAAACGCCGCATGCGCCAGCGTGGCCACCAGCGCGGCGATGCCACCGAGCGTGAGCGCCAGGGTGTTGCTGCCCAGCATGCCGGTGGCGGGAAATTTCTCCGCCGCGAACCAGCGCAGAAAACGCAGGCCGCTGAGCAGATGCGCGAACACCACCAGCACCACCAGTGCCAGTCCGGCCCAGCCGTAATCGGCGAGCGTTTGCAGGTATTCATTATGCGCAAAGAGCGCGTCGCCCGTCTGCGCCGGAGCCGCCGGATCGCGATGGGTGACGCCGCCTTCATAAAACATGCGCGAGCCCACGCCGAGCCACGGCGACTCCGCATGCTGCGCTAGCGCCGCCCGCCAGATGTGCGTGCGCATATCCTCGCCCAGCGGCGTGGCAAGCTGGCGCGTGAGCATGGACTCCTCGTTCACCTTGTAGAGCACCGCGCCCGTGAGTCCCACGATCACGCCGCCGCCCAGCAGCAGCCATTTGAACAACGGTCGCCGCGTGCGCCACACGATCCACAGCGTCAACAGCACAAACACCACGCCCCCGACGGCGAACCCCGTCGTCGCCGCACGGCTGATCGTCAGCGCCGTGCCCGCGAGCATGGACAGAATGCCAAAGCCCAGCAGCAGCCGTGATGCGATGTGAATCCGCGCAAACAGCATCACGCCCGTCGCCAGAAACGCGGCGAACGAAAGGAAGGCCGCGAGGTGGTTCGGGTTGTTGAAAAAGCCGCCGATGCGTCCTGCCGGGAATGAACGCACAAAGCCCGGCACCAGATGAAAATCCCAGCGGCCGGAGAAGTTCAGCCAGCCCGCCGTCAGATTGCCCGCCACCAGCACTAGCAGGACGCATACCACGCCCAGCCGCCATTTCGGCTGGCTCACCGCCGTCACCGTCAGCATGTAGGCCACGAAGCAGGACAGCAACATGACCGCATCCTCCCGCGCATGCACCTCCACTGGCGTTTCCCATGCCCGCCAGCCCACATAGCCCGCCAGCGCCAGCACGGTGAGCAAGCACCAGTCACTCGGCTGAAAACTCACGCGCAATTTCCAGCGCAGCACCGCGAGCAACCCCGCCAGGCCGATCAACGCGCAGCCCGGCCAGAAAAACAGCAGCCGCGTTTCCGTGCCGAGCAGGCCGGTCACAAACAAGCCGAGAAGAAAGAGAATGAGGACGAGTTTCTGCATGCCGAAAGAGGAAAGCAGGTACTGGAGCACGCGCACTGTGGCATGGCAACGAATCACATCCAATTGCAGCGAAGGATTGCCACCAGACGGCCCATGCCGTTAAGTTTCAGCATGGCTCAGCGTTTCACCCTCCTCGAAACCCTTGATGAGACCGCGTCCAGCTACCTGCTACGGGTGCTGGATGCGAAAACCGGGACAGAAGTGCGTTTGCGGCGCTGGAAAAAAGCAGCCGAAGGACTCGACGCGGTGGAGAAGACTCTGCTCATCGTACAGGAGACGGCGCACCCTCATACCGGAGAGATCGTGGAGACCGGATCGGATGACGCGGGCTATTTTGTGCTGCTGCGTCCCGCATGGGGCGAGCCTTTGACCCAAGTGCTGGCCGAGGGGCCGCTGCGGGTAGAGGAATTTACGCCACTGGTGGATCAGCTCGTCGGTGGCCTGGCGGCGGTGCATGAGCGTGGCGTGGTCCACGGTGCCCTGCGCCCGGAAGTCATCCGCGTGCTGCGCCAGGACAGCGGCTGGCATGCGCGCATCATCGGCTTCGGCCTCGGCTTTGAAAGCTCGGACCCTGAGATGCTGCCGCACTACCGCTGCGCCGCGCCGGAAATTTGGGATGGGGAGAGCCTGCGCCGACGCACGGATGTGTATGCGCTGGGCTGTGTCTTATATGAATGCCTCGCCGGCCGGCCAGCCTTCGCCGGTCGTGATGAAAAGGACATGCGCAACCGGCATCGCAAGCATGACCTGCTCCCGCTGGATCGAGCTGCCCCGCATGTGCCGCGCTGGATGGCCGCGTGGGTGATGAAGCTCATGATGGCCGCGCCGGACAAGCGTCCTGCCAATGCGGGCATCGCGCGGCAGTTGTGGGAACAGCAGGAGGCCGGTCTCGTCGCCACGGCGGAGGCGCTGCCCCAGCAGCAGACCACCACCGCGACAGCTTCGTATGGCAGCCCGCCACTCGCTCACCCACCGCCGCAGTTCGCGCCGTTGCAGCAGCCGCAGTCCGGTGCCACCTCGCGGGCGATCGCCCTCCCGGTCATTCCATTGGCCCATCCCGCGCATCCCAACACCACGCGCACCGTGCCAATCGCAGCCCAGCGCCCGGTGTCGCAAGTGGCCCGACTGCCTGCGGGAACCGCGAAACCGCCAGGGCCGCCGGTCAAACTCATCGCCATCGTGGCGGGCGCACTGATCGCCCTCGTCGGCATCCTTTGGTTGGCATTTGGCTCTTCATCGGTACCCGGCGCGAAAGCCGCCACGTCATCACCGCTGCCAGTGGTGCGCGGCGTGGTCAACTCAAACGACTCCAAAGAACCTCGCGCTGTCGTGATCTCCACCGCCGGGGATCTGCACTATCGTGCGCCCACGCAAAACCCGCCGGGGCCTGCGCCCGCCTATCCATCCGGCATTACGCCACCGCCAGCGCTGGACCGCCTCCTCATTCATCTACGTGCCGATCTTGCGCCCTACACCTATGCGGGCAACGAGGCTGAAACCAAACCCGCACGGGATGGCGATGCCCTGGCCGAGCTGCACGACTTTGGCCCGCTGTTGAAGGACAACACCTTCGCTGCTTCCCCCTGGCAGCCGGGAAATCGCAGCATGCGGATCGAGCCGCTCGCCCCCGCTGCCGATTTTCCGCTGCGTGCCGCCCGGCGCTTCATCACCTTCAACTCCAGCAGCACTCCCGCCTGTAGTCTCGCGCTTTCAGCTCGCGGTGACGGCCAGCCCTTCACCAACGGCCTCACGCTCGGCCTCGTGTTTTTCGCCAAGGCTAAGGACCACGACATGAACATCTTCCAGGCCAGCTTTGATGCTCTCAATCTGAGCGCCCGCATGAACGCCGACAAGACGTTGCGCATCGTCACCAGCACCCAAGCCAAAGGGCAGGCCAAGAACAAGGGTAAAGGCAAGGCATCTGCGTCCAAGCCACTGGTGCTGTCCGATGTGTCCATCGCCAAGCCCACGCTGCTGCTCATCCGCTGGCAGTCCGCCGCGCCGAGGCTGCGCGTCAGCCTGGTCAATGCCGCCGGAAAATCCACCGAGGCACGCTGGATGAAACCGAGTTCCCGGAGGCACCCCTGACCAATCTGATTCTCGGCGGCGTCAATGCCGTGGCCCAGAGCAAAGGCAACAAGAGCCTGCCCTACTTCGACGGCGGCATCGCCGAATTCCTGCTCTACAACCGCTCCTTCGATGACAGCGTGCTCGTCAAACTCCGCGAGCAGCTCAAAGGCTACTATTTCCCGTGATGCGTCTGGAAGGAGCGCACGCGTCCCGCGTGTAGGCTTCGGCGTCCCGCCGAAGTCCGTCACTGAAGCCCGCGCCGGGTCTGCCACGATCTGCGAGTTGAAGTGACTGACAGAACCGTTTCCCGCGAGACGCGGAAAACAGCACGCGAGGACGCGTGCGCTCCTTCCAATCACAGCGGCAGCGGCTGATCTTCGCCGATGACCTTCACTTCCATCTCCAAGGTCACGCCGCGCTCCTGCATGGCGGTTTCCTTGATCTGGGCGACGAGATCGAGCACTTCACGCGCTTTCGCGCCACCTTGATTCACGATGAAATTGCCATGCACGTCGGAGACGATTGCTTTGCCGACACTGCGGCCCTTTAGGCTCAGTTCGTCGATGAGTTTGCCTGCGCCGCAGACTTCCGGGTTCTTGAAGGTGCAGCCCGCGCTCGCACCGACGGGTTGCGAAGTGCGACGCTTTTGATGGGAGGCGGCGAGTTTGGTGTCGATGTCGGTTTGCAGGGCAGGGGCGCCTTTTAACACGGCGGAAACGACGTAGTGCTCCTCAAACTCCGGCACGCTGCGGTAGTGGTGCGTGATGTCGGCTAGCGGCTTCTCTTTGAGGCTGCCATCCGTGTCGATGAAGCGTACGCTGACGATCTGATCGAAGGTCTCCGTGCCCATCGCGCCCGCGTTCATGCGGATCGCGCCACCGAGATTGCCAGGGATGCCTTCCATCCACTCAAAACCGCCGAGTCCGGCGTTGCGGGCCGCGCTGGCGATTTTTTTGAGCCGCGCCCCAGCTCCGGCGGTGATTTCATGGCCGTTCACCGTCACCGCCTCGAAATCGCCCTTCGCCGGATGAATCACCGCGCCACGAATGCCGCCGTCTTTGACGAGTAGATTTGAACCCCGGCCGATCACGCGGATCTGGATCGACGACGAGCGCAAATAGCGCACGATTTCCGCAAAAGCCGCCTCCGTGCGCGGTTCGATCCAATACTGCGCCGGACCACCGATCAGCCAAGTTGTGTGGCGGTTCATCGGCTCATACAGCCGCGCCGCGCCGCCACCGTTCGCCTTCAGCAGTGTGCAGAGTTTTTCGAGCACCGGCAGATCCCGCGCGATGCAGCGGCCAACCTCATGCACGTTCCCCGCACCCAAGGTGATGAGTAGATCTCCTGGCCGCAGCGCATTGCCGACTTTGTCGCGTGCGATAGACATCGTCGGCGTGCTGCCGGTCTTGGTTCGTAGTTCGGGCTTCAGCCCGTTCTGGAACGCCTTCACTTCCTCCAAAATCGTCTCACCACTCACACCCGGCAGCGGCTTTTCGCTCGCGGGATAGACATCGGTGACGAACAGCTCGTCCACATCGCCAAAACTCGCGCCAAACTCCTTTTTCAAGAGCTGCGTGCGACTGTAGCGGTGCGGCTGAAACAGGCAGACGATGCGCTTCGTGCTCAAACCCTTCGCCGTGGCCAGCGTGGCGGCGATTTCGCTCGGATGATGCCCGTAGTCGTCCACCACCGCGAAATGCTCACCACTATGACGAATCTCGAAACGCCGCTTCGCCCCACGAAAGCTCTTCAGCGCGTGCTGGATGGCCTCAAACGTCACCCCGCAGCGCGTGGCGAGCGCGATGGCCGCGAGCGCGTTGCTCACGTTGTGCTTGCCCGGAATGCCGAGCGTGGCGGTGCCAAGCAGCGCGCCCTTTTGATACACCTCGAAGTCGGTGTGATCAGGCTTCATTTCCAGGATGGTCGCCGAGAAATCATGCTCGCGGCTCCAGCCGTAGCTCACGCCCTGCGGCCCGGCGCAAACCTCGCGCGCCACCGGGTCTTCCGCGCAATACACCCACAAGCCCGGTGTCTGGCTCAGCACTTGGCGGAACACGGCCTTGATCGCCTCGATACCGTCATAAAAATCCAGATGCTCCGGCTCGATGTTGAGTACGATGGCATGCTGCGGATGGAAATGGACCAGCGTGCCGTCGCTTTCATCGCCCTCGGCCACAAACAGCTCGCCCTCGGCATCCCAATGCGCATATGAGCCAAGAATCGGAATCTCCGCGCCGACATAGTGGCTCGGCTTCAGCCCGCCCTGTCGCAAAACGTGCGCCGTGAGCGCCGAAGTCGTCGTTTTGCCATGCGTGCCGCAGACGACCACGCCTTTCTTATTCGCCATCACCGCCGCCAGCGCCTCCGCACGCCGCACCAGCGGAATGCCCTGCTTAAACGCCGCCTCGTAGGCCACGTTGCCCGGCTTGATCGCGCTGGAGTAGATCACCATGTCGCAGTCCTCGACCTCTTTCTCCGTGTGGCCGTGGAAAAACTGCAAGCCCAGCTTCTGCAGCCGGTCCGTCTCCAGCGTCGTCGCCTTGTCCGACCCGCTGACCTTGTGACCCAAACCGAGCAGCAACAACGCCAGCCCGCTCATCCCCGATCCGGCGACACCGATCAGGTCGATGCGCATGGGGTGACGGCTTTCTTTGAGGAGGCTGAGTACGGCGTGAGTCATGGGGCGCGGAGAGGCTTTAGAGTTCCTCTCCTTTCTCCAGAAGGAAATGCCTGAGTTCAAGTCTCTCGACATAATTCATTTGCAGAAGCCAGACCGTTGTGCGCCCGCTGGCCGTGCATCCAACGATGAATGCACCGTCGCGCTGGAAGTTTTCCTGCCATGAATCCTGACGGGGGTGGTAGAGTCTGGTGATGTTGCCCGTATCCGGATCCAACCCGGTCAGGTTCGTCCCCTTGTGACTGTTACACAGCAGGCAGGCCAGGGCTAGATTTCCCAAATCATCGCCACCTTGATGCTGCTTGGCGACGATGTGCTCGATCTGAAGAGGAACGAGGGGCTCGTGGACTTGCCTCAGAAGACAATACTCACAACGACCCAGCGCCCGCTCCCAAACCATTTGGCGGGTGCTTTTGTTCATGCGCTCTGCCGAAGTTCGCGCAAATAAACACGCGCTTTGACCTGTAGGACTGACACAAAGCTAACCGCTTGGGCAAATTCTTGATACTGCCTTTGCTCTTCGGCACTGAGCTGTCCTTCGCGCGATTTATCTGCGATCTCTTCGATCATGGCCGATGTTTTGTCGTCGGCACGCAGAGCTACGAGAGCCTCAGCCGACTGCTCGTTAAAGCAGCCGCTGACTTTGCTAAACAAGTTCTCAACGAGTCCAAGACTGGATTTCATGGGTCGAATCTACCCGACGCAGTTGCCTCTGCAATCAGGTCTTTGGCAGTTCCTTGGCGCGTTGCCTGAAAGGTCTCACCCATCGCCGTCATTGTGTCCTTCAAACGTTGGCTGTCGGAGCATGGCGGTTCAAGAACTCCGCCGCCAGGGCGCGATACGCCTCCGCGCCGCGACCATTGGGATCGTATTCGAGGATCGTCTTGCCATAGCTCGGTGCCTCGGCCAGCCGCACGGAGCGGGGGATCACCGTTTGATACACCACCCCGCTGGCGAGCTGCTGCTCCGCGAAAGCACGCACGTCATTGACCACCAACTGTGACAGGCTGTTGCGCCCATCAAACATCGTCATCACCACCCCGCCAATATGCAGACCCGGATTCGCCCCGCTGGCGGCCACCTGCTGCACGATGTCCAGGAGATCGGAAAAACCCTCCAGGGGCAGATATTCGCACTGGATCGGCACCAGCACCTCATCCGCCGCCGCCAGCGCTGAAGTCATGATCACGCCGAGCGAAGGCGGGCAATCCAGCAGGATGCAGTCAAACAGCGGCAGCGGGCGCAGTTCCGCCAGCACATCACGCAGACGCGTCAGGTGATTGCCCCGCTGCGCCAGCTCGATCTCCGCACCCGCGAGTTCCTTGTGGGAGCGGATGATGAACAGGTTCTCCAGCCGCGTGCTGCGCACCGCATCGTAGGCCGGCGTGCCATCCACCAGCGCCGAATACAGGCTGCCACCGGCCTCCTTCGCCAGTCCGAGCCAACTGGTGGCATTGCCCTGGGAATCCAAATCCACCAGCAGCACCCGCACGCCGCGCTCTGCCAGACAGGCGGCAAGACTCACGGTGGTCGTGGTTTTACCCACACCGCCCTTTTGATTGGAAACGGCGACGATGCGCATGGTGCGCAGTTTAGGAGCCGATTTTGAAGGGTGGAAAGGCAAATGATCATTGAATCCATGCACCACCAGATCACAGAAGCGGCTGGCGCATTCGGCCTGACCTGCAAATAAGATCAAAAAGACCACCGGATAGACATCTACACAGGGTGAGACTTTGCCAGGGCGCGTGCAAAGACGAAACGGCAGATGTGCCAGTATATCGCTTCGTGAGCATTGGTTAATCCAAAACCGACTTGCAGCACTCACTTTGACACCCTCTATGATGCTTCCACCGAACCAAGAACAACTTCGACCATGAGTGAAATCCTGAAAGCCAAACAAACCGTCCGTATCGAATCCTCCGGCTTGACTTGCGAGGTCGAACAATTTCTGGCGGCAGGCGGGCAGGGCGAGGTCTATCGCGCTTCGGTTGCTGGAAAGCCGGTGGCATTAAAATGGTATTATGAGCAGTCCGCTACTGGCGCGCAGAGGAAGGCACTTGAGGCGCTGGTGAAAAAGGGCGCTCCCAATGACCGCTTTCTGTGGCCGATGGATTTGGCCTCCGCCACCGATGTCCCCGGCTTCGGCTACATCATGCCGCTGCGCGAATCCCGCTATAAAGGTATCGTTGATCTGATGAAACGGCGGATCGAGCCAAGTTTCAGATCGTTGACGACCGCAGGCAGAGAACTTTCGGACAGCTTTCTAAAATTGCATTCAAAGGGGTTGAGCTACTGCGACATTTCGTTCGGCAATGTTTTCTTTGATCCCGCCAATGGTGAGGTGCTGATCTGCGATAACGACAACTGAGGTGGACCCTGTTCTTCGGCCAGGATTGCGTGAAGTTAAGCTATGGGATCACGGGGTTGGGAGGTGATTGGTTTCGTTCTTCGCGGGCGGCTGCGCAAGGGCTTTGCACCGTTTTTTGAGT
>Ga0335396_10000200_pt1 | contig 77584 bp, 75 predicted proteins | sample FRY02_FD_205743 | JGI IMG/M metagenome (GOLD analysis project Ga0335396, IMG submission 205743) | Freshwater microbial communities from Lake Fryxell liftoff mats and glacier meltwater in Antarctica - FRY-02 (spades assembly) (version 2) | ecosystem: Environmental > Aquatic > Freshwater > Ice >...
GGTTTTTTACGTACTTCCCTGTCATATTTTCATCGCCATGTTTACCGGCGGTACTCGCAAAATAACCATCTGTCCAAAACTCTTCGCCCCAAGGGGCGGGGAATAAAACCCTAAAAGAGATTTAATTGTTCAGCAATCAGTGCTGCTACGGTAGATTTACCAACTCCTCCTTTACCTGAAGCTATCAATATAATTTTTTTTACGCCTTCTATAGGGTATTTGACTTTTGCCCCTCCAGGCTTTTTAATTACATCTTTACTACTAGTTAAAATGATTGTTATTTTTTTGATATCAGGGATGGTATTTAGCTGCTGCATAGCACGGATTTTTATTTCTTCAGCTTCATATAAATCTTTACCAAAAATATCTATAGAAAAACCAATATTAAAATCTTTGATAACAATATTAGATATAATATCTACTAATTTTGTGCCATCTTTAAATATAATATCAATAATTGCATTAATAATTTGCTGTTGGTTTATTGCCATATTTTTTCTTTATATTAATTGAAAAAGACTTACTACTGTAATTAGGCACCCCCACTACCCGTATTTCTTTTTCCATTCTATTTTAAGTTTTTTATATTCCTGATAAGCTTCGGCTTCTTGCCATTTTTTATAAAATATGTCAGCACTTATAGCTTTTTGCGGATCGCCTGTTCCCCGTTCTAATTGTTGATAGTCATTATCTGCATCATATTTCTTGCCTCCTTTATAGTTAGTATAGCGCCGCGCTCTAGTAAAACCCATCTGTAAATATTTACGTGCCATATCTGCTCCGACAAAGTCTTGACAATTTAAATAATCTAAAAACATTTGGTATATTTTTTTACTACTTTCTTCAGCTATAGATGGATTTTTAAAACGCCAATAAGGTAAAATCTCATTTTTATAAGGTTGACAAATTAATACTCCCTGCTCTCCTTTACCTACTCTATAAAGCTCAGGGTGCTGACGATAATCTATATTATTTTTCCAAATATATTTTTTATTATCAAAATTTAAATAACTGGGTTTTGAATTAGTCATAATGATTGATTGGTATATAATATAGCTTAATGATAATGGTTAGTTTAATGAAAGTCTTAAATATAATGTTAAGTAGAAGCCTGGGAGGTATTCAGCAAGCATTTATGGATTATGAAAATGCTTTAAACTTGCAAGGAGTTGAGATAATTAATGTTACCAGTATTTTTGCTAAAATAAATACTTCTTTAAGTCATTCAGTAAATTATAAGCTTGCTAATTTAGGCCCTTGGGATATTTTTTCTATAGTTTATCTTAAAAAAATAATTAAAGCAACTAAGCCAGATTTTATTATAGCTCATGGCAATCGAGCTATAAATTTTACTCGTAATTTTTGCTTTAATAGTAAAATTCCTCTTATAGGGATAGCTCATAATTATACCCTAAAAGGACTTAAAAAATGTGATTATATTATAGCTTTGACTTCACATATGAGATCATATTTATTAGATAATAATTTTAAAGATTATCAAATTTTTATTGTTCCTAATATGATTGATATTAAGAAAGACTTTAATATTTCTAAAAAATATAGGAAACCTATAGTTATTGGCTCCCTAGCGAGGTTTGTACCTAAAAAAGGTATTAATATTCTTTTGCAAAGCCTAGCCATTCTGAGAGACCAAAAATATGATTTTAAAGCGATTATTGGCGGAGATGGTGAGGATAAAGAAAAACTATTAATGTTATGTCGCAATCTTGCTTTAGAAAATTACGTTTCATTTATAGGCTGGGTAAAAGATAAAGACAAGTTCTTTAACGATATTGATATATTTTGCCTACCATCTTTACATGAACCTTTTGGCATTATATTACTTGAAGCAATGGAAGCTAGCATACCTATAGTTAGTACGAAATCAGAAGGACCAAATGAAATACTCCGTGATAAGCAAGATGCTCTATTAGTAGATTTAGGTTCAGCCGAAGATTTAGCTAAGCACATAACCTTAATGATCGATAATGAAGCTAAAGCAAGGCAGTTTACCCACAATAGCTATCTAAGATTACAAGAATGCTATAACTCAGATATTATTGGCGCTGTGTTACTTAGCGTCATGATGCAAAGATAAGCGTTACTCTGGGCAAGATCTTGCGAGCGTAGAAATCCAGCTTAGATAATCTAGAGGAATTTTTCAAACAATATGGATAATAATAGCACTGTGCTCCAGCGGAATGACGCTATCACCTAAAATCCTCATTGTGAGGGGTCATAAGACAACGAAGCAATCTCATAAAGAATTCTTTATTAAATTACTGAATTAATCCATTCAATAATAGAATTTTTTGGTAATGCCCCAATTTTAGTAGCTATTTGCTGCCCATTATTAAACACCATCATTGTCGGAATGCTACGAATACCCAGGCTTGAAGGTATATTTGGGTTGTTATCTATATCCATTTTAACTATCTTTACTTTACCCGTTAACTCCTGGCTTACTTCCTCAATAATAGGTCCTAACATTTTACAAGGCCCGCACCATTCTGCCCAAAAATCAACTAATACTGGTATAGTAGACTCTATCACTTCTTTCTGGAAAGTCGCGTCCGTTACTTCACTTGCCATAATTTTTCTCTTATAAATTGGTATATATACTAATATTTCAAAAATTGAATTTGTTATCAAATAGCAAACGAGCGGAGCATACACTTTGGTACGTGAGCGCAAGTCAGCGATGCATGACAACGCAATTCTCTATTTTATTAGTTATATGATTGTTTTACACTTTAGACTGGTGATAATCAAGTTATATTTGGTTCATTACGACTGTTTAAATTCTTTCTATCGTAATATATCTTCATAACTAAAGCGGCGGTTTCTTCAATAGATCGCCTTGAAACATCGATTATAGGCCAATCATATTGTTTACAAATTCTTTTTACTTGCAAGCATTCTTCTTGAACTATTTTAAAATCAGTATAATTAGTGTTTTCATTAATTTGTAGTAAATTCATTCTATTTTCGCGTATTTCAATGAGCTGAGTTGGGTTTATAATTAAACCAATAATAACTTGGTTAGTAGCTTTTTCTAGATAATCTGGAAAAGGGCAATTATAAACATAGGGGACGTTAGCGGTTTTAAAACCATTATAAGCTAGATAAACTGAGGTTGGAGTTTTAGAAGTTCTAGAAGGGCCGATAAGAATAATATCAGCCTCTTCTAGTTCATTAACTAGCTGCCCATCATCATGCCTAAGGGTATAATCAATAGCGTGAACTTTATCAAAATAATTTTCATCAAATTTATAATTATATCCCAAGCTGCCTTCTACACCTATTCCAAAAAAAGCTGATATCTCTTTAACAATTTTTCCTATAACCGAAATGCAAGGGATTTTTAGATTATAACAAAATCTCGTTAAAATTTTTCGTAATTCAGGATCTGAAATTGTATATAATACCATCCCCGGCTTAATTTTTATTTTGTTCAAAACTTCATTTAATAGCTGGGTATTTCTAATCATCGGCCAGTGATATAATTTAGTGTCAATTTTAGCAAATTGCTCTAAAGCCGAATTCGCTACATACTTAACCGCTTGCACTGAAGTATCTGAAACTAAGTGAATAACCAGTTTGTTCATTATTTAAAGACCTATGTGGATAATATGTTAATAACCTTATTTTATAAATCTTAATTTTCATCAACTATCGTCTTATAAGGCTTATATATCAACACTTACTGCCAAGCAATGCTTATATATAAAAATGTGGATAAAAATGTGTGCAAATAAGCTTGCTTTTGATAAAAGGTGGTTTTTACACTATCATTCACTGTTAACACTCATATTTACACACATCGTAAATAATTGTGTGAATTATGTGTATTATAACTATAATACATTTAGAATATTACCATTTAGGCATATCATAGTGTATATAATTATGTGGGTAATTATTAATCTACATATTACGGTCTCCTACATCAACAAATAAAAAGATATATTCTTATATAATAATAGTAAGCAATGAAAAAAATATTTCATGAAAAAAATAAATATCCCATATGGATAATGCGACAAGCAGGAAGATATTTGCCTGAATACCAAGAAATAAGAAAAACAGTCAGTAGCTTTCTTGAACTATGTTATGATGTAGGTAAAGCTACCGAAGTAACCCTACAACCAATAAGGAGATTTGGATTTGACGCTGCTATAGTTTTTTCTGATATTCTAGTATTACCAGACGCATTAGGATGGGATGTTAAATTTGAAGAAAATATTGGACCAATATTACGAAAATTTGAAAAAAAAGAGGATTTTCAATATCTTAAAAATAATGATAATAATAAATTAGAAATAATTTATGAGATAATTAGTAATGTTAAGGCAAAACTACCTAAAACTACTTCATTAATAGGTTTTACTGGTAGCCCTTGGACTGTAATGAGCTATATGCTAGAAGGAAGAGGTAAACAAAATTTTGAAGTAAGTAAAAAATTTATTTATGTAAATAACAGTTTAGCTAAAGAACTACTAGACTTAATTACTGAAAAAACTATTATCCATTTATCAGGTCAAATAAAAGCTGGAGCAAATATTGTTCAGTTGTTTGATTCTTGGGCAGGAATGTTAAGCGATTCAGAGTACGATGATTTTGTAATTGCTCCAACGAAAAAAATAATAGCATCACTAAAATTGCAATTTCCAGCCATCCCAATTATAGGATTTCCGCGTGGTTCAGGTCTTCTATACAAAAAATATATTGATGAAACAGGCATTGATGTAATAGGAGTAGATCAATTTGTGCCATTAAGTGATATGTTATTGTGGAGCGACAAAATAACAGTACAAGGAAATATGGATCCCGTAATATTACTTACCAATAAGAATGTTATCGCACGAAAGGTTGATGAGATTTTATTAAACTTCCAAGGGAAAGATTTAATTTTTAATCTTGGTCATGGAATTATGCCGAATACGCCAGTTGAAAATGTTGAATTTTTAGTAAATCATGTCAGAAATTTTAAAGGCTGAAAATCCTCAAAACAAAATAGCTATTATATTGTTTAATTTAGGCGGCCCAGATAGACTTAGCGAAGTAAAACCTTTTTTATTTAGCTTATTTTACGATAAAGCAATCATTAATTTACCTAATCCTTTTCGCTATTTTATTGCAAAAATAATTTCTATATTGCGTAATAAAAAATCTCAAGCAATATATTCATTGATAGGTAATAAATCACCTATTTTAGATGAGACAGAAGCTCAAAAGCGAGCACTTACAGAAAAACTAAAGCTAGATTTAGGCAATAATTTTGAAATTTTTATAATTATGCGTCATTTCCATCCCAGGGCAAGTGAAATTATAAAGCAAATCAAACAATATGCTCCTTCTGAAATAATATTACTACCTTTATATCCCCACTTCTCTAGTACTACCACCGGTTCTTCAATTAATGATTTTATGAATTTTTTTTATAAAAACTCTTTATTTATACCTATAAAAACCATTTGTTGTTATCCTCTTGAAAAGGATTTTATTGACTCCCATGTTTCATTAATCAAACAATCTATAGAAAAAATAACAAACAATAATTTTCGTATATTATTTTCAGCTCATGGACTACCTGTTAAAATAATTGAAGCAGGTGATCCATATCAATGGCAAATACAGCAGACTGTACAAGCAATCATAAATAACCTTAATGTAGAAAATCTAGATTATAAAATAACTTACCAAAGTAGAGTAGGGCCTGTAGAGTGGTTAAAGCCTAATACAGAAGAAGAAATTGAAATAGCTGCAAAGCATGGCAAAGCACTGATTATAGTACCTATAGCCTTTGTATCAGAGCATGTGGAGACTTTAGTAGAGCTAGACATAGAATATAAGCAAATTGCTGATAAATATAAAACTCAGTATATTAGAGTGCCAGCCCTTAGTGTTAGTAAAATATTTATCGATAGTTTAGCTAAAATAGTGCTGAATGCTATCAATCAGCCAAATGGATCAATAATGAGTTCAATGAATAAAAAACTATGTCCTAGTAATTTTACTATGTGCCTATGCCGACTTTAAATAGAGCTCTCAATCTCGGATTTTTTAAGGAACTCAGATTTGATGATTTGAGCTGCTATTAATGAGGGGCAGCTTTTAGATTGAAAACCCAATTGTGATAATATTTCGCTACTTTGTATGATTTGTTGTTCTGTGATTTGTTGATCAGATAATAATTTTATTAGAGCAGCAGATAAAATTGAAGGAGTACAATTAAATTGAATAAATTCCGGTAAGATTTCGCGGTTAGGAATGATATTGATTAATGAAATAAAACGTATTTTAGCTAAAGCTTTCACAAACCAGTAACTTAGTAAATTTAATTTGTAAGCTACTATCATAGGCGTACGAGAAGCCGCTATTTCTAAAGTATTAGTACCAGATTTTGCTAGAGCTATATCGGCAGCAGCAAAAATTTTTAACCTATCCATTGAGAAGCGATACTTAAAATTAGCATTTAGTAAAAATTGCTTTATTAAAAGCTCATGACTAGGGTTGCTAAGCACAAATATAACTTCTAAATCAGTATACTTGGTAGCAATAATCTCTAATGTTTTATAAAAAATTGGTAAATGCTTTAGAATCTCTCCTTCCCGGCTACCTGCTGTTACGCATAATAAGGTACCAGTTATTTGTAGCTCTTTTTTTAATAAAGATTTATCATGATAAAACTTTTGCTCTAATATTGGATGACCAATATACCGGCAATCAAGACCAACTTTATGAAAATATGGTGGTTCGAACGGTAGTAAAGCAAATAAGCAATCATAAACTTTAGCATATTTAAATGCTCTAGACGGCTTATATGCCCATACGGAAGGAGCTACTACATGGATAATTTTTAAGCTTGGTAATAATAATCTAATTTTTTTAGCAACTCTATAGGTAAAACCAGGAGAATCTATGGTAATTAATATATCAGGCTGATGGTTGAGAATATCATTTATAGTATTTTTAATTAATTTATTGATCATAAAAATGTGAGGTAGAATTTCTACAAACCCCATCAGATTTATTTTATTAATTGAGAAAAGAGTTTTTTCCATGCCAGAAGCTTCCATCATTGGGCCTCCTACTCCAACAAAAGAAATATTTTTTCCTAAATTTTGAATCAATTGCTGACCTATATAATCTCCGGATGATTCGCCGGCTATAAAATATATTTTAGCCATTATTATCTACTGCTAGCCTTTTTTAATATACAGCTAATATTATTATAACTTTCTCCATTTGCTATCATTAGAGCTGTTTGATAATTAGAATTAATAGCTACTAAATTAATCCCTCTTATGATCAAGAATTTTGTTAAATAATAGTTTCCTGCTTCTACAGTTGTGTGTAGCAAAGTATAATTATTATCCCCCCTCGTTGCCAATATAGGATAATTATCAACTAAAGCCCTTAATGCAAATAAATCGTTTTTTTGTACAGCTTCAAAAGCTTCGTTAACAATAATTTTCGAAGGTATTTTGATTTCATTAAATTTCTTATCGTAATTCTCAATAAAATTATCAATACTCTGTTGTTGAGTGGCCTTAATATTTTTTTCTTGTGATTTTTCGATAAGTTTAGCTAACGTATCAAAATCCATTTGGTCATCTCTAGCCTGATCAGTCAAAATTCCTAAAACAATTTCATCATTTGGTAGAAGTAACATTTGTGTTTCGTCTTTTATAAATTTATCAATTTCTACAAAATTAGTTGCGGATTCTTTAGGAGTTTCAATAATCTTTTTAGAGTTTATATGTTTTTTTATTATCGGAAGCTTTTTTATTATCGGAAGCTTTTTTGATGTTGGTATAGTTTTTGTTGCAGTATCAGCATCTGGTAAAGGCACAGGTGGAGGTTCTACAGGAACTGTATTAGGGGTAATAGTTGGTTCAGCGATCACTTCTGGTACTACTAATACTGGCACAGGTATAGGTTCAGGTTCAGATGTAAGCACTTGTGGTATTGGTAAAACAGTAGGTACTGGCTCCTTCTCTATTGTTGATGGTACCGGCGTAGTATTGGAGATTGGAGAAGGTAAAGGTTTTGGAGTTTGTTCAGTAGGCTCAGAAATTGGGGTGGTTAGTGGCACTATATTTTTTTCAGGCGTTATTATTGGTGTCGGTGCAGTTAAAACGTCTTGAGGAGTTACTGCTGGTTCTATAATAGGATTCACAGATGGAAGTGATGGTTTCTCGTCTGGTAGTACAGGAATTATTATAGCTTCATCGTCTATTTCTTCTACGGCTTTAACCGGTACAGGCGTAGAAGACGGCAGTTCTACCGGTTTTGGTACTTCTATAGTTTTAGGTGCAGGTAAAGCAGGAGAAGGGGGAAGAGGTAAATCTACTACAGGTAAGGGTGGAGGTAGCAATGCTGCATCTGAAGGAACAGATTCTTTCTGCGTTTTTATTTCATTGGTGGTAGTTAATGGTAAAGCTGGGCTATTATTAACTTGCGCCGGATAATCAGCATTTGGTTGATCGTTAACAGACGGTAAAATAGCATTACCAAAATCAATAAATGATTCATTATCGTCAGGCTTATCAAAGTTTTTTAATTCAGAATTATCTACAGGATTTTTATTAACCGGTGGTAAAATAGTAGGCGGCGGCTGAGTTGGCGTACTTAGTGAATTATCACCAGGTAATGGTGGGGGAGCAGCAATGACAGAAAAAGAATATAAAATTATTGTTAGGGTTATTAACTTACAAAACTTATGCCATATATATCTGCTAGTAATGCTATTACTTTGTATCATCAGGTACCAGCCTTTTAATCTCTTTTTCTATCAAATCTTTTACCAATGAAGGTAAATTCTCATCTAACCATTTACCAAGCTGAGGACGCATCATTTCCACTACTAAATCTTCTAAAGTTCTGTGTTTTATAGTATCTTTTGTAGATTCTTGTACAACTTTAGCCACTTTAGCAAATTGGTGCAACATATTAGATGTTTCTACAGTAGATTTTTCTGATACTAAATTTTCTGATGATCTAGGCGATTTTATAGCATGTTCGGTGGGTTCTGATACTATATTAGTTAATTCAAGAATATCATCGTCATTATCTTGCGCTATATTCTCACGGTTATCAATTATGCCCCTAATTGATTTTAGTATTTCTTCAATTGACATATCTTGGTTTTTTTTCGGCTCTTTAGTCAATTTAAAAACCTATAATAAGCTTCTTTTTAATTTTTTTGAATTCTTCTTCAGGAATGAAATAAGACACTTTTAGTTTTAAACTATGAGCTGTTAATTCTCCTACCAGAGCTTTCATTTCATAAGCAGATAAAACTGATTCTTTAAGCGCTTCAATTCTAGCTCTTTTAGCAGTATATAATTTTTCTTCAGCAGTTAAAACGTCTAACATGGTTTTAGAACCGACAATTTCCTCTTGCATGATACCGTCATAGGCGATTTGAGCCGCTTCAATACCATAGGTAGTAGCAGTAATTTTTGATTTGGCAGCTTCAAACGATTCCCAACTACTTATAGAATCCGCTTGTATTTTTTTTATAGTAGCATCAAGAGTAATCGCAGCGTCTCTAGTCTGTTTTTTAGCTATTCTAATATTTGAATACTCTACTCCTCCCTTAGTGTAAATAGGTATGTTAACTGAAACAATAGATGTGGTACTTTTGTTATTTATAAGATTGTTATCGCGGCTTTCTGGATTGTAAAAAACTTTTCCTGTACGTATTTTAAAATCTACGGAGGGTAACAGTCTAGCTTTTGCTACCATTTCCTGGGCTTTTTGAGCTTGAACACTGTGCCTTACGCTATCAATATTTGGATTAGATCTTAATGATTTTTGAACTAATTCTTCTACGTTACGTAATAAATTCTTGGGTAAATCTGGCATTGTTATATTTTCAGGTTGTACACCAAATAAACTTACAAAAGTTGCATTAGCTGCTTGCAATTTAGCATATTCACCTAATTTATTAGTTTCAGCTTGCGACAACCCAGCTCTAGCAGTAGCAATATCAATTTCTGTTGCTTCTCCTAATTTCATCTTTTCTTGAGCTACTTCCAATTGTTGTTTGTTGGTTTTAACGCTACTTGCAGAAATTTCATATTTTTCTTTTGTTTCATAACAATTAAGATAAGCTTTTATCAAACTAATTATAATCCTTTGTTCTTGATCGTAATATTTTGCTCGTGAAGCGCGAAAAGCTGATTGAGCTGCTTTTAAAGCAGCTACGCTACCGCCACCATTAAATATTGGTTGTTCTATACTTAGGCCTCTATTAACCTGCCTCATATTTTTTTCAGGTGCACCAGGCGCATATCTACTATCATATTTACTTTTGGTATGACTTGATTCTATGTTAATAGCAGCGTTAGGCATAAAGCTAGAAAAGGCCTGCGGAAATTTCTCGATTTCTTTTAAAAAGTTGTTTCTGTTAGATTTTAAGTCTTCATTATTATAATATGCATGGGTTAGAGCTTCTTCTAATTCTAGAGCCCAGGCAGAACAATTAAGTGATAATATAATAATGAATGTAATAAATTTATGCATAATATTGGGTTTTAAATATTTTTAAGTTTAAAATAGATTAAGTTATGAAGCTATAACATAGCAAAAACTAAAGACAAGGGCAATATAACTATCTCATAATTTAAGTTTTTAATTTACTACTTTGTTAATACCATTATTATTGTTTTACTAAAAAAGCTTTTACACTTTATTTTGTTATAATAAACTTAAGGAAATTTTATGTTTTCGCCAATAGAAAAACTCAGTTTTACAGATTTTCCTCTTGAAATAAAAGAGCTGAATGATCAGTTTAGAGATCCTATTAATATTCTTGATCAAAACTTAAAGAATTTCCAAGAGAAAATGGATGATGTTAAAGCTAGACTATTAAAGGAATCTTCAGCGCAGCAAAATATCCAAAAAAAAATTCAACAAGCCTTAGAGGCTACTATTGGTAAAACTACAACGGATTTATCGAACTATATTAGTGATAAGTTAACCACAGCTGATTATGATTTTTTATTTAATGTTTATTTTGCCCAAAAAATAGTGAAGGTTCTTGAAGGAATATTGGAATTTGAAAAAAAAATTGATGGAATATTTCCCGATCAATCGGAGAAAATCATGAAAGTTTTCGAAAATCTTATAATAAGCTTAGTTGTAGTCCAATTTCCTATCATGGGGTTATTAATAAAAACCACCACTATAACTGATAAGATACATAATTTTTTCGTTAAAAAAAATTTAAGCCAAATTATTACAGAATGGAATAAACAAATTGAGCAAATTAAAAAGACAACAATAGAGATTGAAAATAATAAAAATTTAAGCCAAGGCTTTAAAGTTGCTAAGCAGATCGAGAAATTAGCGCAGTGCGTTAATGTTAATGTAGCAGATATTATAAATTTAGGTTTAAAATCAGAATCTGTCAATAGAGTGTATGAATTTGTAAAAAGTAATATAAAAGAAAAAGATTCTTTAGCCTTACTTGTCAATAGTATAAAACAAATTCCTAAAAATAAGAAAGAAATTAAGCAGAAATTAGATGAAATAAAAATAGGAATAACAGAAATTATAACTGATCCTAAAGCTGCTATTCCTGAAGTAAAAGCTTTACAAGAAAAGATAAATAAGCATTTAGTTGAAGCAAATAAAGATTTTACCTCTATGCTCGGCTTTGACAAAAGCTTGATAGAGAAATTATCCCTCTGTCAAAAAGCTGCTAATAGTATTTTAGCCATTACAGATGAAATTAAAAAAGTAGTTAAGAATATACCTGGTGGTGGTAAAATAATTAAGAAAGTAGAGAGTTTTATTGATAATAAGGTGATAAAATCCCTTCTTCCCGCTCCGCTGTTAATGTTAAAAGAATATTCTCCGATTATACTCGAAGTATTAGGGGTAACTAACGCGCTAAAAATAAAGTTAACTGCCGCATTTTCTAAAAATATTAGCACTAAACAAGGGCGTGCAGTGTAATAAAAGAGGGATGATATAGCATTTACTTACCCTTGTTAGAGGTACCGACCATAAGAATCTTTCTTATTTTCTTTAAAAGAGTCTCCCAGATTATTTTAACTGGATTATTACGGTCATCACGGCTAGATCATAAAATATACATTCATCAAACAGCTTCGATGCACATTGCCACGCCCATCCCTCCCCCTATACATAAAGTAGCAAGACCTTTTTTAGCGTTTATTCTCTTCAATTGGTGAATTAACGTTACCAATACTCTAGCCCCACTAGCCCCTATTGGATGACCTAAGGCAATCGCTCCGCCGTTCATGTTAACTTTTTTAGGATCCCATTTCATTTGTTGATTAACGTAGATGGCTTGCGCAGCAAAAGCTTCGTTAACTTCAATTACATCTAAATCGTTAACATTCCATCCAGCTTTCGCTAAAGCTTTTTTTGATGCAGGTATCGGGCCGGTTCCCATAATGCTTGGATCTACGCCGGCGGTATCATATGAAACGATTCGTACTAACGGCGTTAGATTATGCCTTTTCAATACTTCTTCAGAAACTACCATTAACCCTGCTGCGCCGTCATTAATTGACGAAGAATTTCCAGCCGTCACGGTACCATTTTTATCAAAAGCGGGACGAAGCTTAGCCAAAATCTCTATAGTCGAATCAGGTCTTATTCCTTCATCATGTTCAAACATAATAGTTTCTTTTTTACGTATAAGCTCAACTGGAATAATTTCATTATCAAAATTGCCTTCTGACCTAGCTTTGGCAGCTTTTTGTTGAGAATTGGCAGCAAATTCATCTTGCATTTCTCTGGTAATATTAAAATGCCGAGAAATATTCTCTGCAGTAATGCCCATTAAATTATTAGAAAATGCGTCTGTTAAACCGTCATACTGCATTAAGTCAACCATTTTAATATCTCCAAACTTATTACCAGTTCGGATGTAAGCGCCATGAAGCCCGCGTGACATGTTCTCCTGTCCTCCGGCAATAACAATTTCATTATCACCCGCTATAATAGAACTTGCTGCTAAACAAACAGTTTTTAGGCCTGAACCACAAACTTTATTGACCGTAAAACTGGGGACAGTATGGGGTATCCTAGTTGCCATTAAAGCTTGACGTGAAGGATTTTGGCCAGAGCCTCCGGTAATTACTTGCCCCCAAATTACTTCATTGATAAGTTCAGGGTCTACTTTACTATCTTCTACAATTCTATCTATAATTAGTGCTCCAAGTTGAGGAGCTGGAATTTCTCCTAAGCTTCCTAGAAAGGAGCCAACAGCCGTCCGATGAGCATAGGTTATATAAACCGCTTTTTTATCCATTACATATACCTTTTAAATAAATTGCTAATTTTATCATTAATTAAATAACTAATATGACCACCTTCCACTTCAAAGATAGTAGAATTTTTAAACGACGTAAGCAAAGGTAAAATTGAAGATTTAGGAACTAAATGATCATTATTTGCTATTATTTGATAAATTGGTTTATTAATCAGTTCAGGATTAATTATTTTACCAGAAATAGTCCATTTATTATTAACAAGAATATTCTGCTCTATTAGATCGTCCATGATTTGGCGATAAGTAGCTTGCGGCAAAGCAAAGCCAGATAGTAACCAACGTTCTATTTTAAAGGACAAATCTTTATCTTTATTACTAGTAAGTTTAAAAAATCTATCAACTTTATTATCAAAATAGTTTGGGGATAAAAGAAAAAACAAGATCTGAATATATATTTTAGGTACAATAGGTAGATTTCTGATATGCTGCTCTATATTAAAGCGTTGATATATTTTATGGATATTAGCTAAATGTGAGAAATCCCAAGGAGTTGTTAATAAAGTTATTGTTTCAATCGAATTAGGGGCAATTATGGAAGAAGCTATAGCAAGATTACCTCCTATACAGTGCCCTATAATATTAAGATTAGTAAAGTTTAGGTTAGTGATAATTTCTGCTATACGCTGGACATAATCGTTAAGTGAATAATCAGCTTCTAAAACTTCAAACCAGTCAATTAATAATACTTCTCCATATCCTCGCAAATTATCGATAAATCCTTTATTTCGTCCTAAAAATAAAATTTCTGGAGAATTAAATATTGAAGGGATAACCAAGAATTTTTTATCAGAATATATGGTTTGGTATTTTTCATAACGTAAAATCTGATAATATTTAGTAGTTATTATTCTTTTTCCTTCAGCTAAATACCTGCTACTGCCCAAATATTTATTAGAGTAATCACTATACTCATTAAAATATTTTTGATATTTATCAGAATTCATATTTCACATCCTACCCCAAATAATTTCAAGAATTGCTCTTTGTTATCTTTTTAGTTTCGCATGCTTACGTACCAGAGGTATTACTTACGTGTGCTCGCTATTCAATAACGCTTCAATTGTTGAAATATTGAGAATATGCAACTCTTCATTTGCATATTAGAGGCTTCAGTTTATTACTTAATCCAAAAGGTTTTGCAGTTCGGATGAGCGGTGTCATTTAGAAGATATTTAAAGCCAATAATAATTCTTAATAGAAACCATATAACTAAAGCAATATACAATATTGGACCAATAAAAATTATTGTAGTAATAAATGTTATTACTATCCCAACAAGCCCAATACAAAAAGTACGAAGTATAAACGTATAATGAGTTGCTAAATATCTATCAGCGACATCTCTATTAACGTAAGCAAATATAGCGCCAATTAGAGGTAATAATGGTGCAACTACACCGCATAAATATAAAATGTAAAGCACAGTAAGGTTTTTCTTACCTGCTTGCATATATTGTTTTATCTCTTTATCCATGGTGGCTAGCCCTTTAAATTTTTAACTACTAGATGCATTATACTACCGTGTTTTATATAGTCTATCTCATTATCGGTAAACACCTGTAATATAACATTAAAAAATTCTACTATACCATTTTTTCTGTTAAGAGAGCAACGGAGCAAGCTATTAGGAGTTAGTGTATTGTTTATATCCAGAATAGTAATAAGTTCAGAGCCTTCAAGATTTAAATCCTTCAGTGTCACGCCATCAGCAAAAACTAAAGGCAATACTCCCATTCCTACTAAGTTTGAGCGATGGATTCTCTCAAAACTCTCAGCAATAACAGCCTTAACGCCAAGTAAACTAGTACCCTTAGCTGCCCAATCTCTTGATGAACCAGAGCCATATTCTTTACCGGCAAAAATCACTGATGATACTTTAGTATTTTTATAATGCATTGCAGCATCATAAATGCTAGTTTGCTGGTTATTTAACTGGTCGATAGTAATGCCGCCTTCAACGCCATGACACATTTTATTCTTAATTCTATTATTAGCGAAAGTACCACGCATCATTACTTCATGGTTACCACGCCTAGATCCATAAGAATTAAAATCAGCTGGAGCTATATTATGGCTCATTAAATATTGGGCTGCTGGGCTAGTAGGATTAATAGTACCCGCTGGCGAAATATGATCAGTAGTAATAGAATCGCCAAAAATCGCTAATATTTGTGCCTGGTAAATATTATGTAAATTTTCGTCTACAGGCTTTTCAAAATACGGTGGATTATTAATATAAGTACTGTTCTTATTCCAATTATAAGTATCAGTTTTATTAGTTGTGAGCTTTTGCCATTTTTTATCGCCTAAAAATACATCTTTATATTTATCCTTAAACATTTGCGCAGTAATAGATGCTTGTATGGTTTGTTCTATTTCTTGAGGCGTTGGCCATATATCTTTTAAAAATATAGGTTGGCCGTTATGACCTATACCTAACGGCTCATGCTCAAGATCAGTATTAATAGTGCCGGCCAATGCATAAGCAACAACCAAAGGCGGTGAAGCTAAATAATTAGCTCGAACAAAAGAATTTATCCGCCCTTCAAAATTTCTATTACCTGATAAAACAGAAGCTACGACTAACTGATTTTTACTGATATTTTCTTCTATTTCAGGCGCTAATGGTCCTGAATTACCGATACAGGTTGTGCAACCATAACCTACCAAATTAAACCCTAGCCTATCAAGGTAAATACTCAGACCACTAACATCTAAATATTCAGTTACTACCTTTGAGCCAGGAGCTAAAGATGTTTTAACCCATGGTTTTTTAACGAGCCCTAACTCTAAAGCCTTTTTAGCAAGCAGGCCGGCGCCAATCATCACTGAAGGGTTAGAAGTATTAGTACAACTAGTTATAGCAGCGATTACGATATCACCATGCCCAAGAGTATATTCTTTAGATAAAACGGGATAACGCGCTTCTATATTATCAACACCTTTAGTTAAGGACGGCAACTCACTCTTAAAATTGTGAGGCATATTTGTTAGAGTTACGCGATCTTGAGGACGTTTTGGTCCCGCAAGAGATGTTTCAATGGTTGATAAATTTAGCTCTAAACTATCAGTATATTCAGGAGTGTCTATAGAAGTTAACCATAAAGATTGAAGCTTAGTATACTCTTCTACTAACTGCACTTTTTGAGGATCTCGACCAGTGCCAGTAAGATATTGTATTGTTTTATTATCAGTCGGGAAAAAACCGCAAGTAGCACCATATTCAGGCGCCATATTAGCTATAGTGGCTCTATCTGCTAATGTTAAACTATCTAAACCATCTCCATAAAATTCGACAAATTTCCCTACTACGTTTTTTTCTCTCAACATTTGGGTAACGTATAATACTAAATCAGTAGCTGTTGACCGGCCTACTAAACTACCTGTCAATTTAAAGCCAATTACTTCTGGTAATATCATGGATAAAGGTTGACCAAGCATAGCAGCTTCTGCTTCAATGCCTCCAACTCCCCAACCAAGTACTGATAGTCCGTTTATCATTGTGGTATGGCTGTCGGTACCAACTAAAGTATCTGGATAAGCAACAGATATATTTCCTTGCTCTTTAGTCCACACTACTTCCGCTAAATATTCAAGATTCACCTGGTGGCAAATTCCGGTACCTGGTGGCACAACTCTAAAATTATCAAAAGCTCCCTGCCCCCATTTTAAAAACTCATAACGCTCTAAGTTACGCTCCATTTCTTTTTGCACGTTTTTATCAAATGCATCTTTTGAGCCGGAATAATCAACCTGTACAGAGTGATCTATAACTAGATCAACAGGAATAAGTGGATTAATTTTTAACGGATCTCCTCCTAATTTTTTCATAGCATCACGCATAGCAGCTAGGTCAACAATAGCCGGTACACCGGTAAAATCTTGCATTAAAACACGTGCTGGCATAAAGGCTATTTCGGCATTTGATTTTCTTTCTTGCAACCACTCTTTGAATAGTAATAAATATTCTTCTTTGCCGCTTATACGTAGAACGTTTTCGAATAATATTCTTAAACAATAAGGTAAACGCTTTATATCTAAACCGATAAAATCAGCTGCTTTATTTATATCAAAAATTTTATATGAACGATTATTCACCAGTAGATCGGTAATATATTTGGAATCTGCAAAATGGTACACGCGGTTTCTCCAATCTTTATTTAAGCTTACTAGAAAAAATGGACATTTTAAACTATTTAATCAAAGTGTGGTAACTTTTCCTAAATATATTTGGTCGGGGTTTAACATATTTTGCTTTAAAGTTAGTGTATCAACTTTACTATGCTTTAATATTAAAAATTATTATTATGCTTAGTTTCTCAACTTTTCATTAGCAAAAATTTTTAGCAACTATTAAATTGGTAATTGCTTAAAAAGAAGCTAATTTAACTTAAGTTTAATAAAGAGGTGATATGAAAAGTGCAGAAAATGAAGGAAAGCTTACTAATACCGGTAATAACGTCGAAACTTTTTGGTTGCTGAACAATATAGCTGCGAGCTGGCTTGTTGAGGGCAAGAATCAAAAAGCAATGACCTTATTAGAGAGTATTGTTAATAATTATACTATTCCTGACGGGATAATACGTTATTCGATCATCGATAATTTAGGAAAGGTTGCTTGTAATCTAGGTCATTATGAACTGGCTCTTGATACCTATGAGGAGGCTTTAATTAGCAACCCTGAATTTTATAAATATCATATCGGTAAAGCAAGAGCGTTAAATGGATTAAATGAATATCAAGAGTCTATAGAGTCATATATGCGTGCTGTCGATATTAAAGGGTTATACGCAGATCAAGAGCTTGCTGATTGCTATTGTAGCTTGGGTGATAATTTCTACGCACTAAATGAATATGAAAGTGCGGCTTCAGCTTACAAAGAAGCTATAATAATTACTCCAGATGATCCAGCAGTTTGGATCAGTTTAGGTGACTCTTATCTTGCATTTGAGAAATATGAGGATGCTATAGAGGTCTATAGTTATGCTGGAGAGTTAGATCCAAATTGCGCAGAGGCTTATCTTGGTATTGGGAAGATTTTCCTTATATTAAAAGAATATGTAGAAGCAAATAGTTTTTATCTTCAAGCTATAAAAATTGGAGGCTTAACTCTGGATCAACTTAAAGATGCTAAAGTTAATATAGATCATCTTTATGAAGAGGATGATGCTCGTACTATACCAGACGATGAAAACGATATTCAAGCACTATGCCAAGATTTAATATTTACAATGGAAGCCTCACTGATTGGGGTGCCCATGAGTGATATTTCTTAGAACGTAATTCTTAATAAAAATGATTTAGCATTTTTACGTTATGAGGGTAGAGTTTACCCTCTAACTCTAAATAATCATAAGCTGCTTGCTCATTATTTTGAGCTTTCATTTCTTCTACAGCTTGTAAAAAATATTTAGAGATTTTGTCTTCCATGGCAAGTAAACGCTGCCTATCGATTTTATTAAGTTTTGAAAGCATAAAAGTAAACTTATTCCATAAAGAAAGTTTAGCATAACAATCTATCAATATTTCTAAGTTTTCGCTGTCAGTTTCTTTTAGGTTATATAATTTGGTAGCGTAATCTTCTGCTTGCCTATATGAGCTTGACGTATAAAATATTTGTGCAAGTCTTTTTATGGCAAACAAGCTATAATCTTTTGATTGTTCTAATTTTTGGAGATGCTGTATTTTTTGATCGATAGCTGCTGTTGATTCGGCTAAGATAAGATCATAAAATTCTATATTTTCTGGCTTTAAATCGTTAGATATTTTATTTATAATTTCTACGCTTTTGGTTTTATTACCGATTATGCATTCTGCCATAGCTTGCATAATCGAACGGTTAGTAAACTCCGTCTTTCTAGTAATAATTTTATTATAAAAAAAGTTCTTTATAATGCTAGGTAAGTTGAACAATATAAATATTGTTTTTACTATGGTACTAGTAACAATTATTATTAATACCAAAAAAATGGTTGCAGTGAAGAAGGTCGTTTCTAGGTAATAATCATAAACAGTTAAATGGAGTTGTGAATCTAATTGATTAAGGACTGAAAATCCTAAATATAGTAGTAAAAATATAATACATGTTATTAATAGTTTTATCATTGCTCTAACCCTTGTAACAATTCAACGAATTCTTGGGTATAAAAGTAATTAATAAAGGTTTCTAAATTCTCTATTATGCAAGTTCTAAGTTTTTCACTTTCTTTAGCACTAACAGATTTTTTTTCTATTTTTATAAACTTTTCTAGTACAAGGTAATTACCATGATCTTTAGGAAAAATTTTAATTCTATTAACATTATTTTCAGATAAATAATTAGTATTATATTTATTAAAATCATGTAGAATTTTTTTTATTTTTGCCGGTAATCGACTATTATCACTTAACGCTTCTATTTGAGAAAATTGCTCGAAATAATCCTTATCTTGCAAAAAATTTATAATTAGTAAATTAATATTCTTTAGGTAGAAAAGAACAGGTAAAGCTTGTTTGTTACTATTATACGGAATTACCTTTGGAGTGCTCAAATTTTTAGGTTGTTCAGTATCAGTTATTGAATTTAACTGAGAAGATTGAGGCATCATACTATCTTTCAGTGATAGTAACCAAGTTGTCAGTGGAGAGCTTTGCTTTACAGTTCTAGCTATTCTATCATTTTGCTTATTCAGAGCTTCGTTATCATCAAGGCTTAAATCTATCTCCTCATCAATAGGATTAACCGAGACCGGTACCCCAAATAGAGAAGTTTTATTATAATAAATTACGCAAGCAGTTATTATACCTAACCAAGCTATTACAATAAGCAAAAATTTTTTTTTGGTTAGTTTCAATTTAATTCCTAAATTTTATATCGTACATCAATAATTCTAGCATTTCTTCAGGCTTGTTACTATTACAATAAAACATATTTTTTGTAAAAGGTCTAACAATATTTGCTACTTTTGCGCTTATAGCTATGATAGTAGCATGTAAAAGCAAACTTACTAAGTTATTTTCGATTAACAAGTGTAAAAGCGTGCTCGCGCAGTTTTGAGAGTATAATAAAATATAATCAACGCCTTTTTTTATCTTTTCAATTTCTGGAATATATTCTTTATACTCTACTTGGTAAATAATTTCTCGTTTTATTGCGCTAGGCAAATCTTGAGTTATTTTATTAGACGATAGGTAAATGCTTTTAGCATATAGCTTGCTAGGTAAATTATTAATTAGATCTTGAACGTTTTTTGCGACGTAACGAATTTCAAATCTGCTATTTTGCAAGATAGATTGCGATTTGTTACCTACTATCCATAGTCCTTTTATTTCAGAAATATGCCACGAGGAAATAATATTGGCGGCATATTTACTTGTTATAATTATATTAGAGTATTCTTTTAAAATGCTTGAGTCTAGCTGGCAGTTTTTATATTCTAACAAAGGACACTCTATATATTCAAACTCTTGTTCTTGCAATTTATAATTGTTAAGTTTTTTTATTATATTTTTGTTATTTTCATTACTTCGGGTTAATAATATTGATTTCATAAGTTTCTCCTTATGAGCATTATTTTATCAAACTTTTCCATTAGATCATACGCCAATGATTTAAGCCCTAAGCATTAAATAATATTTTACCTCAACCTTTTAAGGGAAGAAGTGTATATTTTACACGAGAAAATTAAGATTAACGGAGATTTCCTTATTTCTGATACAGAAGTATCATTTGAGCAAGCAATTATATAGCTCTAAAGTTTTACGTAGCATTAAATCGATAGAGAAGTTATCTATTACAGTTTGTCGCGCTGCTTTTTGGATTACCTTAGCTTCATCAGTACCTAAAATAGATAAGCAATGATCAATTTTCTCAGCTAAATCATCAGAGTTGCTAGGTTTAACGTGAAAGCCAGTTTGATTATTAATTACAGTCTCGATCGCCCCTCCTATCTTAGTAGCAATTACCAATTTTTCCATTGCCTGCCCTTCAATTATAGTTCTCCCGAAAGCTTCAGGCTCAATCGAAGTAGATAAGACAATATCCGAAATACCATATAGTGAAAGTATATCCGCTTCATTACCAAAAATTTGAATTTTACTTTGTAGTTTTAAGGAGGAGATTAGGTCTTTAACCCGGTTAGTATAATTAGGGTGCTTAGATAAATCTCCTACCATAAGGCAGTAAAAATTACGATGTTTAAGTTTCCCTAGAGCTTGCACTAAAGTAATATGCCCTTTCCAGCTAGTCATTCTTGAAGGTAATAATAATATTGGGGTATTTTTAGGAATATCGTATTTTTCTTTAGTTTTTGAAAGTTTTATTTCAGTATTGTTATTTGGATCAAAATGATGATGGTCTACCCCGCGATGTATAACTACAATTTTATCTTCTGGAACGTTATAATTTTTTAAAAGATGAGTTTTTACAAAATCTGAGACTGCTATAATTTTTTCACCTTTAGTCATAATACTATTGTAGTATTTTTTAAAATAGTTTGAAATATTATAGATGCCATGGAAGGTAGTGATGAATTTAGTATTAGTAGATTTTGCAGCCATGTAGCAACTCCAAGCTGGAGCTCTTGACCTTGCATGTATTAGGTCAACATTATATTTTTTTATCACTTCTGATATTAGCTTAGCATTCTTCCAAATAATAAAAGGATTCTTACTAGCACTATTCATAGTTATATGAATTATATCCAATTTAATTAGTTCACTTATTAAAGGCCCGCCTTTAGAAATAATAATAGGAATATGTCCGGAATTCTTAAGATGTTTAGCAACTTCAATTGTACCTCTTTCTACACCGCCCGCGACGAGAGAGGGGACTACTTGCAAAATAGTATATTTATTGTATTGTTTAACTTTATCTGGTGTAGACATTTAGATTTTTATTTATTTGATTTAGAACAACTAATTCTTGATTAATGGTTTTTGCTTAGTGAATAAATTATATTATACAGATAGTAGCAGATTTATTACTTATAATAATTATAAAAGTAATAAAAAAAATATGCCTACCGTAATTTTTTTGCATGGCTTAATGTCGAGTATGGCTAGCACTAAAGCCGTTTATATAGCAAATTATTGCAAAATTCATGATTATAATTTTATCACATTTGATAATCTTGGTCACGGTGAATCTTCAGGAAAATTTGTAGAAGGAACAATAGGCTCCTGGTTATCTGCGGTAGAACTAGTTTTAAATAATTTGATTGAAGAAAATTGTATTATAATTGGTTCAAGCAAAGGAGGATGGTTAGCTTTATTAGCTGCTTTAAAATTTTCTGCAAAAATATATGCTTTAATTTGTTTAGCCCCAGCTGTTGATTTTACTGAAGAAAATATTTGGAGAAATTTAACCGCACAACAAAAACTTAAAATGCAGCATGATGGCTGGCTGGATATAAAAAGCAAGTTTTGTGATCATAAATACACTATAAGCTATAAATTAATAGCTGAAGCTAGAAATCATTTGTTATTAGGCGAAAATATAATTAAATTAGATATTCCTATACATTTAATACATAGTATGGCCGATTTAGATGTACCTTATAACGTCTCTATAAAGCTAATGGAGAAAATTTCTAGCAATAAAGTAGTATTAAAACTAATAAAAGACGGGGGTCATTCTCTCTCTCGGCCTCAAGATCTGGAAATTATTAGTCATTCATTAGAAGAAATAATTAAACTTGAGAAATAATTTAAGAATATTTATGAATATAATAACCGAAACAACTGACTTTAAAAAAATAGCGGAAAGTATAAATCAAGCAGATTCTGACACTTTAGTTCTTTTTGATGTCGATGAAGTAATACTTATGGACACCGACCCTTATCGTTTAACTCATGATTATAGGAAAAAATGGACTAAAAGCGGCGAAGAACGCTTATCTAAAGAAATAAGAGAACTATTATTTAGTATTATATTAAAGGATCGAGTAGTAAGGTTTGTTGACCCTCAGATTATGGAAATATTAACTGAACTAGAAAGAAGAAAGATTCCGACTCTTGCTTTAACTAAACTATTTACTGGAAAATTTGGCCACATAGAAGATTTTACAGAATGGAGACTTAAGGAATTTCAGACTCTAAATTTAGATTTTAATAAATTAACTCCGATAAAGGGCGAAATGTTAATTGAAGAATTACATATTGGTTGTGGTATTCCAACACTTAAAGAGGGCGTAATCCTTACGGCTAATGCAGATAAAGGCAAAGTATTAAAGCATATTCTACGCCAAAAAAACTATTACCCTAAATCAATAATATTTGTTGACGATATTTTAGGTAATGTAGAATCGTTGCAAAAAATGTGTAGTGAATTACAAATTGATTATCAAGGTTTTACTTATATAGGTGCCTCCCTTGTTCCTGAACCTAATCTTAATGAAGAAATAGAGCGGATGCGCTTTGAGATACTAGAGAAAGAACATCGTTGGGTAATTGAAAATGAGCTATCTGCATTAGGCTTTTAGATCAGGCTGGCCATTTTGAGTAAATTAAAGCGGTTCCTTCATGATTATATGTTACTACGCTTTAGAAGAATGAAAAATTGATGTGGGGCAAATAGGAAGTTAAGTAGTAAAACACAATATATACTACAATAAAGCAACCATTTTTTTCATTGGCTATACCTGCTACTTGTTGTAGATTTATCATATCCTTCAGAATTATTTTTGCTAAAAGCTGAATAGTTATCAATAAGTTATATTTTCATGCAGAAATTTGTCATATTAAACTGACAGTTTGTAAATAAATAAATTTACTAAATAAATAGTATAAGGAAAATTGTATAATGAAAAATAAAAAATATATATTAGCTCTTTTAGCTGGTACGCTTATGTCAAGTAATGTGTATGCAGCTGCAAGTATTAAGCCGGTAGGTGAAATGAATATAGGGAAAACCGTTTTACGTTTTAATGAAGTCACTACTCAGAATGGTGATGAGGGACAAACTATGACCCGCACGAAGGTGGCAATAAATGGTGTTCAAATAGAAACCCAAGATGATTTAGCTAAATTTTTAGCTAACATCGTACCCCTCTCTTTTGAAGTTGATCAACACGGGGTTGTTCATGGAGTTAAGTTTATGAATGAAAGATTTTCTTCTGTTCCAGATCTTCTTAAATCGATAAGTTTTAAAGGATTTGGTTCTCTTAATAAAGAAAATATGTCATCAGACCAACTTCCGCCTACTAGCCCAGAATACCAGATGCTTAATGCGTTCTTACAAAGTATAGTAACAAATGTACAGGATGCAGACGCGACGCAAATTCAAAATATACAAAATCAACTGACGCTTTACCAAAAGGCGGGAGATAAGCTGAACTTGACAGTTGAACAGTTACAAGACGCTCAAGATGAGCTGAAAAAGATGTCTGATAAACAAGTGCAACAATTAACAGCTTTACGTCAAGATATAGATCCTTTATTAACCGTAATGGAGGGAAGTATGGGCTCTATTAGTAATCTAATTGAAACCAGAATGGATAACTTTGCTCCTAAAAATCAACCTAAAGAAATAGCTGTAGCTGCGGGTGATGAATCTCAATCATCATACGGCCTATGGGTAAGAGGAATGCTTGGAACTGCTAAGCAAAGGGTTACGAATAATAATCCTGCCTATAAGCTTGATCAGAATGGTGCTAGCATTGGTTTCGACTTTGGCGATGATTATCTGCTAGGTATTGCTTATACTTTTCTTAATAGTAAGGTAAAAGATGTAGTCACCCATGATAAAATTACCAGTAACGTTGGTACCATATATGGCCTATATAATTTTGATAATAATTTCTTTGTAAATGGTCAATTAAAATACGGTAAGTCTAATATCAAAAAACATAGAAATATTAAAGATTCACAAGGCAATATCGCTTATGGTAAAACTAAGAGTGATAATTATGGAGGAGAAGTTGAAGTAGGTTATTATTATAACTTTATGGATAGTTCCCAGTTTATACCAAGTGTAAGTATTGCGTATGATTATGTAAAAGTAAAAGGCTACCAAGAAAGTGGTAAAGGATTAAACCGCACAGTAAGTAAAAGAACTGGTAAACAAACTTCTACTAACCTTGAGTTAATGTTGAATCATACTCTATATATGAATGAATTAATAATGGTTCCTGAAATCCATACTAATATTGATTATGCTATTCATAGGAAAAACGCTGGTACAACTATAACTTTATTTAAAGGTGTAACTCCTATCTATATTCCTGCTACTAAGCCATCAAAGGTTCATTATAATATAGGTGGATCTGTGAAGCTAGCAAACCAGAAAAAGTTTGACATAACATTAGGATATGATTTCAGTATAGCTAAAAAATTCCGTTCACACGCTGGTTATATACAAGCACGTGTTAATATTTGATGAGCATGTAATTTTTTAGAAGGCTGACGGCATAATTTCTTCCTCATGCTGTCAGCTTGCTGAAACAAAAACCTTCTTTCTAAAAAACTTTTCCAAGATTTATTCAGCATTTTATCCGCCTACTGCTTAGTTTTGACTAAAAAATGTCACTCTTTGCCCTCATGGCTCACATGGCAAATTTTCCCGATTAAAAGGTTTAATTGCTAAAGAATGCTCGCCTACTAATAATTTTCTAAAGGTTGACAAGGATACTGAAATAATTTATCTTGGCAGTTATAATTATCAATCTATAGTTTAATATTAAAACAATGCGTCTATTTAAAGAGGGGATATAATGTAAATGAGCCAAGTACTTTTTATGCTAATAATAGTTATTATTCTTCTTATTATTAAATTATTGGCATGTAAAAAAGAGGGGGAAAATAAGGAGAGAAAAGTATTACATTTCTATCTTGACTGGAGATTTATTGGTAAAATTGTTAATATTGGGATGAATAGCTTTTTAAGGCGTCAACAAAAAAATGATATTACCCATGGTATGAGTAACCTTATCAAAGCTTATACTCAAGCCGATGATATAATAATTATGGACGAAGTAGAGTTTGAACAAAATAAGTTGTTATACGCTTTGTTCAAAGAAAAACTACAAGAATCTACCTTACATTATTATAAGAATATAAACGAAATAAATACCCTGCCCGTCATTATTTTAAATGCTGAAAATAAAACAGAAAATAATTATAGATTTTATGCATATTGCCAAGATAATGATTATATCAATGCTGCCAACAATAATAAATATAAAAATTTTATTTGTGTGAAACTTTCTTCAAGTTATACTAATAATGAAATTACTACGTTAGATACCTCCATTCATTTACTAAAGATATTTTCTCAGCATATATCTTTATCTTGAGAAACTTTTTAATGATCAAAATAAGGCTAGATGCTTATTTATTACAACAAGGTTTGTGTGAAAATATCAATATAGCTCAAAGCCTTATTATTCAGGGCAAGGTATTGATCGATCAACGACCTGTAACAAAAGTAGGAACGCAAGTAGCAGTTAACGCTAATAATATAACTATCAAACAAGCTTCTCATGATTACGTGTCACGGGGGGCGTTAAAACTAGTTGCTGCTTTGGAACATTTTTCTATCGATACCGCGGATCTAATTTGTTTAGACGTTGGAAGCAGTACAGGTGGTTTTACTGAAGTGCTGCTGCGTAGGAAAGCCCAAATGGTTTTCGCTGTAGATGTCGGTTATGGAGAGCTGCACTATAAACTACGTAATAACCCTTGCATTACAGTAATAGAACGAACTAATGCTCGTTATTTAACTACTCAGCAAATCACTGTACCACCTGATTTGATAGTATGTGACGCAAGTTTCATCAGCCTTAAGACAATATTACCCACCCCAATGACTCTCGCAAAAGAAAATTGCTTGCTGATTGCGTTAATTAAACCTCAATTTGAAGTCGAAAAACATGAAGTTGGTCCAAGAGGAATTATTACTGATCCAGCCTTACATGATAAAGTTTGCCGGCAAATTCACCAATGGTTAGAATTTAATTGCAGCTTTAAAGTGCAAGGGGTATTACCCAGCCCTATTCTAGGAGCTAAAGGTAATAAAGAATTTTTGATTTACGCCCAACGGTCTTCTTTTACCAAACTATGATAAACATAACACTTCAAGCGCTTTTTAACTAATAGCTTATTGAAAAAAATAATTTAATATTCTACACTATCCTTAATAAGGTTCTATTAGGTATCTGGTAGTGAAATATTTAATCGATCAAAATAAATACGAATATGAAAAGTTATTAGCGCAAGTGAAAGATTGCTTTGCTACTTTAGGAGAAGAATATGTTCAATCATATAAATATTCTAGAACAGCGCAAAAGGTTGTTTTTGCTTTTAGCATCGCCAAGGTATTACTAAACAATAAAAATTTATTTTCCTTCATAAACCATGACTGCCATAAAAATTTATTAAAAGAAGTTAGATCCTATAAAACTCAAGTAATTGATATTTTAATTCAGCCAACTTTTCCTGTTGAAATGATAATGATATTTCAATCTCATCTCGAACAACTATTAAATTATCTGAAAATTGTCCCTCCGACTATTGCTAGACCTGAAACAACTATTTATAGCAAATATGAGATACAAGTATTAAAAGAATATACTATAAGTTTTGTTAATCATTGCTCTAAATTATTCGCTGAAAGAATAAAAAACCAAGAGTCACTTGATACGCTCCATGCCACTGCAATTATATTTAAAATCTCCAACCTATCTTTAAAACAACAATATATATTATTAAATAAATTATTGCTTATTAAAGAATTATGGCAATTTGAAACTTCTGTTTTTCTTAAAAAAGAATCTATTCCTTTTTTATTTTATAATAATATCAATTTAGTGCTAAAAGAAGAAAACCTCAAGGACATCGAAAGTATCTTTAGTAGGATTATTAAGTTTTTTATCGATGAAAATCATAGTCTTCGCAGATTAAATAATAATAAGTTAATAAGATTATATAACAGGATAAAGCATTTAGCTGATCAATCTCCTATTATCTTTTCATTATTAAGCTGGCTTTATAAGGAGTCACAATTTCGGCATGATTATAACCACCTTGATGATACCGCATATGAGCTTCTTAAAATTTTCGAAAGTTATAATACTATTAAGCATCAAATAGAACATATAGAATTTGCTATAGTTGAATCATTTTTGCTCAAAAAAAATACATTTATACATGAAATTCTGGTTGCAATTTCTAAACATACTGAGAATATTAAAGTGCTGGCAATAGAAAGAAATAATGATTTAAGCTTATTAATTTTGCAAATCAAGCAAAATTTTAGTAATAACATCCAAAATAGTCGAGCAAATATTTTAAGGATTAATGATATAGAATCTAAATTTGCAACGCCTTTAGAAGCGTATATTGTTAAAAGATATTTTGCCTTAGATGTTTTTACTATAAAATCTTTAAAGAACGATTATGAGAATTTATTCAAAAATATTCTAGCTTTGTTTAATAAAAAAGACGGATATCAAGACTTTGTGCAACGTACTATAAGCTGCAAAATTGCTCAAGATTATCAGATAGAGAATGTAGGCAATTCTAGGAAAAAATTACGCACAATAGAGCAAGAACGGTTAGATGTTATTAAAAGATTATCAGAAATAAATTTTCTTGAAATTTTCCATCCAAGGCACTTAAATAAAATTTCTACTTTAAATTTTAGAAAATATATTAGAAAAATTAATATCAACTCTCCTTTAGAATATGTGGCAATAATAATAAAAATATTAGTCAAAAATTTAAATGTTTCTCAATTAGAATCAATATCTCAATCTCTAATTAATAGTAATTTACCTAAAAATAATAATCTTATTAAACAAGAAATATTAAATCGGCTTAAAAGAAGTACTACTCTTTTTAAAATGATATATTATATATTTACTGGCAAAAAAAATGAATTACTTAAGCTTAATACTGTCAAAGAAGCATTAGAAAATATCAACAATAAAAATCATTAGAGTTATTAATATGTTGAGTCTATTTAATAGAAGAAAGTACATGAAGATAAGTTCTATTACATGGGTCCTGATAACGATAAGTCTAGTGCTATGCTTAACATTGCCAGCGAGAGCTATTATTGTAGAAACTAATGACGTAGCAGAAATAAGACAGGACTTTATTAAATTTTTTGAGGATTATTACACTAAAGATATATTAGTAGTAGTAGGTATTAAAAATGTTATTCTTAAAAATTTAGCACTTCCGACAAAGCCCAGCATCCCTAAAAGTGATTATCCACAAATTTTAGCAGCCTTAAATAAAAACAACTTATTTAACTCAAATAATTTTGATGAATTATTGTTTATAAACTATAAAAATGTCTTAACATCTCCTCATCTTCTTGATTTTTTTAAAGAATTAAAAACTAACGGGGTAAAAACCATAGCTAGCAGTAAGGGTTTAACAGGTAATTTTAATGAGATTAAAAAACTAGAGATTTGGCGCGCGGATTATTTAAAAAAAATGAATATTGATTTTTCATATAGTTTTATTAAAAATAATTATATTATCTTTAATAATCTTGAGCCAAATTTTAACACTTATCCTATATTTTATAATGGAATATTAAATACTAATAACCTTTCGGAATCAGAATTAGTAATAAACTTTATAGCTCAAATATACCCAAGGCTAGAGCTACCTAAACTTTTAATTATGATTCATGAGAATCTTGATGTACTAAAATCGTTAGAAGTTATAGTTAAGAGTTATAGCGATAACATATTAGTAATTGGCTATCATTATAACGCCCCTGACCCAGTGGAGTTGGAGCGATTAACTACTAAAGACATAATAAAGCTTTTGAATGAATTAGGTAGTAAAGTAAGTAAAGTAAAAAGAAACAATCCCGTCATTACTAACCGCCAATCTAAAAAATTGTGAACCCTTAAAATAAAAAGTAGGTTATTATTATCTATGCAAATAATGAGTTGTTATACAGTATGCCTAAATAAAAATGTGAAAAGTGCCGGGAGTGACAAGCAACTACCGCGTACATTTAGGTATATAAGAAAGCCCAGACCATATATACGGCAAAATAATTCTCCGTTTTTAGTATTTATACTCGCATTGTTATTAGTTCTACTAAACACTCCTCATATAAGCTACGCTTTTAGATTTAGTGGAATTGCTTCGATTGATGCTCCAGAAATTCAGGAATTATTGAAGAAAGTTGATAAAGACACTTTGGTATTAATTAATATTAATGATACTATAATTACCCCAAAATCCAAAATGTTTCGGTATAATAACAATTTTTATCGAACATTTATTGAAGATTTATATGCTATATCATCTTATCATTCTGCAGCTGAAACAGCTATAGCAAATATATGGACTCAAAGGCAAATGATGTTAGTTGAGCCAAATTGGCCGGCCTTTATAACTCAATTAAAAGCTACCGGTGCTATGGTATTTGGTTTTGTTAAAATACCTCCAGCCTGTAAATTAGTTAAAGATTTTGAAGAATGGCAGCATAATCAGATTCAACAATTTAAAATTAACTTTACTAGTAAAATTAATGGCAAGGAAATCATAAAATTTGATCCGACTGATTTTAAATCACCTAGCTTTTATAAAGGAATAATATTTACAAATGCGCCCACTAAAGCCTATATTCTTAGGGAATTTATAGAAATAACCCGTATAGAGCCACTTAAAATTATAATTTTTGAAAATACTAAACAAGAGCTAAAAGAGATAGATAAATTTCTAACTACCGTAAATGTTGATTATTTTGCTATAGAATATACTGCGGCTGCACAAATACTAGGCTCACCTAAGGCGGAAGTCGGTAAATTTCAGATAAAAACGGTAACAAATAGCGGTAAATGGTTAGAAGATGAAGTAGCTGAAGCAATAGTATTTCCTAACGTTGACACAATTCACAATAAAAACTAGTTCGGCCAAATTGCTTTAACTTTAACACAATTCCACTGCAAACTAAGCATTGCTGATTTTCTCTACCGTAAACCGCTAATTCTTGTTGGAAATAGCCAGGTTTACTGTCGCCATTTACAAAATCTTTAAGGGTAGTACCTCCAGCCTCTATTGCTTTGGTTAAAACCTTTTTGATAGACAAAACAAGATTAAATATTTCTTCCATTGTAAGGCTACTGCCTAGCCTTGTTGGGTGGATTTTAGCTAAGAATAAACTTTCGGAGGCGTAAATATTACCAATCCCAACAAGTATCTTATTATCCATTAATAGGCTTTTTATAGCTATATTTCGTGTACCTAATTTAATGTTCAGGTATTTTACGTCATTTAAATCTGATAAAGGTTCGATACCTAAATTTTTAAATAATTTTTCCTCTATAAGGTTTGATGCAAAACTATAGATCATGCCAAAGCGCCTAGGATCATTAAAAACTAATTTTTCGCCGCTATCTAAATAAAAAATTACATGGTCATGGTTTTTGCTTTGATATTCTTGAGGTTGCAAAGTAAAACGCCCACTCATCCCTAGATGTAGTACGATAGAATTATTATTATCCAAATCAATTATTAAATATTTTGCTCTACGCCGTAAACCTAATATTTGCGCTTTAGTAGTTTCAAGCTCTAAGTTATCAGACAATTGATAACGTAAATTATCTCTATTCTTATTAAAACCAGTAATAATAGCTTTAACAACTTTGGTTTCTAAGCAATTTTTTAAAGTCTCTATTTCAGGAAGTTCTGGCATTTTTAAGTTTATTGACTATTCTTGAAGGTATTATACATTAAGAAATATTATGCAAGAAGAAAAAACAAATTTCGGTTTTGAAAAAGTCAATTTTAATGATAAAAAAAATTTGGTTAAAGATATTTTTTCTAGTGTAGCAGATAAATACGACTTAATGAATGACCTGATGAGTTTTGGAATTCATCGAATATGGAAAGATGAATTTGTAAGGAAAATCCCTAACTTAAAATCAAATATACTAGACGTTGCTAGCGGTACCGGGGATATAGCTTTTAGGCTTATCAAAAGGGCTAAAATGCTGGGCATGCTTCCTAATATTACTTTATGTGACATTAATCAGGAAATGTTGCAAGTAGCACGCAATCGTGCCATTGACAGTAATTTGATGCAAGGCCTTACCTACGTTTGCGCTGACGCAGAAAAATTACCCTTTCCTGATAATAGTTTTGATTATTACACTATAGCGTTCGGTATTCGAAATGTGCCAAGAATCGAAGAAGCGTTAAAAGAAGCTTATAGAGTATTAAAGCCAATGGGCAAGTTTTTATGCTTAGAATTTTCCAAAATAGAATATGAATGCTTAAAACCCTTCTATGACTTTTATTCCTTTAATGTCATACCTAAAATTGGTCAAGCTGTTACTGATAACCAAGCAGCTTATCGATATTTGGTAGAGAGTATTAATTTATTTCCTCAGCAAGAGATTTTTAAAAATATGATTTTGGATATGGGTTTTAATAGAGTTGAATATAAAAATCTTACATTTGGAGTAGCAGCGATTCACAGTGGGTATAAATAATTCATGTTCCATCTATTATTTAACCTAGTACGAATATTAAAGATTATTAGCCGGCAGCAAATTTTGACGCATTCTGAAGGAATAAAATTACCTAAAATAGTTAAAATATTTGGCCAATTATCAGTGTTTATATTTTATCCGCTAGGAATAGTGAGAAAACCTAAAGAGGCTTTTGGCAAGCGTCTTACTAATTGTTGTAAACAGTTAGGCCCTATATATATTAAATTTGGGCAATCTTTATCAACGCGCCCTGATCTGGTTGGCATTAAAGTTACGAAATATTTACAAACTTTGCAAGATAGATTGCCGCCATTTGATAGTAATATTGCTAAACATCTGATTTTTCAAAATTTTCAACAAAATACTCAGCAATTATTTTTAAATTTCGACGAAATACCAATTGCAGCAGCTTCGATTTCTCAGGTGCATAAGGCTCAGCTAACAACCGGTGAAATGGTAGCGGTAAAAATTCTGCGGCCAGGCATTCACTATAAATATAATAAAGATATTAAGCTCTTATATTTTTTAGCAAAAATGGCATCTAAAACACTAGTAAAATTTAAAAGGTTAAGGCCTCTAGCAATAGTAAAAGTCTTTCATGAAACTATGAAGTTTGAACTTGATCTACGTTTAGAAGCAGCGGCAGCCTCAGAGTTACGCGATAATTTTAGTAAAGACCCTAGTGTTTATATTCCAAAAATATATTGGCAGCTTACATCAGAAAATATATTAACGACTGAGTGGGTATCAGGGGTATCAATATATAATACTCAAGAACTATTAGCACTTGGGTTAAACTTATCATTAATTGCTCAAAAATTTGCCGTCATGTTTTTCAATCAAGCTTATAGAGATGGATTTTTTCATGCTGATCTACATCCTGGTAATATTTTAGTTAATATTGACGGAACAATCATATTATTAGATTTCGGTATTATGGGACGAATATCAGATTCTGATAGATTATCTATAGCTGAAAGCTTATTTGGTTTTTTAAGAAAAAATTATATGCTAGTAGCACGGGTACACCTTCGAGCAGGGTACATTCCACAAAATACTAATTTAGAGCTATTTGCTCAGAGCTGTAGGGCTGTAGCTGAGCCTATTACTGGCGTGTTAACTAAGAATATCTCTATTGGTAAACTTTTAGCTCAATTATTTAAAATTACTGAAGATTTTGGTATGGAAGTACAGCCACAATTATTATTATTACAAAAAACTATAGTTATGGTAGAAGGGGTAGGTCAGCAGTTGGATCCAGAAATTAATATGTGGCAACTGGCCGAGCCGTGGATCAAAAAATGGGCAGCTAAAAATTTAAGCCCTGAAGCTAAAATATTACGCATAGCTCAACATTTTATTAGCGAATTGCTCGAGAGGATTAAATAGTGAAGATATTAAGTCATTGCTAGCTGGCATGATGAACGTGACAATCTCACGTTATAACTCTTGAAATTGCTTCATTATGCTTAGCACTTCTCGCAATGACACCTATGTTAACAAACTAATTCTTTTTACTAAGTATTTCATCTAGCTGGTCTTTATCATCCAACGCATACAGGTCATCGCAACCGCCAATAGGTTTACCATTTATAAATATCTGGGGGAAAGTAGTGCGGCCTTCTGCTAATTGTGTTACTTCTTTTCTTTTAACTGTATCTTTATAATCTACTTCAATTTCCTGATAGTGTATGTTTTTTTCGTCTAATAATTTTTTTGCTTTAGCACAGAACGGACATCCTGCTAAAGTATAAATAATAACGGTCGCTAAAACTGTATTAAGCATAATTAAGTATTCCTCTTTTAGTAACTACTCACTATTATATCATTTAAAAGTTTTTAGCAAGTATCAATGATCAATAATTTTTCTATTATATCACAATATAAGCCAGCGGGTGATCAGCCAGCGGCAATAAATGCTATTGTTAAGAGCCTAAAAGCTGGCATATCTTCACAAATGCTGCTTGGCATAACGGGTTCAGGTAAAACCTTTACTATGGCAAATATTATTGAAAGAACAGGCAGGCCAACGCTTATAATGGTGCATAATAAGACCCTAGCTGCACAAATTTATTCCGAAATGAAAGCAATTTTTCCGAATAATGCCGTAGAATATTTTGTTTCATATTATGATTATTATCAACCAGAAGCCTATATTGCTAGGACGGATACCTATATTGAAAAGGATTCTTCTATTAATGAGCAAATAGATTTGATGAGGCACTCGGCTACGAGGTCGCTATTAGAACGCCGTGACGTAATAGTTGTATCTTCAGTATCGTGTATTTATGGTTTAGGATCCCCTGACCTTTATTATCAAATGACTATAAACTTACAGCCGGGTGAATCTTATTCACGAGATAAATTATTGAATGATTTAGTAAATTTGCAGTATGAGCGTAATGATATAGGTTTTGAGCGAGGCACATTTAGGGTAAAAGGTGATAATATAGATATTTTTCCTGTTCATTACAGCGATAAAGCCTGGCGACTATCGTTTTTTGGCAGTGAACTTGAATATATTAGCGAGTTTGACCCGCTTACCGGTGAAAAGTTAACTAAACTAGATAAAGCAGTGATTTATGGTAGTTCTCACTTCGTAACGCCTAAAGAAGTTGTACAGAAGGCGATAATTCAAATAGAGGAAGAATTACAACAAAGGCTAGAATTTCTAAATAGTCATAATAAATTACTTGAAGCTCAGAGATTAAATCAACGTACGCAATATGATATAGAAATGTTGATGGAGACGGGTAGCTGTAAAGGTATCGAAAATTATTCACGATATTTGACAGGTAGCGCTAGTGGCCAGCCACCACCAACTTTGTTTCAGTATTTACCAAAAGATGCATTATTATTTGTCGATGAAAGTCACGTATCTATTCCACAAATTAGAGCAATGTATAATGGTGATAGAGCCCGTAAAGAGGTATTGGTTGAACATGGTTTTAGGTTGCCCTCGGCCTTAGATAACCGGCCGCTGAAATTCGAAGAATGGCAGAGTTTTAGGCCGCAAACTATTTTTGTATCAGCTACACCTTCGCCATTTGAGTTAACAGAAAGTGGTGGTATTCTTGTTGAGCAAATTATTCGGCCAACAGGACTACTTGACCCAGAATGCATTATTAAACCAGCCAGTAATCAGGTAGAAGATTTACTTAGTGAAATTCAATATACAGTAAAAAAAGGGTTTAGGGTTTTAGTAACTACGCTTACTAAAAAGATGGCAGAAGATTTGACGGAATATCTTACAGAGCTAGGTCATAAAGTATCATATTTACACTCAAATATTCATACACTTGAACGTATTGAGATTCTTCGAGATTTACGGCAAGGTAAAATCGATATTTTAGTAGGTATTAACTTGCTAAGGGAAGGTTTAGACATACCAGAATGCGGATTGGTGGCTATTCTGGATGCTGACAAAGAAGGTTTCTTACGATCTGAGGTTTCTCTGATTCAAACAATTGGTAGAGCAGCTCGTAATAGCGAAGGTAGAGTAGTATTATACGCTGACCGTATTACTAAGTCTATAGACAAGGCTGTAAGCGAGACATTAAGACGAAGAAAAATACAGGAAGAATATAATCTAGAACATTCTATAACTCCTACTACAGTTGACCGTACTATCCATGCTATAATTGAGCTAGAGAAATTAGATGACAAATCGGATGATAAAAAACAGATTCATGCTTTATTATCAAATCCTGCTAAATTAAAATCTCATATTGATAAACTAAAAAAAGAAATGTTCACTGCTGCCAGCAATTTAGAGTTCGAGCAAGCAGCAAAAATCCGTGATCAGGTTAGGCTGCTTGAGGAGTCTTCTCTAGAGTTGGCGTAATAATAAAAGCTGTTATTTTATTGAGTTAGATTACCACGCGCGCATGAGTTTAAGCAGCTTATGATGAAAAGAAGATTAACTTAGATTCTTCCTCCTACAGTAATTAATTTGTTACTATGGTTAATCACAGGATGTTGATAAGGTTCTGAACCGGGAGGCTCCATTTTACCGCTTCCTATCGATAGGGCTTGAGATCTTAATACTATATCAGCATGATTATCTCTTAAAATTTTTGGAGCACTTTTTGCTGCTACCGTAGATAATATATTTTCTTCTGCTGCTAGCTTAATTAAATTATCCACCATAAACGGACCGCAATCTGTATTATTAAGTTGTTGCAGGGTTTTTAAGTCATGAATTCTGGCTTCGGGAACTATTTCCTTGATGATTTTTACTAACTCTGGCCGGTTTTCTATCGGTTTACCTAACGGATCATTATAAATAAAAGTTAGAGCTCCGTTGTCTTTATTATGCTTAATCACCATACTTACCCAATGTTCATTGCCAGTATTAAGTGGAATAACCGCAGATTTGTTGCCATCAGCAATCAAATCACCATAAATAGTATTCATTAAAGTGCCTTTTAACAAATCAAGCTCTGTTAAGGAGGCATGATTTATAATAACTGTATCTGGCTTTATTGAGTGTTTTAAGACTACAGCAATATCATCTTCAGTATATAAATAATCTTTTTGTTTTAACAAATGCGCCTGAGAGATATGCTTGTGGGTCTGCTCTTTATTAACCAGGCTTTTACTTGCCCTACTTAAAGTTTGTAAAACTTTTAAAATTTTCTCCACTACATTGGCAGGTTTATATTGGTCCAACGCATATTGCATTTCTTTTAAACTAGTTTTATTTATGCTGCTATTATTTTCTCTTGTCCTAAGCTCCTCAGATAAATGCCCTTTCTGTAAACGTATACAGCCATTAGCTATACTTTGAATAGGTTCGCTGGAAAAATTTACTGTATATTTTGCTTGATTGGTAATCTCCTTTAACTCTTTTGCACTATGAGTAAAATGTATATCAATAGGGTTAATTTCTGATTTTCCTAAATCTTTTTGAAATTGTTGCGATAATTTTGTGATATAAGCTTCAAGTTTTTTGGGACCGTTAACCTTATCTTGTAAAAGATCTGCAATTTCTAACTTTAATCCTAGCTTTTGATCTAGTTCGTTTATATTAAATTTACTAGATACAAACTCTGTTATTTGCTCGGGCGTTGACGAATTAACTGCAATAATAAGACGGGCATTATTTTGCTTTACAGCAACGGTTGCTTCCGCTAAACCGTTTATAGGAAAACTATCTCCTAATATCAAAATATTAGGTGGCCTCTTTAAAATTTCATTCTCGACTAAATTAGCAGCTTGAAAATACTCTACATTAGAAATCTTTTTAAGATTAATAGATTTACTTGCTATTGCAGTTTTCTCAGCTTCTTTTTTAGTAAAAAATACGTGATCAGCTTTTTCTAGTAAATGCCCCAATTTATTTTCTGTGTTTATATAATAATTGTTAATGGTAAAGCAGACTTTAATCCCAAGATTATGTATATTTTCTAAATCCTCTACCTCAATTGGCGGAGTTTGCAAATTAGAATCAAGCTGAATATTTAGTATAGGCTGCTTACCTTCATCACTTCCAAGCATTTCCGCTAACATAGCATCTTTATTTGTTATTACGCCATTTTCTACTATTGGCTTAAGCTTTACAGTTTCTACTGAGGTGCTGTTAAAATTCTCAAACATTTTATTATGTTCTTCATTAATAGAAAAATTAAAAAACTTTATTTTCTTTTCTTTTTCATCAGGCATAAATATCCTTAAATAATTTTATTTATTAGTATAATCATGGATCATTTGATTAATAAATGCAAGGAAGACTATACAAAAAGTAGAAATATTAAATTATTTTGTAAGTTAATAGTAAGTGAAAGTAATGAGGTGTTTCTTAAAAAATGTAAAATCATTTTCTTTTAAAAATCTTATATACTTCGTGCAAATGAAGAGTTAAGATGCAGTATATCAAAAAAAGAGTGTAGAACAGTAGCAAGGATGCAAGGAGGAGGAAAGTCGGCGTACTCTTTGTAATGGCATACGCGTTTTATTAGGTATACTGACAATAGAAGATAGTGACAGCCGTAAGTTATTATAGTATTATTAAACTTCGTACAACTCAAAGGTCGAATATTAGAAAATATGTTATTTAGCTAAATTTTTTATATAGATACAATAATCAGACTTTTTTGGCATTGATTCAGTTAATTTTAACATTTGTTGTTTATTTATATATCCACAATTATATGCCACTTCTTCTAAACAAGCAATTTTCAGCCCTTGTCTTTTTTCGATAGTAGCCATAAAGTTTGACGCTTCAAGTAAACTATCGTGAGTTCCAGTATCAAGCCATGCGATCCCACGACCTAATAATTCAATGCTTAACTTTTTTTCATCTAAATATATCTGTAGTATGGAAGTAATTTCAAGTTCGCCTCGCTCTGAAGGAATAACAACTTTTGCTTTATCGACAACAGAATTATCAAAAAAATATAATCCAGTTATTGCATAATTAGATTTAGGAATTTTAGGCTTCTCTTCTATATTTAACACTTGGTGATCTGGCAAAGATATTTCAGCGACACCATATCTCTCTGGATCTTTTACATAGTAGCCAAAAATTCTTGCGCCATCTTCTATTTTGGTTGCGTTTTGTATTTGTTGTACTAATCCCTGACCATAGAAAATATTATCGCCAAGTATTAAACATACGCTAGAACTTCCTATAAATTCCCTACCTACAATAAATGCATCAGCAAGTCCCTTAGGTTTTTCTTGTATAATATATTGGATATTAATCCCTAACTGGCTGCCATCTTGCAAGAGTTCCTGGTAGGAAGGCAAAGCAGATTTAGTGGTAATAATTAGTATTTCTTTAATACCAGATAGCATCAATATCGAGAGTGGATAATAGATCATTGGCTTGTCATACACCGTTAAAAGGTGTTTTGACACAGTGCTGGTCGCAGGATAAAGCCTAGTTGCTGAGCCACCTGCAAGAATTATACCTTTCATAGTTCAATCATATAATAAATATTGAGCTATAAAACTAGCAGGATTCTCAACTGGATCAAGTTTTTTCTTAAAATCATCTCTATTACAAATATTGCTAAAAATTCTACATTTAATTTTCTTTAATTTACAGATAGGTAAGTTACTGTCATTAATCGTGTGTTGGTGAAACAAATGAGGTCCATAAACTATGAACATAATTTTTTTTGTGAGTTTACGTAAAATTGGCTTGGTAAAATAAGGATCTAAAATTGAGCTATCAAAAGTATCATAAGGATTTTGTATAAAAATCTAATCAAATTTATCCTGGTTGATGTTTTCGCATTTTAGAAATGGTTCTTTTTTACCACAAGGATATATGACATCATTTTGATCAAATATAATAATACAAAGAATGGGGATAATGAGATAAAAAATTGTTTCACACTAAAATTTAACCAGATATTATAAAACCATATAATGTGATATATAGGCGTTAATTAATTACAAATTTGTAGCTTTTTTTTAATCATATCTTTCGTTGTATGAATTGCATTAAATCATCCTATCCTTACTCAGCAACAAAGTCTATAATGTGTTATTATGAAATAGTCTCATCATGCATTTATACCCTTTTTTTGAGAGTAAATTAACAAAATAATCAAGTGTAATTCCCAAATGTCTAAAACCCGATTAACCATCTTTATGCCTTCCTATAATAAAGAAGCTTATATTGCTGAAGCAATAGAGTCAGTTATTATGCAAAAAACAAATTTTAATGTTGAATTGCTCATTATTGATGATAATTCCACTGATAAAAGCCTAAAAATTGCTCAAGATTATCAAAATAAATATCCCGAAAAAATTAGAATTTTAGTTAACGAAAAAAATGAAGGATGCTTACGTACAACAGTTAAAGGGTATGAATTAATAAAAACTGAATATTTTTGCGTGCTTGATTCGGATGATTATTGGATAAATGAAAAGAAATTACAAAAGGCAGTAGATTTTTTAGACAATAATCCTACATTCACAATGTATATAGCTAATACTTATATTGAAGAAGGAAGTACACGGACTCCTTATTTTGTCTCTGCTAGTAAGGATTTTGATTTTCAGGATTTAAACCAAGCAATATGGGGTCATACATCAGGCGTTATATTTAGAAATATAATTTTTAAACATGGCGTTCCTGAAAAATTATATAAGCAACTTGGAACAAAAAATGAACGTTGTTTCGAAGGAGATTCCTTTAGGAACGTCATTCATTTACAAGCAGGGAAAGCCCATTATGAATGTAATATTGAGAGTGTATATAGAATTACAGGAGAGGGTATTTGGACTAGTTATAATAAATTTCAACAGAATACGTTTAATGCAAAATTCTTTCTAACTATATTCTTGTATCTAGATAATATACATCCAAATTTTTTCGTTGCAACTTGTTGGATATATTGTAAATCAAACCTTGAATTATTAAATAATCTCTTACAGCAAGAAAGAGAGGAGCAATTAAATAACGAAGATCTCACAGACTTTTATGAATTATTAAGTGAGTGTTTAAAGTATAAAAATATATTTCTACCAAGTGATAATGAATTGGCTCATAGTTTTCTGTTCTATCTTCCAAGTAGAATAATTGGCGGTTATGAATTTCTGTTTATAAGGCTTGCAGCTTTTTTATCGGATAAAATGGGATTTGAAGTTTATTACGTCGATTATAATGATGGGTTTGCAAGGACTCAATTAGCTAATACAAAAATAAAATTTATTAATTATACCGAACAAAATATGTTAATAGATTTAGATTGTCCTATTAATTTAATAGCTCCAATAACAATGAGTTATGAAATTCCAGTACTTAAAAGTTTAGGATCAAAATTAATATTTTGGTGCGCTCACCCTAAGAGTATAGAATGGCTTAGTTATCGTTCTGGATTAAAGGATAGTGCATTAAACGATTTCCTCTTAAAATTATCAAACTCTGCTTCTATTTGTTTTATGGATTGGGCTTGCTGGAACAATACAAAAAATACTTCACCTATTAAATTCAAAGAAATATACGTACCAGTATTTGCCAATGAAACAGGTTATCCCCCTATAAAAGATATACATAATCTTAGCGATGAAATAAACATAGGTTGGCTTGGGCGTTTGGACGAAGACAAAATATTTAGCCTTATAAATCTAATAGATAATTTGTATAATTTGCAAACTGAGAAGAAAAAAAATATCCATATTATTGGTGATGGCAATGCTAAACACTTGATAAATACAAAAAAATATTCGGATAAACTTAATCTTATTTTCGCCTCTACTTTAATAAACGATAAGCTTCAACAATATTTACTAAGTAAAATTGATATATTGTTTGCCATGGGCATTTCTGCGCTAGAAGCTGCCAGCTTACAAATACCTTCAGTAGTAGTTTTTTTAAGCGATGAAAGCACCGACTCAACTGATTTTTTATGGTTATTTGACTCGCAAAAATATACATTAGGATATTATAAAGAACAAAAGGATAAAGCGAATTTAAAAATTACGCCTTTTCAAGAAATTATAAATGAAATATACACCTTTAACAGAAAAGAAGATCTCGGATTAAAATGTTACAATTATTTTATGAAAAACCATAATATTAATGTTACTATAGGGAAGTTGTTGTGGTTCATCTTAAATAATGTGCATTCCATGCCTAACTTAAAAATAAAAGCTTATTCAAAAATATTAAAGTTTATATATAAAGTGATTTACAGTACAAGGGTAGGTAGATTACTATTATCTTTGCGAGCAAAATTATTAACAAGAAAAATTATGTAAACATTAATTAACTTTTGTGACGATTTTTAGTTATAAACTGTACTCCCCATACCAAAGCTCTAAAAAATTTAAAAGGATTACAGTTGGCAGCCTTTAAGCCAGTATATAAAAAATAATATGCTTCATCAAACTTAAATTTTAATAAACTCTTAAAATAAGCAACGCAGCAAAAATCATAAATAGAGCTATTCAAATATGAACTATAATTAGGATATTTTTTTTGTAGAAGCTTTATGGCATCGATATGTTCTCTTCGGTAATTATTGTCTGTAACAGTAATATTCATATCGTGCTTTTGATATTTATAAACAATTTCAGGGAAATAATATATTTTCCCATTTGGTGCAGACAGTATCATAATTTCTTTATAAAAAGCTAAATCCGCAGCATGCCTTATTCCTACAAAACTATTTTCCTTGGGAAGTAGAGATTTACGAAACATCATAGTTGGAGAGTAATAAATACAATCACGAAGAGCTACTTCGATTCCACCAGATTTGGTAGGGATTTTATCGCTTAACCTATATAATTCTTTTTGAGTAGGCACATGGAAAACAGTAGCATCAGCATAACAAATAGCAATATCTCTATCATTCTCCATTATTTCAACTCGCTTAGAGATTTTATAGGGATAAAGCTCATCATCTCCAGCAAGCGCTAAAATATATTTACCTTTACAATTACTTATACATTTGAACCAATTTGCCGCTGCTCCCATATTTTGTTTAGCTAGTAGCAACTTAATTTTATCTGGATAAGCTTCTGCATATTTTGTAATAATTTTTATTGTTTCATCAGTTGAGGTGTCATCAGAAATTATAATTTCGATATTAGTATAGCCTTCATTTAAAACACTTATGATAGCATTATCTATGAATTTTTCGCTGTTATATGTAATTATTGCAATAGATACAAGAGGCAGAGTATCATTAGGCATTATATTTCGACTATATTTTGTTTGTTAACTTGTAGAAATTTTGTCAATTTTCGCTAAATACTCATGTTGCCTGGCTATAAAATCTTGTTTACTGTAAGTCAGGAAATAATCTTGGTCTCTTTCATCTATTATAATAGCACCAAATCGTAAATGAAAATTTAAAGCTTTCTCATTTTGTTTTCTCACATCAAAATGTGTATTATTAAAACCTAATTTAAAAAATGCATTCTGATATAATAGCACTACAGACTCAAAAGTTGCATATTGCCGGGCTTCTGGTTTTACAATCCAACTTCCCCAACAAAAACTATCTTCCTTAATATCATAAATTCGTAGAGTCCCTACGGCCTCTTCTTTTTTATTTTGGATAATAAAGTACCATTCTTGGTCATTAAATTTGCATTTTCTAATCCAATCCTCTTGTTTAGCGAGATCTTTTTCAACTTTAGATATATGCTGATTTAACTCTGGATCAAGTCGTAAAGATAAAATAAATGCAGCATCACTTACTTCAACTTTGCGAAGATCAATATTTTTACCTATTATCATAGAAGTATTAAATTTTATTATCATCTAAATATTGTAATAATGTTTCAATATTAATATAAAAATTGGCATGGGTAGAATATTTCTTTAGGACAAAGGTGTGTTTACCGAAGAGAAATTGTACTTCCCACCCTGCAGGTTCAATTAAAGCAGCAAACACTTGAAGATTGGTTTGCGGAACATCACTAACCATTATCAATATTTTACAGTCTTTTGGTGCAAAAATAAAATTTGCCATACCAGCACCACTTTGGCCGATAATAATACTTGCTTCAGAAAATATTTGTACTTGTGCATAGAATGATAAATGCTCGGGGAAAATAATTTCAAACCCTTTAGAAACTAACATATTTTCAATTTCTGTCGTATTAAGTAATTGTCTATAATCAGAATTTTTTCTAGAAATATATATTTTTCTACTTGGTTTTTTAGTAGGAATAATCTTGTAAGCTTCTAACACTGAATCTCTTACAAAATTTATTGCACTTGGAGAATAAACAGCGTCTTTATAGTAACAAGGAATATTAAAATTATCATGAATAACTGATAATTGCGAAGGATAATACAATTTTTTTACTTTATAAATAGTATTTTTAGCTACCTTAATTATTTGTCTATCATCGAAATTTAGTAATTGTAAAGCTTCCCATGATTGGTTTGGAATATCTTCATCCACTAGCAATGGTATGTTTTTATCTAATTCACTTATCAAGCTTAATCTTGGTAAACATTCTACTAGCCAATGAAAATAATTGAAAGAATGGTCTTTAATAAGATGAATGCCGCAATCAATGTTTTTAAAACCTTTATATATTTTTATTGTTATGTGTTTATTTGAGATGCCATTTATTATATGCTTAGATTTAATCCCATAATTATATTTTTCATTCCGATTAACTTCGTCATATAGCACTAAATTTCTAGCTAAAATTAAGTCAGTACCTCCAAAAATCGTAACATTATCTAATTCAGCAAGATAAGTATCAGGTAACTTTGCTTCACATACGTATTTTTTAGATACATGAAAGTCATTATTGATTACTTTTGGTAAAGATAATTTTATAGTCTTATTAGTATCAAAAAATTTTATTTTACCGGCTAGTAATTTGCAACCTTCTGGAATAGTATAAAAAGGCAATGTTTGGGTTTTATATGGATAGAAATTCTGCCCTTTAGCACGTAAAACTAATAGGTTTTTTTTAAAAATGCTTCTACTTGAATCTAAATAAATAGCATAGCTAATCAATCTGGAACAAAAGCTACTAGCAACCCTAAATAACCTTATTCCAAGCCAATTAAGAAAATTAGCAACAGTTAATTTTCTATAAAATTTTATTATTCTAGAATTTTGCAAATTAGAGCTCACGCAAAAAATTCCTTTACTCTCTTCGTGCAAACCATTGCTTCTTCTTCTGATAAATGGGGACCTATTGGCAGGCTTAATATGTTATCACTGATTTTTTCCGTAACTTCAAAAGTACCCGGTAAAAGATTCATATAGCTGTAAGCAGGCTGAAGATATATTGGCATAGGATAATGGATAATACTTCCGATAGAATTTGCTGTCAAATATTCTTTTAATTCATCACGTTTCGATGTTCTAATAGGAAAAATATGCCAGACATTACCGTCTTCATATTCAGGTAAGACAATATCTCCTAAGCTTTGTAACTCTTGTAAGTAAATTTTAGCAATTTTTTGCCGCCGTTTATTCCATTCATTAAGATATTTTAGTTTTATTGAAAGCACGCCGGCTTGTAACTCATCTAATCTGCTGTTTCCACCAATTATTTCATGCTCATAACGTATTTCACTACCGTAATTTCGCAGTAACCTAAGTTTTGCAGCCACTTCATCATCATTAGTTGATACGCAACCTCCATCACCAAAACAACCTAAATTTTTCCCAGGGTAAAAACTAAAACCAGAACAATCGCCAAAAGCCCCGGCTTTTTTGCCGCTTAAGGGGTCTACAGCTCCATGTGCTTGCGCCGCATCTTCAATAATTTTTAAATTATATTGCTTTGCTATCTCTAATATTTTCTCCATATTACAAACATTTCCGTATAGATGGACTGGCATAATTGCCCGGGTTTTGTCGGTTATAGCTTGCTTGATTTTTGTAGGGTCTAGGAGAAAAGTTTTATAATCAACCTCAACCGGTACAGGTACAGCCCCAACTTCTGAAATCGCTAACCATGATGCAATAAATGTATGAGCAGGAACTATTATTTCATCGCCCACGCCTATACCTAGAGCTTTTATACTTAAAGTTAGCGCATCTAGTCCATTTGCAACACCTATAACATGTTTAACACCTAAATAGTTAGAAAATTCTTTTTCAAACGTTGCTAACCGATTTCCTAAAATATAAGAACTATCTTTATTTACATCTTGCCATAATTGATCTAATTCAGTCTTAAGTTCATTATAGACTTTTTTTAGATTTAAGAATTGAACTTCCATTGTTTAAATTCCTCATATGATTTTATGTAATCCGTTTCTTGGTAGATATCTGAAGCTAAAATAATTACTTGTGGATTATTTTTAAAATTTACGACTTCACGCCACAAAGGTTTAAGTATATATAGTCCTTTATCAGGTGAATCTAATGTAATTGACTGCCTATTCTTACCGTCATCTAATATAAAATCTACAGATCCATGCGTACAAAAAATAAGCTGTTTTAACTCTTTATGAGCGTGACCGCCTCGATTTTTTTTAAAATCGTAAAGCCAATATACACGCTTTATCAGAAATTCCAGAATTTGACCGAGTTCAACAAATGACAAGCTACCTCTATCATCAGTAAAACGAGGAATTTGCACTAATTTATATGTATCAATCATTTATGCTCCGGATAACAACTAACATACCATTCTACAGTTTCTCTCATTGAATCAGCAAAAAGAGATGCTCCTTGCCAACCTAGTTTTGAGCATATTTTGTTATTATCAATGGCATACCTAAAATCATGCCCTAACCTATCTTCAACAAAAGATATTTGCTTAGCATAAGACCCCCCTTCATCCAGAGGTTTTATATCATCTAAAATGCTGCAAACTAAATTAGCTATTTCAATATTTGTCTTTTCGTTATGAGTACCGATATTATAACTTTCTCCAATCTCTCCTAAATGAAAAATAGTATCTAAAGCAGAACAATGATCTCCTACATATAACCAATCTCTAATGTTCCTACCGTTACCGTAAATGGGAATTTTTTCACCTTTTAACGCTTTTCTAATAATAGTAGGAATTAATTTTTCATCATGTTGTTTAGGGCCGTAATTATTTGAACAATTACTTATTAATATAGGTAAACCATAAGTATGAAAATAACTTCTAACTAGGAAATCACTAGACGCTTTGGAAGCACTGTACGGAGAATTAGGAGCGTAAGAAGTGCCTTCGGAAAAATAACCGTTATCACCTAAGCTACCGTATACTTCGTCAGTTGAAATATGTAAGAATTTAGTGTTGTTTTTCTTCCCTAACCAGTTAAGCCGCGCTGCTTCAAGCAAGGTAAAAGTACCTTGGATATTGGTTTCTATAAAAATACTAGGGTTAGCAATTGAGTTATCAACATGTGATTCAGCTGCTAAATGAATTACATCAGATATATTATATATTTGGAATAATTCTGTTACTAAGTCAGCATCACAAATATTACCTTGAATAAATTTATAATTTTGGTGAGTTTTAACATTATCAAGGCGCTTAACATCGCCGGCGTAAGTTAAAGCATCAAGATTAATAATATAATAGTTAGGGTATTTACTTAATAAGTACTCTACCAAATGGCTACCGATAAATCCGGCGCCACCAGTAATCAGAATAGCTCGTTCTTGCATAAATTAGTAACTATTATTAAAATAAATATAATAATACATTGCATTACATCTTTTTCAAGATCAATGTTTTTTACTATATAACTAACTAACTGTTTACATTATATAAAAATAATTTTTTTATTCTCCAATTTTATTACTAACTCCTAAGGATCCTTTAAACAAATATGATTTTGTAAAAAAATTCTCATACTGATATTTTAAAGCTGGGTTATTCTGTAAACGAGCAAAAGTTAAATGAGGAAAATAAGATTCGCCAGTTGAAGTTAAAGATTTGTAAGAATGTATTGATAATACTTCGCAAATCCTCGCTTGTAACTGATCTATCTTAGCTTGTCTTCGCATAGTTAAACCACTCCAAATAGATCCTTTATGTTCATTGCTTCCAGTATTTAAATAGACACCATCAAATTCTATCAAATACGTATCAATAAATTCTTTTGCTATCAACTGCCAAATTAAAACAAGATCTTCATAGTTAGAATAAAAATGACAAAGTGTAATGTGAGGTAATGCTGCATTATTACTTAAAATATAACCATTTTGATACTTTAAAAATTTTTCTTGTGCATATTTTATCAAATTTTCAACAAAATTAGATTCAATAGGTACTAAGGCAATATTATAAAGTTGTTTTGACAAACTGTTTAAACCATTGGTGATTCAATAAGATATTTTTTCTTTATCTCTTCTTTAGTTAGTCTATGATGAGGGCCAAATATTACAGGATTTTTAAGAATAAAAAGTTTATCATCAAATTTAGTAGCTACTAAGAATTTCTGTCGCAAAAGCTATTTATATTACCCTTTAATAAATTTATTTCAAGAAACATATAATTATTAAATTTCTCAGAATATAAAGGTCTGGAATGTTAAAACTTACAAGAGATCAAACAGAAACTATAGGCTTATTATTTGTAGGTACATTTTTAGAATATTTTAATCTCATGCTTTTCTTAGATATAAGTTTGTCACACGAATAACATTGTCAACTTTTTACTATATTATTCCAAATTCGTTTAATTTCATGTTCATAAGCTAATAAAGATGATTCAGTTCCATTAAATTGGTTCATAATTAAGTATGCAGGTTGTAAAAATCTGACTAAGTCGGCAGGAAAATTATTCCTTAATTGATTTTCTTTACTTTGCTTATAGTCATTAGGTTTAGCATCGCCAATCTCAGCGATTTTATGCATTTCTTCACTACGTATCTGTATTTCTATTTTACGATTATAAGGTTTTGCAACAATAATAGTATGTAAAGATTGATAAAGATTTTCTTTTGGTTCAATAATATAGTCTTTAAACCTAGCGTGACATCTCTCATAAAATTTATGTATAACGTCACAAGCTTTATAACAACTATCTTGATCATTAACAATAATTCTAAAACCTATAATATCATCTAAATGATCAACATCTATTTCTTTTAGAGTCATTTTTATAAGAATAGAACGAGGGTCTTTTAGCCTAGAAGATATTTGAGCTGTTATATTGTTGTTAACCAATTTATTGATAATATCATTTATAAGATTATTATACATTTAAAGCTTAATTTCTAATGGTTAATAAGGGTTATGGTTATTTAATCTCTTAGTTATATTAGTAATAGTAAGACTTTATTAAGTCAAGAATTAAGTAGTAGCCATTAATAATATTTTCATATTACTTTCCACTTTAAAGTGTTTAAAATTTTAAGAGTTGCAAAGCCTGTAGAAAGTAGAAAGTAGAAAGTAGAAAGTATGAATTTACTGAGCTTTTAAATGTATAATAATTTTTATTTTAAGACCCAAATGCACTAGCGGAAACATTGACATAAAAGGCTATAAAAAAAGCATTCGAAAAGAAGTTAATATTACAAAGATACAGTTGGAGCATTACAAAGCTTAAAGCATATTAGCAAAGATTAACATAAAAAATTTTATGTTAAAAAAGATAGTAAGGTGAAATTAAAGGCTTACTGAACGATTATGATAAAGCTGATTATAAAGTAAAAGTTGAAACTCTTTAAAAAACCATAAATTTATTATTTTAGAACCTTAAATTAAACGTCTGTAATTTAGGATTTACTGTCGTCGTGCCGTACGATATATAAGAGGAAATAACCGGCCTTAAGGCGGTGGCGGAGAGAAGGGGATTTGAACCCCTGACACGTTTCCGTGAACACGCTTTCCAGGCGAGCGCCTTAAACCACTCGGCCATCTCTCCAGTAGATTTATTTGGTAAAAATACCTAATAAATATTAGTTATGCAAGTTAATTAAGACGTAAGTTAATTCTTTGACAGATGTTGAATTTGTAAAAACTTTTGTTCATATCAGTATTTTAAGTCGGTTTACTCTTTTTTAAATATAATCGCGAGTAATAACCAATCGTATATTTCTTCTAGCATTTAAGCATTCTGATGTTCGTTATTATTTTAGCTGCTATCAGCAGTATTTACTAAAAATTCGCTTTACTCCGCTTTTCTAAAACCTCCTAATCTTTTACCAGAATCTTCAGAAAACTTTTCTGTTGATTCGTGAGCGTTTTTAATAGCCTCGTAGAGCATTTTAGTTTAAACTTAGTAAACTCATACTCTGCTGGATAAGCTTTTATAAATAAACCACCGGCAAAATACCTGCTAACGCCATATTAGATGCAAATATTTTTATAGGAAATTATCTCGTTACGACTTGGGCTGTCTTTTACAGTGCTTATCTAGGATATATGCTAGCGGTTTTTAAAATTTTCAGCTATAAATTTATCTAAATAGGAAATCTAATGTTAAAAAATTATCCAATATTTATTATATCTCTTGACCATAACTGATTTGAAATTTATCATCATGCTCGGCATGTTACCAGAATTATCAGTCGTTATCTTCAAGATTTGACCGTGTATAGTAAAAGTGCTAATTACTATCACTACAAAATAACTAATCCAGTTCTGAAATATTTTGAGCATACCAACAATTTTACTGATAAATGTTAGAGAGTTAGAATGAAACAATATAGTGACTTTTCAAAAATTATTCACCGTGAAGGTTATATATTCATAGTGAGTTTTGCGGTGGTAACTTTTTTACTGGCGTCTTTTAATAGTACTCTCGGGTGGATAGGATTCCTTGCGACGCTTTGGTGTGCGTTTTTTTTCCGTAATCCCGATCGCTTCACCCCTATTAATGACGACTTAGTAATAAGCGCAGCAGACGGTGTAATACAAAAAATAACTGAAGCTGTCCCTCCTTCTGAGCTAGGCCTCCTCGATGAAGAAATGATAAGAGTTAGCGTTTTTCTAAATATTTTCAATGTTCATGTTAACAGAATCCCTGCTAACGGCAGGATTTTAGCATTACATTATAATCCTGGAAAGTTTTTTAACGCTTCATTAGATAAAGCTAGTATTTATAATGAGCGTCAATCAGTTTTAATGGAAACTAAAAACGGCCACAAAATTGCTTTTGTACAAATAGCTGGGCTAGTTGCCAGAAGGATAATATGCGAGTTAGAAGAAGGTACAGAAGTGCAAGTTGGTAATCGATATGGTATAATTCGTTTTGGTAGTCGAGTAGATATTTATTTACCTTTGAAAACAGCTCTTTGCGTAACTGAGGGGCAAGTAGCCATTGGTGGAGAGACTATTATTGCAGATTTAAGTATTAAAAAGATAGCAGAACTTAAGTTTGAAAAGAGGTAATATAAGCTTTTGACCGCTAAATTGTCAGGAGTATTTTTTCGCGCAGCTTATTAGAAAAAGCATGCCGCACTAATAATGTAAGCCATAAAGCTTTACTCAGTATCATTATATAAACTATAAAAGGTTAAAACTTTGCTAAAGATACGTAAGGTTAAAATAAAAAAAACCATTCCTTTTATAAAATTAATCCCTAACTTTATTACGCTACTTGGTCTAGTTACTGGAATGAGTGCTATTAGGTTTGCATTAGATAGTAAATGGGAACTTGCAGTATATTGCACGTTAATTGCAGCAATTATTGACGGTGTTGACGGTAGAATAGCAAGAATGCTAAATGCTACCAGTCCATTTGGCGCTGAGTTAGATTCATTATGCGATTTTGCCAATTTTGGAGTAGCGCCTGCTTGTATAATATATTTATGGTCCTTTCAACAATATGAATTTAAGGTGTTTTCTTGGGCGTCAATATTATTATTCATAGTATGTATGGCTTTAAGGCTTGCACGATTTAATATTGGTATTTTTCAAGAAAAGATAGACAAAAAACCTGATAGATTTTTTACAGGAGTGCCTGCGCCCTGCGGTGCTTTACTTGCTTTAATGCCTTTAATGTTAGATTTTGAGGTTGGATCAGACCTAGGGATTAGCATTCGTATACATACTATTATGATAAATATATACATTATTATAGTAGCTTTATTATTACCCAGTAGGCTTCCAACATTTTCTACCAAAAACATCCATATTAAACCTGAATATTTATCACTATCAATGATCTGCTTTGCGGTTATTATTATTAGTCTTATTATATATACCTGGCAGGCTTTACCTTTAATAGGTTTTGTCTACTTATTATCAATACCAGCTTGTTATTTTTTTAACAAAAAATATACCTAATTTATAGTTTATATGTCTTATGTTAGAAATACTCAAAAAATATAAAAATCACCGGTTAGCTAAATATATTATTATTTTATTATTAGTATCTATAATATATCTAAGCTATTTTATATATATCTGGACTAAAACTCAGTCGACTGATAATGCTTATATTGGCGCGGATATATCTCAAGTTAGTTCTGAAATTAATGGTGTGATTACCAACGTATTAGTTACTGATAATATGTTAGTAAAAAAGGGAGATTTAATTGCTCAGATTGATGACGCAGATTATAAATCAAAATTGGCGGCGTTAGACGCTTCTATAAATGCTTCTATAGAAAATATAAAAATTATAGACCAAAAGCTTTTAATGGCGCAGGTTAATCTAGAACAAAGCCAAGATTCTTTAGATTTCAATAATACTAATTTAAGTATTGTCTCAGTTGATTATGGACGAACTAAAGAACTAAATAAAGAAAATTTTGCTAGCAATAAAATATTAGATAATGCAAGAACTGCTTATGAAAAAGCTAAATTCGAGTATAACCAAGCTAAGCTTGAACGGCAGATCGCTCAACAAAAGATATTATTGTTAAATTTGGAAAAAGCTGCAGAAGAAGAACAACTTAAATCATTAGTCCAAAATAGAAAGGTAGCAGCTAGGAGTCTTGCAAATACTCAAATCATCGCTCCAGTTGATGGAATATTAGCAAATAGTAGTTTGCAGGTAGGAAATTTTATTAGCTCTGGGCGAATATTATTTTATATAGTGCAAAATGAAAAAGTCTACGTGCAGGCTAACTTTAAGGAAACACAAATTGGCAAATTTAAACCTGGTTTAAAAGTTAAATTACAATTCGACTCTTTCCCTAAAGAAATTATTTATGGTAGGATACGTAACATTTCGCCGGCAACTGGTTCAAAGTTTAGCTTCTTACCTACAGATAATGCTACTGGCAATTTCACTAAAATTGTTCAGCGTGTTCCTATATTAATAGATTTTACGCCTACTAAAAATAAGAAGTTAAGTAATAATTTAATGCCTGGTATGTCTGTTACTGTCTCAGTTAGAACAGATCAAGAGGTGATTAACGATTAAGAGTACAAAACTTTCAGCAATAATTGGTTGGCTTTAGGATATGCTAATTAAAAATATTGAGAGGTTTATGGCAATAATTAATATTTATGGAGTAGCAAAGAGCTGCTTGGCGCAGGTTTTACTGAAAAAAGTGTAAGGTTTTTAGTAAATTATTATTCTCTACTAGTCATAAGACTGAAAATTTCCCAACCAAAGACCAGGTTGCGCATTTAGAGTGGAAAACAAGCTGGCATCAAACCTGAAGCTGGATTGGTAAAATTTGATATATTTAAATGGATTATACCTCTTTTACTAGCTAATATGGGTTTGATAATTTCGACTTCCTTTAAATAATAATTCATGTCAAAAGATATACAGCTTAATTCACAACCCTCACCCTTATCTAAAAAACAGCTATTAGCTTTTTTTGCAATGATTGTTGGGATGTTTATGGCGGTTTTAGATATCCAAATCGTTGCCAGTTCACTATCGGTAATTGCGGCAGGTCTGGCTGCATCGAATGATGAATTATCATGGGTACAAACATCTTACCTAATAGCGGAAGTTATTATAATTCCTATAACTGGTTTTACCGCTAGGCTCCTTTCTACGAGAATCTCTTATTTTATTGCAGCGCTTGGTTTTACAGTAATGAGCGTCTTTTGCGCTTTTGCTAACAATATTGAAGCAATGATTATTTTTAGAGCGCTGCAAGGATTTTTTGGTGGAGCAATGATTCCGACAGTATTCAGTACAGTATATATTATATTTTCTGTTAAACAGCAGCCTACTATCACTGTTATTATTGGTTTAGTAGTTACTGTCGCTCCTACACTAGGCCCTACATTAGGCGGTTATATCACAGAGATGTTGTCATGGCATTTTATGTTTTTGCTTAACGTAATTCCAGGTATATTTGTTTGTGTAACAGTATTTCTATACGGAAATTTTGATAAGCCAAATTATAATCTTCTTAAAAACTTTGATTTTATAGGTATAACTTTAATGGCTGTTACCTTAGCTTCACTGCAATATGTGTTAGAGGAAGGTAATAAAAAAGATTGGTTGGAGGATAACTTAATATTATGTCTATGTATAATAATCATTATAGGATTTATTTTTTTAATAATAAGAGAGCTAACTTTCATTAATCCAATTTTGGACTTAACTACTTTTGCTAATAAAGATTTTACTTTTGGTTGTATTTATTCTTTTATTATTGGGGTAGGATTATACGGCGCAGTATATTTATTGCCACTATTCTTATTTACTATTGCTGGATTTAATACAGTGCAAATCGGCTTTACTATGATGGTAACTGGCGGCGCTCAGTTTCTTTCGGCTCCAATTGCTGGCAAGATGCTAGGTTCCAAAATAGATTTACGAATAATGCTGGCTATTGGCCTTGCTATGTTTAGTTTTGGTTGTTATTTAAATAGTTTTCTTACTCCTGATTCAAAATTTGAAGAATTCTTTATGCCGCAATTTATGCGGGGGCTAGCATTAATGTTTTGTTTTTTACCAACAAATAATATAGCTTTAGGTAGCATGAGTATAGATAAAGTAGCGAATGCTAGCGGTCTATATAATCTTACTAGGAATCTAGGAGGAGCTGTTGGTCTAGCGCTAATTAGTACTATGCTTACTGATAAAACTAATATTGCTGCTCAATATTTAAAAGAAAACGTCTCTTCCACTTCACCTATGGTAATGATGAATATACAATTTTATAAACAACTACTAGATGGTAAAGTAGCTGATCCCGAGAAAGCAGCATTTTTCTTGCTTGACAGCTCAATTCATAGGGATGCATTTGTAATAGCTATAAATAATATATTTAACATAATTGGCTTATTATTTTTTTTCATTATGATTCTTTTACCATTTACTTCAAATGCTAGAGATAAAGGTGGCCATGCTCACTAAACTTTTTACTTTAATCTCTTTATACTGCCTATGGCTTAGTTTAACTGGACTGCCGAATAATAATAGCAGTATGTTATTTGCAATAATTATACCTAGTATAGCGTATTTACTGTCAGTAAAATTAATCGATAGAACGAAAGAGGTTTTTGTAAAACATGATCTTCGACTGAAAAATACGGGACGTTTCATATTGTATTTTTTTTGGCTAATTAAAGAAATACTAAAATCTAGCTTTGAAGTAATCAAAATTATATGGCGGCGTAAACTGAATATAGATCCAATATTCGAATGGATAGATTCTCAAACAACAGAATTTGGGATAATATTACATGCTAATTCTATTACGCTTACTCCTGGTACAGTAACGCTAGATATAAAGAATGGTATGATATTAGTTCATGCTTTAAACAAAGCGTCAATTGACGGATCAAGAAAGATGATCTTACCAAGTTTTCTATAACTATTGAGTATATAAACTTTTAAAATTATTGATTCGATATATATTTTTTTATCATGATAGCTGTCCATACTCCAGAACAAACCCACCATAATTGCCAAACGCTAAATGATATCATGCCAATAATATAGTAATTTATAAAACAGGCATATGATAGTGACCTATAGCTATTTTTTTCATTAGCCTTGTTAATTTGGTTTAGATATTTACAAACTAAAGATAAAAATGTTATTAACCCTACTAAACCAGTTTCAAATAAAATCTGTAATATGTTATTATGCGGATGCAACGGCAGTGGGGACCATCTATATTCTTTATACTCTATTATTTCTTCATCACTTATAATAACATTTCTGGATGCGCTAAATCCGTGCCCTAAAATTGGTTTTTCTAGAATTTTGTTAGCCACAAAATTCCAAATAAATAATCTATGTTTAGCAGAGTCGGGAATATTTTGCAGAGATTCTGTAACTAGCTCTAAAGGTTTAATATTATAAACCATTACTGGCATTAATAATGACACCAATACTACGCCTGTATTTATTAAACGGAAAAATATAATTTGTAAAGTTTTAGTATAAAATAGTTTACTTATTAAAAACGTTATGCCACCAAGGATAAATCCTAAAAAGCTTGCTAAGCTATCTGATAGATGAAGTAAATATGCAATAAAAAGATAAAAGATAAAAGATAATAAATATTTAGCATCTCTTATTAAGATACCAATCATTATCCATGAAATAAGTGCCAATAAAGAACACCCACGATCTAGCATATATAAATAAAAGATAGAATCGTTTTTAAAATAAAAAAAAGTGCGGAAGTTACGAGATAATATGCCTTGCGTATAATATTCAATAAAAAATAATATTATAGCCGCAGCGAGTCCTAATATAAAAGGCTTAGTGGATTCTAACCGTTGTTCATTATCTTTTACTAATAAATATAATAATAAAACACACCCCACTCGCAAGTATATTACTAAACCAGCAATTGGCTTTAAAGACCAAAAACAACATAAAAAGCACCAAATTAGAAAAAATAATTCAAGACGGTATTTTTGTAATATAATTTGATAAGGCAAGTTATTTTTAAAAAAAATAAAAGTAATAATTAAAAAAAGTGGTATAGTAGTAGCTAAAGATAGCCCGGAGACCATACCAATTGCAGGTATAAGGAATATTACTAAGGGAAGAAAATAATTAATCATTAGATTGTTATGAGTAGCAAAATTGTTATGAAGTATAGAAATTATATACTTATGACACTAAAAAAGCAATTCTCCATTTTTATTAGGTATATATTGAAAAATGTTAAATAAGAAGTAATATAATGAATGAAACAGTGATAATTAAAATCGTGGTTCCGGCTAATATTGTATTAGAATGCTCTGCCACGATGGTAACTATACCAGGGGAAGAAGGGGTGTTTGGTGTATTACCTAATCATGCTCCTTTGATCGCTAGCTTAAAAGCTGGAGTAATAAAAATTAAACTTAGTGATGAAAAGCTGCCAATGGAAGCGGGTTTACACAGGGACCCCGTAGATATTTTATGTTTTATTAGCAGAGGTATAGCTGAAGTTAATGAGAAGCAAGTTAATGTGATAACTGAATTTGCTTTGGATATTACTAATTTATCACGAATAGAAGTGTTAGAAAAAATATCCGTTTTGCAGCGACAATTATCACAAGAGACCGATAGTACAAAAACTAATAATATTAAAACAAATATTTCAAGATACGAGTCCGTAATAGAATTTTTACCTGAAAATAAATCTTAAGTTAGTAAAAACTTTTAGGATCAATATCAATTTTTATATGGCAAGAAGAAGGGACTTTAATTAAAGTCAGCCAGCTGCGTAAATATTTTTGCAAATTGAATTTTCTATCAGCTATAATTAATATCCTGAAGCGGTATTTACCGGCTAACTTCGACATAGCAGCGCTAGCTGGTCCTAATATTTTAACGCTGCTTTGCGGGGCTATATTCACTAAATTTTTAGCGATTTCCAAAACTTTATTTTCAACTTTACCTGCTAAAGTAATAGAAGCCATCTTAGTAAAAGGTGGCATTTGAGCGATTTGTCTGGTTTGGAGCTCATAATCAAAAAACTGTTCTTCTGTATCATTTTTTAGATGGGTAAAAATTAAGTGATCTGGGTAATAAGTTTGAATCATTACAGTACCTTTTTTTTCTTCTCTACCCGCCCTTCCCCCTACTTGATGCAGCATTTGATAGGTTCGCTCGCTAGAACGTAGATCGCCGCCATTATTATTACCGAGGTCTCCATCTATAACGCCTACTAAAGTAAGATTAGGGAAATGATATCCCTTAGTAATTACCTGAGTGCCGATTAAAATATCGATTTCCCCATATTCCATTTTACGTAATAATTCCTGGATTTTTTTAGGTTTTTGTAAGTGGTCTTTACTAATCACCTCAATTTTACTGTTTGGGAATAAATATTTGGCTTCTTCTTCTATTCTTTCAATGCCTGGACCACAGATGGTCAATGAATCTTTTTCTAAACACTCAGGACAATTATTATGAATTTTACTCTGATAACCGCAATGATGACATTCTAGTCTTTTAGTTGATTTATGTACTACAAGCCAAGCGGAACAAAAGTCACACATGAAACGATAACCACATATTTTGCATAATAATAATGGAGAATAGCCACGCCTATTAAGAAATAATAGTGTTTGTTGTTTATTTGCTAAATTTTCGTGGATAGAAGTAATTAGTATTTTCGATAAAAAAGAAGTAGACGGTAGTTTTTCCTTTTTCATATCAATTATTTGAACTACCGGTAAATTTGCTTCTTTATAACGGCTAGCTAGCTTAATTAACTGATACTTTCCTTGGTTAACATTATAAATGGTCTCAATAGAAGGTGTAGCTGAACAAAGAACTACCTGCGCTCCTCCTAAATTTCCGCGTAATACTGCCATATCTCTAGCGTTATATAATACACCATCATCCTGCTTATATGAACTATCATGCTCTTCATCGATAATAATTAAGCTGAGAGTTTTATAAGGTAAAAATAAACTACTACGCGCGCCAATAATAGCTTTAACATCATTACTCAAAATGCCGCGTAAAATCATTTTTTTCTGGGCTTTGGTAATGGAAGAATTCCATACCACCGGCTTAAAGCCAAAGCGCTCAGTAAAACGATTAATAATCTGTTCGCTTAGAGCAATCTCCGGTAACATTACTAATATTTGTTTATTCTGTGCTAGGTAATCTGCTATCAAATGAAAATAAAGTTCTGTTTTTCCTGAACCGGTAACGCCTTTGACAATTGTCGTTTTGTGAGGTAATTTTTGTAAAGTATTGAGTGCATGTTGCTGAATATCTGATAAATCCGGTAAAATAAAATCCATTTTAATTTCCTGGCGGTTTATTTTAATTGGTTTTTCAGAAATATCAACCGGTAAGACTAACTTAGCTATCGATCCTAATTCATTAATATAATATTCAGCTACCCAGTCAATTAGCTTAAGAATTTCTGGATTCAGCTGAGCTTCAAGAGGAGCTTTTTGTTTAATAAACTTAAGTTTATTAACGTTTTCGGAAGGGGATACGTTTAATTGCCACACTATAGCTGTTACTTCTTTACTGCGAAACGGGACTATTACTAAGTCTCCTTCCTGTAATTGTAAACCTTCAGGGATAGCATAATCTAATGGGAATAGCTTCAATAGCGGTAATAATATTTTAGCTATTCTCATAGTGTTATGATTTGTATTGTGATTTCAAATGCAAAGTAAGAGCAGGGTCGCGTAGTTATCTTGAGGGAGCGTGCCCTTTCTTTATTCTTACTTTATTTTGCTCTTAATGCGCATTCAAACAATTTTGCAAACTTCGTCAAAATCCAACCGTGGCAGGCGTGCGTAAGGCGTTTCACCGTCGGGATAACCGAGATTACAGATATAATTTACTTGGTAATTTGATTCTTTAAAGAAAGTTTCATTTATTTTTTCATTATTAAAACCTGACATTGGGCCGCAACTGAGGCCTCTACTGCGCGCTATTATCATAAAATATGCTGATTGCAGGGTGGAATTACGGGTAGCAGTGCTCATAGCCAAAGCTTCAGAACTAGCGAAAACATCCTTCATTCCAGGATTGTGAGGGAATAATTTCGGCATTAATTCATAAAACTTAGGATCAAATGCAAAAACAGCGGTAACTGGTGCCGTCCGAGATTTTTCGATGTTAAACTCATCTAAACAGCTATATAATTTTTCTTTTTCTGAATTACTTTCAATAAAAGTAATTCGTAATGGACAACAATTTGCTGAAGTTGGACCTAGCTTGACTAAATCATATATTTCAAGTAATAATGTATGCTCTATTGGTTTAGGCAAAAATTTATAACAAGTTCTGTCGTAAAATATTTCTTCTATAGTTCTCATATTAAAAGCTCCTAATTTATTTTAGACAAAAATCTTCATTATGCAATGAGTAGCTAAGTGTTTACAGTGAGGTATGTCTACTCATTTCTCGTTATATTAACTGACCCTATCTTTACACCGTCATCAGAAAAGATAACATCAAACTTAATATTTTCCATATTTATTTCATTTACATCTTTATCCAAGCTATTTTCATTAATTGAAGAATTAACCGCTCTTTCAACCAATAACTTGATCATCTTTTTAGGAAGCAGGCTGCTATCAGGAATAAGCTTATCTATCACATTTTGGTAATTGATCAGCGCTAATGATAATTTACCAATAGGCAATCTATTAGAGATAAATTGCATTTTACCGGTTAGATTAAGTTTAGCGTCATCATCACATGTAAGAATAAGATGGTCTATAGATATATTTTGTTGGGTATTTTTGTTATTTCCCGCTATTTCAATTAAATTAAAATTAGTAGTCAAATCAAAAGTAGCTTTTTTAAAATTTAAAAAGTCATTCATAGAATTATAAGCAAAATTAATCTTTAATGCGATGTTTTCCTGAGTGTTTTCTTTTTCTAAAGTAGGGATTTTATTGACTGAAAACTCTAAATTCTCAATATTAAATATTTCTTCGTCTTGGCTGCTGACCGATAATAATTTATTATTTATAATGATCCATTCTGTAACTTCTTTAAAACTATTTTCGCTGGATAAGTTATATAAAGCTTTATCAAATTTTATTGTTCCTCTAATATTATGGTTAGAATTTAGGCTGTATTCCTTCGAAGCTTCATCATTTTTATTTTTTGCCATTTCTTGATGTTTTAAAGTTTTGTCTAAGGTAATAGTAGCTTTCTTAAAGTTAAAATCTACTAAAAAGGAAATTTCTTTCGTAGATATCTCTCGTACGTTTATATGGTCAATAATTTTCACAATAGGCTCCAATACACGAATTTCCCATGCTAGCGGATAGCCAGATACGCTTATGGCATCATATGATATCTTTACATTATCAGATTCAGTATTTTTTATTAAAGCAGTCATGTTATTTTTAAAAGTATAAGCAATAGCAAACCACGCTATTGTATAAAATAAGAAAATAAGAAATAAAATTTTACGAATCACTGAAAAACTCATTATTAATTGATATTGCGTGTAGCAGAAGGTAAACGAATCTTAATGCCATCTAATTCTTGTGTTATAATAATTTGGCAGCCTAGACGTGAAGTATGAGTAAGGCCAAATGCTAAATCAAGCATATCTTCTTCAGCCTCGGAAGGATTTTTTAATTTGCGGTAAAATTCATCATCTAATATTACATGGCAAGTAGCGCAAGCGAGAGATCCTTCGCAAGCACCTTCCAAATCAATATTATGTTGATGAGCTACTTCTAAAATTGAAAGCCCAGCTGATGCTTCAACTATCTTTTCAGTTTTATCATCAATTATAAAAATTACTTTTGGCATTATGATTCTCTAATTAGTTTTGTATATTTAATAACATAAGAGTGATTAAGCGTCATTACAAGGAACTGCCTTTTCTTATCAGTATCTACGAAATCTTATCGACATGTTTACCTTTAAGCAGCTGTTCAATAGTATAGTTTAACCTTTGAGCAATAAGCTTTTCAGTTAATGCTTCAAATTTTTTACTACCTTCTTCTATAAGCTCGCGCTTATTAGTATTCATATATTCTTGCAATTCCATTATTGCCAGATGAATTTCAGCTTTTTCATCCTCAGCTAACAACTGAGGGGGCATTTCTTTAATAGCAGCTTCTACATTATAGATCAAAGATTTTGTATTAATTATAGTTTCTTGAAGTAATCTATTATTATGGTCGTAGGCAGCGTTCTTATATGCATTTTCAAGAATTTTATTAACTTCTTGCTCATCTAGCCCGTAGCTTGGCTTTATTTCAATATTATGCGATAAGTGATTGCTTTTCTCAAGCGCTGATACTGATAAGATACCGTCAGCATCAATGGAAAATGTTATCTCAATACGAACGCCTCCAGCTTTCATTAAAGGAAGATTATTTAACTCAAACCTAGCTAGAGAACGACAATCTTTTACCATCTCGCGCTCGCCTTGCACAATATGAAATTGCATCGCAGTTTGATTATCAGCGTAGGTGGTAAATTCTTTAGTAACTGAAATAGGCATAGGACTATTGCGTAAGATAATTTTTTCAGCGATACCACCATATAATTCTAAGCCAAGCGATAAAGGTACGGCGTCAATTAATAAAAAGTTAATATTGCTTGCAGTAAGATTTTCCGCTTGCAAAGCAGCGCCCCAGACCACTGCCTTATCCGGATCTATATCAGAGAAAATTTTTATGTTACCAAAAGCTTCACCTAACGCTGTAGTGATTAATGGTATACGTGTTGAGCCACCAACTAGGATTATGCCGTCAATCTCGCTTTTGTTAGCTTGCTCTATAGTATCCTTAGTAATGTTTATAGTATCGTTAATTAATGGCTGAATTATTTCTTCTAATTTAGAGCGAGTTAAAGATATTTCTTTCAATGCATCTTGGTAACTAAGCCTTTCTTTCGCCTGTTTTGCTTGAGCAACTGAGCATTCCAAATATTGTGCTAGTAAATGGTCAATATCGTCACCGCCTAACATATTATTGCCACCAGTAGCAACAACCTGTAGAATGCCTTCTTGCATATTAAGAATTGATACGTCAAATGTACCACCTCCAAGGTCATATACCAGGAATACACCTTGTTTCTTTTTATTTAGTCCATAAGCATAAGCTGCGGCCGTTGGCTCAGAAATTAAGCGTAGTACCTCAAACCCTGCAAGCTTTGCTGCTAGCATCACGTCGCCCCTCGCAGCATCATTAAAATGAGCAGGAACGGTTATTACTGCCTTCTCTACTTTTACATTTAAATCTTTCTCTGCTTGTTGCTTCAAATAGATAAAAATTTTAGAGGCAAGTTCTGGTACAGTAAGAGTGATACCATCAAGATTTAATCTTAAGCTGGTACTATTTAAATCAATAAAATTTTTAAATCTATCAAAAAGGGTAGGATTATTTAGTACATCATCACGATTTTTGCCGACTAGGCTTTTTATAGAATAAATACTATGAAGAGGAAAGTTTTTATCACCAATAATAAAATTGCTGTTATTAAACTTTATTATTGAAGCTACTAGTTCTTCATCTTGAAAATCTTTAATAATACGTGGTTTTTGCTGGGTAGAAATGGCAATTAAAGAGTTAGTTGTACCAAAATCAATTCCTACTGCGCGTTGATTATAAAGTTCGCTCGGCGCCGAGAAGCCAGTTTCGTTAATTTCTATTATCTGTATCATATAACTTAAAGGTATTATTTATTTGCAAAATTTGATTTTTAATTGTAAATTACCTATTAAGGTCTTAAGATACTTTAGTCTTGTAATTATATTAACCACATCACATAAATTATGATTTTGGAAAGCCAAATTAAGCAAGCTAATTTCATTTTTTTGCTCAAGCAACTTATTATTATAAAGCTGCTTAAGAGCCGATAATTCATTAGTATCTTCTATGAGTTCAAGCTCATTCCATATTGAACTTAATTGAATTTTTGATGCAATTTGTTTTACTGAGTCGTCATTAAAATTTATATTATTGAGAGAAAGTAAATACTCAGCTCGCTGCAAATCATCTTTAAGTACACTATAAGCTTTATTTAGCTCTATAGAAATAGAAAGATTATGTTTTTTTTCTTCATTAGTTCGAGCTTGATCAGGATGAAACTTAGCTTGCATAGCAAAGTATTGATGATTTAATATTTTTAAATCAATATTATACGATTTCTCTATTTTTAATAATTCAAAATAATTGCTCATTTTTATATTATATAAGAAAAAAATCATCATTGTTATAGAAATTATGCCAATTAATTTCTATAAAACTTCTTAGAATGACGAACAAAAAACAATTCTATGGCGAAACCGAGAGGATTCGAACCTCCGACCTAGTGATTAGGAATCACTCGCTCTATCCTGCTGAGCTACGGCTTCATAAAAGAAAAAGAGTATAGAGCAAGTCTTTAGCAGTTGCAAGCATGGGCAATAAAATCAGAAGGATTAACATGTTTGTTATCTAACCAAATTTCAAAATGTAAATGTTCACCGGTCGTATGACCGGTATTACCTTGAAGCCCAATTAATTCCCCTCTAATAACTTTATCGCCCACTTTGGCATTTATTTTCTTCAAATGAGCATATTTGGTAGTAAATTTATTGGAATGCTTAATTTCAATAAAATTTCCAAATGAATGAGTTCTACCAACTTTAGTAATAATTCCAGTGGCCGAAGAATAAATAGGCGTAGATTTTGAACCTTTTAAATCAATCCCGCAATGAAATTTCTGCTTTTTTTTGATTGGATGTTTACGCATACCATAGCGACTAGTAATTTTACTATTATATTCTGGTATCATTAATGGTAAGGAATTAATTATCTTATCTAATTTTAATAATTCTTGAAAAAAATATTGGTTATTATTAGTTTTAAATAGCGATTTTTTTATACTATATAATTCTACCTTTGATAAAATTTCGTATTTCTTATGCAATGTCAGCAATAAATCTCTTATCTTATTAATTTTATTGAGCGCTTCTTTACTAAAATTTTGGCTTGCTCTTACTTTAAATTTTTGTAAAAAAATCTTATTATGATTCACTTCATTAATAATACGGCCAAAATCTTTAGCAAATATACAATTTGTTGGGTTAGTTCTAGCTAGGTCGTACTGCACGTACAAATGCCCATGCATTATTTGATAATTTGCTTCTAATTGCTTGACAGTAGAGGTTAACAAAGTTTTTTTACTGACAGAAGAGCTTCCGCACCCTTGGAGTAGTAATAATATCAATAAAAATAGGTGGTTTTTAAGCATTCAAGTTTTTTAAGGAGAGGGAATTAGGAGCTCTTATAGATGTTAAATCAAGATAAAACAAGAGATCATCAGCAATTTCTTCAGTGTTGTAGTCATTCTTTTCCTAAATTAACATTATGTATGAATATTAAATCTTAACCCTAGCGCCCTTGCAAGATAATTGGTAAATTTAGTTATTTCATTTTTAATATTAGGAGGATTGATTACAAGTAACGCACATTTTTTCAGACCATTTTTTAAAGAAGGAGCCAGTAATTCATATTCTATTATTAGCGATTCTTTAAATCCTATAATTTGATAATTATGATAAAAATTTTTAATTTCCATGAGATCTTTAATAGGATACCAAATTAGAATACAAACGTTTGGAGCTCTATGCTTTATAATGTGTAAACTATCAACTATTTTACTAAATTCATCTGTAACCTCAAAAGGTGGATCTAAAAAAATCAGCCCTCTATTTTCTTTGAAAGGTATAAAGGCTTTTATAGCCTGATATGCATCAATATTATGGGTATTAGGTAATAATTCTTTTAAACTTTTATGATCTTCAGGATGAAGTTCACATGCAATCAGTCGGTCATTAGTTCTAATTAATGACTCTGCGAGTAAAGGGGAACCAGGATAATAACTGCTACCATAGGTTTTGACGGTATTTAAGTATAATTGTAAAATTTCCGGCATATCTCGAGACAGTCTCTCAACAGCAAGTAATTTCTTAATCCCATGATCGCTTTCTCCAGTTTTCAGCGCTGCTTCTGAAGCTATATTATAAAGTCCTACTCCTGCAAAAGCATCTAAAACTGCAAAGCTCTTTGGTTTTTTCTTTAATTGTTCAATGAGGCTAACTAATACTAAATGTTTTATAATATCTGCAAAGTTACCAGCATGATATATGTGACGATAGTTCATAAGCTTATATTAATAATTTAATTATTTGTTACGCCATTACGGCATTAGGGGCACAGTTACTGCGATGCATCATTCAGAAGAGCTTAGGATAGTTCAAAGAGCTATTTTTAAAATAAAAGTTAACCATAAACAAATATTTGTTGCTAAACTTTTTCCTGCGTCTCTATGTCTTGCTACCGCTTTATCTGCATGATTACCAACTAATTTATTTATTTTTACTAACTTTGTATCCGAAAAAATATACTGGCACCCCACTTAATGTGAACATACTAGCTATTAATAAAGTTCTAATTGGGGTTTCATAAATAATCCAACTACAAAAAATTACCGATAAAAAACCTATGATCCAATGATAATATTGAGAATTTTTGGGCTCTTGTAGTAAAAGTTTTAAAAAAGATATACTGCAGAGTAGATAAATTAATAAAAAAGCAATTACTGAAAAATCAATTATTGAAGTGATCTGCCGTGATAAATTATCATCTAAAGTAATAATTAATAATGGTAATATACCTAAAACACTGATAATAAGTCCAAAAAATGGCGCTTCATTTTTATTTTTCCTAGCAAATATACGAGGCATTAGGCCATCCTCAGCAAGGCCTAATGCTATTTGCCCACTGGTCAATACCCAAGCATTTAAAGTACCTATACATATAATGCTAGCAATTAATGAAATAAGTAAATGCCATTGGCCGCCAAAAATTATTTGACTTGCATCAACATAGGGAGCTTTAGAGTTCATCAATTCTGTACCTGGCGTCATTCCCATTATTCCAATACTATTTACAAGATATAGAATAGAAACGCATATAGTGCCAAAAACGATAGCTCTTGGAATGGTTTTGGTAGGGTTAATTACCGAACCAGCTGGTGTAGTTGCTGATTCTACACCAATAAACCCCCAAAAAGTTAACAGCGTGACTTTCCCAAGTGTTTGGGGGATAGTGAGCTCCTCGGTTATGGATTGAGCAATGCTAAAGTTATTTATATCAAACCAATATAAAGATGTTATTGCTACCACTAGTAAAGGGATAAATTTAAGTAAAGTGAGGAGAAATTCTACTTTTCCTGCAACAGCTATTCCTTTAAGATTCAAAATAACGATCGTGAATAATAATAATATTTCTAAAAATAAATAAAATGTAGCTGTTTGGTTATCAAAAAAAGGAGATAAATATCCGATTGCTGAGATTATTACAGCTGAGGTACTCACCCATGATATAACCCAATAAGTCCAGCCAGTAAAAAAAGCTATTGATGAGCCGAATGCTTTTTGAACATAAACATGAGGTCCTCCGGTACGAGGGAAACGCGCACATAAAATAGCAAATAATAATGCTAAAATAATAGCGCCTACTGAAGATATTACCCAACCATATATGCTAAAAACACCAAAAGGAGCTAAGCTTGCTGGCAACATAAAAACGCCAGTACCAATCTGGCTACCGGTTACCAAGGCAAATACGCCCCAAAAACCTAATTTTTGCGACGACATAAGCCTCTTTTAAGAAATTTTACTCTGTGAGGATTATTAAAGAAGTAAAGTCGCTAAGACTTCTTGTTGAAGAATCAGATATACTATTAAATGGTGACCCCTACGGGACTCGAACCCGTGTTTTCACCGTGAAAGGGTAGTGTCCTAACCACTAGACGAAGGGGCCTTAATTTACTCTCTAAAAGAATATAAATAATTATATATATGATCTATGGAATATTTGCAAGAATTTAATTGAGGGGAAGGGAATAATAGTATTAGATTAACTTCGTAATTAAAATATAATGGAAATATTTTTAGTAATTAGACTTTAAAAAAGCGTAGCGTAATAAATCTATGTGAGCGTTTTATAAGTTTAATGATGACAAAATGACCCACTAGATGAAGTTACGAAAGAGATCTAATAGTTAAAATCAAAAAATATATACTTTATTCAAAATCAGAATTGAAGATAAGGTAGAGAAATTTTTGAAATATTAAAGGTATAAAAAAATAAAAAAGGAGAATATCCTTTGCTTACAAGGAAAAATATATTATAATTTAACTATCTTAGCTTTATAACTTGAGTTAATCCAATGCCTGAAAAAATTACTTTACGTGACATTAATCTTCCAGCTTTTTTCGTAATTATAGTTTATCCTGTTCTTCTTTTAGCTTTGCTAGTGCATTATGCCTTAAATCATTCGATAGGTTGGTTTGAAATTGGTCTGTTAATTATGGGTTATTACGGCTCTAATATTGCAGTAGGTATAGGCCTCCATAGGAAATGGTCTCATCACGCCTATAAAACCAACAAAGTAGTAGAATTTATCTTGGCGGTATTATCCGCAGGTACCCTACAAGGACCTGCATTATCTTGGGCGTCTAATCATTATCGTCACCATACATATACCGATAAAGATCAAGATCCGCATAGTCCCTCAAAATTTAATAATAAAATTTTAGGTTTTTTATGGTCACATATTGGTTGGATGATAATTGGCGAAGGAAGCTATAAGTCAATCGACCGAATAACGATGGTAAAGTTAGGACGTAATGAAATATTAAAATGGCAATTAAAATATTATTGGCAGATTTCTATTTTTATGAATACTATTATGCCAATGATGGTAGGTTTTATGTTTGGAGGAACCGCCTTATCACTATATATAGGCTTTCTATTCATTGGAATCGGTAGAGCGTTACAGCAACAAGCTACTTTTTGTGTTAATTCTATGTGTCATTTTTTAGGCAGTAAACAATATTATAAAGGTACAGCTGGTGATATTTGGTGGATGGCAATATTTTTACTAGGCGAAAATTGGCATAACTTTCATCATGCTTTCCCCTCGGATTACCGTAATGGCGTAAAATGGTATCATTTTGATGTCCATAAATGGATAATATATGGTATGAGCAAAGTTGGTTTAGCATGGGATTTAGAAACTACAGCTAAAGTTAGAATTACAGCAAAGATGCACGAAACGGCCAGCCATTTAGTGCAAGGCCGGGAACAGCAATTTAACTTAATACAAAATAAAATTGATCAACTTACTGATCATGTTTATGCAAAATTGAGTGAATTTGAACACTCTTCTATAGCAGTGAAAACGCAATTAAAAAAATCCTTAGTGGAAATGCAAGAATCTCTTAAAAACCTTGCAGAACATTTACGTTCTTCCATTGAGTTAACTGAAGTTTCATCCGAAAAAATGCTAAAAATTGCTAGTAAGAAAATTAAAGATATAGAAATGACTATTTATAAGCTATATAATGATTTAACTTATAATAAGTCTAGTAATTAAATTAGCGAATATAAAAACTTTTTAATTAGAATTATTAAGGAAAATTTATATGGCGAACATTGAAAATTCTATCGAAAGTATGTCTTTTGAAGCTGCATTAACGGAACTTGAAGGGATCGTTAAAAAAATTGATAGCGGTCAAGAAAGTTTAGAATCTGCTATTAATAGTTTTGAGAGAGGAGTCCTATTAAAAGAACATTGTGAAAAAAAATTGCAAGACGCGCGTTTGAAAATTGAAAAAATTACTATTTCCCCAAATTCGATTATCTCTTTAACACCAGTTGATTTATAGTTGTTTAAAAGGAAAATTGTGGTTATCTGACAATGATATTTTTTTAATCTTAAATGCTAATTAAGAGCAAGACAAAGCGGGTATTACGAGCTAGAAATGTTGTACTACCAATCACAAGATTATAAAATAGCGGGGGTTACTCAAAGCCTACACCGTTATTAGCGAAGTGCGCGGGTGCAGGCGAAGCAGCTAGAGTTGTACTTTCTAAAATTGGTGAAGCTACTAGATAGAAACCTCACAATGACCCAAAAAATAATTCCCCAATCAAACTTTCCTTAACCTTTCTTCGACCAAACACTGAGTTTCCTTTACACCGAATAACTTAATAAACGTACCGAGTCTTGGTCCTTCTGTTTGTCCTAGTAATATTTGATAAAGTTCTTTAAAGTAATCACGTAAATTATCATAGCCAGCTTTCATACCAATGTCATATATTTTCTCTTGAATTTGTTCTGAGTTATTATCTGTAGGCAAATCTTTTAGCATCTCTAAAATTTCTTTTAAAATGACTATATGCTGATCGGTTGGAGGAAGATATAGTTTATTGGTTTTGATAAAATCATTATAATAACGAATAGCGAAATTTGCTAGATGATCTAGATATGGCGCAGTTTCAGGTTTAGCTGCTGAATTATATTTACTAATAAACCCCCATAATACTGCCTTGTCATTAGGGTTACAGGCTGAAGCAAGGTTTAATAGTAGACTAAAGCTAATACCAAAAGTTTCAATTACAGGGACATTACCATGATGAATATGATGTACAGGATTAGCTAAGCGTTTAACCATGTCTTCTTCCTGATGGTATTTTTTATTAAATATTATATATTCATCGACATTTTTAGGTATTACCTCAAAATATAGTCTCTTCGCTCTTGTTGGTGATTGATAGATAAATAATGCCATGCTTTCCAACGGAGCATATTGTAGCCATTCATCGACCGTAATACTATTACCCTTAGATTTAGATATTTTCGCTCCTTCTGCATCAAGGAATAATTCGTAAAAGAATTGTACAGGGGGACGACCGCCAAGGATTCGGCAAATCTCAGAATATAGACGGCTGTTAGGCATATGGTCTTTGCCGTACATTTCATAATCAACTTCTAGCGCGGCCCAGCGCATACCAAAATCAGGTTTCCACTGTAATTTACAATTTCCGCCTGTTACAGGAACTTCAGTAAGATGTCCATCTTGATCTTTATAACTTATAGTTCCATTTGCTAAATCAACTTTTTCAATAGGAACTTGTAATACAATACCAGTTTTAGGACAAATTGGCATGAAGGGCGAATATGTAGCTTTTCTTTCTTCTCTAAAACTTGGTAGCATTAAAGCCATAATTTCGTCATATTTTTCGATGACTTTAAGCATTATTTCATCAAACATTCCAGATTTATAACATTCCGTACTGCTATAAAATTCATAGCTAAAACCAAATCGATCAAGAAAAGAACGTAATTTAGCGTTCATATAATGACCATAACTTTCATATTCATTAAAAGGATCAGGAACTGATGTTAATGGCATATTCATATGGGCAGCAACCATTTCTTGATTTGGTATATTAGTTGGCGTTTTACGCAGCCCGTCCATATCGTCTGAAAAACAAATAAGCTTGGTTGGAATATCTGATAATTGTTTAAAAGCTTCTTGCACCATAATACTCCGCATCACTTCAGCAAAGGTGCCTATATGCGGTAGGCCTGATGGGCCATATCCCGTTTCAAATAATACATAGCCTTTATTAGGTGTTTTACTGCCAATATGGTCCAATATTCTTTTAGCTTCTAAAAACGGCCAAGCATTTGATTTAATTGCATTTTCTAAAATTTCTGACATTAATTATAACCTATATAATTTTATTTACTCATGGTGAGACTATAGCTCTTAATATTTCAAGACGTGATGGTATCAACTTCAATTTTCCGAATTATATTAAGACTATATTCCTTCCCAGCGTTTAACCAACCCACTTTCAATATCAAAAAGGTCTAGCACTCGTGATACCGTATGATTTACTAACTCATCTATAGTTTTAGGACGATTATAAAAAGCTGGCACTGGCGGCGCTATTATTCCGCCATAAGTTGAAATTTTTAGTATATTTTCTAATTGGCCGTGATGAAGAGGAGTTTCGCGGATCATTAAAACAAGTTTTCTACGTTCCTTTAAGCTTACGCTAGCCGCTCTACTGATTAAATTATCTTCTATACCGGCCGCAATCGAAGCAACAGTTTTCATACTACACGGCGCTATTATCATACCAGAATTTTTAAAGGAGCCGCTAGCTAGAGTAGCTCCTATATCGGAAAAATGATAGGTATAATTTGCTAGAGATTTTATTTGTTCTATAGAATAATCAGTCTCTTGCGTTATAGTAATATGCCCCGCCCGCGAAATAATTAAATGGCTTTCAATTTCTAATCCCTTTAAAATTTCTAGCAACCTTACGCCATATATTGCGCCTGACGCTCCGCAAATAGCTATGATTATTCTTCGCCTATCCATTACATCCTTTTAAAAAATATTAAACGCGCTATTACTTGGAGCATTATTGTCTAATGCACCGTTTCCGTCAAGTATAATAAGATGAATCGTACAACGTAATACATGAACAAAAATACAATAATTCATGACTTAAAAAGATAATAAATATTATTAAATATAAATAAATTTATAAACAAAAATTGACAAATAAAAAATTTCTTATTATTATAATTATTTAACTTTAACTAATTATATAAGGAAACCTATGGCAGCAAAAAAATCAATAAAGGAAATAAATAATGAAATTAAAGAGAATATAAATTTTGCTGATACTGCTTCTTGGAACGGACCCATACCTACACCCACTGATAACATTGAGTTAAGTTTCAATATAGAGAGTGCCATTGTTGGGAAGAATGTAGCTTTCGATATGGCGCCTCCTTCGGATATAACTTTTTCTGTTCCTACAATTACTTTAGCTGGAAATCAGTTAAGCGCAATTGGTAAAAGCCTTGATATACCGAAATTGATTGTACAAGCTTCTCTAACTATTGGAGAAATAATAACGCAAGAACCACATGGTTCTCTGAATATACATATGATACCAGGAGCTCAAGTTATTTTTAATGGGCCTATAGGCGCAACTACTATAATGTTTACCAACGATAATGGTCAACAAAACTTGCTAAATACTCAAGGATTACAGATACCATTTACCATTGGTTATGATCTAAAGGTGGCATTGTCAGTGCAAGGTAATGACATACCAAATGAATCAGATGTAGTAATAGCAGGACAAAGTTTAGATATAGAAGATTAATTTACATAATTGATGAGGAAACATCGTATAAATGTCAGTTTAAAAAAGAAATAGCTTAGCGCCTTCATGCTGAAAAAGATTATATCGACTGCGTCGCACAGAGAATAGTGTAAGCTCGACGTAGTCGTTTAGATAAAATAACTCATAGGATTATTTTTAAAGATCAAAATAAGCATATCTATTTTTAAGTTTCCTTAATAAAAAGCCTTACTGGCTTTTTATTGGGAGCTCTACGTCGCGTCTATACTTTTCTTTAGATGAAGACCCCTCGCTTTTTTCCTTAAAGCTATCCACCAGCATTCATCGCTAAACTAGCGGACACGAACTTTTCGAGGTCGCCATCAAGCACGCCTTTAGTATCTGAAGTTTCATGGAGAGTACGCAAATCCTTTACCATTTGGTAAGGTTGTAGTACATATGACCTAATTTGATGTCCCCAACCATTGTCAGTTTTAGCAGCATTCTGCTCATTAACATCATCCGTACGTTTTTTAAGTTCTAATTCATATAACCGAGCTTTGAGCATTTTCATAGCTTGAGCTTTATTTTTATGCTGAGATCTATCGCTTTGACACTGAGTAGCAATGCTAGTAGGTAAATGAGTAATCCTAACGGCTGAGTCTGTAGTATTCACGTGTTGTCCGCCAGCTCCTGATGAGCGGTAAGTGTCAATTCTTAAATCCTTTTCATCTATTAAAATTTCAATATCATCATCGATTTCCGGGTATACCCAAGCGCTAGCAAAGCTAGTCATTCTTTTACCTGCGGCATTAAACGGTGATATTCTAACTAATCTATGAACTCCTGATTCTGTCCTAAACCAGCCATAGGCTTGCACACCATTAATTTTTATACTACAAGATTTGATGCCTGCTTCCTCGCCATTTATAAGATTAATAATTTCAGTTTTAAAACCTAATCGCTCAGCAAAGCGTAGGTACATTCTCATCATAATTGAAGCCCAATCATGGCTTTCAGTACCTCCGCTACCGGCATTAATTTCAAGGAAACAATTATTTCCATCCATTTCGCCTGAGAATAAGCATTCTGTCTCAAATTTCCCGGCAATTATAGACAGTTTTTTAAATTCAGTTTCCACTTGATCGAGAACTTGTTGATCATTCTCGCTATATGCCAATTCTTCTAACTCTAAATATTCTTTCATGTTAGAATGAAGGTTATTATAAGAATTTAACTTCTCCTCTAATAAACGTTTTTCTTTGAGAATGTTTTGTGCATTAGCTTGATTATTCCATAAATTAGGATCTTCCGCTAATTTTTCTAGTTCTAGAAGTTTTTCGGTAGAACTAACCGGGTCAAAGCGACCTCTTGAGCAGTTCTAATGACTGTTCAATTTTTTTTACATAATGTTCAATTTCAGCGCGCATTATTTATTATTCCTTCTATAATGAATTATTATAGCATTGCGAATAGTAACCGTCATAAGTTCATCACAATAACATATATTATCAACATCATATCAAACACACTATGAATAATCAAAAATTTATTAGAAATTTCTCAATTATTGCCCATATCGATCATGGTAAGTCTACCTTAGCGGATAGACTAATAGAATATTGTGGCGGGCTGGCTTCACGTGAAATGAGCCAGCAGGTGCTCGATTCAATGGATATAGAGAAAGAGCGCGGTATAACTATAAAAGCCCAAACTGTTAGACTGACTTATAAAGCTAAAGACGGCAATATTTATTATCTGAACTTAATGGATACCCCGGGGCACGTAGATTTTTCGTATGAAGTTAGTCGTTCGTTAGCAGCTTGTGAAGGTTCCTTGCTGGTGGTAGATAGCAGTCAAGGAGTTGAGGCTCAAACTTTAGCCAATGTTTATCAAGCTATTGAGAATAACCACGAAATTATACCAGTACTTAATAAAGTTGACCTCCCAGCAGCAGACCCGGATAAAGTACGGCAACAAATTGAAGATGTAATTGGTATTGACGCTAGTGAAGCACTGTTAATATCAGCTAAAAGCGGTATTGGAATTGAAGATGTATTGGACGCAATAGTCAAAAGGCTACCTGCTCCTAAGAATAGTGAGTCAGATATATTGAAGGCTTTACTAGTTGATAGTTGGTATGATTCTTACCTTGGCGTAGTTATTCTAGTTCGTATTATTGACGGGCAATTGCGCAAAAATATGCGTGTAAAAATGATGACCACTAATTCTACTTATAATGTAGAGAATGTAGGATACTTTACTCCGAAAAAACATATGGTGGATGCTCTATATCCGGGGGAAATAGGATTTTTCACCGCCTCAATTAAGCAAGTAGCAGATTGCAAAGTTGGTGATACAATTACTGATGAGAAAAAACCTTGTACAGAAGCACTACCTGGATTTAAACCGCATTTATCAGTGGTATTTTGTGGTCTATACCCGACTGATTCTTCGCATTTCGAGCATTTAAAAGATTCACTAGCAAAGTTAAAACTTAATGATTCTAGTTTTCAATTTGAAGCAGAGAGTTCTACAGCACTAGGCTTTGGTTTTAGATGTGGTTTCCTTGGCTTACTACATCTTGAAATTGTACAAGAACGATTAGAACGTGAATTTGATCTTGATATGATTACTACTGCCCCTAGTGTAATATATAAAATAAATGTTCGCGGTGATAATCAATTAGAAATTCATAATCCTGCCGATCTTCCACCCGTACAAAATATAGAATCGATATTAGAGCCGTGGGTAAAAGCTACTATAATGGTGCCTGATGAATTTTTAGGCAGCGTACTAGCTTTATGTACAGAAAAAAGAGGTATGCAAGTTGAAATGACTTATGTGGCAGGCAGGGCTATGGTAATATATAAATTACCATTAAATGAAATAGTTTATGATTTTTATGATAGACTAAAAAGCTGTTCTAAAGGCTATGCTAGCTTTGATTGGGAGATTGATGGTTTCGAAGAAGGCGACCTTGTCAAGCTAACTATTCTAATTAACAGTGAACCTGTTGATGCTTTATCTACTATTGTACACCGCTCTAGGGCAGAGTATCGCGGTCGTGAATTATGTAAACGCTTAGAAACACTTATTCCAAGACAATTATTCCAAATCGCTATTCAAGCTGCTATTGGTTCAAGAATTATTGCCAGGGAAACCGTTAAAGCCATGCGTAAGGATGTTTTATCTAAATGTTATGGTGGGGATATCAGCCGTAAGCGAAAATTATTGGACAAACAAAAAGCCGGTAAAAAACGTATGCGGAATATCGGTAATGTCGAGATTCCACAATCAGCCTTTATAGCAGCACTTAAGATTGGTGATGAGTGATAATAGAGTAAACCGTAAATTAGGGAGAATAATATGATAAATCTTTTTAAAAAAATTACTATATTAATGCTTATTATTTCTAGCTTTAGCGCTTTAGCTAATAATCCGCAAATGCTAGTACCAGAAATGCTTGAAAAATGCCAAAAGTTATTTAAGGCTAAACATAACGACCAAGCGATAAATTGTTATAATGAAGTTATTAAACTAGATCCAAAACATGAGGAAGCTTATTTTAATAAAGGCCTAGCACAAGGAATATTGGGCAAATACCAGGAGGCGACTGAGACTTGTAATGCAGCCATCAAATATGTGCCAAATTATGCTAAATCTTATAGTACTGAAGCGTGCACAAAAAAATTCTAGTTTCTTTTTGATTATATTAATGAGTTAAACATGCCTAGGCCAGATTTTACTTCTTGCGCTTCTTCCATTCCTGAAATTATTCGAGTTAATCATGCAGGGGAATATGGCGCGCAGCGCATTTATCGCGGACAGCTAAAATTTACTAGAGATGCTCATAATTGTTCGATAATAAAAGAAATGTTAAAACAAGAAGAAGTTCATCTATCCTATTTTACAAAAAAATTAGTTGAACGCAGAATTAGACCTACATTATTAATGCCTTTATGGCATATTGCTGGTTATGCTCTGGGCGCGGCATCAGCTTTACTTGGTAATAAAACCGCAATGATTGTCACAAAAAGCGTAGAAGAAGTGATTGAACAACATTACCAAAAGCAAATAGATTATCTACAAGATTTTCCTAAGGAAAAAGCATTATTAGATAATATTAAACAATTTCAGCTTGATGAAATTGAGCATAAAGATATAGCAGTAGAACATGAAAGCGATAAAGCGATGCTAGCAAACTTAACATCCAAAGTTATTAAGTTAATATGCAATTTGGCTATTAGTTTAAGCAAAAAAATTTAATGAATGATTTACAACAACAAGCATCTGACCCTGCTCACTACGTATGGGTTTCAGCATCAGCAGGAACTGGCAAGACTAAAATCTTAACTGATAGGGTGCTACGCTTATTAATTAGCGGAGTTGAATTCAAAAAGATTTTATGTCTCACTTATACTAATGCCGGCGCAGCAGAAATGCAAAGCCGTGTTGGCAGTAAACTAGCGGAACTAGCTAATAGTAATATAGCAAAGTTAAAAAGTGATTTAAGCCAAATACTCGGTAAAGACCCAATCCCTACCCGTTGTTGAATGAATCCATGCAATGTATGCAAATCTCCCCTTTCCCCAAATTTTAGACGGCAGGACTCCATGTGTTAATGGTAAGGGCTGCAAATATGTTTAATATTTTACATTTTAGCGTAA
>Ga0335396_10000201_pt1 | contig 77215 bp, 81 predicted proteins | sample FRY02_FD_205743 | JGI IMG/M metagenome (GOLD analysis project Ga0335396, IMG submission 205743) | Freshwater microbial communities from Lake Fryxell liftoff mats and glacier meltwater in Antarctica - FRY-02 (spades assembly) (version 2) | ecosystem: Environmental > Aquatic > Freshwater > Ice >...
AAAAAAATAGACCTTGCGCGTGGGGGAAAATTAAGCGAATATTGAGTACCCGCAGGGGGTAAAAATCGATGAAAAAATGGCCCCATAAATTCGATCATTGGTGGCTCCATAATTTCGATCAATGACAGCGTTGCAGCATCTTTAGTATTCCTAACTGCGGGGGCTGATTATGTGGTGGCGTATTGATTAGCCATGACCTCAAGCGCAATGGGCTTGATTTTATGAACGTGGCACGCTTGAGCAGCCATCATAATGGCCTGCACTTGCTCTAAATTATTAACATTAAATGCGGGTACGCCATATTGATATTCAGCAGCGTGATCAAGCATTTGTCAAAGAGACGTCAAAGCCATTTTTAATGCTCCGTAAAGATTTCAGAAAAGTCGTTGATAACGCGATTTGGCAAAGCACTTTCAATCGGCTCACCCATGTTGTAACCATAAGGTACTAACCAAACTGGCACCCCTGCACGCTGTGCCGTTTGCGCATCAATACTTGAGTCGCCCACAAACAAAGCCTGATCTGGTTCAATTTGCCATTCAGCTAAACACTGATGAATAGCGGCTGGGTCAGGTTTTTTGGTTTTTAAGGTGTCGCCAGAAACGATTTTGTCAAAATACCGTGTCAAATCGTGTGCTCGTAAAACCACTTCGGTAAATATCGTTTCTTTATTGGTCCCCACCACAAGTTTTGTACCCTGTTGACGTAAAGTTTCAAGGGTTGACTTCACGTGCGGGTAGAGGTGGCTGTGAGTGCCTGAACGCGCTTTGTAGTGCCCCTCAAACGCAACTGACAGTTTCGGCCACTGCGGGTGCTGCAAAACCAAGGCTAAGTCTATTGACCAAATTTTTGCTAAAGCTTGTTGAAGTAAAAATTGGGTGCCGTGACCTATCCAGATGCGCACATCATCGAGGCTGACTGAAGCCAAGCCTGCTTCGTTCAGGGTATCGTTAACGGCATCACAAATTTCAGGGGCAGTTTCAACCAGTGTGCCATCAAGGTCAAAAAAGATGAGGTCAAACTTCATGATGCTTCCCCTGCGGCATGAACAAGCGCATCAACGGTAAGCCCAAAATGTTTATACAAAACAGGCGCTGGAGCTGACTCGCCATAGGTTGACATACCTAAAATTTTGCCATGACGACCCACGTATTTATGCCAAAAATCGGGCTGCGCGGCTTCAATCGCAATAGCGGGCCAGTCTTTAGGTAACACGTGGTTTTGGTATGTAATGGGCTGACGGTCAAAGACATTCGTACAAGGCATAGATACCACGCGACACTTGATGCCTTTGTCGTTTAATTGTTTAAACGCTTCAAGTGCTAAGTGGGTTTCAGAGCCTGTTGCTAATATGATGACGCGCTGGGTCAAAGCTGAAGAATCATTTTCCGCATTATCGGCCAATATGTACCCCCCCTTTCTTGCGCCCTGCCATTGCTGCTCAACCGCAACATCAGATTCTGTTACCAGACGCGGCAAGTTTTGGCGAGAAAAGACTAACGCTGATGGGCCATCTTGACGTGCAATTGCAGTTTGCCAAGTGGCCCAAGTTTCGACCAAGTCAGCTGGGCGCCACACATCTAAATTAGGAATGAGTCTTAAGCTTGGAATATGTTCAATCGACTGATGGGTAGGCCCATCTTCACCTAAACCTATGCTGTCATGAGTGAACACATGAATAACTCGAATGCGCATCAGTGCAGCCATTCGAATTGCGTTGCGACTGTAATCGCTGAAGGTTAGAAAGGTTCCGCCGTAAGGAATAAACCCCCCATGTAAAGCCATACCATTCATCATGGCGGCCATACGAAATTCACGCACCCCATACGACAAATGATTGCCAGCTTGGTCATGCAGAGCACGCACCATGTTTTTTGGGTTGGTTAAATTTGAGCCGGTTAAATCAGCACTTCCACCAAATAATTCAGGCAACTGCTCGGCCAATACATCAAGTACACATTGGCTAGCGCGACGTGTCGCAATAGGGGTCGCCATAGTTTGGCACTGTGTCTGACGCAGGTTGTCAAGTTGTTGTGAAAAACCTTGCGGCAACTGACTGCGCATGCGTCGTTCAAACTCAGCAGCTTGTGTTGGAAAGTGTTGGCGATAACGCTCAAACGTTTGCTGCCAAGCATACCGAGACGCCTGCCCCTTTTCTTGACCCGCCCAAGCGTTTTGAATATCTGCAGGTATTTCAAATGCAGGGTGTGACCAATCTAAAGCGAGCCGGGTGGCGGCCAATTCATCAGCCCCTAAAGGTGCACCATGCACATCATGGCCACCCGCTTTATTGGGCGCACCATGACCAATTCGTGTACGACAACATATTAAAGTCGGTTTGCCATCGGCTTGGCCACTTTCAAGCTTGGCTTGATGCAGGGCATAGTCAATTGCCTCAACATCATGGCCGTCAATATTTTCAATGACATGCCAACCGTATGCTTTAAAACGCATGGGGGTGTTGTCAGTAAACCAACCGTTCACATCACCGTCAATCGATATGCCATTGTCGTCATATAACACAATCAGTTTAGACAACCGTAGGGTTCCGGCTAAGGAACAGACTTCGTGACTGATGCCTTCCATCAAACAGCCATCACCGATAAATACATACGTGTGATGATCAACAATGTTGAGCGGTTGGCCGTCAACTGCTTGGTTGAATTCAGCCGCCAGTTGCTTTTCAGCAAAGGCCATGCCCACTGCATTAGCCAAACCTTGGCCTAAAGGGCCAGTTGTGGTTTCAACGCCTGGGGTCATGCCCACTTCAGGGTGACCCGGGGTTTTACTGTGAAATTGTCTAAATTGTTTAATGTCATCAAGCGTTAATTCATAACCTGTTAAATGCAGTAACGCATAAATGAGCATTGAGGCATGACCATTTGACAGTACAAAACGATCTCGGTTAAACCAGTCAGGCGTGAGCGGGTCATGGCGCATATGATGCGCCCATAACACATAGGCCATGTCAGCCATACCCATTGGTGCACCGGGGTGCCCTGATTTGGCTTTTTCAACTGCATCGGCCGAAAGCATTCTGATGGCGTTCGCCATTTTAGGGACAAGGCCTAATTTAAGATGTTGACTTAAAGCGTTTGAGAGTGATATTCGTGAGGTTGTCATAATGAGTCAAGCTTATAATTAGGTTGGTATCACTGACGAGCAATGACACGGTTACGGCGCTCAATCCGACTGTTAAAAAGCGGGTTGTCATACTCCGATTCATCGGGTTCAGTGTGGTAGCGTTCAATACGCTCGACTTCACTTTTTGAACCAAAGACAACGCCAATGCGTTGATGCAAGCTGGTCGGTTTAACTTCAAGCGCAGGCACTTCACCGGTGCTGACTCGGCCACCCGCTTGTTCAATAATCATGCCAATTGGGTTGACTTCATATAACAAACGTAGACGTCCAGTTGGGGGTGCGGACAAAAACTCGGACTGATTTATACCGTAAACCCAAGGCTCTCTCGGTACTCGAGAGGGCTGAATGAGTCAAGAGAGATCTTAATCCTTTTTTCGTTCATACCAACGGATGTAAGAGTCAACGATTTGAATGAACTGTTATGGGGCGGGCTTAGGGCTTGGCTTTGGTTCCTTGCACACCATCAGTTTTGATCTGTTACATGGCCAAATCGTTGTGCTCAAAGTGAGAGGCACCCCCATCGTCAGTGCGTGGAATGTCGTGCATACCCAATCAAAACTACTCTCGCCTACTGCCGAAGCGTTTCGTTACTTTATGCTTGAACGGGGCGAAGACTTCATTTCTCAACCGACAGTTTGACATGCACGACATTGTGAACCACACCTAGCGGCGCATAATTGTTAAAAAGGCAACAGACGTTTCAAACTGCGACAACCACAAAGCAAGTTTGTGCCAAGGTTGGTTGGCAAACCAAGCCGTATCAACATGCGCAAATTGCCGAACAAATGGGGCAATGGCGGCATCGGTAAAGCCCCAGTTTGCCCCACTTAGGTAAGGTTGATCGCATAAACGTTGATCAAGTGTGTGCAACACCCAGGCACCTTGCGCACGATGAACACTTAAGGCTTGTTCTGCAGTTAAGTCGTACCTAACGGGGTACTTGTAACGATCTAGGTGGAATTTAAACGCGTCATCATTCAATGCTATGCGCGCATGGCTCTCAGCGTCTAAACCCCTTAACCACCCTTCAGGGTCACACTGACCAAGCGCCCACCACATGATGTCAAGGCTTTCATCAATGACGGTTTGATCTGGCAACCATAAAACCGGTACGGTGCCTTTGGCTGAAAGCTCAAGCATATGCTCAGGCTTATTTTTAAGTGTTACCTCACGCCGTTCATAGGTAAGCCCAGAGGCCAATAGCGCGAGTCGGGCTCGCATGGCATAAGGGCAGCGTCGAAACGAGTAAAGTATCAGGCTCATTTTTTAAAATTCTTCATTTAAGACCAATTGGAAAATCATACAAGGCCTTAGAAGTTGTCTTAATCTTAAATGCCTGGTCAAGCTTTGGTAAATGAACTCATGCAGTAGACTCTAAAAAAATCAAGAGTGATGCGAAAACACTCAGTTGAAGGAATCTAACAATGATGACCTTCTTCATACTAACTACTACAACACGCTGTTTCATACTCACCCTTATCATTACCTAAACCCAGTAAATGATAATGATTCTTATTAAGATTAGCAAGCTATCTTGCTAGACAAATCGTCGCAACCAGTGTTCACTTTGACTACAACCTGATCGAAGGTATGGATGTTGCAGCCATTGATATTGGCGCGCGTAAAGCCACATTTATGTAAGCGAATAGTGGATCAACTATCTTGCCCATGGATCACGCGTGAAGGAGCTGCCATGTTGATTGAATTTGATTATGCAGGAAATTTAATCTTTTTTAAGATTAATTTTTTTAACACCGAAACGAGAAATAGATAGATATTTAAAAAACTCAGGAATAAAATCAACATACAAAAATTACATCTATTCGGAGATTCCGCATGTTTACAAATAAATGGGCGTTAGGTTTAAGTCTAGCCTTAGCCAGTTCACTGTCTTCTATTGGCACAAGTGCCTTTGCTGAGCCTAACAAACCTGAATGCATCGCGCCTGCCAAACCAGGTGGGGGGTTTGATTTGACCTGCCGATTGGCACAAACCGCGCTTAAAGATAGTGGTGTTCTAAAAGACCCTCTGCGCATTTCATATATGCCAGGTGGTATTGGAGCGGTAGCTTACAACGCGATCGTGGCACAGCGCCCAGATGAAGCCGGCACTATTGTTGCCTTCTCGGGTGGCTCATTATTGAACCTGGCGCAAGGTAAGTTTGGTAAATATAACGCGAGTGATGTGCGCTGGTTAGCTGCTATCGGGGCTGACTTTGGGGTCATTATGGTGCGCGACGATTCCCCCTATAAATCAATTAAAGACGTTATGGCAGCCTTGAAAACTGACCCCACCAAAGTCATTTTAGGTGCTGGCGGTTCAGTAGGCAGTCAAGATTGGATGAAAGCGGCTCTCACGGCTAAAGCCGCAGGCGTTGACTACAAAAAAATGCGTTTTGTTGCCTTTGAAGGGGGCGGCGAAGCAATAACAGCATTGCGTGGTGGCCATATTCAAGTCTATACCGGTGATGCTGCTGAAGCGGCCACCATGATTCAAGGTGGTGCACCCGTTCGCGTATTGGCAATTTACAGTGACAATCGTTTGCCCGGTAAGCTGGCTGACGTACCCACTGCTAAAGAACAGGGCTTCGACATTCAATGGCCGATTATTCGCGGTTTTTATATGGGCCCCAAAGTCAGCAACGCTGACTACGAATGGTGGACGAATGCCTTTAATAAGACCATGTCATCGCCCAACTACGCAGCGTTGCGTACACAGCAAGGGTTGTTTCCGTTTGATCTAACGGGTGAAAAACTTGATGCCTATATTAAGCAACGCGTCAAAGCCTATACAGAGCTAGCTGACTCGTTTGGCTTGATCAAAAAATAACCTCAAGGCGTCGTGAGAATATCAATTTCTCATGACGCACAAACCCGCTTTCCCTAACAAATTGTGAAAATACATGCTTAATGATCGATGGTTAGGGGTATTTGCAATTGGTTTGTCTGTTTTTTTGTTTTGGTTTGGTCATGGTCTTGAAGCACCCTTCGCTTACGAGCCAGTCGGGCCGCGTGCTTTCCCGATGTTATTGGCCGCCATCATTTGTTTGTGCGGCTTGATTTTATTGATCAAGGGTGGCTCGCCTGTGGCGCCCAATACACACAGTGCAAACTTTAGAATTTTGTTAATGGTTGCCATTATTGCCGCCTATGGCATGCTGTTTCAATTGTTAGGGTTCATTATTGCAACAACCTTAATGACAGCTTGCGTTGCCCGCTTGTTTGGTGGTACATGGCTGAGATCAGCGACTGCAGGGATCTTAATGGGCGTTATCTTTTTCTTTTTATTTGATCGCCTACTCGATGTTGTTTTACCCTCTGGTTTACTGAGAGCATGGCTATGAGCGGTATCTTAGATCACCTCTCGCTTGGGTTTGGCGTAGCGGCTTCCCCCATCAATCTTTTGTTGGCTTTAGTCGGCGCTTTCTTAGGCACCATCGTTGGGGTTTTACCAGGTTTGGGGCCTATTAATGGCGTGGCCATGCTTATACCCATTGCTTTCGCAATGAACTTGCCCCCTGAAAGCGCTTTGATTTTATTAGCTGCTGTATACGTAGGCGCTGAATACGGTGGTCGTATTACATCTATTTTATTAAATGTACCCGGCGAAGCGGCGTCAGTCATGACAACGCTTGATGGCTACCCGCTTGCACGTCAAGGCTTAGCCAGTGTGGCGCTTTCTATTTCGGCGTGGTCTTCATTTGTTGGCTCTTTTATTGGCGTAGTGGGTATTGTTTTTTTTGCACCCATCTTAGCTAAATGGGCGCTGGCCTTTGGGCCAGCTGAATATTTTCTACTGATGGTGTTTGCCTTTTGCGCCTTAACCAGCCTTCTGGGTGACCGACCCGTTAAAGGTGTACTGGCTGCCATGATTGGTTTGGCCATTTCAACAATTGGGATTGATTCAAATTCTGGCGTTTACCGCTATACCTTTGATATTCCCAACTTAGCTGATGGAATGGCTTTTGTGGTAGTGGTGATTGGCTTATTTGCTGTGTCTGAAATGCTACAAATGTTAGAAAACGTGTTGTCTGGCCACTCGATTGATGTACCCAAAAGCACACGCAAACTTTTTAATTTTAAAGAACTTTGTTTTACTTGGTGGTGTACCGTTCGTTCGGGTGTGATCGGTTTTTTTATTGGTGTTTTACCCGGTGCAGGCGCCAGTGTTGCGTCGGCCGTAACCTACGCCAACGAAAAACGTCATTATGAAAACAAAGACCCCAATGCCAAATTTGGAAAAGGTGATTTACGCGGGGTTGCAGCACCTGAAGCCGCAAACAATGCCTCTGCTGTGGGTTCGTTTATACCGATGTTGACATTGGGGGTGCCTGGCTCTGGCACCACAGCAGTCATGATGGGGGCGTTAAGCTTGTACAGCATTACCCCTGGCCCCGCATTATTTGAAAGCCAGCCTGAACTCGTGTGGGGGTTAATTGCTTCGTTATTTATTGCAAACTTTATGTTGTTGTTGATGAATATACCCCTAGTGAATATTTTTGCTGCAATGTTGCGTGTGCCGCCTTGGCTACTTGTGCCGGGTATTTTAGTGATTAGTTATATTGGCGTTTATGCCCTTCACTCGGCGACGTTTGATTTAGGGTTGGTGGTAGCAATTGGGGTATTCGGTTACTTTCTACGTAAATTCGGCGTACCTTTGCCGCCGCTCGTATTAGGCGTTGTATTAGGCGACATGATGGAACAAAACCTACGCCGTGCCCTATCGATGACCAATGGCGAGCTCTCGATATTGTGGCAAAGTACCATCAGCAAAGGGCTGATATTTGCATGCCTTGCCATCATCATTGTGCCCTATTTTTACCGCCAGTTCAAAAAACGTCGTGCGCATTAGTCCGCTGGGTTAAATGTTATAAGTAATATATTATTGCTACGTTTTGCATCGAACAGTGCAAAAAATTTGCAAAAGCCTCTCAAGTTCGCTGAAGTTTGCTCAAATTCAAAATAATGAAATCGTTTTAATTAAGGTTGTGTCATGTCTGTTTATAAAATCGCACTTATCATTGGCAGTAGTCGCAAAGAATCAATTAACCAGCTACTCGGTTTAGCATTGACTAAACTGGCGCCCCACACTCTTAGTTTTGAGCACATTGCAATTGATGATTTACCGATGTATCACGGTGATTTAGAAGGTGACCGCCCCGCAGAAGTAAACCGCTTTACCGCTGAGGTGGCCGCATGCCAGGGTGTTTTAATAATTACCCCAGAGTACAATCGTTCAATACCCGCGGTACTTAAAAATGCAATTGACTGGGGTTCTAAACCGCAGGCTAACAACGTCTGGAAAGACAAGCCAACCTGCATTACGGGTACATCACCTGGAGCTACGGGTACTGCAGTTGCCCAACAACATTTGCGTCCAATTCTTGGCATTGTTGGTGCAACGGTTATGGGTGGCGAAGCGTACATCACCTTTAAGCCTAATCTGATTGATGATCAAGGCAATGTTACCGATGAAACGACGCACGCATTTTTATCGAATTACATGCAACGCTATGCCACATTGGTTCAAAAACTGGCTGCCTAATAGATTCACACTCGTCTGGGCGTGAACACTGATAAGTCACTTCGTCTTAGCATGATGACTCGAAGTGACTAATTAATGCCTTCGTGTTCGAATAACGACTAATCGATACATTCACTTTATGTGACTTAAAGTCTCTTAAAAAGTCATTTGAACCCAATAAGCTCATCTGCTACAACTGTTACTAATGGCCAATAGTAATTTACAAATATACATTTTATTTTTTTTGTAATTAAATAGGAGTATGCCTTAAGTAACTTGTTGAAAAACCTCAACAGATAGTTATTGACAGTAAATTACAATGAGTAAGTAACCATTAGTCGTCTATTTTTGAACAATCGCTTAGGTAATGTTTAGTTCACTATTTAAAAGGAAATTTACTATGTCACTACGTCTCAACGATATCGCCCCCGACTTCACCACCGATTCAACATCAGGTGAATTGAGCCTTCATCAATGGATGGGCGACCACTACGCGATTTTATTTTCGCACCCAAAAGATTTCACACCTGTTTGCACCACAGAATTTGGGTCGGTTGCTCAGTTGGCTAAAGAATTTGAAAAGCGTGGTACCAAAGTGATGGGTGTTTCAGTTGATAGCGTTGAAGAACACCATAAATGGATGCGCGACATCGAAGCCTTCGCAAGCGCACCAGCGAACTTCCCCATTATTGATGACCGTTCACTTCAGGTCGCCAAACTCTACAACATGTTGCCAGCTGACGCTTATTTACCTGATGGTCGCACACCCGCCGATAGCGCGACTGTACGTACAGTGTTTATCATTGGTCCGGACAAAAAGATTCGCTTAACGATGTCATACCCGATGGCGGTAGGTCGTAATTTTACTGAAATTTTGCGTGCTTTAGATGCGATTCAAATCACTGACGGCGCCCCGATTGCCACACCAGCAAATTGGGTACAAGGTCAAGACGTGATTGTTAGTTTGAGCTTGAGCGACGAAGCAGCCAAAGAGAAGTTTGGCGAAATCGACATCAAGTTGCCTTACCTGCGTTATACCAAGGCACCTAAAAAAGCTTAATTTTTAATCGGTTAGTTTGAAGGTATTTTTCATCGTTGATGCGGTGAAAAATACCTTTTTATTTAAACCCCTAACCCCACGCTGACAATAAATTCAGGCAGTTTTAAACGCTGAACCGTAAGCACCCGACCTGAACCGCCGGGTGCTTACCTTTATACCTTTCGAAGCCCAAGGATTTCACGAGCCTGTGTTGCAGTTGCAACTGTACGTCCGTAAATAGGAGCCATTGCTGCTAATCTTGCTACCAATTCAGCATTATCTTTCGCTAACCTCGTTTTATCAAACCGGGTATTATCTTCCAAACCCGTTCTAACATGTCCACCTAGCTCAAGAGTCCACTCATTAACGGGCAACTGGTATCGAGCAATTCCAGCGGCTGTCCATGTCGCATTAGGCATGACTTCTTTTAATTCTGAAATTAAAAATTCCAAAACTGAACGTCTTGCAGGCATAGCATTTGGTACACCCATAACAAATTGAACATGTGCCGGCTCTTTTAAGAGGCCTCTTCCAATAAGATTTGCTGCGTTGTATAACATAGCTAAATCAAAAATTTCTATTTCTGGTTTGATTTCATATTTCAACATTTCACTAGCAAGTCCATCAACAAAATCTGGTGGATTTTCGTAAATACCATTTGGAAAATTCACAGAACCTGTTGCAAGTGAAGCCATATCGGGGCGATGATAAAGCATTCCACCACGCGCCGCTTGGTCACGCCCACGTCCTCCGGTAGAAAATTGCACAATCATGCCAGGACAATACTTTTGAATACCTGCTTGTACAAGCCCATAAAGTTCTGGATCTGAACTTGGCGTTTCGTCTGCATTACGCACATGAATATGCGCCAAAGTAGCCCCGACCTCAAATGCTTTATGAGTTTCTTCAATTTGTTCTGCGGTCGTAACAGGTAGGCCCGGGCAATTTTCTTTACGGGGTATGGCACCGGTCATTGCTACTGTGATGATTAAAGGTGTGGTCATGGCTATTTATACTCCTTCCGATGAAACATATGACGCTCAAATAATACTGAGCCATAAAAAATTAAGACTAATATTAAAATATTCTGATTAGTGTAAAAAAATTTTATTAACAGATATTTAATATTTCGATAGATGCACTTTTCAGACAAAGCTCACAGAAAAATAACCTTCTATGAATAACGCTTCTCAAAAACACGTCAGACAAGAGGGCGCGTACTGGTAAAAGCAGGGTATTCGCACATTCTTGTCAGCAAACTCTCCAATCGCGGGTATTGAGATAGCGTAAAAAGCGTGTGGTCGACGAGCGGCAAAAATTCGCACAGAACAGCGGTACTGATATCAGCCTGCGTCAGGGTATCACCCAGCATCCATGGTCCTTGAACTTGGCTTTCTAACCACGCGAGGGCAGACAGAATCTGGCTACGATTGTGATTAACCCAAGGCTCATGGATCTTCTCGGCAGGTCGCATAGCTAGTTCCCAACGAATTTGACCGGCCTTTTCCATTGCTCCCACTGCCACAGATGTCAACCGTAGGACTTCTCGACGTCGTGGACCAGATTGAGGTGTGAGCGCCTTCGTGGGACCCACCGTTTCGTCCAGGTAATCGAGAATCGCTGCACTGTCAACAAGGACTTCTCCGTTCTCGAGCATCAGCGCGGGTACACGCCCTACCGGATTCAGCCGGCGAACCGCCTCAAGGTTGTCCCAAGCCGTAAGGGGTTGGTTCTTGAACTGAAAGCCCAGCATATCCAGCGCTACCGCAACACGCCGTGTAAAAGGAGACAAATACCTACCTATTAATAACATAATCACTTCCCTTTCGGCGAACTGTGGAAGCCACTTTGGTAGCTCAAAAATGCTTGCGAGGCGTCACTAACTTTCACTTTTAGCCGTAATGCCAAATGATCGGATCCATGGCCGCTCACTCAAACCCTTACTCAATGCACCTAAAGGAGAATTCCCGATAACGTAATCGGTATTGATTGGCCCAGCAGCCTTAAGAGCGTTGTACTCACGATCGTCGTAGAATATTGACAGCAAGAGATCATCATCGGAGACTGAACGACCTCGCCGCTTGCGCGCAGATGGAATTTGCGGCTCAATGTAAGAGCCTGTGCGACCAGTTACTGGTTCCTTCCCACGCGAAAGTTTATCGAATAGATTCGGCTCAATCTTACCGGGTACTTCACCGAAAAAACCAAGCACATACTGGCGAATCTCGTCTGCCACCACATCATAGCGATTCTGGCTAGTAATATTCAGAAACGCCTGCGTCGCAACGTACTGAGCAAAAGGGCTAACTAAAATCGGATAGCCCAGATCATGGCGCACCCGTGCGGCTTCTGACAGGAGCTCATTGAGACGATGCTCCATACTCATGCCTGCAAGCTGTGCTTTCAAGTTAGATATCATCCCGCCAGGCACTTGATGATGAAAATGAAACTCGTCGTAGTCACGAATCTCACCAGTGGGCTTGCCCTCCTTCCAAGCAATGTAACGGAGCTTGTCTGCAGCCTCCTCGATGTTGCCAAGGTCTAGCGGAACGTCTATTCCGGCGAGCCTCAGGTTGTTGACGATACTCTCAGTTGCTGGATGCGAAGCACCGTTAGCCAGCGGCGAAGTTGCGGTATGCAACACATCGGCACCATGTTGAGCACAACGGAACAACACGTATGGAGCAAGCCCAGAGAGACAGTGGGTGTGAACTCCAAGCGGCAATTCACCACACGCTTTTTTCGCTGCTGGCACAAGAGTCGCAGCACGTTCTGGGGTCAACAAACCACTTGGGTCTTTGAGCCAGATGGCATCGGCACCTAACTTTACCATTTCCTTGATTTTACGAACATAGTACTCATCTGTGTGAACGGGACTGACTGTATACACAAAACCAGAAGATGTATAGAGCCCAGCTTGCTTAGCAGCACGAATTGGCACCTCTAAGTTGCGCACATCATTCAAAGCATCATAGGTCGTGTGATAGGTGATACCGTTGGCTCTAATTCGTTCGGCTGTCAAAGCCACCACGTCATCTGCGAAGTACTTGAAAGTAAAGAGGCTCTGGCCACGATGGTGAACGATCAAAGGTGTACGCTTTACCCAACCGCTGACAATTCTCATGCGCTCCCAAGGATCCTCTCTCAGAAACCGGACGCAAACATCGAATACGGCGCCCCCTACCAAATCGATAGCCTCAAACCCGGCATTGTCCAGATTTTCGATGATGGGTTTCATCATGCCCGTAGTCATACGGGTTGCCCAGAGACACTGATGGGCATCCCTCAGCGTTACATCTATCAACTTAACTTTCTTTTGCTCAGTCATAAAGCCTTCCGATATTATCGTCCACCCAGCGGGTGTATATTTCGCCATTTTTGAACTCTGGTTGCTGCATGAGCAAGAGATAAAAAGGGATGGTTGTTGAGACCCCCTGGACGCTGAAAATGGAGAGCACTTGACGAGATCGTTCAATCGCCTCCTCGCGTGTATGCCCGCCAATGATCAGCTTTCCAAGCAGTGAGTCGTAATTCACAGGGACTGTGTAACCCGGGTAAACGTAAGAATCGAGCCTTACCCCTCGCCCCTGACGACACCCCCAATGAGTGATGGTTCCCGGAGATGGCTGAAATTCACGCGCAGCATCCTCAGCGTTAATACGCCATTCAATTGCATGCTCCCAAGGCTTTTCCTCAGAGGTTTTAAGCTCCATATGCTCGCCTGAAGCAATACGCAACTGCTCATAGACGATATCTACTCCGGTGACCATCTCAGTCACAGCATGCTCGACTTGAATGCGTGTATTCATCTCGATGAAAAAGAAACCGCCTTTTACCGCGTCATAGAGAAACTCGACGGTGCCGGCATTCTCGTAGTTCATCGTTCGTGTCAGAGACACAGCTAGTTCACAGACTTCCTTTCGCTCGGCGTCGCTAAGCGCTGGAGAAGGACTCTCCTCAATTAGCTTCTGGTGTCGCCGCTGGATTGTGCAGTCTCGCTCGCCCAGATGTATATGCCTGCCATGGCGATCACTGAGTACCTGCACCTCAATGTGACGAGCCTTATCAAAATAGCGCTCCATGTATACAGTCCCGTCACCGAAAGCAGCTTCAGCCTCACGTACTGCTTGCTTAAATTCACGCTCAAGATCGCTTACGGCGCGGACAATTCGCATGCCCCGCCCCCCTCCTCCAGCAGCTGCTTTAAGTAGAAGAGGAAAGCCGATCTCCTCGACTTTAGCCATAATTTGAGGCAAATCGGCCAGAGTGAACCCCTCAGTGCCGGGAACAATCGGCACTCCAGCTCGTGATGCTGCTTGGCGGGCCATGACCTTGTTTCCCATAAGATCAATCATGTCGGCGTTCGGGCCAACGAAGATTAGTCCGGCCTCTGCGCATGCGCGCGCAAAACCCGCATTCTCAGCGAGAAAACCATAACCTGGATGAACGGCATCGGCCCCTTTAGCCTTAGCCACGAAAAGTAGTTTCTCGATATCGAGATAACTCTGTGATGCGGGAGCGGGGCCAATGCATACGGACTCGTCCGCCATCCAGATATGACGAGAATATCGATCAGCTTCGGAATATACTGCAACCGACTTTACACCCGCCTTACGACAGGCTTCGATGACTCTCACCGCGATCTCGCCTCGGTTTGCAATAAGAAGTTTTTTCATACCTTACCCTCAATTAAATCATAGTGCTTTGAACGTGTTCACTTTGTTAGTGACACCCACTTAAAGGAAATTCAATTGCTTGAATCGATAGTGATCAGCACCTGACTTTTCTCAATACTTTTACTATCCTCCACAAGAATCGATGCGATTCGACCCGAACACGATGCATAAAGCGTGGAAAAAAGTTTCATGACCTCAATGACGCATAGCGGGTCGCCATCTTTAACTTCATCACCCACCTCAACGAAGGCTGGCTCATCAGGTGACGGTCGTCGATAGAAAACGCCGCTCATAGGTGCGCGCAGTTCGACATGACTTGCACCATCAGCAGGAAGCTGAGGAGGTGGCGAGGACATTTGCGGCTTACTCAGATTTTGTATTGGCGTTATCGTTTTTTCAGCAACTGAACGAGGTTGACTTCGAGGACGGGAGGTTGCCGTGGGCAACGAAGCACCTGACACCTCAACCTTGCGACGTAACAACAAATCTACGCCATCCATCTGAAGGTTGAATTCTTCACACATGCTGCCTTCTAAGTGCAAGAGGATTTCGACAATTTCCTTATGGGTTATGGTCATTCTTTTCTACCTAAGATAAATAATTTAAAAGGGGTCACTCAGACGCAGATATAGACGTCTCGAGCGATAACTCTAAGCATCGGATCAACTCTTACTAGCGCGCCGAACGGAAACACGATTCGCGCAGCATTAGTCGAGCTTTTGTCTGTGACTAGAATAGGACGGATTTTCATCTGTACTGTTACCTGCGTCAACACGGGTGGTAGTCAGCACGACGAGAGTCTGTCCGTACTCAACGAAATCACCATCATTCAAACAAATATCTGAGACCCACCCATCTTGGGGCGCTTCAACAACTTCTGTAGCATTACCTAGCACTGAAATCGTGCCAATCGGATCATGATGTCGAACCTGACTACCAACTTGCAACCCAGGAGTCACTCGAAAATAACCGAGCTGTTTAGCACCAATCTCGTGAAATAAAGGTGACAAAGCAGGATCCTTGACTGCCGATACTGTGACAACCTGATTTAGATCTACGGACGAATTTACACTCTGTAAATTTTGGCACCAAGAGGTGACAACTACACGCAATCCATCCATGGTGAGGTCCAGATCCTTTTCTGGGGCAGAATCTATAATGGATAAAATACGAGAGACTTCTTGGAACGTGAGAGTCATATTTTTATAGCACCTCTGTTTGGGGGGTTATATTCAACATTACACATTGCATAGTGATTTATTCAGTCAAATCGAGACGGGATTATCAGGCCTGCTTGCCTTTTGTGATGAGAACCAACACCAATAGATCATGACCAAAGTACTACACATCAAAATAATGTCGAGCACCACAGGGCGACCATGGGTGGTCAGGGTCCAGAAGCCAAGCGCCGCTATAACCGCAAATGTCCAGCGCTCTGATTTCGCGAGCCGCTTAAAACAATAACCATAGGTGGCAAAGGCAAGGACCGTCTGCGTCAACAGCACCTCAATGAGCGGCATGATCACTCCGACATCCAGATTAGGAAAACTTAATAAACGAGGATTAAAGACGAACGCGAAGGGAATAATAAAGGTGGTAAGAGCGATTTTCATCGCATGCTTAGCGGTTTCATGAAAAGGTGCCGATGCAAGTTTCGAAGCGGCCAGCACCGAGACAGCGATGGGAGGTGTCAAAGTAGAAAATACTGCAAAATAAAAAACAAAAAAGTGCGCATGAAAGGCTGGTACCCCGACCTCCTGCAAAAATGGCACCATCGCCAACGAAGCCACAACGTAGGCAATCGGGGTCGGTAGCCCCATACCCAGAAAAATAGACAGCACCATCGCTCCGACCAACAACAACAACTCTACATCCGGTAATAGGATTGCTAACAGGGTTGACAAACGGCCAGAGAGATTGGTCGTCACCATGACTTGGCCTAAAGGTCCGATTGCTAGGATCAACAAACACAGAATCGTCGTCAGGTACATTCCCTCACGGAACGAACTTCTGAGATCTGACCAACTGGGGCGATACCGCCCTTGAAACACAGCCAGAACAAGCGCTGACCCTATGCCGACTATGCCAGCAAATCCAGGCGATCGAAAACCCAACAACAGCCAAATGACTAGCCCCAACGAGATGACCAAGGTCGGAAGCATACGCCAAATTAATGGATACTCCACAACCTCGTTAAGTTTGGGAATTTCTTCGCGCAGCGCATAAACTGCAATGGAGATCGACACCCCGAATATAAACAGAATGGCAGGAATTAGTGCTGCCAAGGCAACTGTCACATAGGGCACTCCAAGGGATGAGGCAATCAAAAAACCGGCAAGCCCCAGTACTGGCGGCATCAACTGCCCCACAGAGGACGCCGTTGCTTCAATTGCCCCCGCCATCGCCGGATCATAGCCATAGCGCTTCATCATTGGGATAGTAAAACGCCCAGTCAACACCACGTTAGAGACCGCTTGACCCATAACAGATCCGATGGCGGAACTGCCGAGCACAGCAGGCATCGCGGCACCACCTCGGACATGGTTACCTGCAGCGCGTCCAACCTCAATCATCATGCGAAGCATACCGACACCTAACAGCGAAACTCCGAAGTAAGTCATAAGATAGATGTCGTCAGCCGCCACACCAGAAAACTGGAAAAACCCTTGGTTGGTGTTTAGCGCCACGTAATTCATGATGAATGCTTCGTCATAGCCAGGGTGACGAAGCAACGCGATAGGAATCAGATCACCAAAGAAAAAATAGGCGATTGAAAGGCCTGACAATAATGACAGCAACCACCCCCAATGTAACCAGGTCAGGGCGATTATGGAAAAAATAATCAAGTATCCCATGCTGATCGCCGTCTGATCAAAAAACGGCGCATTCATCACCAAGTCGTTAACATTCAAGCGAAAATACCCTAAACCAACTAAACCACTAATTGTTGCCAAGAGGGCAACCACCGTCTTGACGGATGCCCATCGTAGTGACGAGGCAATTGGCGCTTCAGGGTCGTCAGAAATCTCGATGTTCCCGATCAGGTGATTTCTGACCTGATCGGCAAAACTTATGAGTACTAGAAGGCCTGACATGACAACAATACCCAATGCAAAGGTCACATAAAATTCAGGGCCATGTGACACAAGTCCAAATACACCGAGACCGATGAATGCAATCATCGAAAGCCCAAACAGCCAAAGTAAGCTATTGAGCACTCTAGCGATAATTCCAACAAGAGAAATATGCCGAGATGTCATAGAATTACCAATGATAGGATATTTGGTTGATATGGTTGGAGGACCTCAACCAGAGGCCCATCCAATGGTAGTAGACGGGGTTTATTTCTTGTCAGGGTAAGTAACTGGTACATATTTGAGTCGCTTTTCCCACCATCCGAGCTCCTTAAAAGCCTTGATGGCGCCAGGGTGTGCATTGTCTTCAGACAAACCGGCAACCATGTTGCTAGGTGACCAAAACCGCCAAATTCCTTGACCAGATTCACGAAGCTTAGGCCCATATTTAGCAACCGACTTCACCATCTCGTAGGCAACATCGTCAGAAAACTCTGGGTGGACAGCCGCATAAATACGGTTGCCACCAACCATAAAATCCTTCTTCTGATCTGGCAGACTACCAGCAGGAACAATCAACGTGATCAAGGTCATATCGAATTTTTTATTCAAAATGTCAATGGCCTCTTTTGTAACAGGAATGTACTGTATGGTTTTGCCAGAGGCGGCAAGTTTACTGGTCAAGCTGTTAGTCCACCAAATATCACTGTCAGCGTTCGTGATCAGAGCCGTGAGAGCCACATCCGTGTTGCCATCAATTAACTGTTGGATCATTACCGGCGGTGTGACATAGCGAATATCGGTATTTTCCTTGGTGATTCCGTAGCTGTGTTCCAGCAATAGGTCCGCGACCATACCCCAATCGCTTTGTGTGGGAAGGCCAATCGATACGCGCTTACCCTTAAAATCTGCAACACTCTTAATATTAGGGTCTAGCGTTACAAAAAACTTGCCTTGCGCAACTAACCCTTCACCATAAAGCAACTTGAACTTAATACGGATGGGCTCAGGAACATATCGTTTCATTGCCGGTGTCCCGCCTTGGAAAGCTGCCTGAATTACAGTGTCCTCGGTGCCGAAAATGGTATTTTTCCATGTTTTCTTATCCGCCATGGCACGCACGTTATACATGAACCCTGGCGTCTCCTGTGCTACTGGAAGAATCTCCGAACCCCCACGGGCCATCTGTGCAGCCAATACGGTATACGTTTCTGGTAAACCGCAACCAAGTGGGCAAGTAAGGACTGGAACCATCTTTTGAGCATGGGCGTTAGCTACCAAAGCTAAAGGCAAGGCAGCCACCGCTAAAGCAGCGAGTAGTAAGCGAAAGGGTCTACTAATTAGTGTGTTCATTTTTGTCTACTCCAATGTTATACCGGGGAATTCCGGGTGGAAAAACTTCTAACAACCTACTATTACTAGTGATTTTGGCGACTAGCCGACAACCATCTCGGGTATCACCTTATATATTTAGCTTTATTTTTAAAATTTTATTAATGTCAAAGAAGTGTTCGACCACCGTCAACGAAAATTGTTTGGCCGGTAATAAACGCGCCTGCAGCCGAAGCCAGTAGCAAGGTCACACCAAACAAGTCCTCTGGAGTTCCAAATCGACCGATAGGAATTTTTTCCAATGCACGCTCGCGACCGTCCTGACTGGCCATAAGCTGTCGTTCCGTCATTGGTGTTTGTGTCATCGCCGGGCCAATGGCATTCACAGTAATTCCTAGCGTTGCCCACTCCAGCGCCAAAATCTTGACGAGCTGTGAAAGCGCCGCCTTGCTGGACGAATAGGCCGCATAGCTCTTATTTACTACGCGGCTTGAGACTGAGGCAAGATGAATAATTCGACCCTCACCCTGCTGTTGCATGACTCTCCCTGCAGCCCTTGACAAAGCAAACGCCCCAGTCACGTTGACTGCCATCGTCTTCTCGAAGTCTTCAACGGAGAGGATATGAGCAGGCTCAATATTAGCTATGCCAGCACTATTAAGCAAAACGTCGATACGCCCAAAACGAGCTTGCGTATTGGCAATTGCATTTTCCACACCTTCGTGATCCGTGACATCTAAACTCTGGAAACAGTGACCTTTACCTGGCAGCCCCTTCAGTACCTGCTCCCCCTCGTCACACAGACGGTCGGCAATAATAATATACGCCCCACGCAACGCCAACTCATGACTTAGAGCACTTCCAAGGCCACATGCTCCGCCAGCAACAAATATCACCTTGCCAGCCACGTCGAACAATGAATCGTTCAATTTAACGACCCACTGGCAGAGATTTGCTAGCCCAAGGCATATGAAGGCTCTGTCTTGCTTCATCGGCAGTCGCAACGTCCCGACCAAGCTCTCTGACGATACGGACGGCACGAGACACCAATTGCTCGTTGTTTTTTGCTAATTCACCGCGACGATAATGAACAGTATCTTCGAAGCCCGTTCGCATGTTTCCACCCAGAGCAACTGATACAGTGGTTAATGGTAAATGGGAGCGTCCAACCGAAACGATCTGCCAGCTTGACCCTTCTGGGATAGCATCTAGCATCATCATGAGATACCGAGGATCGGCGGGCATGCCGCCGTTAATACCCAACACGAAACTGAAATGCATCGGACCGACAAGAACGCCTTCATCGCGCAACTGAAGCATGTTGTAAATGTGGCTAATGTCATAAACCTCTAACTCATTTACGATGCCTCGTTCTTTACAACCCTCAATAAACTCCCGATTCCACCCCTTGGAGTTATCAAACAAAAACTCAGCGTCCTTATGACCAAAATGGAACGTTCCGGCATTAACCGTAAGCATATCTGGCGCTGGGTCGATGCTCAGCAAATTCATTCGCTCCTCTAAAGTAAACCCCCTCCAAGAGGCCTCACTCTCACGGCATATTCCAATACCATTACCGACTTGTGTAATCATTCCAGGACAGCGCTCTTTGATTCCCGCAAGCACCTCGGCATAAATAGAAGTATCAGAAGATGTTCTTCCTTGCTTATCCCTCACATGAATATGAGCAATCGTTGCGCCAGCAGCATAGGCACTTTCGAAGTTTGAAACAATTTCTTCAGGCTGTTCGGGTAAAGCTGAATTCGCTTCTTTACCATGCAATCCTCCTGTCGTGGCCACAGTGAGCACTACCTTTTCGTCTGAATACATATTTGCTTTCATTTTGTCTCCGATAAGGATCTTATATTTTTGAGGGGCTTACGTAATATGAACGCGCTCTATTTTTAAATTTTTTAATACGACTACCAATCTATACTTATACTGGACCATAGCAAATATTTTTTCTTGATCCGGCATATAGGAAAAAACGATGAACATCTCTCTACTTAAGCTGCGTTATTTCGTCACAACGGCGGAAGAAGGGAGCATCACGGCCGCTGCTAAGCGACTTTATATATCGCAACCTTCTATATCGACAGCGATTTCTCAACTAGAGGATTCATTAAGACTGTCGCTTTTTATACGCAAATCAGCATCGGGAGTTATTCTGACACCAGCAGGGCAACAAATATTGTCGAAAGCACGAGCGCTGCTCGCTCATGCAGACGAGTTTCATACGACAGCTAGCACTCTAAATTCTGAAGTGTCAGGAAAAATACGAGTGGCGTGTTTTGTAAACCTTGCTCCTATGCACTTTGCATCACTATTAGCTAAATTCAATGAACAATTTCCTTACATAGAGGTAGAGTTTTACGATCGCGACCAATCAGAAATATTTGATGGTATTCGAAATGCAAAATATGAACTGGCTCTGACTTTTGACCTTGGTGAGCCAAGTGAGTTTGATGAATTCAAAGTTATTCCGGTGGCAAAGGTTCCACCACATGCCATACTGGCAAAAAATCATCGTTTAGCTAAACAGCAAACAGTTTCACTTAAAGAACTTTCACCAGAGCCACTCATCCTGATGGACTTGCCTCACTCAAGAGAATATTTGCTATCTCTCTTTAGTTTTTTACAGCTACACCCTAATCTCAAATATTTGCCAAGATCGTTCGAGATGGTTCGTGCGCTAGCTGGCAATGGCCTCGGCTATGGACTTCTCGGTTTAGTACCACAAACAACCAGCACCTACGATGGATCGCAGGTGGTATCACTCCCCCTTGAAGAGTCAGTGGGCTACCTGAACATGATCGTGATTCAGCTGAAGCAAATGCCAACCCGACAAATAGTCGAAATCTTCACCCTATTTATTAAAAATTACTTTAAAGACCATAACCAGCCTTGAACTGACTGACCTTACCTTGCCACGCAATGCTTCTACGAAGCAGTTTTACAGATAAGGGAGTTTGAGCTTGAGCGACGAAGCAGCCAAAGAGAAGTTTGGCGAAATCGACATCAAGTTGCCTTACCTGCGTTATATCAAGGGACCTAAGAAATCTTAATTTTTAATCGGTTAGTTTGAAGGTATTTTTCATCATTGATGCGGTGAAAAATACCTTTTTATTTAAACCCCTAACCCCACGCTGACAATAAATTCAGGCAGTTTTAAACGCTGAACCTTACCAGAGGGGCCACGTGGCAATTCAGATACAAAATAGATCACCTTTGGGCTTTTAAATTTTCCTAGATTAACTTCGCAAAAAGCTCGTATCTCTGGCTCACTTGTTTGACGATCTGCCCTTAGAACAATACAAACCATAATTTCTTGACCGTAATGCTTATCGGGAATACCGACTGATGCAGCGTCTAAAACATCAGGGTGCCGTAAAAGAACTTCGTCTATTTCACGTGGGGCAATGTTTTCACCCCCTTTGATGATGAGTTCTTTAATACGGCCTGTAATGAAGAAAAAGCCATCACCATCACGATGCCCTAAATCACCCGTAAGCAACCAACCATCTGGTGTAAAAGCGGAAGTTGTAGCGGTTGGGTTTTTATAATAACCCGCCATCACATTATTACCTTTAATCGCAACCTCACCGGTTACGCCGTCTGCAACAACATTAAATTGATCATCAATAATGCGCGCCTCGCAACCTGTTTGCTTACCGACTGAACCTAGCTTTCGTTCTGATTGATTAAGGGGGTTAGAAAATGCTGGGGCTGCCGTTTCAGTTAAGCCCATCGTTTCAATAACCCCTACCCCAAACTTTTTCTCAAAACCCCGAAGATGTTCAGGTGGAAGTGATGCTGATGCTGACCTACAAAATTTTATATTTCCTGTGACGGAAGTATGCGGTGCTGGATGCTCAATGAGGTAAGAAACCATGGTGGGTACGAGATTGATCCACGAGCAAGCCATGGTTGAGGCTTGATTCCAGAATTGGCCTACCGAGAACCGCGAGACTAAAGCCAAACTACCCCCTGAAACTAAGGGCGCCAGCATTGTCACCATAAAAGCATTGATATGATAGAGTGGCAACACAGCTAAAACGCGATCGTGCTCGGTCAGCATGTGCTCTTCAACGATCGACAAGGCATTGTGTGCAAGTTGCGACTGAGTTAGCAACACACCCTTGGGTACACCCGTCGTGCCTGATGTATACATCAGCAAAGCAGCATTTTCAGGACTAATTTGGCTTTCTAAATGCTTTGAAAATATTTCCAGCTGATCTTTTGATAAATGTGTTTCACCGGGTAAAGATTCCATTTCTTCACCAGTCACTAACAATTGAATAGGTCGTGAAATACCTTTCAATACCTCTTGCAATTTATCTGCCCATGCTGGGCTAGCCATAATCAGTTTGCAATCAGAATGCTCAAGCACATAACGCATTTGGTCAGGCTGAGAAAGCAAATTGACGGGGTTGACACAATAACCACCCCACATTGCCCCCAACAAAATACGCAATGTGTTCATGCCGTTAGGCATAACAACTGAAATCGTATCGCCGGGTTGCAAACCCTGCGCCGCAATAACTTGAGTCACAGTGGCGCAGCTCGATAACAAACTTTCATATGTCAAAAACTGACCACTGGTTTCCTCTATGACATACGTATTGTTAGGTGTCAGTTGGGCTTGCTTATTAATAAGGTGACAAAGTGTCATCATTTTTAAATCACACCGTATTTATCAAAAAAAGAACCAAAAATTTCGTGTTCAGTTGGAATTTTCTCTGGAATGGGACGGGAAATACGCGTGCTATTGAGATAGTGTCGATAGTTCATATTGTCTGAAAAGTTATTACCACCCCATGTGCCACAACCCATTGATAATGAAAATGGAAGCCCATTATCAAAACTTCCACCTGTAGCGATACTATGCGCTTGGTCAACAATTACGCGTGACACAGGAAGTCGCAAACCAACTATTAAAGGGCGATCTTGTTGATTTGTATGAAGCCCTACTGAATGACCCGCACCTTGCCATGCATAAATACGCTCAACCATTTGCAAGGCATTTTCAAAATCAGGCACGGTGTATACCGTTAAAACGGGACTGAGCTTTTCGCCTGAAAAAGGATAGTCAGCGCCAACATCATTTAAACCTTGATCAACCATCAAGACTGTAGGTTTACCCGAGGCAATATCGGTAAAACCTGCGAGTTGAGCAATCACATCGGCTGATTTACCTGTTACCTCAGCTGACAGTTTGCCGTTAGGCCACATGATCTGCTGCAAGTGCTTAGCTTGATCTGCACTGAGCAAATAGGCGCCCCGCGCTTGAAGTGACTTTAACAATTGATCACGTACACTTGCGACAACCACGATGCTGTTCTCAGAAGAACAACTTGTTGCATTATCAAAAGTTTTAGAGCGAATAATACGTTCAGCTGCTAGGTCAATATTTGCCGTCTCGTCTACGATACTGGCTACATTTCCAGCACCCACACCAAAAGCGGGTGTACCGCATGTGTAGGCAGCGCGTACGTTGGCTTGTGAACCTGTCGCCACCACTAAATCACATAAGCTCATTAAATCAGAGGTTGATTTTTTATTTATCGGTGAAGGTAATACTTGTACAAGGTCTCTAGGGGCCCCAATTAAATCGAACTGTTCGTGTATGAATTCAACCAGACGTTGTGCGGTGCCAAGCCCTTTTGGGGAAGGTGCAACGATGACAGCATTACGGCCTTTAAGGGCATTAATGATTTTATTGGCTGGTGTGGCCCCAGGGTTTGTTGAGGGCGTTACAGCACACACCACCCCTACTGGCCTGGCTATTTCTACTAAACCTGTGGTTTCATCTTCAGCAATCACACCAACTGATTTGGCACCTTTTAGATCTCTTAATAAACCGAATGTTTTGCGATAATTCTTACGAACCTTGTCTTCAACGTTACCCACACCCGTATCTGCAACAGCACGTTCAGCTAATTCTCGATTTCGAACCGGTTCAATGATGGCCCAACCAGCTGCAGCGACCAACTCGTCTACTCGAATTTGATCATAGTCATTTGCAATTTTTTGCGCTTGACGAGCTTTGTTTACTAACTCAATGATAGTGGTGTCAAAAGCATTTAAATCATGATCAGTTTGGGTGGTTTTCATAAATATTCACATTTCAAAAATAATTAAGCGGACTTGTTAATACTAATAAGCGGACTTGTTTCTACAAATCAAGATTTTTTATTTTTTTAGGTGTAAAGCGTCTCATCAGCATGCCACCAATTCCAGGCACCAAAGCCCAGACGATGAAAAGCATAGAAAACGCCATGATGCTCCCGCTAATTGGGCGAGTCAAAAATATGGTTGGATCATTATCATAATTTGCAAGTGAGGTCATAAAATATCGCTCGGCTAAAGGGCCCAAAATAATACCGAGCACCAGCGGAGCTGATGGAAAACTAAAGTGCTTCATGATATAACCCAAAAGACCAAAGCCTAAACAGATATAGACATCAATAATGTTATTGCGTACACCGTATGCACCCACCACACTCAACACAACAATAAATGCACCCAAAACTGTTGGTGGCACTTTCATTAACGTTGCAAAACCTCGGGCAACCAGCATACCTGCACCGATCATAAAGAGATTCGCTAAAATTAAACTTGCAAAAACCGTATAAACCAATTCGGTTTGTGTCGCAAATAGCATTGGGCCAGGTGTAATGCCATGCAACACCAGCGCAGCCAACATAATGGCTGTTGCTGCACTTCCCGGAATACCCAGTGTCAACAAGGGAATCATCGCTGCACCCGTGGTGGCGCTATTTGCAGCCTCAGGTGCCACAAGGCCAGCCGCAACACCTGTACCAAAGTCTTTGCCCTGCGGGGAAACTTGTTTCTCGATACCATAGGCCACTACAGCACCCACTGTTGCCCCTGCGCCAGGTACTGTGCCAATTAAACAACCAATCGCTGTTCCTCGCAATGCGGGCCACTTGAGTGCCCAGAGCTCTTTAATACTTGGTAACTTCATGCGAAGTTTCTTGGCTTCGCCCTGGTTATATGAACGCTTACCTAACATTTCTAATACTTCAGTTATCGCAAAAAGCCCAATCATCACAACAACAAAATCAATACCATTTTGCAATATTGGCAAACCAAAAGTTAAACGTGGCATGCCATACAAAGGGTCTACCCCAACACTGCCAATTAAAATGCCACAAAATAACGAAACCATACTGATCGCAGGTGCTTCTTTAGCAATTGCAATAATACTAATTAAACCTAAAAAGGTTGCTGCGAAGAACTCAGGCTGGTCAAAAGTAAGTGCAATTTCAGCAAATGGTGGGGCACCAAAAGTCAATAACAATGCACTGGCAACACCACCAACCGCAGATGCTAACAACGCAAGCATTAAAGCGCGTGCAGCCTCGCCGCGCTTGGTCATTGAATAGCCTTCCCAGCAGGTGGGTAACGACGCAGGCGTACCCGGTATATTGATTAAAATTGCAGAGATTGAACCCCCAAATACCCCACCTGCGTATATGCCGCCTAAAAAGACCATTGCTGCGACAGGTGACATCACGTAGGTAAAAGGTAATGCCATAGCCATTGCATTTACAAAAGAAATGCCAGGCAACGCACCGGCAACGGTACCAAAAGCCAGGCCAATCAGCATAATGCCTAAATTCATCGGTTCAAGTGCTGAAAGTAAACCGTGCCCTAAATTAATAAAAACGTCCACCGTAAAGCCCTTTAGTAAATACCCATAAGCCGGTATAAGGCGATTGAAAACTCACCCATCACGGCTTGTCCACGATCAAGTGGCATTGAAGCCAGCTTGACAAATAGGTATAACAGGACAGTCGTACCAATTAGTCCTATTAAGCCAACTAAAAGGGGTTTGCGAACGCCCCCTAATATGCACCAGCTAATAAGGTATATCAATGTCGCTGTCGCAAAACCAATTATTGGAAGTAAGTAACCATAAAGCAGAATGTAAATAACCCCCAAGCCAATCAATAATGAAAAAGGGGTACTTGATGCATCACTAAAAGGCTCTTGCGTTGGGTTGATTGTCTCAATAGATGATGTGGTTGAGCGCAAAATTACAAATACTACTTGCACCACCCAAACAAAACTAAAAAAAACAATTGACCACAGCATCATGTCAGGCCAAGTTGATGGCCCTGCAATCCCACGCGTGACTTGAGCCGCCCTTTCTGGCGACTCAACCACGTGAGACATTAGAACCAATGCAACGCCAACAAAAACTAAGGGCGCAATGAACCTTTGCCAGTTAGATATTAATTTCATTTAAAAGAAGCGAGATAGTTACTTACTTTTGTCTGAAATTCAGATACGTATTTTTGAGCTTCTTCTGGGGTGTAGCTTCGCGAGGCACAAGTATAGGTTTGAGTGCAAAATGTCTTCCACTCAGGTGTTGCTAAAGCAGCATTAACTGCAGCTGAAAGCGCTGCAAGTTTGTCAGGTGCCGTTTTCGAACTCACCGCGATTGACCGAAAATTTGGCAAATCACTAATTTCAAAACCCAATTCTTTTGAGGTTGGTACATCTGGAAAGGAAGGGTGACGCGTGTCATCAAATACAACTAAAGGTCGCATTTTTCCACTCTTAAGAAAGGCACCTACATCGCCTGGCTCTTCATAAATAGCGTCGGTATGCTTGCCGAGGGGTGATGCGTAACGCTCAGCTGGTTTGGCAAGCGGTACGTTTGTCATTTTGTATCCTTTAAATGCAAGATACTTAATTGTTATATCGTCTTGCGTACCGTAACCAGACGTTGCAACTTTCAACCCATTTGGATTTTTCTTTGCATATGCCAGTAAATCTTTAAATGTTTTATGTGGGCTGTCTGTAGGAACAAAAAGCATAGAAGGTGAATCTTGTACGATCGCAGCAATTGCAAAATCGCTTGCCTTTGCTGTACCGATACCTGCAGCCCAAGACGAAACGGTTAGGGCAATTAAAGTTCCAGCGGTATAGCCATCAGCGGGCGCTGCTAACAGTTTATTTAACCCGGCGTTACCTGATGAACCTGCCACATTAGAGACGGGCATGGGTACCTTCATGATTTTTTCTAATAACTGAGACATTTTCCGACCCATTGTATCGGCGCCGCCACCTGGTCCAAATGTTACGATCAGTTCAATGGGGCGATCTGGGTATTTGTCTTGCGCTTGGGCAGAAAAACTTGTTAAGGCAACCGCAGAGCCTAAAGCCAGTGCTGCTGTAAGTTTTAATTGTTTCATTTTGTCTCCAAATATTAAGGTTTTATTATATAAATCGAACGCTCACTAAAATAGTTAAAAAGTTAAAAAGTTAAAAAGTTAAAAAAATTTATCTTTTATGACCACCTAATGCTTGTGTGATCTTTTTTGCTGTCTCAAAAACCAAATGCCCTAACTGCTTCATGCGTTCATCACTCAGCCGATTGGCAGGCGCTGACAAGCCGACTGCTGCAACAGCCATGCTATTTTGATCAAATATAGCAGCCCCCAAACCACGAACACCTTCGCGCCATTCTTCAAAGTTAGTGGCATAGCCGCGTAAACGAATGGCTTCAAGTTCAGACTTAAGATTGTCTAAATTAGAGAAAGTATTTACAGTAAAGAAAGGTAACGGCTGAGGCAATTCATTTAGAACCTGCAATTTTTCGTAAGCTAAAAGTGCTTTGCCTGTCGCCACACAGTGTGCTGGCGCCCGCCCACCTACTTCAGAGTAAGCCCTTACAGGTTGAGGGCTGTCAATTTTATCAATGTACACAATTTCGTTTCCATCTAAAACAGATAAATGTATCGTTTCTTGTGACATATGCGCTAGATCAACCAAGTATTCACGGGCAATTCTTTTGACATCAAAGCTACCGGCCACTTGGCAGCCCCATTCAAATAACTTTAACGTGCATTGATATTCACTCGTCGACTTACATTGACTGACAAAACCAAGCTCGCGCCAGGTTTGTAAGGTGCGATGCACGTTACTTGTTTGCAACCCCATTGCTTTTGCTAAACCCGACACAGACCACGGCTGAGCTGACTCAACCAACATCTGTAGCAATTGCACGCCTTTTATAAGTGTTTTATCCATTTCATATAATAGAATTTAATTCCAAAATATATAATATGATTGCTTAAACATTATGTCAACCAAGGAAATACCCTTGTTTTGAGATATTTTTAAAAGACATTTTGTCATTAGTCATTCGTTCGAAAATGCCTTTTTGATTGCGCGATTAAAAAACAATTTAATGACAAACCAAATCGTGAGTTGCTCGTATCGTCTGCATGTTGCATTTAGAAACACCCAATTAAAATAGATAACATGCGCCTTTTCATTGGCAAAAAAAGGCAGACTTGATGTCAAGCTTTTATTTGAAATCATGAGTGGCTCTGCCACCTCTAGCTGGATGCTAAACGATCGTGGTGATCGCATACTGCAATACGAACCAGAAGCCACCAGTGCAGTTGATATTTTCGTAAAAGATCTAAGCATCGTCACCCCAGTTGGTCGTGATGCGAAAGCTGCGCTACCCTTAACGGCTGTGGCGTTGCAAATGTTCTTGTCAGCTTCCGGTAGAGGTGAAGGCCAGTTAGACGGCAGTCAAGTCATTCGAAGCTTTGACGCGCTTAACGGAACCCCCATCGTTCATGACGGGGGGATGTCAATTCCTACGAAATGGTCTTAAATACAGACTGATTTAACAACATTTTTTTGATATCTTTTTTTACAATTTTCCCGTAGCCTGACTTAGGTATGCTGTTCCAAAAGAAAAAGTGGTGTGGCCAACGGTATTTTGCGCAACGTCCTTCTAAATAAGTCAACAGTTGTGCAGTTTCAAGTTGGGCACCTGAACGAGAAACAATTACTGCAACGCCGACCTCACCCCACTTGTCATCAGGTATGCCAAAAATGGCAATTTCTGCGACATCAGGGTGCGTTAAGAGAACTTCTTCGACTTCGAGTGGGTAAACGTTTGAACCACCAGATATGTACATGTCTGATTCACGACCGGTAATGTAGAGTAGCCCAAAGCTATCAACTTTACCTAAGTCGCCAGTGTGAAACCAACCGCCACGCAAAGCTTTTGCTGTCGCTTCTGGGTTGCCGTGATAACCATTGAATACAGCTGGGCCACGGCAACAAATTTCACCCACCTCACCCTCTTTGAGCCTTTGCATATTTTGGTCGAGAATGGCGACTTCCATACCGGTACGGGGTCGACCGCATGAGCCAACATTTGCATTCGGGTCGTCGTCATCAGCTGAGTGCATATGAGGCGGCAAGACTGTAATGCTACCGGTAACCTCGCCCAATCCAAAATACTGAACCAGTACTTTACCTAATTTTTGTAAAGCAAGCTTTTGATCGATGCGGTACATCGGCGCACCGGCATATATCACGTAACGAAGCGAACTGTGGTCATACCGATCAACTGCAGGGTGCTCAACTAAAATTTTTACGATTGTTGGCACCGTGAATAAATTAGTCACCCGATGACGTTCAACTTGTTGCCAAAAGTCTTCAGGGTCAAGTTTTTTAGCCGTTAACAAAATAGTTGCGGCCCCTCGTGCAACATTGAGCAATGCATGAATACCCGCGCCATGAGAAAGCGGTGCCATCGCGATTGAACAATCTGTCTCTCTCGTGCCGGGTATAAGATCTGCCAAATGATTCGTGACAACGAAAGCCATTTGGCTATGCGTGAGCACACCTGCTTTCGGTCTACCGGTTGTGCCCGACGTGTAAAAAAACCAAAGGGGGTCGTCGTACGATACGGTCGTCTCTTGTGCTTCTTGTCCTAAATGCTTTGCAACAAGCGCTTCATATGAGTACTCAGTATTTTGAGGCTGGCCAATCACGATCACATGTTGTAATGCTTTTGAGCTTGCCCGTACGGCATCTATATGGTCACGAAAATCATCTTCAACAATCATGACTTTCGCTTCGCTCGATGCACCCAGATAAGCCACTTCAGGTGGTGTTAATCTAAAGTTTGTTGGCACCCAAATACAGCCCAATCTGAATGCAACCCAGCAACTTTCAAAGAGCTGTTGAGTGTTACTTGAGTGCACCAGTATTTTGTCGCCTTTTACAACACCAAGATTAACGAGGGCACACGCCATGGCATCGACACGACGATCAATTTCTTTCCAACTGATTTTTATATTATCTACAATAAGACCGGGTCTATCACTGAATAGGCGAGCAGTTTGTTTGAGCAACTGACTCAAATTCATGACTTGCGCAGCGTTCATGCAGGCTCCAGAATACTGAGATAATTTGCAACGGCTGCACCCCCCATGTTAAATACAGCACCTAGCTGGGCTTTATTAATTTGCATAGTGCCGGCTTGACCTGAAAGCTGCATGGCAGCCATCACATGTTGAGATACACCTGTTGCCCCAATTGGATGGCCACGAGACTTCAGGCCGCCCGAGGGGTTGACCGGTAATTTACCGTCTTTAAGGGTCATACCCTCAAGAATGACGCGTGCACCTTGCCCACGTGGGGCAAGCCCCATGGCTTCATACTCAAGTAATTCAGCAATCGTGAAGCAATCATGCGTTTCAACAAAATGTAAATCAGCTAACGTTGCATTTGCTGTATTTAACCCTTTGAGCCAAGCCAGTTTTGCGCCTTCAAAATTCGTTGGGTCACGCCGTGAAAGGGGTAAGAAATCATTAACCTGTCTACGTGAACGCCATTTAATAGCGTCCACTTGAGCATGATTTGAGGTGTCAGTTGATATCACCAGCGCAGCCGCACCATCTGAAACCAATGAACAGTCTGATCGCTTTAAGGGACCCGCTACAAATGGGTTTTTATCTGAAGGGTGACGACAAAAATCAAAGCCAAAGTCGCGGTGCATGTGTGCGTAGGGGTTAAGCACACCGTTAGAGTGGTTCTTGGCTGAAATGGCAGCCAGCGCGTCTGACTGATCGCCAAATTGATGAAAGTAAGCACTCGCAATGTTGCCAAATACGCCGGCAAAACCGCCAGCGATATTCGCCTCTTCTTTCACATATGAACACTTGAGTAGGGTTTCACCAATTTCTTGGTTCCCTAAACCGCTCATTTTTTCCATGCCAACGACCAGCGCGCGCTTCATGCGACCACTTTCAATCGCATCTAATGCAGCCCATATTGCCGCTGACCCTGTGGCACATGCATTTTCGAGCCTAACCGCAGGAATGTGGCGAAACTCAGGTACGGCTACAGCGGCTAGTGAGGCACTAAAGTCTTGCGGTACAAAACCCGCATTAAAGTGACCAACGAAAATACCATCAATATCAGTGACATCTAGCCCGGCGCTTTCAATGGCTTGTAATGCAACATCTCGAAATAGCACTTCAAGATCAAGATTGTCATGTTTACCAAACTTTGAATGGCTCCAACCTACAATCTTTGAATGACTCATGATGAATCTCTGTTTCAATTAAGTGTTGGTTAATAGTAATGCAGCGGATGGGTTAGTTAGTAATTCTATGCTTGGCCAGTCGCCATAATTAAGCATTGGGACTGGTCGATAATTAATATTTGATATGAGTTAAAGGTTATTCGTTGAGCCTTATGACCTATGCCTTGTAACCTATTCCTAATTCCTAATTCCTAATTCCTAATTCCTAATTCCTAATTCCTAATTCCTAATTCCTAATGCCTTATGCCATGTGGCATGTACTTTTTGCCCTTAGACTTCTAAGTTAAATCTTTACAGGTTCAATTTTCACTGTTCCCAACATAATCGGTTTGACCAAAATTTTGTAGGTGTCTAAATCAAAACGTTGGTGGTCAACTGCACTAGTCTGATTTGATTTCGAGCACCAAGTGCCTAAGTAACGCCCGTTATTAATGTGGTGTCGTTGCACCCAGTGGCCCTTCTTGTTCAACAACGTCGATGGCACCCACAAAAGGCCAGATGTGAATTTTTAGATCAATTAGGGCTTGATGCAAACGCTGGTCATGCGCCGTTCGGTCCTCAAGCCCTAACAAACCCATACAAAGGTTATGCTGGCTGGCGAGTTTACGTAATTTTTTTGGACGCAATGGGCTGAGCTAAGGATTGAAAGTAATTGGCTCGCCACAACGGGCAAGATACAACCCACCTTGGACGTTGCCCATGTTTCGCCGTAACGAAATTATGGTTGAAGTTGAAAAGCTCAATTGAAGGGTTTTTTGGATCTAACCTTTACTTTACCCGCTGCGTTTGCGACCCTAACCCGCCGGCACTTAAAGTGACCACGTCGCCTGCTTTTAAATATTGTGGTGGTTTCATACCCAAAGCAACGCCTGATGGCGTGCCTGTGATGACCACATCGCCAGGCAACAAAATCATGATTTGGCTCAGATAAGCAATAATCTGTTTGACTGAAAAAATCATGTCAACCGTATTGCTGTTTTGTCTTTCGACACCGTTTACCTGCAAAGATAAAGGAATGTTTTGCGGGTCAGGCACTTCATCAGCTGTCAATAACCAAGGCCCTAGGGGGCCAAAGGTTGGAAAACTCTTACCTTTGAACCAAGTTGGGCCGTGATTAATTTGCCAGTCGCGCTCTGACACGTCATTCGATAAGCAGTAGCCGGCAACATAGTTTAAGGCGTCAGCTTCGCTCACTTGGTGGGTCGTGGCACCCATAACAAAAGCAAGTTCGACTTCCCAATCAGTGGCAATAGAATCTTTTGGCAGTTGAATGTCATCGTTGGGGCCACCAATACATGTAATAGCCTTACAAAACACCACGGGCTCTTCAGGCATACCCAAGCCAGCTTCTTCTGCATGCTTTCTATAATTTAAACCAATTGCAATAAACTGGCGAATGCCTGCTACCGGCACGCCTATGCGCACCCCCGCATCAACTAACGGCATAGCTGTTAAATCAATGCTAGACAATACAGCCAACTGCTTGGGCGTTAACCAATCTGGTGTGAGATCTGGCACCAAGCTAGATAAATCACGAATGTTGCCTTGTGCATCAAGTGCGCCGGGTTTTTCTTGACCGATAGGGCCGTAGCGTAAAAGTTTCATATATACCTTATTGAACTAAATAATTTTAGAATTCAATAGAAAATTAAAAATCATTAAAAAAAAATTAAACCACGTTAAACCGAATTAAAACTAATTTGAACCCGTCACGGTGTTACCCAAAATAATCATCTGCACAATTGGAGAAATTATTTTTTGTGCCTCGTAAATACCTGCATTGGTCACGTATAACGCGTCTTCAGGTTTAACCTGAAAAGCACTGGCCAACATAATAGCCTCGGGGCGGCTCATGTCGAGCCTAAATACCAAGGCGATGGGTTTGCCATCAGCTGCAAAACCTGCCCGCCGAAATATAAACACACCCGAGGGGTCTGCCGTTGCCTGTTGTAGGCCCCCGACCACACCCAGTACTTGCAACAATGACGAGTGACTACTGGGCATATCAAAGAGCCCTGGTGTACCGACTGCACCCATAGCAATAAAACTTTCGCGATTACGCTGTAAAACAACCTCAGACCTAGAGCTAAGCAGCTGGTTTTTACCATATAACACATCTTGATAGCTAAACGACTCGACTTTGCCAGGACTTCTAACGGTAACGTTGATGAGGTGAGGCTCAGCCGTCGCCCCACCGGCCAACGCAATGACGTCAGCCAGCGTCATGGGCCCTTTTAAAGGGGAATAGCGCCCAGGGTTTTTAATGGCACCCGACACCAGTACCGCGCTAGAAACATCGTTTGTCAGTGTCACCCTGACCTGTACCGAGGGTAAGGTTTTCATCAGTGACTGTTTGATCTTTTGGCTGAGGTGCTTAGGTGTCAGTCCCTGCGCCTTAACTGACCCCACATAGGGTAGATCAATTTCGCCTTGATCAGTCACGCGGACGTTTTCAAATTGCGTACCACCCGAAGAGAGGGAGGCAAACATTTTGGGTGATGCCTCAGTCTCGGCGATTTCAACTGTTAAAACATCACCGGGCATCATCACTAAGGGCAAAACCTGGTTTTGTACAAGATGTTGATTAACAGGTGCGGGCATCAACATGTAAGGCAAAATGGTCATAGGCGTTAAGTCAACAATTTCAAAGTCAACTTGATTACTATCAGTTGCTGCAATTAAAGACTTATAGTCGGGGCCCGACCCAGAAAGTAAACTACCTGCGCAACCAGACAGTGTGATCGCAACCGAGCCCACTAAACAAAACACAGCAACGCGCTTAACGCATATTGAGTTGAAAAACCCTAAACGGGCTTGAAAGTTAATATTTAAATATTCCATATTGGGATAATAGTATCAGTATCAGTATCTTCTTGATAACATAAGAGAATAACTCTTTATTCAGTCTTTATTTAACCTTTCAAATCTAGGTAACCCCACATGCGCATTAGTAAAATTTTAACAGCCGCGGTGCTTTGCATACCGCTTTTACTTCAAACCCCTATTGCACATGCAGACAGCAAAACGCAAGCGGTTGATGAAATGTCAGGCTACCTTGATTTTATTGAATATGGTGGTGGGGTTATTTTTGCAGAACAAATACCCCGTGATCAATACAGCAAAATGATGGTGATTGATGCCCGTGATGCTGGGCAATTTGCCCAGTCACACATACCCGGCGCGGTAAATATAGAATGGCGCCAAGTATTGAATAAAACCGATCAAATACCAAAAGACAAAATGGTTTTAATTTACTGCAACGGTGGCAGTCTTTCAGCCCAAGCAGGCTTTGCCCTGCGCGTGGCCGGTTGGGAAAATGTGCGTATCTTGCAAGGCGGCTTTGATGAATGGAAAGCCAAGGGTGGGTTAGATGCTGGTAGCAAAGCTGCTGCGGCTGTTAAAAAGTAATCTTCGTGAATAATATTTTGCAAACCGCCTCTGTCACTTGCTCGGTCGTGGCGTGACCGCCCAAATCACGGGTGTGTAAAGATGGGTTTGCAGTCACGTGCTCTATTGCATTCATAAGCTGTTTAGAAGCCTCGATCTCACCTAGATGCTCTAAAAGCATCACCACAGACCAAAAGGTCCCAACCGGGTTTGCCAAGCCCTTACCCATGATGTCGAAGGCCGAACCATGAATAGGCTCAAACATTGACGGATAACGGCGTTCGGGGTCAATGTTACCAGTGGGAGCAATACCCAAACTACCCGCTAAGGCAGCGGCCAAATCACTGAGAATGTCTGCATGCAAATTGGTCGCGACAATGGTGTCAAGCGTTGCAGGGTGATTGACCATGCGGGCAGTCGCTGCGTCGACGAGTTCTTTGTCACATTTGACATCTGGAAACTCTTTAGAAATTTGAAGTGCGATGTCGTCCCACATAACCATGGCATGGCGTTGTGCGTTACTTTTGGTGATAACAGTTAAAAGCTTGCGGGGCCTAGATTGTGCCAGTTTAAATGCATAGCGCATGATGCGCTCAACGCCAACACGCGTCATCATCGACACATCGGTGGCAACCTCAATCGGATGCCCTTGGTGAACACGACCGCCTACACCGGCGTATTCACCTTCAGAGTTTTCTCGAACAATGACCCAGTTCAAATCATGCGGGCCGCAACGCTTAAGCGGTGCATCAATGCCAGGCAATATGCGCGTGGGGCGCACGTTGGCATATTGATCAAAACCTTGGCAAATTTTTAGGCGCAAACCCCACAAGGTAATGTGATCAGGAATATCCGGGTCACCCGCTGAACCAAATAAAATAGCGTCTTTGTCAAGCAGATCGTCTAAACCCTTGTCGGGCATCATGACGCCATGTTTACGGTAATAGTCACCACCCCAGTCGAAGTTTTCAAACTGAAACTGAAAGCGATTGCTGTTGCTGGCCAAGGCCTCAAGCACTTTTTGACCTGCGGGTATGACTTCTTTACCGATGCCATCGCCAGGGATAGTTGCAATTGAGTATGTTTTCATAACTGAAAATCCGTAGCATGTAATTAAAACCAGTTTCTAATTTTAAAAATTAGACAACATACATATGCACCATTAAAGTAAAAGCATTGTTAACATTTAGTTAACAATCAATTAAAAAGGAACACTTATGACCAATAGCGTTCAACCTGCAGATTTAGGTTTTTTTTCAACCCTTGCACGAGCTGGCAGCTTAGGGGCTGCTGGTCGAGAGCTTGGCATAACCACACCTGCAGTAAGCAAACGTCTCGCACAAATGGAAATGCGCATCGGTTTACTGCTTATAAATCGCACAACAAGACGCATGAGCCTCACCACTGAGGGTGAATTATTTCTTGAGCATGCAAGACGTATTCTGAGCGATATTGATGATATGGAAGCGTTGCTAGGAGGCTCAAAGGCGACACCAATGGGTCTTTTACGCGTTAATGCAACATTTGGTCTAGGTCGCAGCCACATTGCACCCCTCATATCACGGTTCATTCGAAAACACACTGAGGTTGAAGTACAACTACAACTGTCAGTTAACCCCCCTCCTTTAACTGACGATTTATTTGACATTTGCATTCGCTTTGGCCCACCACCCGATGCGCGCGTCATAGCACGACATATTGCCGCAAACCGTCGGCTGCTTTGCGCTTCACCGAATTACTTGGCAAAATACAGCACGCCCAAAGTACCCCATGATTTGGCATTTCATAACTGCATCGGTATTAGGCAAGGCGAAGAAGCTTACGGTTCATGGCGTTTAACTTTAGGGCGAGGTAAAAAATCTGCAACAACCGTGATCAAAACCAGAGGTAACTTAAGCACTAATGACGGTGAAATTGCAGTCAATTGGGCACTTGATGGCCACGGCATTTTAATGCGCTCAGAATGGGACATTAAACGTCACTTACAAAGCGGTCGCTTGGTGCAGGTATTACCCCAGTACTCCACCCCTGACGCTGATATTCATGCGGTTTACCCCCAACGTCACCAATTGGCTGCTCGCGTTCGGGCATTCGTTGATTTCTTGGTGCTATCTTTTGGGCAGCAATCTGCTAGAGGAAACCGTTGAGAATCTCAATTCGTTTCTGCTTATGAAAAAATTATTTTCTGTTTAGTAAACCGTCTTCATTCAGGGTGAGACGATGCTTCAATCTACGTCGTATACTTGAACTGACGTTAATGATGCCTATTTCTCTGCCTCACGCTCCGCACGGTCAATTACCCAAATTAGATGTGTTACAACCTAGTCCCGTTAAAGTTGCGGCTTCGCCGTTTCAGGCGGTTAGGTGTGGGTACAAGGGTGAATTTAATGAAACCAAACCATAACGCAAGTTATTTTTAAGGTGTTCTATGAACTTGAATTCATGGCTTGATTGGTCTTACTTTCCTTATGCCGCATTGGGTGCAATTTTTGTCGGTCTGTCTAAAGGTGGCTTACCGTCAACGGGCGTATTAGCCGTACCCATTTTGTCTCTCGTTATCTCACCGATCAAAGCAGCGACTTTGTTACTACCCATTTACGTCATTTCTGATATGGTTGGTGTGTGGTTGTACCGTAAAAATTTTAGTTCTTGGAATTTAAAAGTTTTAATACCTGCTGGCGTGTTTGGCGTATTTGTAGGTTGGCTGACCGCTAGCATCACCTCTGAGAAAATGGTCACACTACTGATCGGATTAATCGGCGTAATGTTTTGTTTAAATATTTGGTTACGCAAAAAAAAACTTCAGGGCCCAAGGTCGCCAAAATTATTATCTGGTATTTTTTGGGGCACCTTGTCTGGCTTTACCAGTTTCATTTCACATGCTGGCGCGCCACCCTTTCAAGTATTTGTATTGCCACAAAAATTACAAAAGACAGTGTTTGCTGGAACCTCAACTCTCGTATTTGCTGTCATTAATTTAGCTAAAATTTTGCCATATCAAAATTTACGACCCTACACCACAAACGATTTGACAAGCGCAATAGTTTTAATTCCGTTTGCAATAGGTGGCACCGTTCTAGGTGCCATTCTGACAAAAAAATTGCCCGATACGTTATTTTTTACTTTGGTTCAAATGGCACTGTTCATGGTCTCACTTAAGTTGATATGGAGTGCCAGAGATATATTTTTTTATTAAAACAAAAACAGGCCTTCATTAAGTAGATAATTTTTTTGGAAAAAAATGTCGGGCCACAACGATATTTCTGCTATTTTTCAAGTAGCAAAAACTAGTATTAAAGCGCTGCATGACGCTATTTTGACAAATAAAATTAATTGCGTCGGCGTGGTTAAGCAATACAGTATCTATCGACACATTATTACCTGACTTAAATCACTATCAAGGCCTACCCATTGAATTGGGGCGTATCAGTCAGTGCGAATTTAGTCATGGCTAACCTTGGTGAGGAAACGCGTCAGTGTCGACTCGTGGGTCAGCCAATCACAATGCTGTGGCCTTAATATTGCCCCATAAAGCCATGCTAGGCTTCGATGGAGGCGGAATCGGTGCAGATATTTATTGTGGCCGTACGGGCATTCTTGCCAAGTCACTTGCTGATTGTGCCCTTATATTAGATACATTAAAAGATCCTGACAATGGCTATGACGACTCTAGAGACCCTTTCACTACTGTACCCCGATCATCTGTTTTACCTTCCTATTCAAAATACATTTGCTCTGCAAAGCATGACGGTCAAGGGTAAAGTCGTTTTCAGTTAGACCGGGGCTTTCCCAATCAACCATACCAACATTCGACCATTATTGGGTAGTTGTAATATAGGTCAATCAAAAATGGCTGAATAAGGTGTTCTCGCACTGAGTACAGGGTTCATAACGACTTCCACAGATAAATTACCTTTAATAGCACTCATTCAATCTACAAGAAATTTCATGATTGCATCATTAAATGTAGAAGCCTGCTCAAGGTTAGATAAATGGGCGGCATCTTTTAAAACTACATATTTAGATTTAGGCCAGTGTTCATGAATCTGCTCTGACATGGCGGGTGGTAACGCTAAATCTTGATCGCCTACGATAACTAAGGCTGGAACATTAAGTTTTTTTAATTCTTCATGGGTGTCTATTTTTGAAATGGCAGCACAGCAACCGGCATACCCTTGAACTTGGGTACTTTCAATCATCTGCCCAATGTGCGCCATTAATTCAGTATGTTTTTCACGAAATGGCTCGGTGAACCAGCGCGACAAAGTGGGTTGAACCAAAGCCGCCATGCCTTGGGTTCGAGCGATCATGATGCGGTCACCCCACATTACGGCAGCATTAGGCGCCACTTTGCCCGTACTGTTAGCAATAACGGCATGATCTATTAGATTTGGGTAGCGAATGGCAAAGACTTGTCCAATCATGCCACCAAGAGACAAACCGACCCAGTGCGTGCGCGTTACGCCGAGATGCTCAAGTAAACGATAGGCATCGTCAGCCAATTGTTCAAGGGTATAGGGGCCATCTGTGGCTTGTGTTTGACCATGACCACGAGTGTCATAGCGCAACACGGTGAAGTGCTGATTAAGCAAGGCCAATTGAGGCTCCCACATACCAAAATCTGCACCTAAAGAATGAGATAGCGTGACCCAAGGACCACTACCCGACACTTCGAAGTGCATGTCAATACCATCAATATTTTCTTTCATAAGCGTGCCTTTGTCATTAAAAGTGAAATTAATCGTTGGTTTGTTCAATCACTTGCATCAGTCGTTCGGTGCTGAGCGGCAAATGTCGAGCACGAATGCCTAATGCATGCGCCACGGCATTGCCCAGTGCTGCCGCGCAAGGTCCGGTAGCCACTTCGCCGCTACCAATACTTGAGTACTGTACCGCATCAATCACGTAGCGAGCTCAAGGGTCACTAAGATAATTAAGGCCGACACACGCACGGGAGATGTATCAAGAAAGTGATGTTCAACGGCAAGGTCTCAAATATCATAGGCGGGAATCGCATTGCGTAAACCACCCCTGAGTTTTCCAGTTACAGATACGCCCCGCATCGTTAACACCTGCTTGAATATCTACTACTCGTGCTGCACCCGGCGCATGGCAAACCCGACTTGGTCTTCACTGAGTTGCACGACTTGCGCAAGCTGGTCCAATAGCGGCCTGGGCAATGAAGGGGCGCGAATAGCGACGCTGCAAGGTATGTACAGTTAAGCTAGGTAAATTGGGAGTAGACCACTTCGTTAGCGCTGTGAAGCTCAAAGTTCATAAAGCGCGTAGCACCAATCCATCGTTCATCTGAAATGTCTAAATTCTTGCTTTGCTATGGCGGCATTCACACGCGGCATAACTTCGTTCGCAAAAAGCTCCATCGAACGCTTTCCTAATGTCGGGTCAGCCCAATCGTGACAGGCATAAACTAAGTTACCAAAGTCGCCAATTTGCTCACGGAATGCCAAAATTTTGTCAACAACTGAATTCACAGTTCCAGCAAGCACCAAGCGGTTCGTGACATAGTCTGGTGTAATATCACTGTCAGGCATATTGGGGTCAGTTTTAAATAAATTACTGCGACCACCCCCGGTGACCAACTTGCGAATCAACTGTTTAAAGTAGAAATGATAAGGGCCGCCTTCTTCCAAGGCGTAACGTTTTGCTGTGGCTTCATCGTCAGCAACAAAAATACTCTTAGCTACTCGCCATTCAGATGGATGCGCTATGGCACCAACCGCCTCACGGCCTTCAACGTATTTAGGCCAGTGTGTTTTGACCCACTCAGGCATAAGAAAATTAGCAGAAATCGGGCCCCAGCCACGTTTGGCCATTTCGGTTACACCTTGCGAGAAAGGTGCAACCGCAGTACCAACAATGGGTGGATGAGGTTTTTGATAAGGTTTGAGAATAAAACCCTGGCCTATTTCAGGAATCATTGTTTTCTCGACTGAGATATTCCAGAACTGACCTTCAATGTTGTAAGGAGGCTCAGAATCCCAAATTTTCAAAACGGTGTTGATAGATTCGACGAACATGGCGTTACGGTCTTTACCAAGATTGCCAAACACTTCAACATCAGACATTAAGCCCCCAGGGCTAATACCCATGATGAAACGGCCCTTGAGCAAGTGATCTAGCATGGCAACTTGCCCAGCGATTGCCGCTGGATGTGAGTTGGGCATATTGATGGTGCCCGTACCAAGCTTGATTTGCTTGGTTTCTGAAGCCAATGTGGCTAAAAAAATCATGCCGGAAGTAACAGATTCAGCTGCATCGGTAGCGTGCTCACCAACGTAGGCTTCGCTGAAACCCAAACGATCAGCCAAGATAACGGCTTCGCGGTCTTCTTGTAGCGTTTCTGTCGGGTTTCGACCCGGGGGGTGCAAAGGCATCATGAAGGTACTGTATTTCATGGTCGGACAAATCCTTTATGTTGAATAAAATTGCAACTATGCTGTTTGCCGGTCGAGGCTTGCACCATGCGAGTATTTACCTCTAACGTAAAGCAGTGCGGTTTCTTCTTGGTGGTGATATGCTTGAATTTCACCTAAAAACAATATGTGATCGCCCACATCATGGCGCTGCACTGTACGGCACTCAAACGTGGCACTACAGCCTTCGAGCACAGGTAAGCCTTCTAACCCAAGACGGTAATTAACACCATTGAATTTGTCTGCTACTGGGCTAGAAAAAAGACGCGAAAGTTCGATTTGAGAAAGTGACAAGACATTAATTACAAAGCGGCCACAGTGGTCATAGGCAGCCAAATTGGGTGATGCTTTTTGAAGTCTCCACAAAACGATAGCGGGCTCAAGTGATACAGAGCTAAATGAGTTGCCGGTGACACCGATCAAGCGCTCATCTGGCGCTTTGGTTGTAACAATCGTGACTCCCGTTCCGAAACTGCCAAGAGCTTTTCGAAGATCTGTACGATCAAAATATTGGGTAATAGTTTGATTAGTATACATGCGCTCACTTTATAGTGATCACATGATCTAGAACAATCGGGGTTTTCCCTTATTTTTGTTTTTGCTCTCGAATTTTTTAGCTTTTATTGGAATATCTAACAATGTGGGTAACACAACTTTAGCGCCCGCCATGAAATGATCGATAGTCATGCGGATGAGATCATCAAGATCATCTTCAATGGGCACGTCAAAAATCCATTGGCGTTGGCCAAAATAAAACAAGCGCGCGTTGATGCTCCACACCAATTCGATTTCTTTGCTATTTAACGGGATTTCGTCAATAGTAGGCAATTTAAATTCGTGACGCAGTTCTTTAGCAATTGGCTTCAAAATACGTTCCTGCAAGCGATCAAGGTACCTGCGATTAATATCTTCACCGCGAAGACCCGAAAACATATAGATTCTGACCCAGTCACGGGTCAAAGCAGCTTTGGCATATTCAATGTAGAGTGATGTCAATCGATCTGTAAGGGGTATGCTTCTGTCGCGCACAACGCTTTCCCAAAACGGATTCCAACGACCAAGGTAAACCTCTTCGTAAACCCGATTGATAAGTGCCTCTTTGCTGGGAAAGTACTTATAAAGCAACGATTGAGTGACGCCTAAGCGCTTTGCCAATTCGCGGGTGTCACCACCAAAGCCGACTTCAGAAAAAAAACAAACCGCCTCTTGAACGATGTGGCTTTCTCGCTCTGCTGCGCTCAGTCGAACAGTAGCAGGTTTTTTCGTTTTTAAAGTTTTTTTTATGACCATTTTATTTATAAGTAAGGTGATGCCACGTCGACTAAACTGCGCGACTGCACTGAGGTCATGATAGCTTCTAGCGCAGCAACGTTGGCCAACATTTCTTGTGTGCTGACAGGGTAAGTTTCAACTTGGCGTATGGCTTTAGCAAACGCCTCTAGGTTGGCCAACACCGTAGGATGGGGAGGGGCAAAGCGATTTTGTGGAGTTTGACCGCGAAGCACCGTGGTGATGTCCCAGCCTGTGGGGTTTTCAGGGTGGGTGCGGTCTCGAATTTCGATCCAGCCTTTAGAACCATAGACCGCGAACCGCCCTTCAAAAGGCGTAGCCAAAACGGCACTGATCATGGCGTTTGCACCGCTTTGAAAACCCATCATAATGCCAAGCGTATCGCCATTTTCAAAATCTGACCCCAATGTAGCCAAACGGGCCCACAGAGATTCGCAAGGGCCAAGCAAGGCAATGCTTAAATCAACTAGGTGAATGCCCGTTGCAGTCAGTGGCCCCACAGGGGCGAATTTATTCGAAAGACGCCAATTATCTTTCGGCAGCGCAAAGAATTTATCTTGACTGAAATTGGCTTCAATTTGCAGCACTTCACCCAATGTACCTTCGGCAATGAGTTGCCGCATAGCCATGATTTCAGGTTCGAACCGGCGTTCATGACCAATACCCAACACCAATTTTTTAGACTGACACAGTGCGACGGCACGTTGTGCATCAGCAAGTGTTAAACACAGCGGTTTTTCACAGAATATATGAAGGTTTGCCTGTGCCGCAGCAACCATTTGATCGGCATGTTGTTGATGTGGCGTACACAAAATAACAGCTTCTAACTCAGGGTGAGTCATCATGCTTTCTGACGAGTCAATAATGGCGACATCTGCTAGAACTGGGTCAAACGCCATGGCATGTCGCACATTAGCATCGACCTCGGCAACGGCTACTAATTGCAACCAAGACGAATTTAAAATTTGTCGCGCAATAGTTTTCCCCCACCATCCATAACCAATAAGCCCAACTTTAACGGGTGTTGTCTCTGTTGTCTCGTGTGTAAAATTGTCTTTTGTAGCCAACATCGCTGCTCCTTTGGGTTCTACTTACTTATATAATAGTTTATCGTAATCAGCAACTGTAGATCAAATGAGCACCAAAAGACTAATGTTACTTCAGCAATGCATCCTTTCAACATGATGATGCGACTTTACAAGGCCATCGTGGCCATCATTTAATTTAAAAAAAATACTATGACTCAAAATCGTTTACCCCCAATTCCAAAATCGCAATGGAATGCAGCACAACGAGAGTGTGCTGATGAAATCATTCAAGGCCCGCGTGGTGCCGTTATTGAGCCCTTTATACCGCTATTACGAAGTCCAGAACTGTGTACGCACGCTCAACGAATGGGTGAGTATTTACGTTACCGAAGTGCTATTGGTTTGCGCTTATCAGAGTTGGCAATTTTGGTTACAGCACGCTTTTGGTCGCAAGAAGTTGAATGGGCTATACATGCGCCCATTGCCATTCGTGAGGGTATTCATGAGTCGATTGTTCATGCACTTGGGCTGAACCAAACCCCACAATTCAACCACGCTGATGAGCAGATGGTTTACGACTTTACTCAGCAATCATTGAGAGATAAAAAAATTAGTAATTCAACTTGGGCTGATGCACAACGGCATTTAGGCGAGCACGGTGCGGTAGATCTGCTGGGTATTGTGGGCTACTACACCATGCTCTCAGTTGTAATGAACGGTGCAGGTACGCCGGCACCTGTTGGCGCAAAAATGCCCTTACCTTTAATTTGATTTAGAAAAGCAAATTAGACTGAGGGCTAAATCTCTTTAATTAAAAAGTAATAGAGCGTTGCGGTTAAATATTCTAATAGCATTAGTGCTACAACGTCGCATCGCCGTTTTCCACAATAACGTTTTCAACTATACCTGCGTCGCCTCTTCGAAATGAGGCTGCCTCTACATATTCAGGTGATTGAAAACATTTAACGCCAGCATCAAGTGATGGAAATTCAATCACAACAAAGCGCTTGAATGTTTCAGGCCCTTCCATTACTTGATAACGCCCGCCACGGGCTAAAACTTTACCACCATGCTTTTGAATGATGTTTGGAACAAGATCAGTATATTTTTTGTACTTTACAGGGTCATGAATGACACAACGAGAAATCCAATATGCGGCCATTAATTATTTGCCTCTTTTCGTTAAGATATGGTTTTGTTTCCTAAGTTAGGTAACCAAGTAGCCACTTCTGGAAAAATGATGACGATAAAAATAGCGGCTAACAAAGCAATCCAATATGGAATTGCACCGTAAAAAATTTCACCATTTTTAAGATTTATTTCATCAGGAAGTGCTGCCTTTACAGTAAAAACTAAAATACCAAAAGGTGGTGTTAAAAGACCTGTTTCAATAGATAAAATTCCAATAATAGCAAAAGCGATCGGATCAAAACCCATCGCAACAGCAATCGGTCCAAACACTGGAACAGTTAACAAAATGATAGAGATTGAATCAATGAGCGCGCCTAATATAAACCATACAGCGATCATCAACGCTAGTACAGCATAAGGCGAAAGGCCTGAAGCTAAAAAATACTCTTTAGCTGCACCTGTTATGCCAGTCATAGACAGAACACGAGAGTAAAGTTGAGCCGTTACGAGCAATAAAAGTAAAGGAGCTGTTGTACGTCCAACCGAAACAACTGATTCAATCATTTCTTTTAGTTTCATTCCTCTACTAATTGCCAGCAACAATGCTAGGGTAGCCCCGACACCCGCACCTTCTGTTGGTGTGAAGAAACCTAACCAAATTCCTCCGAGCACTAAAATCACAAGCAAAAGAATACCTAAGGTACTCAACAAAATTCTGGACAAATCTTTTTCTGTTTTTTTTAAATTTATATCTCGTTCGATTTTTTGAGCGGTTGGTAGATTTTCGCCTTCCCCGACTTTATGAGGTTGCATTTTAGCAACCCACATAATATATAAAATATAAAGAGTCACCACGATCAAACCCGGCATAATGCCTGCAATAAATAACTTGCCTATCGCCAACTCAGTTAAAACCCCCCAAACGATCATCAGTACTGAAGGGGGAATCAGCATGCCTAGACACGCACTACCTGCAATACAACCCAAAGCAAATTTACGCTCATATCCATGCCGCCGCATTTCAGGATAAGCAATTTTTGAAAATGCTGCTGCAGCAGCAATCGAAACTCCAGTAACAAAAGCAAATACTGCGTTTGCCAACACTGTAGCAACGCCTAAACGACCCGGTAACCAACGGGTAGCCCGATTAATGAGTGTAAATAAATCACTGGCTGCACCGCATTTAGATAAAAATTCACCCATCAGCATAAACAAGGGAATGACAGCAAATATATAATCTCTAAGCGCTTCGTAACTGGTATTAGATACAAAACTTAACATTGCAGAAAAATCTTCAGTCAGCAAGTAAATACCAAACATGCTTGCTAAGCCTAATGCAACAGCAATGTGAATACCTGAAAAAACCAATGCCAATAAAACACCAATTAAAAGCATCATATCTATTGTGCTGTACATGTCAGTCCTTTAGTGAGTTGCCGAAGTTTGACTAGGCATCTCATCTCTGATGGCAGTTACAACGTTCTCAATGAACATCAGAAAATAGCTAAATGACGCAACAAATGTGCCTAAAGATAATACAAATCTTGCAGGCCACACCGGAACCCTTAAGGCCCCTTCCCCTTCAAATTCGTTTTCAAACCAAGAATGAGCAGCACCTTCAAAGCTACCAATACATACAAAAGCAAAGAAAGCTAACCCGGCTAAGGCCGCGACAGCCGACATAATACTTTGGCCACGTGGCCCCAACTTACTGACAAACATGTCAACATACAACATACCACCTGAACGTACGGCAAACCCAGCTTGTAAAAAACAAATAATAACGATCGTTAAAGACACGATTTCTGTCGTGCCTTTAACTGGGCTATTAAAAACAACTCGTCCGATCACATCGGCCACCACAAGAAAGCACAGAAAAAATGCAAGAATTGCAGCCAGTATCAACAACGCTCGGGTTAACTGAACATTGATTTTTTTCAGTGTTTCCATGTGGGTTCTTTTACAAAATGAAATATATCAGTTGGCTAAATAGACTACTTAATACTGTATCGAACAGGCCACTTGTGCCCCATCTTTTCAGCCTCTTCTAAGGTGGTTTTGAGTACAAGTGAAGCGGGTAGACCCTGCTTATCAAGTAAGGTAGCCTGTGCTTGTGGCCAATCTTTCAAAGAGTTCGCCCATTCCAATCGCACTGAGTCGGGTACAGAATTAACGTTAACCCCTAAAGACTTAAGTTCAGCCAATTGCTTAGGGTAATTTGTTTCGTTTACAGAACCTGTTTTAGCTTCATACTCTTTTGCCACCTCGACAATGATGTTTTGCACGTCTTTTGGTAATTTGTTAAATTTATTCTTATTAATAGTCATGCCGTGCCAAGAGATAGAGCCAAACCCGATTTCGGTGTAATACTTCGCAACTTCATTCAACTTAAAATTGACCCAGCCAGAAGGGAACATGATCCAGCCAAAGTAAACGCCTGTTTGCATAGATGTATAAGCTTCAGGCAATGAAGACTGAACTGGAACAGCACCCGCAAATTCAAGCCATTTAAGATTCAAACCTGCACCTGCAAGTTTTCGGCCCTTCAAGTCGCTTACATTTTTCCACTCAAAAGTAGTGCCTAAGTTGTAGCCATTGTCTGCAATCAAGGCAAGTAATTTTTGATTGTATTTATCTTCAAACACTTTTGACATATAAGGTACTTTGTCATAAATCGTACGAGCTAATTTAATACTTTTTTCTGGGCTCATCGTTCCAAAAGGCAGCATCACTTGAAATGCTTGTAACGGTAAGTTTGAAGGTTCAAAGCAAAAGCAATATGCACCGATGTCAATAATGCCTGATTGCACCCCTTCAAGTGTGTCTGCAACTTTGACGATTGACCCACCATAGCCTTCAACAAACTCTAATTTGTGTTTTGTGCGCTCGGCAACACGTTTGGTAACTTCAGGTACAAAAAAATTCTGCATCAAGTTAACGTATGTATTAGCAGCAGGATGGCCTGATGCAATACGTAACTTAATGTTGTCTGCTTGTACTGCAGTCATACCAAAAGTGCCAATGATACCGGCCAAAATGATAGATTTAAATTTTTTATTAATTAGCATGGTTGCTTCCTTTTTAACGTTGGTGGTTATAAATTAAGGAATAATCACACTTGAACCAGTAGTGCGACCCGATTCAAGGTCGGAGTGTGCTTGGGCAATATCGCTTAACGCATAGCGTTGATTAATATTTATTTTAAGAACCCCTTTTTCAAATAAATCAAATACAACTGCAGCCGAATTTCGTAGATCTTCAGTTGAAGCGGTATAGGTCACAAGTGTGGGGCGAGTAAAATATAAAGACCCCATTTTTTGTAACGTACTAGCAAGAATAGGTGGTGGGGCACCCGTTGTGGTACCAAATGACACGAAGTAACCTCTTGCTGCGAGGCTATTAAGTGACTGTTCAAAAGAGTTTTTACCGACAGAGTCATAAACAACTGGCACGCCAACACCACCTGTAATTTCTTTAACTCGGGCAGGAATATCTTCTGTCAATCGATCAATGCAGTACTCATAACCATTGGCCAACGCAAGCTGAACTTTCTCTTTACCGGCAGCCACACCAATCATGTGGGCGCCTAAATAATTGCCCCACTGACCAGCCAGCAAACCAATACCGCCAGCAGCAGCATGCATTAAGACAAATTGACCTTTTTTAACTTCATAGCAACGTTGCATTAGATATTCAACGGTCATACCTTTAAGCAATGAGGCTGCAATTTGCTCGTCCTGCATATGTTTAGGTGCATGTAATAAGCGTGCCGCAGGGTAGTTTCTGTGCGTCGCACAAGCAGCCAACACTGGCCCGCTGGCATAACAGACACGATCGCCTATCTTGAAGTCGGTCACGCCTTCTCCCAAACCTTCGATCACGCCAACTGCCTCTGTTCCTAAACCTGTGGGCATAGGTGCCGCATATTGGCCAGAGCGTGCATAAATATCTTGGAAATTTAAACCAATGACAGTATGTCTAATTCGCACTTCGTTTTGAGCAGGTTCTGGTAGTTCTAAATTTTCAATTTTAAGAACCTCTGGTCTACCAGAGGAATAAATACGAACGATTTTCATAATTGATCTCTAATTAAAATGTTGAAGATTTGACAGGTGCGTCTTTTGATGCCATGACATCTTCTACAGATTTACTATTTACACCGCTATCTGTCCATTCAGGTACGCGCCCCATTCGAACGGCTTCATGCCAAGCAAAGTTGAGCTCAACTTTTATTCCATTTATAGGTTCACGCATGAAGAGTTGATATAAGTTCGAGTTGTGCGCTTTTCTTTCACTGAATTCAATCCCGTTCTTTGTCAAACGCTCAACAAATTCTTCCATGCCTTCACAGTTCAGGCAAAGATGATCTATGCGCCCTGAGCCGGGTGCACCAGCGGCTGAATAATCAGTGCCGTCAACGTCAGACGGTGTTTGTAAATAAGTGTTTTGGTGATTTGAATAACGAGCTTTGCCGATGTGAATCACGTCTTGGTCTCCGATGTAGAGCCAGTAAACGGGAAACCCAAATTCAGGGTGGTAGCCATTCGTAAACCCAAGGTTCTCGCAAAACCAGTCTCTTGTCCCATCAGGGTCATGAGTCAAAATCAGCAAGTGCTCTAAAAAACGTAGTCCCATGTCGCATTCCTTTATTGAACTGTCTTGTTATGTTCAGCTGAAATTGGGCGGGTCTCGCCTGATTCAGTTACTGTGCGTGTAGCATTGACAGACGCGTAAATCCATAAAATCTTCATAGGTTCAACATCTGATCGGTTACGAAAACGATGCGACACATTAGGTGGAATAAATGTTGTGTCATATGGTTTTAGTTCATGAACTTCACCATCGATATCGAGAAATGCAGACCCGGTTAATAGCATTACGCTTTCCTCACAGTTGTGACTATGAAATGGAATAGCTGTGCCAGGCGCGAACTCTGTAATGCCATTAATAAATGTGCTTGCACCCATTGAAGGCAATACCAAGGGCGTTGTTCGTGCACCACCACCTCGGTCGTGGCTTTTAATTTCGTCAGGCCTAAGTACGGCATGTTTCATAAAAATTCCTTTTTAGTTGCGAATTGGTAAATTTTCCAAGACCTGCTCAATTTGCACATCATCGTATGATTCAACATTGACGAATACCTCTCGTGTGGCAGGGTTAAACAATATGATCATAAGTGTCAGAAATATTAGTCAGCGCATCAATGCCAATTTCGGTAGCTAATAAGTTCAGTTCATTTACCAACCCTGTTGCTACGGGTATGCCATCGGTCATGTAACGATTCCGTTTTTCGTGGCTTTGCTCACCCGGTAACCAAATTCGATCTATACCAGGCAGTCTTTCACTATTTTTAATATCGCAAATTAATTTATCAACTTCATGTTTGAATTTTTCAGGGTCACCAAAGGCAGCTAGGTCAATCACTAAAATTGCTTGACCTGTATTGGTTGTTGTAACGTGATCGGCATTGAAATCGACTACGTCTCGGCCCATGGCTGCCCCACCTAATGTTCCTGCGAGCAAACCGACAATTAAAGCCAACCCATACCCTTTGTGATCTCCAATGGGTAACAAAAACCCTTCGCTCGCTTTATTTGGATCAAGCAACGGTTCGCCCTGACGGTCAATCATCCACCCAGCGGGCATCATCTCGCCACGCTTCGCTTTAGCTTTTACTTTACCGTAGGCGGCAACAGTGGTGGCCATATCCAGCACAACTGGGGGTTCATTTTTAGTTGGAATGGCTACAGAGATTGGATTTGTAGAAAGCAACATCTCCATGCCACCCCAAGGTGGCAAATGATTCGCATTGCCAACAGCAAAGTACAAAGCAAGCATATTGTGTTCAAGGGCTCGTCTTGAGTACAACGAAGCCGGTCCAGCATGATTGCTAAAGCGAGTATTCACCCATGCAACCCCAGCTTCACTTGCTTTTTCAATGGCAAGATCTACTGCTCGTGTCACGACTAAATGCCCCATGCCATTGTCACCATCAACCACAGCCATCGCTGCACGCTCATGAACAACACGAATTTTGGGGTGTTTATTGATACCACCTGAACGAATACGCTTTATGTATTGTGGTAAACGGATAATGCCGTGACCATCTGAACCCTGGAGGTCAGCTTCTGCCATCAATTTAGACACCTGACTGGCATCTTCCTGAGGCAACCCTTGACTAACCAGTGCATTTTCGATGAACTGTTGAAGTGTGTTAAATGAAAAATAATTTGAAGTGTTCATAGTTTAAATATTTTTACTTAATTCGAGTGCCATACATTTTTAGAATACTGATGCGTTATTTGAAAAGTGAGTTCGCAAGATAAATACAGACTTTTTATAAGGTGAATCTAAAAACAAAATGCTTTTAACGATCAATGAAATATCACGGGTTTTATGACAATTTATTCTTGTGCGCAATAACAATTCTTTTCAGGATATAAGCCTATACAATCGATGTCCAATGCTATTTTTTTAATCTGCCATATCATTTTGTGATCGCTATAAGGGGAAAACCCGTATGAACCTTCGAACATTGCGCTACTTTATCGCCATTGCAGACGCTGGAAGTTTGACTTCGGCTGCTGCCGTCATTCCAATCGCTCAACCTGCCTTGACTCGACAGATTCGTGACCTTGAAACGGAGATGGGGGTACAGCTTTTACAACGTATGCCACGTGGCGTTCGATTAACTCAAGCGGGCGTTATTTTTTATGAGTCGGCTCAACGCATTTTGTCTGAGTCAGCGCGCCTTAGTCAGCGCTTATCACATGGCCAAAGCTTTGAAAAGTCAACGGTAGTATTGGGAGCTTCACCCACTTTAGCGCGCGTTTTATTGCCTGGGCTATTAGAGATTTGTTTCGATACACTTGAATCTATTGAGTTGCGAACACGAGAGGCCTTTACGCCAGAATTGATGGGTTGGTTAGAGAAAGGAGTCATTGACATGGCTATTGTGACCAACCCTGTTTCAGCGCGAGCTTTTTCTCTTCAGCCATTGTTAGGCGAGCCATTTGCTTTAGTCTCACACACCGCTATGAGAGTGGGTAAGGTCGTATCTGTCAATCAGCTCACCCGCATTCCATTATTAATGACCAGTTTACATAGAGGTATTATTGAAAGACAAATGTTGGCATTAGGTAAACAGTTAAATGTGCAACTTGAAGTTGACTCTGTCGATTCAATTCGTGAATTATTGTTGCGGGGCCGTTGGGCTACCATCATGCCCGTTTCTGTATTCAAAGGCATCAGTATGTACCCAGAAATTACAATCTCTGAAATATCGGGTATACAACTGAATAGAATGCTGGTTTTAGCCACAAGGCCAGGAGCTCATCAAAATATTGCTATCACTTTAGTGCACGAATTAGTCGAGGCCGAATTCTCACGACTAACCCGTCAAGGGGTATTCAGCTTTAGTTCCACTCTTGGCGAATCTATCGATTAGGAAAACCCAAGCGTGTTTAGCATTTAAGCTAAAGGCGCCACAGAGGCACCCTGAATACCGTGACGATGAATGGCATCACTTACAAACCCAGATTGTTTCTGGTGTTCTACATAAGCTGATAAAAAATTAGAGGCAGCTATACCTTTGCTTGAAAAAGTACCCATAGCTTGCTGAATGACCATAAAGCGACCGGGCAATAGGCGATGGCCTGGAAAACGTAGCTGATCAGATTCAAGTTGTTGTTTTACACCTGCAGCCACGTCGAGGGCTTGTTCCACAAATACGTCGGCAACCGTTGGCGAAGACGGTGCACGAACGATCTGTGCCTGCTTTAGCTGTCTGGTCAAAAATAAGTCATAGGCACTGCCTTTTCCAACAGTGACTCGTGTACCTGCCTGATCTACTGCATCATTTGACTGCAAGGGTGAGTCATTTTTAACCATGTAGCAACCCTCTATCAACACATAAGGTGCCGTGAATAAAATGCCATGGCTTCGTGCAGGATCAATAGCAAAAAAACCAATATCGGCCTGTTCTGCACGAACCGCTTCGACGGAAGCCTTGGCTGTGTCAAAAACGACTAACTCTAGATCAACATCGAGCAAGGTTGCCAAACCGCGCGCCAGATCAACTGAGACACCAAAGGGCTTGTCGGACTCAGATTTACGATTGGCTAAAATGGGGTTCCCCAAATTTATAGAGGCGCGCAGCGTACCAGTTGGTGTAAAAATACGAACAAGTTCAGGATTTGGCTGAAGGTTTTTCATGATCAAGGTTTTAAAAGCTTATGAATTTTTTGATGATTCTCAAGGGTAAGCAAAAGGTGACGTCGCAGTAAATCTGCAGCTTTCACCTGCTGACCTTGTTCGATAAGGTCTAGAATCTTCAAGTGTTGTTTGCTTTGTTCAAAATAACGCTTTCGATTTTGCATTGAGAATACCAGCGCATGAAAGATCAACAAGCCAATGGCATCAACTTACCAATAGAACTCTACCAAAAACTGCTGGCATTAGCTGGTAAAAAAGGAAATATATGAGCTTAATAAACCCTGCGCCTGACTATCCCACTGAAGCAGGTGGCTACCGCATCGACATTTTGGTGCATGGGTACCCTGGCCGATCGGTATGCCATGGCAGCCTTGGCTGGAGCACGATTGCATTGCTTAGAGGGCACGGCCGCGTGGCACTCATCGATGTGGGTGCATTTGGAGTGCGCCACCTGTTGCAGCAAAAACTCAATGACTTAGGGCTTACGCCTGAAGATGTCACCGACGTCATACTCACTCACGCGCATTATGATCACATGATCAACTGGACGCTATTTCCAAATGCGCAAATTCACATTTCAGGTTCCGAACTTGATTGGTCACTAACGGTACCATGGGGTAAAACGCCCGTACCTGAGTTGTATGTAAAAGAGTTAGCACAATGGGCCAAACTCATACGCGTTGAAACTGGCCAAGCTTTACTGCCAGGTTTGGTTGCTCATCACGCACCCGGTCACACACCCGGTCATTTAATATTTGTTCTCAACGGCTCATCGCATGATGTGATTTTTACAGGAGATGCCGCCAAAAATCGTGCTGAGTTACTCTCACGTCGTGCAGACATGAGTCTGAATGTTCAAGACAGCCAAGCTACCCTTGAACGCATCTGGAGTTTGTGGACAGCAAAGACAGGGTCAGTTTTGGTGCCTGGGCACGACCTACCGATGAACTTACGTGATGGACAACCTAATTATCTTGGCGAACGCGAAGGTGGTATTCGTGCTTGGTTTGGAAACGGTTTAGAACAAACGACAGAGTTCAGTCTCGTACTCGACTAATATGTTAAAAACAAAATTGGGGTTTGAACTTAATTAACAAACAAAAAATTCAATCAATACTTTGGAGTAAATCTTGACACAACTTTCACTAGATCAAGCCAACCATATCATTTTAGAAGCCCGTAAAGCGGCAAGGTCAGCCAATTACCAGCCTATGGGAATAGTCGTTCTAGACGCATCGGGTCAAATCGTAGCGTTTAACCGTGAAGAAGGCGCAAGCATGTTTCGCTTTGATGTCGCTCGTGCCAAAGCTTGGGGTGCTGTGGGTATGGGCTGTTCAAGCCGTGTGCTTGCTGAGCGCGCAAAAGATAACCCCAACTTTTTTATCACTTTAGCCTCTACTGCGGAAGGTAAATTCTTGCCGCAGCCTGGTGCCGTGTTAATAAAAGACCCCAAAGGAGAAATTCTTGGCGCAGTCGGAGCGAGTGGCGGTACCGGAGATGAAGATGAAATTATTTGTGCCGCTGGCGTTCATGCTATTGGCTTACTAACTGCTTAATACTTAAAGAGAAATTAAAATGACATTTATTTTTCCTGCGCCCGCGATAATTTCTTTACCCATTAAAGGTGAAGCCGCGCAAATGCCTGTTCACCGCATTTATTGTGTAGGCAGAAATTATGAAGATCATGCAAAAGAGATGGGTTTTACTGGGCGAGAGCCCCCATTTTTCTTTATGAAACCCGCTGATGCCTTGGTCGTTGTACCTGATGGTTCTACGGGCGACATGCCCTACCCTAGTCTCACTAAAAACTTACATCACGAAATCGAACTGGTTGTCGCCATCGGTAAAGCAGGCAAAAATATCAAAGCTGCTGAGGCATTAGATTATGTATATGGCTACGCAATCGGTTTAGACATGACTCGTCGTGACTTGCAAAACGAGATGAAGAAACAAGGTCGTCCTTGGTGTATTGGCAAGGCATTTGACTCAAGCGCTCCGATTGGTCCTATTACACCAAAAGAACAAGCTGGCGATCTTAACGAAGCAGAAATAAAACTTGATGTAAACGGTTCAACTCGTCAAAGCAGTCGTATTGAAAAATTGATCTGGAACATCGGCGAAACTATTGAGCATTTGTCTGCAGCCTGGGCTTTAGAGCCTGGAGACTTGATTTTTACAGGCACACCTGAAGGCGTAAATGCTGTCATATCAGGTGACTTAATGGAAGGTTCTATCAGCGGTCTTGGACAACTCAAGGTTCTAGTGCGCTGATTAGAAATGATGCACGGTTGTGTCGAAGAAGCCCGAACGTCACACACCGTGCAACTTGAATTCAGATAGATGGCCATAACGCGCTAAGTCAATAGCGGTTTCATGAATCGCTTTGTGTTGACGTTGAGCCATTGATGCAATGCTACCATCTACACTTTTCACATAACTGCCTAACCAACGAGCACGTTGTGTAGCATAATGACCTGCCGGTAAACGAACTTGAGAATACATGGCAAGCGCATGAGCGTTTGCACCATGAACACGAATAGCATCAGCTATCGCAGACGCATCTTCAGATGCCTTGAGCACACCCATACCGATGTGTGGACGTGCCACAAAGGAAGCATCACCCATCAAAGCAACGCACCCATCAACTAAAGTATCAGAAACCAAATCAAAGATCGGCTGCAAGAAGGGTTGTGGCGTTTTTTCAATAATCTCTGCAAACTGAGGTGCTAACAATCGACGGGAATCTTCTCGCATCTTGGCAATCTGGCGCCAATCAATTTTGTGAGGTGGAATGCCTTGTGGGTAATGAATACCATCTGCATCCATTAAAACAGCTGTTAATTCTTGACCCATTTGGGCTGGACGATACCACACAAAGTTGTAAGCTCTTCTACCCAGACTTGTGTCATTACCAGAACCCGCAACAGGGTAACCAATGATTTGTTCATCTTTAGGCACACAAAACCCAAAAAAGTCAAATAATGTGTTTAAAGTGAGTTTAGAGAGCAAAGACTCATCGCAAACACCACGCCATGCGATATAGCCCGCATATTCAGGTTGTATATTTGGGTACAGCAGTTGACGAATACCTGAACGAATGCCATCGCTGGCAATCAACAGGTCAGCTTGCCAAAGCTTATCTTTACCATCAACTAACGAAAGAACCTCTACACCATCATCACGCGCTTGAATGTGTGTGACAGACACGCCTTGTTGATAACAATCAACAGGTAATGCTGTTTTCAGTATTTGATACAAGCGACTCCATGAGGTGAGCACTTGTGGCATATCAATTGCCATCAAACACTCACCTGAAGCATCAAGCAAAACTCGCCCAGGCACTTCAACACCGAGCGTTTCTTGAGCATCAATTCCAGCTCTATTTAGTGACTTTATCAATACATCGTGCGACACGATACCCGCACCACGACCACTCATCGACCCCTTGACTTTTTCAAGTATTTGAACGTCATGGCCATCTCGATACAACATATTTGCAACAAACAAACCTCCTAACGAACCACCCACCACAATGATACGAGCCATTTCAAACTTGTCCTTGCAAATTATCTAAAGCTTGTTTTTCTGAGAATGGATAATTTAACTCTATAACAATACCGTTTGGGTCATCTAAAAAAAGCTGATGCAAACCCAAACCCGGCACATCTCGTCGAAGCACATCAATATTTAAGCCTTTCAAGCGTTCTAACATTTCCGCTAATTCTGTAGCAAAAAATGCAACATGATCAAGCGCCCCACTACCTTGCACGCTTGATTCATCACGAGCACCTAAGTATTGAGATACGCCTGAAGTTTCTTTGGTGTCGATTCCAAATATATGCACTGCTGCATTGGCATAGCTGTCAAACGAGCCTTGATACAACCAAAAACCTGGAAACGGAAATTCAGGCCTTGGCCCTTCTTTGAGGCCGAGCACAGATATATAAAAAAATTTCGTTGCTTCAAGATCAAGCGTTCTAATTGAAAAATGATTCAATGACAAACTCATGGTTTTACCTTTTTGGTTGTAGCCCGTTTTTGAGTCGCTGATGACATGACAGACAGTACATCGAAAACTGCTGCTGTATCATTATTTTCATGCCCCATTCCCATCGCAGCGTTATAAATTGGAACGGTTGCAGCAAACAATGGGGCTGGTACGTTTGTATCTGACAAGGCTTGAGCAATCAATTTCATATCTTTTTGCCAAACCGAAACTTTCATCGTAGCGTTCGTCCAGCCTTCATCTTCCATCATAGGCCCGCGCACTTGCAACATACGTGACCCGCCGGCCCCATCACTGAGAACTTTTACAGCCATACTTGGCGATATACCCCAACGTTGCCCTAGCAACAAAGCCTCTGCAGTAGAAACATTATGAATAGCGACCAATAAATTGGCCATCAGTTTCATCTTCATACCCATTCCAAATGGGCCTAAGTTGAAATGGTTTTTAGAAAAGCCTTCAAAAACTTTTGCTAAACGGCTAATATCAGCCGCGGGGCCACTTGCATAGACAGTCAAATCTTTTGTTGCCGCTTGAGCGCCTGTTCCCGACAAGGGGCAATCAAGCATCACCACGCCCTTAGAAGCCATCAATTCACGGGCAGCCTCTTTATCTTTAATATCTAAAGTACTGGTTTCAATCACCAGCAACCCTTTGTTTCCAACACTAACCATTTTTTCTGCGGTTTGGATCAGCGCTGCCGCATTGGGCAATGATGTGACAACTACTTGTACCGAATTTATCAAACCGGCTGCATCTTTACACGGCTTTCCCCCGATTTGCTTAAGATGCTTACACGCTTTAGCACTTGGGTCATAACCGTAAACCTGAAAGCCGGCTTTAATTAAATTTCCAGCCATGGCAGAACCCATGATTCCGAGACCTAAAAAACCAATTTGTTCAAAATTATTTTTAGATTTAGAAATCTTGACAATTTTTTTGACGCTCATATGATTCCAATTAATACGTTAATTAACTTATTTATGGGAAAAATCCAAAAAAGTAAGCATATGAAATAAATTCCATTTTTCCTAACACGACAATGTAAATATATTTTAAATAATCAATTGATCACTTTTTAAAATTAGCATAATTTCAAAAAAAAACAATACTATTTTTAAGCAGTGCTGTTCTTCGCGTTTTAGTAACGTGTATTGAAGTTGTGTAGAGACTTTTAAAAATGAATTTTTAAATCAGAAACTTTGAGGCGGGATCTGCTCTCGAAGGGCACGCACCTCATCAATTAAATCGGCCACTAACGCGGCCAACTGAGGGTCGGCGTCGTACTGATGCTCAATATTCGCAACCTGCTTGGCCCTAAAAAGCATTTGAGTAGAAAAGTAGTATGTACCGTCACGCATCACGGCGTGTAGTATTTCTTGTTCGATGCGTGTGTGAACCCACTGCGTGGTGACGCAACACAAGCGGGCAATTTCATCAGCGTGAAGCATTTCGCCATCGATCACTTGCACATGTTCAACCACGAATCTGTTTTGTGTATTTGACATTTTATTGCCTCTGATCCTTAACGCGCACGGGGTTCAAACCCTGGATAAGCTTGTGCCAATGCTTGCCAAGCTTGTTTTTGTTGATCTGTGACAGCGCTTGGCACAGCAATATTTAATTCAAAGTACAAATCACCTGCTGAGTTGCTGGATTGGCTGGCCGGTATGCCTTTGCCACGCAGACGAAGTTTGCGCCCTGCTACAGAACCAGCGGGGACCGAAACGGTAAGTGGGCCTGCAGGGGTGCTAACCCCAATTTCACCGCCTAACGCAGCTTCCCAGGGTGACACAAAGACTGGCATGGTTAAATCGCGACCTGAAATTCGCACACCATCAGTTTGAGTAATATTGACGTGCATGAACAAATCACCGGCTTTACCACCCCCAAAACCTGGGCTTCCTTGACCCGCCAAACGAATCAATTGACCCTGAGCTACCCCAACAGGAATTTTGACACTTAAGGTACGCGTTTCGGGTACGGTTTGACCCCGTTCATCGATTCGGTAACCAGCCAACTGCAGGGTTCTTTCAGAACCACGATACGCCTGCGCCAAGTCGAGGGTAATGTCAACATGCTGATCTTCACCATTCCAGGCGGGGCCACCCTGCCCGGTTTGATTTGACTGATGGCGCGAGCGTTGTTGCGCTGCGCGGCCAAACAGTTCCTCAAAAAATTCGCTGTGGTCTTGACCAAACCCTGAGGCACCTGCAGGACGAGAAGCACCCGAGCCTTGTTCGTAGCCCTGATTCCAGCCTGGCGGCGGCCGCACATCATCTGCACTGCGCGCACCTTGGGCCCAAGCTTGGTGGCCGACCTGATCGTAAGCTTTTCTTTTTTCAAGGTCTGACAACACCTCATTGGCTTCGTTAAGTGAAGCCATGCGTTCAGCTGCATCAGGCTCTTTACTGATGTCTGGGTGATATTTTCGGGCAAGGCGTCGAAATGCTTTTTTAAGTTCGTCAGCCGTGGCGGTTTTTTCAACCCCGAGCGTGGCATAGTAATCAGGAAACTTCATAGGTGATTCTGCCTTATGATGGTAACCATTTTAGTCGTAAAAAGTAACAGTACGCATATTAGATTTCCCTTAAATAGCAGCATATTTTTAAAACTCATGACCATACGTACACTTATTAAACTCTCATTTAAAAACTTCCTAAGTATCGATTAAAGTAAACTTACAGATCGGAGATATTTTTGTTTAAAACTAAAATGGTTACATTGACTTTTTTGATGCTAGCTTCAAACCTTAGCGCCCAAACCGTAGATCACTCTACTATGGATCATGCCAGTCACATGGCAACTATGGCCGATACGCAGCGGCAAGCAGAAGTCTCTGAACGCAGCCAAAACGTCATGCCGTTTAGCCTTGTTGCGACAACCCATATTTTTACCAAAAACTCAGAGGGCGGTATTCAGCAAGTGGTGGCAAAAAACCTCAGTGATACAGCCCAAGTGAAGCTAATTCGTGAGCATTTACAAGACATTCGCGAACAGTTTTTGAAAGGAAACTTCTCTAGCCCCTCTCAAATACACGGCAAAGATATGCCAGGTCTAGCTGCACTCAAGGTAGCCAAGCCTGGCCAAATCGCAATCGACTATCAAAATATTGAAGGTGGCGCGCAATTAACTTACCAAGCTACTGATGCAAGGCTTGTATCAGCTTTGCACCAGTGGTATGACGCGCAGCTCACCGACCATGGCAAAGACGCCATATCAGGGCCGGCAAACCATAGTGGTACGATGAAGCATTGAAATTGTGGGGTACAAATGCATTTCGTTGTTTGCTAGGTTGCTAGGTTGCTAACGCATGATGCTGGGCAAGTACAACACCAAGGCTGGGAAAATAGAGATAATACCTACCAGTATCGCATCACAAACCAAGAAAGGCGCCGCAGCGGTAGCCACCTGTTTGAGAGTGGTACCTTTTGGTGCGACACCGAGCATCACAAAAAGTAGCAGACCAAATGGCGGTGTTGTTTGACTCATTTCTAATGCCATCAGCATAAATATGCCGAACCAAAGTGGGTCAATCCCTAGGGCGATCACTAATGGAAAAAAGATGGGTACCGTTATCAACATCATGGACACAGGATCCATAAACATACCAATGAGTAGTAAAGCCAAAAAGATCATCAGCAGCATTGCAGGCGCGGCAAGGTCGAACGATATCGCAAAATTAAGTAAACCTGAACTCGCACCCGAATAAGCCAACAGTTGACTGAAAATACTAGAGTTTAAAATAATAAAAAATACCATACCCCCAACTTTTATTGTTGAGATAACAGACGTTTTAATCATCTCAAAATTTAGCATTTTGAAAGCAGCAGCGAGTAGAACGACACCCAACACCCCAAATGCCGCTGACTCTGTTGGCGTGGCAATACCAAAAATAATGAGGCCAATCACCATTAAAACAACCAAGGCCATTGGCATGATGTTGGTGATGATGATCAATATGCTCTTTTGCCAATTCAGCCTTGGCGTTTCATAACCGGGTGTGTAATGCGGTTTGCGCCAAATTTGAAGCGATATTAAACCCGTGTATAGCCCTGCAAGAACCAAACCAGGCAAAATTCCCGCAATCAAAAATTTACCCACATCAACACCCGCGAGTGATGCCAACAGAACGCCCAAAGTTGACGGTGGAATGATCATAGCCAAACCACCTGTGCCCAAAATTGGGCCCAATGACATTTTCCAGTGATAACCCCGACGCTCCATTTCGGGCACCATCAAAGAGCCCAGCATGGCAGTGTTCGCCATACTCGAGCCTGTGAGCGTTGAAAAGGCAGTGCCACCTGCAACCGTTAGGTAGCAAAGCCGGCCAGGTATACGGCCAAAGAGGCTGTCGAGTGCATCAAAGACTCGTACAGCGAGACCCGAGTAAAAAAACACCGACCCCATCAAAATAAAGAACGGGACTGGTGCCAGTTGAAAGCGTGTAATAAGAGAGGTTGAATTATCAACCACCTGTAAAACAGATGCTGAGCCACCTATAAAAAACCATGCCCCGATCAAGTTGCTCGCCATGAAAGCGAACGCAACCGGAACACCAATGATCATTAACCCAATGACCAGTGACAGTAAAAGTAAAAGCGCGAAATACCATTCCATAATTACACCGAATCAAGCTTAAGTTCACCTTCATAAAGCGAGTCGACGCCAATCAGGTAGCGTACTAATTCCAGCGCAATAAGTAGAAAGCAAGGGGGGAATAAAACGTATAACAGCCAATATGGAATATCGATTGATCGCTCGTCCATATACCCTAATAGAAGGGCTTCATAAAACAAAAAACCACCCACACTCATAAAAATAATTGAAATGGTGATACAAAGCAGGTAGGTAAATTTCTCTGTCCACCAGCGAAGACGCCGAGGCAATCGCTGAAAAACCATGTCGGTTAAAACATGGCCTTTATTACGAACCAAGTAGGGTGCAGACAGCAACACAAAATAAAGAAGAATGTATTCAACTGCTGCCACCGTGAACCCCGGGGGTTTCAGTCCAACTGATCGGGTGGACACATCGACAAGCACCAGAACAATAGCAGTAATGATGAGCACCCCCGCGGCAACGACAAACGCATTAACGACTTTTAGTTGCCACTTCCACCAAACAGCACTCATCATTTACATTCCAAAAAATAAAAGAGATTAATCTTCGCTTAACATTTTGCGTAAACGCGCTAACTCTTCTGGACTAACCTTTTTTCCGACAACACCCCACATTGCATCATTAGCAACTTTCAGATATTTCTTACCATCAGCACCAGTCATGGTGATCGGCTTGACGCCTGCCTTATTGCCAGCAGCAATATCTGCTTTATTTTGCAAAATCATTTCTTGAACAGAAGCCTTTTCATATTCGAGTGCAACTTTTTTGATCAGTTGACGAGCATTCTCAGGTAGGCTATTCCATTTTGCCTTAGAGATCAAAACAACGTTGGCTAAGTTATAAAACTTGGGCTCAATTCGGTAGCTGATACGATCAGCTAAACCAATCGAACCCAAGCCAACGGTTGGCCAACCAAAACCGTCAATCAAACCACGTTCAAGCCCTGTGGGTACATCACCTGAGGGAATGGTGACGGTGGTGGCATTTAATGCTGTTTGAATGGGGCGATATGCACCAGTTGTACGCATCTTTAAACCACTTAGATCTACGATGCCGTTCTTCATTTCAGGCTGTTTTTTGGTGTAGAGGTAATAACCCGAACCCTCACCCGTTTCTGACCAAGCAAGCATTTCTGCATCAAGCCGATCGTTGAAAATTTTGTTGTAAGCATCTACAGCACCGCTGCTGCGTAGCTTATCAATACCGATGTCTTGCAACATCATGGCCTGCGCCTCAGGAACCATACCCGCCACATAGGCAGCGGGAATAAACAACAGATCGATCACGCCACGTTGCATGGCTTGTGGTGCACGGTTTGCAGGTGTAACTTCTGGGCCACCCAACAGGTTTAGTTGCACAATGCCTTTACCTTGCTCATTTAAAGGCGTCAGAAAGTGCTTGATATAACTCTGCGAGAGCGCATGCTTTGTAGGCAGCGCAGTTTGTGTTGAAAGCGTTACTTCTGCAGCATTAACGCCTGCGATACCACTTAGCAACAATGTCGCTAAGGCAAGCTTATTTAAAATTCTATTTTTAATCATGATTGTCTCCTTAGGGGGTATGGCATAAACTCATTAAACACGTAAATCAAGAAACTGGGTTCTGTAAATAACCTAACCCAGTAATACTGACGGTCATTTCATCGCCTGGTTGTAAATATTTTGGTGGGTTAAAACCAATACCAACGCCAACTGGGGTGCCCGTGGCAATAATGTCACCAGGCAATAATGTAGTTGTTGCACTAATCGTCGAAATAAGTGTAGGAATATCAAAAATCAAATCGGCAACAGATACCTTTTGTCGCACTTCGCCGTTTACAGTAGTGATGAGTTCAAGTTGGGTAACATCGGCAATCTCATCAGCCGTAACCAGCCAAGGCCCCATTGGGCAAAAGGTATCAATACTTTTGCCAATCACCCATTGACCATGACGTTTTTGAAGTTCACGTGAGGTGACATCATTAATAATCGTGTAACCAAAGACATAAGACATCGCATCAGCATTAGAAACTTGAAAAGCACGACGCCCAATAACCACCCCGAGTTCACCTTCGTAGTCAACTGTATTCGTATGATCAAATGTACTATTGACTGAGGCACCTGGGCCAATCACGCTGGTAGTAGCTTTGGTGAAGATAATTGGATGCTGGGGGACAGCGTCTTTACTGCTTGAATCAAAACCACTGGTGTGAAATTCTTTGGCATGTTCAAAGTAGTTTTTACCGACGCATAAAATATCTCGTAGTGGCTCTGGAATGGGTGCTAAAAGCTCAACAGTGTCTAAAGGAACACGACGAATTTCTTTTTTAGCCCATGCGCTGAGCGCTGTGGCATCAGACTTACATAAGTTAAGAAGCGCGCGATCTGCACCCTCACCTTCTTGGCATACAACAACGGTATCGCCAACGAGGTATCCAGCAGAGATTATATTATTTGAGTGGAAAGTGATCAGTTTCATTTTTATCGACAAAGTTATGTATTTGCGATAATGTTGCATGATGTATATAATTTTGTCAACATCTGCGTAAAAAATTAAAGCCATCTTTCTTGTTCGCCCTAATTTCGTGAATAATGAATTTATATACGATTGAAAAATCTTAGGGGTAACTTATTATGAGTGCTACAGCCGCTGGCTTTGAAAATATTGCAGGTAATGAATCATTGGCCGAAGTTGCCTATCAATTACTTCGTGAAGACATTATTAGAGGGGTTCGAACTGCGGGTGAGCGGTTACGTATCGAAAAACTAAAAGCGATTTATGGCATGGGTCCAACGCCTCTTCGTGAGGCGCTTCAGCGCCTAAGCTCAGAGCAGCTCGTTGAAGCACAAGAAAACCGAGGTTTTATCGTCGCTCAAATGGACTTGTCCGACTTCGCCGATCTGAATTTTGCACGAACAGAAATTGAAAAGATTGTTCTCAGCCGTTCAATTGCTATCGGTGATCAAGGGTGGGAAAGTCGGGTTGTTGGCGCCACCTACTTAATGGCAAAAGCTGATGCGCGTATGGCTGAAGATAACGCAGTCGGTCAAGATGACGAGTGGGAAAGAGCGAATACTGCGTTCCATTCAGCGATGGTTTCTGCTTGCGACTCTCGTTGGTTGCTCATGACCCGGGGGCGTCTACAAGACATGTGTGAACGTTACCGTCGTGCGTCGCTTCACTCTACCCTAGGCCACCGCAGCACAGCTAAAGAGCATTGTGAAATTTCAGAGGCTGTGCTTGCCCGCGATGTCAAGCGTGCCTGTGCACTTACGACAAAACACTTTATGGCCACTTTAAATATTTTGCTTGATAAGCGCTCGGGTCAAGATGATGTTTTTGGCTCTAGGCCTATAGGGTTTAAATCATGACGTCACAACTCAAGGCTATACAGTTTTGCGTGAACGGAAAGACTGTACACATATCAGAAGATGAAGCTTCAATATCTTTATTAAATTATCTGCGTGAATCCCTTGGTTTAACCCGTGTGCGTTATGGTTGTGGTGCAGGCGCTTGTGGTGCATGCACTGTTGTCTGCAATGGCGAGGCGGTGACGTCTTGCGACAAGATACTTTCAGACTTGAACAATGCTGATATTGAAACACCCGAGCATCTCGGCTCTGCTGAAAAAACGCATCCTATTTTTGCCGCACTCATTGAACATCAAGCCGTACAGTGTGGCTACTGCATATCTGGCATTGCGATGCGAGTGAAGGCCTTGCTTGACAAAGAGCCGCAGCCTTCAAAACAAACACTCGACTCAGCGCTAGATCATCATTTGTGTCGCTGTGGCACCCATGTGCGAATCAAGCAAGCCCTGTACGATTTGATTGAAATCAAGGCGTAATATGAATGTACCGATCATGAATGTACCGATAACAAATGTCCCCATTACTGCACCAATTACTGCGCCCATACAACTGGCACAGTCACCCGCAATCTCTGATTGGTTAATTTTTAAGCCGAACCAAGTTCATGTACTGAGCGGCCGGGTAGAGTTGGGGCAAGGCAATTTGACCGCTCTGTTGCAAATCGCTGCTGACGAATTAGATCTGCAGATCGATCAAGTCACAATAACGGGTGGCGACACCCGCACCACGCCGAATGAGGGCTTTACATCTGGAAGCCTTTCAATCACACAAAGTGGAATGGCCATTCGCTGGGCTGCCTCGGCTGCACGTCACGCGTTGGTCGCTGCAGCAGCAAATAAACTGACTGTTTCAACAGAGCGAATCAGTGCCGAGGCTGGCAAATTTCTACTCGATGCAGAGCCCGTCGATCTGACTTACTGGGACGTCATTGCAGAAGTAAACTGGGGGCAAGAGGTCGTTAGCCTTGCAAACCCGAAATCAGCAGCGACTCGGCGCTTGACTGGGGTGTCAGTGCCACGTATTGATCTCGTTGAAAGAATAATGGGCACGCCATTTGTACACGATGTACAAATGCCTGACATGGTTTACGGGCGCATGATTCACCCCCCCTGCTTAGGTGCCACATTAAAACCCTTTGACCAGAAAAAGTTAGAGAGTCGAGCAGGTGTATTAAAAGTTTGGCGGAACGGTGACATGATGGGCCTCATTGCTGAGTCTGCTCACAGTGCAAACGCAGCATGCGATTGGGCACATTTAAAAGCGCAATGGTCATTACCTGGCAATGCACCGCAAGACCCCATTGCTGCAATACGAGACTCTAAAGAAGGGGTCGATTTAATTCACTCGGCAGGCGATATGGCCAGTGTGTCGGGGCGCTCAGTATCACATGTCGTTTCTCGGCCTTATTTGAGTCACGGCTCAATTGGCCCATCTGCTGCCATTGCTGTTTTTAAAGATGATGGCCTCGAAGTGTGGTCTCACGCACAGGGCCCATTTCCCCTTCGCGATGCTTTAGCCATGGTTTTAGATATGCCCGCCTCAAGCATCGAGGTGATTCACCACCCAGGTGCGGGTTGCTACGGGCACAATGGCGCAGATGATGTGGCGCTTGATGCAGCATTATTGGCCAAGGCTTTTCCGGGCAAGCCTGTAAAGGTTGTCTGGAGCCGTGCCGACGAATTTCGTTGCGCACCGCTGGCACCCGGTATGGTGACACGATTAGAAGCAACGCTCGATGCGACGCACACCATACAAAAGATAGATGTTTTAGTAAATAGCGCACCGCATGGTAATCGCCCCGGTCGCAATGGCTCACCCAATCTGCGTGCTGCAGCTTTTTTAGACCCGCCTCTTTTACCAAGTCGATCGCAAGACATTCCCTTAGCCGGCGGCGGCGGTGCAGATCGCAACGCTATTCCTCTGTACGCCATTCCGAACGTTTTAGTTCGTAAAAGAATCGTTCACGATTTACCTTACCGAACGTCATCAATGCGAGGCTTGGGCGCCCATTTAAATGTGTACGCTATCGAAACCCTCATGAGTCGCTTGGCCATGGAATCGGGCGAAGACCCCTTCGACTTTCGCTTGCGACACTTGACTGATGAGCGGGCTCGCAACGTGTTGCTAGCGCTCAAAAAAATGACACAACACACCGAACTGTCGCTGACCGGTGATGGGGTGGGTTCTGGCATTGGGTTCGCAAAATACAAAAATACAGCCGCCTATTGCGCCATCTTAGTTCGTGTCAACGTTCAAGAGCGTGTGCGAGTGACCCACGCCTACGCAGCCCTTGATGGGGGTGAAATCATCAACCCCGATGGCGTAATCAATCAAACCGAAGGTGGCATGCTGCAAGCATTGAGTTGGACAATCAACGAGGCGATTAAATTCGATGGCCCGGTGGTTGCGACTGAGGCTTGGGTTGACTACCCTATTCTTGCATTCACTGACGTGCCAGCGATTCAAGTTGAATTGATAGCGCAACCCAATTTACCGCCGTTAGGCTGCGCAGAGGCCGCGCAAGGCCCTATGGCTGCAGCCATAGGGAATGCTGTATTTAATGCAATCGGCGTTCATGTATGTGACATGCCGATTACGCACGACGCACTCGTCAATGCTGTTTTAAACAATTAATTTTTAGCGAAAACCCAGGAACAAATAATGAATGACGTAAAAATTTTAAGTGGTGGTGCGGCCAACGGTCTCGTCAACGCCATACGGGCTGAGTTTTCAACAGAAACAGGATTAAACATTACGGGTGACTTTGGCGCAGTTGGAGTGATGTTCGACCGCATAGTGGCGGGCGATCCCGTTGATATTGTTATTTTGAGCCAAAAACTAATGGATGATTTACTGTCTCGTGGGCTCATTATTGCCAAGGGTATGACACCACTAGGTAAGGTCGTGACTGGGCTAGCCGTGCTAGAGGGCAAAGCCAAGCCAGAAGTCAACGATACGCAAACTTTGAAACAAGTGTTTTTAGATGCAGACGCCATTTACATACCCGATCACATTAAATCAACTGCTGGCATCCATATCGCGAGTGTGCTGACAAAGCTGGGCATTTTCGAGATGATTTTGCCACGCCTAAAAACATTTCCCAACGGCCAAACAGCCATGAGCGAAATGGTGAAGTCTTCCGACGTCAACCCGATTGGCTGTACGCAAATGACAGAAATACTTAATACGCCTGGCGTTGACTATGTGGGTGATCTACCAAAGGGTTTTGATTTAGCCACGGTATATACCGCCGCGCAGACGACAAACGCCGAGCACCCTGATGCGGTTCAAACGTTAATAGGTGTATTGAGCTCGTCTGCGAACCAGAAAACGCGTTTGAAAGCAGGTTTTTTAGCGTGACCGTATCAGTCGAAAAAGTTCTGGCAGAGCGTCTGCCACGCATGCTCGCTGCGGGGGCCGACTACAGTGATGTGCAAAGAGTACTCACTCAGATCACAGAAATGTCTCAGTGGCCTCACGCTTGGCTTGCGCTTGCCAAGGATTATGAAAAACAAGCACAAAACGCTTTGCAAGCACACGCCTTTACCACTGCAGGGGAAGCATTTGCTCGCCAGGCGCTTTATTGTCACTTTGGGCAATTCGCATTTTTTGGTGATGCGGTTTTGAAGCGTCAGCTTCAAGAAATACAAAACGTAGCTTACAAACGGGCCGCCTCCCACCTTTCGCCTGCCGCAGAACACATTGAAATTCCCATTGCCGATGCAATCATGCGGGGTGTGCTGAGAATACCGAGTGCCAGCACCCCCCCACCTTGCGTCATATTGGTGCCAGGTGCTGACTCAACGAAAGAAGAGTTTCAAACACTTGAGACAGTCTTTCACCGCCGTGGCTTAGCCACTTTGAGTGTAGATGGCCCCGGTCAGGGTCTCACACGGGCTGAGATGAAACTTCGCCCCGATTTTGAAGTACCGATTGGCCTTGTGATTGATCACCTGAGTTCGCGCCAAGACATCAACCCTCACAGAATAGCCCTATGGGGTCGCAGCTTTGGCGCGTATGCCGCTTTGCGAGGTGCTGTTGACAAGCGATTGAGTGCGGTTGTTTCAATTGGTGGTTTTTTTGACTTGCAAACAGTTTGGAAACGAATGCCTTTCTCAACGCAAGAGTCAATTTCATATGCGATGGGCTTGTCAGTAGACGCAGCCGCGGCTGAACTCACACACTACTCATTGGCAGGACATTTGACACAGGTTAAATGCCCTGTATTGATTGTTCATAGCGGTGGCGATGAGGTTTGCCCAGTCACTGAAAGTGAGCGCATGGTGAATGATTTAAATTGCCCGACCACTTATCGACTGTTCAAGAATGGTAACCATGTTTGCGACAACTTAACCCATGAAGTTCGACCGTTGATGGCCGATTGGTTAAGTGCACAATTACTCAGCAGTCATTCACACACAAACTGAAATTTTTAAGGAAACTGTCTTGACTACAAACATCACAAAGCGGGAATTAGGCGCCTCTGGCCTTTATATCAACCCCATGGGTCTAGGGCTGATGTCTTTATCTGGCTCTTACGGTGCCAGTGATGACGTCAAAAGCACCGACCTCATACGTACAGCAATTGATATGGGTGTTAATTTTCTCGACTCAGCCGATATGTACGGCTGGGGTCACAACGAACGCCTTTTAGCGCAAGCGCTTAGTGGCTTGCGTGACCGTGTGGTCTTAGCCAGCAAGTTTGGGCAAGTGCGCCGGGAAGATGGTACACAAGGCGTCGATGGAAGCCCTGCTTATGTGCGTGCGGCTTGCGAGGCCAGCTTGCAACGCCTACAAACTGATGTGATCGATCTATATTACGTTCACCGCATTGATCCAAACGTAGCGATTGAAGAAACCGTCGGCGCCATGGCTGATTTAGTAACAGCCGGTAAAGTGCGGGCTCTAGGGTTGTGTGAAGCCAACCCTGACACGATTCGTCGTGCCCATGCAGTTCACCCCATAGCGGCCATTCAAACAGAGTACTCATTACTTTACCGAGAGCCTGCAGAAGAGACCTTAAAAACAACGCGTGAGTGTGGCATCAGTTTTGTTGCCTACGCGCCTCTTGGCCGCAGTTTACTAACAGGTGCCGTCAAGTCTGTCGATCATGTAGCCTCTGATCGTAGAAAAGATCACCCGCGATTTCAGGAAGGAAATCTTGCAAAAAACTTAATTTTATTGGCATCCCTGCAAGACATGGCCGGGCGTAAAGGTTGTACAACCGGGCAGCTCGCAATGGCTTGGTTGTTAGCCCAAGGAGATGATGTTGTCGTTATTCCTGGCACTAAACGGATTGAGTTGATGAAGGAAAATTTACTTGCCGGTCAAGTTAACCTAAGCCCTGCGGAAGTATCAGAGTTGACCCTAGCGTTTCCAAAAGACGCGGTATCGGGTACTCGATATCCAGCAGGCGGTATGAAAAAAGTGTTTCTTTAATATAGTGGGTGCGGACAGGCTTCTATGTGCTGCTTGTATAATTTAATGAATTCACTAGGAATTCATTAGAAATTCATTGCATCAGTACAGCGTATCGCCCATACTATTTGGTCGACTTTGCACCCAATTTTTATCAATAGGTCACTTACATGTCAATTTCCCTCTACGAACCAACCGTACCGGTTTTTAAGCAAATGTTATTAGCACTCAGCGATGTGCTAAAAAAAGCAGAAAATCAGGCTCAAGACCGTAAGTATGACCCCGCAAATTTGTTACAAACTCGTTTGTTTCCCGATATGCTTTCACTCGTGCGTCAAGTACAAATCGCTTGTGATTTTGCCAAAAGCGTCTCGGCCCGCATTGCTGGTATTGAAGTCGCCAGTTACGAAGATACCGAACAGAGCTTTGCCGAACTGCAAGAACGCATCTCTAAAACCGTTGCGGTTCTTGATGCCATGAGCGCCGCTCAATTTGAAGGTGGCGCTGACAAGAAAATTGTTTTACGACCTGGCACACCAAAAGAAAAAACACTGACTGGTCAAGATTACGTATTACGTTACGGTTTACCCCAGTTTTTCTTTCACGTCGCCACTGCCTACAACCTACTGCGTCACAACGGCATCGAAATCGGTAAAAAAGATTACATGGGTGCGTATTAATATTTTAGTGATCGGTCATTCGAGGCCTTTGATTGTTATCGACAAATGAGGTCACTTGATGCTGCCTTGGTCTCCATACTCTAAACTGCACTATGACTTCACAAACCATTCTTAAAATGGGTGACTCACGCTTGAACGGCGTGGCAAAGCCTGTGTTGACGTTCAACACACCCGAATTGCATCAGCTGATTGCTGACATGCGAGACACCATTCTGCAGGCCAATGGTGCGGGTTTGGCCGCTCCACAAATTGGTGTTGATTTACAAGTTGTCATATTTGGCTCTGGCCAAGTCAACGCACGCTACCCCCTTGAAGACCCGATTCCCGAAACGATTCTTCTCAACCCTGTCATCACGGCTCTTGGCCAAGAAGAACAACTAGGTTGGGAGGGGTGCCTATCTGTACCAGGTTTACGTGGGCAAGTACCCCGCCTTAAACACATTCGCTACACCGGTTTTGATGTGTATGGTCATTCTATAGAACGCACTGCCTCAGACTTTCATGCGCGAGTAGTACAACACGAGTGCGACCATTTGTTTGGCATTTTGTACCCTTCAAAAGTACGTGACTTCAGCCAATTTGGTTTTGTGGAAACACTATTTCCTGAATTGGTCGCCCTTGAAGGTAAATCATAATTTTGGCTGCCACCTTAACCTTTCTTGTCGCTCAAACGTGGTTCATTGCTCTGATGGGCATTGCATTACTAGGTGCTGTACTTTCTGCAGTTCACCATTCAGAAGTGATTGCCCATAAAACAGGCGAACCTTACGGTACGTTAGTACTGGCAATCAGCATTACCGTTATTGAGGTGTCGTTGATTATCGCCATTATGTTCGATGGCCACGATGGCTCTGAATTTATTGCGCGTGATTCAGTTTTCGCGACGGTGATGATTGTTGTGAGCGGTGTCATTGGTTTATGTATTTTTGTGGGTGGCTTTAAAAATCACTTTGTTTCTTTTCACAATGAAGGCACCAATTCTGCGCTAGCCGTCTTGACCGCTTTGGCTACATTTGTTTTAGTGATGCCCATGGTCACTGTGAGTGCACCTGGGCCTGATTTTACCCAAAGCCAGTTAGCGACTGCAGGCATTGCGTCTTTTGTCTTGTACGCGGCTTTCGTCTTTTTTCAAACAGTCAGTCACCGCGACTATTTTCTGCCCAAAGCAGACGACAAAAAAACAGATGTTGATATTCATGCCAAAAAACCCAGCAATTTAAAGACTTTAGTCAGTGTGTTTTTCTTATTGATTTCTCTTGTCATCGTCGTGGGTTTAGCCGAAGCACTCAGCCCCACGATTGAAGCTGCTGTAGAGGCAGCCGATGCACCCAGAGCAGTTATCGGTATTGCGATTGCGCTATTAGTGCTATTGCCTGAGGGCTATGCTGCTGTTCGCGCAGCAAGAGCTAACCGATTACAAAGCAGTTTGAATTTAGCCTTAGGCTCAGCCCTAGCGAGTATTGGCTTGACCATACCGACAGTCGCGGCCGTTGCAACGATCTTTAACTTGCCCCTAAGCCTGGGCATCAGCACGTTGAACATGACGCTCATGTATCTGTCATTCTTTATTTGCGCACTGACATTAGCGACAGGTAGAACAACCCTATTGCAAGGGGCTGTGCTGTTGATTATTTTCTTTGAATTTTTGTTTTTGAGTTTGGTACCTTAATTTTTTTGGGTTAGATTTTTTTTCTTTAAATTTAGCTTCAAAAATTATGAACTTAACGCTTTGACTGAAGAGAACTTGCCTGACGTACTGCAGTTGGTAGCCATGGGTGGTGAAAGAATGTTTTCAGGTAGTTTTCGCGAAATCTCAAGCGTTGGCACTCACCCAAATTACCGAGGAAGGGGTTACGCCAGGGCGATCATAAACAAACTTATTGCAGAGCATCAAAAAAACAAGAGGTTCCATTCTAGTGACTGTTCAAACAGCACAACACCAACTAGGGTGTCTAAATTAAAAACCAACACGAACAAGCCAGCTAACCAGATATTGTGCAGCGGGCTGATAGGGGCGTAAACCAAGCAAGTGATTGCGGTCAGGGTAGCAGCCAAGAATGGCCTTTCGCGACCCCGAAGCCTAGCCAGACTGCCCAAAGTTTGCCTAAACAATTCCCTTTCAATGACCGTGTACCCACTAAAAGCACATTGACAGTCATTCGCGTTGATGAGCCTTGAGCCGATGTGTTTACCGACCCTGAGCTTAGGGCATTGATTCAAAGCGCCTTGACATACAACATTGACTTTCAAAAATCTACCGCAAAGCTTGCTGAAGCGCTCGCTTTATATGACATTCAAGATTCGGCGTGCTTTCCCACGTTGCTTTTAGGTGCTGAGGTTCACTTGGTGATTGACGCTATACCGTAGTATGCCATTCCCAGTGAAAAAAAACGAGAATATCAAACACTAACGATTCCATCCTTACCTGACAGCGATGAAATCATTATTGAATTGGATGGTTTAACGAAAAAAATTGGTGATTTTGTCGCCGTTCATGATGTCAACCTAAAAGTAAGACGCGGAGAAATATTTGGTCAATAGGGCTGGTCGTGCTGTTGCGCGGCACCTCGAAACTCAATCGTGCTCTTAACAATTATTGTTGTTCAGGTTCTGCACCAGGTACCTGTTGGTCAGACGCCTTCTCGCGATGATTTTGAAGTCGGCCTAACGTGCTGTCAAGCATGCGCGCTAATTGGTGTGAGGCACCATTCACAGCCTGCTCTAGCGTTGCGGCGTGGTCTGTAACGGCTACCGGTGGCCGACCTTCAAGACGGGCTTCAAGCAAACAACGTTTGTCATGCGGCCCACTTTTTTTACCATTTTCGTCGCTCAAATGCACTTCCAACCGGGTGATGTGTTCAGCGAAGCGCTTCAGCTCTTTTTCGACTATGGCATTTACCTTCGTGGTGAGCCCCTCAGAGCCTACGATGTTGCTGTCAGTGTTGAGTTGAATTTTCATAGTGTTTTCCTTTGAGGGTCGGAACAATGGTCATGAGCGTTATGGTGCTGCTTGCATAAGTATTAAAGACAACCAGAACAAAGTCATAAGTGACATTTCATCATACACGGCTTGCATGATATGAATTGTTCGTTGTTTCGTAAATGCAGGCTGACCAGATGTGTTGACTTAACTACAAGTTAAAGCAAATATTTTTTGTAAACCCTCGAAACCATAGTTCTTGGCGATCGATATTAAATATTTCAGATTCAAACATCTTCATTATCTCTGGTTCTACACTTATGATGACAGTTCAGTACAATTTTTGACTATTACCTCTCAACAACGCGATTAAAGCGGCATAACATGACTGATTTACACGATGTACGTGCATTAGTGTTTGATGTATTTGGGTCTGTCGTCGATTGGCGAGGCAGCATTCACCGAGACCTAAGCGCCTGGGGTGAAGCTAACGGTAAAAAAGCAGATTGGGAGGCCTTTGCCCGAGACTGGCGAAGCCACTACCAACCTAATCTTGAACAGGTTCGCAGTGGCCGCCGTCCCTTTGAACTTTTAGACACGCTACATCGTGAGGCACTCGATGTGCTTTTACTAAAATATGACATCGATGACCTAAGCGATGCGCAAAAAGATCATATCAATCGCGTTTGGCATCGTCTAGATGGCTGGCCTGACAGCGTACCTGGGCTGTGGCGCTTAAAAGCACGTTTCACCATTGCCCCGCTATCGAACGGTAATGTTGCCCTATTAAACAACATGGCCAAATATGCTGGTTTACCTTGGGACTTAAACCTTTCAACGCAATGGTTTGGTAACTATAAGCCTGAGCCACAAACCTACTTCGGTGCCGTTAATGTACTTGGCCTAAAACCCGAGCAAGTGATGATGTGCGCTGCACACAATGATGATCTCAAAGCAGCTCGAAAACTCGGTTTAAAAACAGCATTTTGGGCCAGACCGACAGAATATGGTGTCGATCAAATACATGATTTACACGCGACAGAACAATGGGACGTCATAGCTAAAGACATACGTGATTTAGCAGATCAATTGGTGGGTTAAAAATAGGTGATATTAATCACCTAGAAAGCAGTTCAACATAAGCTTGGTAACTGTACTGCGATTTTTTTTCTGACCCGTCACTTCTGTCACAATACCCAATTCTTCAAGCACTTTAACGGCAGCGGTAGCGGTGGGGAAGCTGGTATCTAAATACTGGCGAATATTTTCAATGGTGAATCGAGGCATCATAGGCAGCATTTCAAACAACCGATAGTTAGCCGCACCGGCCTTGGGTGATTGCAGTAGGCGTTTGCGATCTGCATCAACGAGGTTAGCAACTGCAATAATGTTGCGCTCTGCATCGTTAGCAGCGGTTACAACACCTTGCAAAAAGAAATTCACCCAAGACTCCCAGTCACCATCGGTAGTACTCCAACTGGTGCTGTTTCAAGTAGCCACTCAGGTACATTAGCAGCTCTGATAGCAAACCCCAGTGCTCAAATAATGCAACGATAAACAACCGACCTATTCGCCCATTACCATCTAAGTAAGTGTGTATGGTTTCAAATTGTGCATGAATGAACGCCACCTTCACCATGACGGGCAAATCAGTCGCAGAATCATGAATGAACTGTTCCATATTGCTGGTGGTATTTTGGCAAACCGTAAGGCCTATTCTGGTGCATTAATACCTGGTGTCGATCACATTTCTCATACACACAATCTAACTGAGATGGCTTTCAGCCAAGGCCAGCCAAATTGGGGCGCACATTTAGCCGACGATCTCGAGCGTTTGTGCGCTTTGCATGACCCATCAACCATTGCTGCCGTCATCGTTGAGCCCGTTGCCGGCTCAACCGGCGTGCTGGTGCCGCCACAAGGTTACTTGCAACGACTGCGTGAAATTTGTACAAAACACGGCATTTTGCTGATTTTTGACGAGGTCATCACAGCCTTCGGTCGTCTGGGTAAAGCTACTGCAAGTGAGTTATTTGGTGTCACACCCGACATCATCACCATGGCTAAAGCCATAAATAACGCTGCCATACCCATGTCTGGCGTCGCAGTTAGCCGCCAAGTTCATGACGCAATTGTTAATGCAGGCCCAAGCGCAGGCATTGAGTTTTTTCATGGCTACACCTACTCTGCCCACCCTGCTGCGGCAGCGGCATGCTTGGCAACGCAAGAAATTTACCGCAAAGAAAAACTGTTCGACCGCTCTGCGAGCCTAGCACCCAAATTTGAAAAAGAAATTCATGCACTACGCGGTGAACCCTTCGTCAAAGACATTCGTAACCTAGGCTTGATGGGTGCTGTCGAATTAGAATCTCGCAATGGCGCACCCGGCACGCGAGCCTACGATGTATTCCTGAAATGTATGGAAAAAGGTGTGCTCACACGCTACACCGGTGACATCTTAGCGTTTTCACCACCCCTGATTATTAATGAAACACAGATCGAAGAGATTTTTGCAACGCTCAAGAAGGCGTTGCATGAGGTCGGTTGAGT
>Ga0335396_10000202_pt1 | contig 77198 bp, 72 predicted proteins | sample FRY02_FD_205743 | JGI IMG/M metagenome (GOLD analysis project Ga0335396, IMG submission 205743) | Freshwater microbial communities from Lake Fryxell liftoff mats and glacier meltwater in Antarctica - FRY-02 (spades assembly) (version 2) | ecosystem: Environmental > Aquatic > Freshwater > Ice >...
TCTCGCGTGTAGCCGCAGCCACCGAGAATTTGGATGGCACGCTCGGTCACCCACGTGGCGGTGCGGCCGGCCTTGAGCTTGGCCATCGAGCCTTCGGCGTTCACGAAGCCCTTGTTCTTACCAAGCCAGGCGGCACGCCAGATGAGGTTGCGTGAGGCTTCGATTTCGGTCGCCATATCGGCGAGCATGAAGGCGATCGACTGGTTCATGATGATCGGCCGACCGAATGCCTCGCGGTCCTTGGCGTACTGCAACGAGTATTCGAAGGCGGCACGAGCGACACCGAGCGCCTGGGCGCCAACGGCCGGGCGGGTTGCTTCGAAGGTCTGCATCGCTGCCTGCGAGTTGCCCTTCTCACCGCGACGCACTCGGGCGAGGCGCTCATCGAGCTTCTCCTTACCACCCAGCAAACAACGGCCGGGAACCCGGACGTCGTCGAGGACGACCTCTGCGGTGTGGCTGGCACGGATGCCGTGCTTCTTGTACTTCTGGCCCTGCGACAGACCCTTCGTGTTCGGCGGAACGACGAACGACGCATGACCCTTCGAGCCAAGCTCGGGGTCAACGACAGCGACCACGACGTGGATGTTGGAAATACCACCGTTGGTAATCCACGCCTTGGTGCCGTTGAGCACCCACTCATCTTTGGCCTCGTCGTACTTGGCTGACGTGCGGTAGCCGCCGACGTCAGAACCGGCGTCGGGCTCAGAGGCGCAGAACGCTCCGAGCGCGAGCTTGCCCTTTTCGTCTTCATAGCACTGCGGCACCCATTCCATCAGCTGCTCAGGCGTGGCTGACGAGGCAATGCCTGCAGCAGCAAGCCCGGAGCCCATAATCGCCATACCGATACCAGCATCGCCCCAAAAAAGCTCTTCGATCGCGATCGGCATCGACAGGCCGCTCGGGTCATTCATCATGGCTTCGGCCATGAACTCCCAGCTGTACAGGCCGATCTCCTTGGCTTGCTCAACGATCGGATACGGGAACTCTTCCTTCTCGTCCCACTCTTCGCCGGCCGGACGGACGACGTTCTCGGCGAAGTCGTGCACCCACTTTTGGAGCGTCAGCTGGTCTTCGTTCAGCTTCATTGAGAAATCTGTCATGCCCCTAAGTTACCGACTGGTAACCACCGTGTCTACCCCTCGGTAACTTCGCGACCGAAGTGTCATGCAACGAGCGAGCGGCAGAAGTGCGAGATCCGGCCAGCTGAATCCCGGGCGTCAGGGCTCGCGGTTGGCGAGCTTGAGGAGATCAGCACCGATCTTCTCGGCGATCAACTTCCCACCCGGCTTGTAGACGTGAACGCCGTCCCAGCGATGGCCAATGTTCGTCGCAATCGCTTCGTCGTTACACCACTCATCGGGCCCATCGAGCACAAGCACCTCCGGGCCGTACTGCCGCGAGACCCAACGGATGACTTCGTTGACATGTGCGACTCGGCTGTCGCTCCCGCGCTCCGGAAGCGGCGGCACCCCTGCGCCTTCGGCCGACACCGGGCGCATGCACGGCACTTCAAGAATGGCCACGTCAGCACCGGTCGCGAGGAGGGCATCGATACCCGACTGCAAATTGGCTGCGAACTTCGAATCGGCGGCCTGCGTGTTGAACGCGTAGTACGCGTCTCCGTCGTCGATGTCGAAAACATCCCACGCACCGATCACCACGAGGGCGACGTCAGCTCCGGCGGCAGCTGCACTCCACTTGTCCTGCCAGCCATCACAGATCGCAAAGTTGTTGTTGAAGTTACGTTCGGTGACGATCTTGCCCGAGTCCCACACGCTGCAGCCGTCGACCCCACCGTTCTTGATGACCGGGAAGACTTGCTCGAAACCACTCGGCAGGTTGTTCGCCAAGGCTCGAGCTTGTGAGTCACCAACGATCGCGAGCTTCGGTCCGCCGGGCGTGGTCTCGGTCGATAGCGCAGTCGATAACGCTGCCGTGGTCGTGGTCGTGGTCGTGGAGGCAGTCGCAGCAATCGTCATGTCTTGCGCCGACACCTCGGCCGCAACTGCCACCGCTGCGCCATCAACCGCTGTGCCGTCACCCGCTGCGCCATCAACCGCGACGTCATCAACCGCGTCGTCCGCGCCGATATCGAGCGAGCTGGCGTCGAAAACCGCGTCCTCGCCGCCCTCGAACGGGTTAAACGGGTCGACGTTCACGTAGAAGATCCCAAGCCCGATCAGCGCGACCGATCCAACCGCCATCGGCCGCAGCATGAGTTCACGCTGGCCTGCCCAGAGTCGACCGAGCAGACCTTCTCGAATAGGTGTCTCGACGAATTGGTACGACACCTCGGCGACCAAGATCGAGACCAGCAGCGCCCCGACGAACTTGAACACCGAACCATCGAGCGCACCGACGATCACGAAAATCGGCCAGCTCCACAGGTACAAGCCGTAGCTCCGCTTGCCGACTTCAACCAGCGGCTGCCATGACAATGCCGACCGGTAACCGACCGCTGCGGGGTGCATGGCGATCATCACCGCGATGACCGACAAGATCGAGGTGAGCGGCAGCACCCACTGGTACACGTAGCCGGCCGTCAGCGTGGTGACCGCGAACGTGCAGCCGAGTGCGGCGACGACTGCGGCGCCGATTGGATCGAGCAGCCGACCGACGGGTGCGTCAACTGCGCCGGCCGAACGCCATGGCCGCCAGATGAACGCGACACCTGCACCGAGCAGCAAGCCGCTCGAACGGGTGAAGGTCGACAGATACATGAAGTTGGTGCGATCGAGCCCTTCGAAGAGCCCGATCGGGCCACCGATCAGCGACGGCGAACCCGACTCCACCGAGAACGTAAACGCCATCACGAGGAAGGCCGCGCCGACAAGCAGCAGACCGACTGTCGGCGCACTGCGGCGCAGCTTCATGATGACGACGAACGTCAGTGGCCAGAGCAGATACCACTGCTCTTCGACCGCCAGGCTCCACACATGCTTGAGCAGCGGGTCACTGCCGAAATACGGAACGCCTCCGAGGATCTGACCCCAGTTGCCGGCATAGAAGAAGGCCCACGGCACGTCTCGCCGAAGGTCAGACACGTCTCGCTCGGAGCCAAAGAACGCCGCCCAGATCAGGACCCCAACGATCATCGCGAACAAGGCCGGAAGGAGTCGACGGGCCCGACGGATCCAGAAGTTCTTGAAATCGATCCGACCGGTCTTCTCCTGCTCACCGATCAACAACGATGTGATGAGGTACCCCGACACGACGAAGAACACCTCGACGCCAAGAAAGCCACCGTGCATCCACGAAAAGCCACCGTGGTAAAACAGCACGCCGATCACCGACAGTGCACGCAGGCCGTCAAGCGAGGGTTCGTACCCCATCTTGCTGGACCACATCCTGCGCAAAACCGGCTTACCTGACCCCCGCTCGAGAGGCGCGCCAGAGTCGCTTGTGGTGCCCCCCGTCATCAACCAGAAAGTTTACGGGACCCAGACGTGCGCGCCGTGTCATGCCGACCGAACGAGCAACCCACAGCCAGGCGGGCGTCGAGAGGCGGGCGGCAGCTGCGCTTGGCATCCGGCCCAGAGGTGCCGAGACCCTGAGGTGGCGGACCCTTCGGGATGCGCAAGATGCAGAACACGCGGGTCTGGTCGCGGTCGAGCGAGCGGCAGAGCACAAGGTCTTCGCCGAGTAGGCGGGCGTTGCGCAGGATCGCTGTGGCCTCGCTCAATAATCCCACCGGCTGCCAGTACCGCCGCAGCAATTCGCCCGATGGAGTTCCTGCGCCGGTCTCATACAAGTCGACATCCGCAACACCAGCTGTTCGTCGAGGTCAGCGACGGACGGACGTTCCATCCTTCGTGGTCTCGACGATCCAGCCGTCGGATTGCAGCGCATCGCGGATCACGTCGGCAGCGGCGAAGTCCTTGTCGGCGCGAGCCCGATCGAGGGCAGCGGCTTGAGCGGCGATGTCATCCGGCACGTCTGATCCAGCCGACAGTTCGAGGCCGACGGCAGTGCAGATCTCGTTGACCGCCGCAACGAGGCCCGACACGTCGGTGCCAGCATCGATGCCAACATTCACTTTGCGCACGGTGTCGAACACGAGCGCCATGGCCTTCGGCGTATCGAGATCGTCGTCCATCGCAGCACGGAACGCATCGATAGTCGCGACGTCGCTCTCGCCTGACACGTCGGAGGTGCGGGCGGCGAACCCGTCCAACCCTGCAAGTGACTTGACGGCTGCATCGATCATCGCCTGGCCGAGCTTGACAGGGCTGCGGTAGTGCGACTGGAGCAGCACGAGTCGGTAGGAGCGCGGGTCGTAATGCTTGATCAGATCGAGCAGGTTGGACACGTTGCCAATCGACTTTGACATCTTCTCGCCCTCAGCGTCGACGACGAACGCGTGATGCATCCAGTGGTTGGCGAAGGTCTTGCCGAGCGCCACGGCTTGCGCCCGCTCGTTCTCGTGATGCGGAAAGCGCAGGTCCTGCCCGCCGCAGTGCAGATCGAAGCCCTCACCGAGCAGGTCGAGGCTCATCACGACGCATTCGCTGTGCCAGCCCGGTCGGCCCGCGCCCCATGGTGACGGCCACGCTGGGTCGCTCTCGGTGGGCTCATCAGCCTTGAATTTCCAGAGCGCGAAGTCGGACGGATGCCGCTTCTGCGCAGCGCCGACCACCTCGCGATCGCCACCGCCCGTCCGCATGTCGTCGAGCGTCTGCAGCGCGAGGAGCCCGTAGTCGTCGACTGACTCGACGTCCATGTAGATGCCGTCGTCGGTCGCGTATGCCTTGTCGGCAGCGATCAGCTCACCAATCATCTCGACCATCTCGTCGACATATTCGGTCGCCCGAGGCACGTCGGTCGGGCGCTTGACGTTGATGCCGTCCATCGCCTCGAACCACATTGCCTCACACTTGGTGGTGATGTCCTTCCAGGGACGGCCTTCGCGCACCGCGCGCTGCACGATTTTGTCTTCGATGTCAGTGATATTCGAAACCAATCGAACATCAAGGCCGCCCCACTCGAGGTAGCGGCGGAGAATGTCGTAGCTCAGCGTCGCCCGACCATGGCCGAGGTGTGCGGGGCCGTACACGGTCGGCCCACAGAGATAGACGCTGACCTTGCCCGGTTCACGCAGAGCCAGTTCACGCACGGAACGGGACACGGTGTCAAAGAGGTGCAGCACGCCAACAATCCTACGACTCGCCCCAGCGCACACTCACGCTAGGTTTTGCCGGAGCATGCCTTCGTCGGCGCATGCCTTCGTCGACGCGAATCAGGCAGGCGACCCCGGCGGGCCGACGGATAGCCTGCGACGCTTATGGCGAACCTCCCTGACAAGCCGACACTCGACGGCATCGAAGAACGCTGGGCAGCCCAGTGGGACACCGATGGCACGTACACGTTCGACCAGTCGGCGGTCCGGGACAACGTCTTCTCGATCGACACGCCACCGCCAACCGTCAGCGGCTCGCTGCACGTCGGCCACGTTTTTAGCTACACCCACACCGACACCATTGCCCGATACCAGCGGATGACCGGCAAGTCCGTCTTCTACCCCATGGGCTGGGACGACAACGGCCTGCCCACCGAACGCCGCGTCCAGGCCTACTACGGCGTCCGCTGCGACCCGAGCCAGCCGTATGCCGATGGCTTCGAACCACCGTTCCGCGGCGACCCGCCGAAGAAGCACCAGGCCATCCCAATCTCGCGGCCCAACTTCCTCGAGCTCTGTGACGAACTGGTCGAAATCGACGAAGAACTCTTCGAGCAACTCTTCCGGCGCCTCGGTCTGAGCGTCGACTGGAAGCTGAAATACGCAACGATCGACGAGCGCTCGCGCCGCATCAGCCAGCGCGCCTTCCTGCGCAACGTCGCCCGCGGCGAGGCGTACACCCAGGAAGCGCCCACCCTCTGGGACATCGACTTCCGGACTGCTGTCGCTCAAGCCGAATTGACCGACAAGGAATGCCCCGCCGCTTACCACAAGATTCCGTTCCAGCGAGCTGACGGCTCGGGCACCATCGAGATCGACACCACCCGTCCCGAACTGCTCGCGGCCTGCGTGTCGCTGGTTGCGCACCCCGACGACGAGCGATTCAAGCCGTTCTTCGGCACCAAGGTGATCGTGCCGCTCTACGGCCAAGAGGTCGAAGTCCGAGCGCACGAGCTGGCGCAGCCCGACAAGGGCACCGGGATCGCCATGATCTGCACGTTCGGCGACACCACCGACGTCACGTGGTGGCGCGAACTGAGCCTCGAGATGCGTGCCATCATCGGCCGCGATGGCCGCGTGCTGCCCGACGTACCGCACGGCGTCAATGCCGAGGCCTACGCCCTCATCGCCGGCAAGTACCCGAACCAAGCACAGAAGGCCGTGGTCGAGCAGCTCATCGAGCAAAACATCCTCGTCGGAGAGCCCCGCCCCATTTTGCATCAGGTCAAGTTCTACGAAAAGGGCGACCGACCGCTCGAGATCGTCACCTCACGCCAGTGGTACATCCGCAACGGCGGCAAAGACACCGACCTACGCGCCGCACTGGTTGCCCGCAGCAGCGACGTGACCTGGCATCCCGAACACATGCGTCACCGTTACGAGAACTGGGTCGACGGCCTCAACAGCGACTGGCTCGTGAGTCGCCAGCGCTTCTTTGGCGTGCCGATTCCCGTCTGGTACCGCCTCGACGATGCTGGCGAGCCCATCTATGACATGCCGCTCGTGCCTGATGAGGCCGACCTGCCAGTCGACCCGTCGATCGACGTCCCGGCTGGCTTCACCGCTGACCAGCGCAACCAGCCCGGCGGCTTTGCTGGCGACCCCGACATCTTCGACACCTGGGCGACCTCGTCGCTCACGCCGCAGATCGCTGGCCGCTGGAACGAACCGGCCGCGAGCGCCGACACCGATCTGTTCGATCAGATCTTCCCGTTCGACATGCGCCCGCAGGGCCACGACATCATCCGCACCTGGCTGTTCTCAACCATGACGCGCAGCCACCACGAGCACGGTGTTGCACCGTGGAAGCACGCTGCCCTGAGCGGTTGGATTCTTGATCCCGATCGCAAAAAAATGGGCAAGTCGAGCGGCAACGCTCAGACCCCCGACGGCATGCTCGAACAGTTCGGCACCGACGCCGTCCGCTACTGGGCGGCGTCAGGCCGTCCGGGCGTCGACACCACGTTCAGCGAAGACCAAATGAAGGTCGGGCGCAAGCTCGCCAACAAGCTGCTCAACGTCAGCAAGTTCGTCTTGACGTTCCCCGAGCCCGACATGTCGATGCCACTCGCTGACGCAGTGACTGGCGCTGTCGACAGGTCGATGCTCGCCAAGCTCGACGACACGATTGCCGAAGCCACCGCCGGCTTCGAGGCATTCGACTATGCCCGGGCCCTCGAGCGCACCGAGTCGTTCTTCTGGTGGTTCTGCGACAACTACGTCGAGTTGGTCAAGAGCCGCGCCTACAACTCACAGGGTGAAGCCCCGGCCAATTCGGCGTTGCGGGCCCTCCGTGAGGCACTCAGCTCGATACAGCGTCTGTTCGCACCGATGCTGCCGTTCGCCACTGAAGAGTCATGGAGTTGGTGGAACGACGCGTCCGTGCACGCCGCTGTGTGGCCCGTGCCGAGTGGGCTCGGAGGCAATCCCACGCTCATCGACGTCGCCATCGACACGCTCCAGCATGTTCGTCGCTCCAAGACCGAGGCGAAGCAGAGTCAAAAGGCAGCAGTCGAGTCCCTCACGGTGACGGCACCGGCCGACCTGCACGACTCGCTGGCCGCTGGCACAGCCGACCTCTGCGATGCCGGTTCGATTGCAACGGTCACGGTGATTGAGGGCGCCGAGCTCTCGTGTGCTGTGGTGCTTGCACCGGCCGCCACCGACTGAGCCGGTGTCGCAGTCCTGTTCGAACGAACAGTCCGGCGCGCTGTCCGACGCGGCTACCCCACCGCTAACGTCGCAACGAGCATGACGACCGACGACACGAGCCCCGAGGCGGGCCCAACCAACATCGCCGTGCCCGACACGTCTGCAAACCAGACGCCCGCATCGAGCACCTCTCCCAAGAAGCTTCGCCGGACCTGGCCGCAGCGCTTCACGATCGGTGGCGTGTACCTGGCAGCGATCGGTTGCTTCGCCGCTGGCTCTGGCCTCTACGCCGCCCAGCGCGTGATTGAGGATCGCGATGTCGTCGCTATCGAGAGCGGCGCCCCCGGCGAGAACGCCGAGTTCTCCACCTCAGCGCCTGACGACGGAACGACCACCGGTGGCAGCGACGGCGCTCAGGGGGCAGACGACACCGATATTCCCGTCGAAACGTTTCCACCTGCCTCAGCCGCTGCCCGGAACTTCCTGATCACCGGTGCCGACAACAACGCTTGTGTCGACCCCAACTCGCCGTACGCCGGCGCTTTCGGCGATCGCAGCAGCCTCGGCGAACGTAGCGACACCATCATGATGTGGCGGGTCAACCCAGCCGCATCACAAGTTGCTGTTCTCTCGTTTCCCCGCGATCTATGGGTCACGATCGCCGGTGGATCCAGCAAGCAGCGGATCAACGTCGCCTACGAACGTGACCAGCCACAAAAGCTGATCGACACGATTTACCAGAACTTCGGCATCGCCACCGATCACTTCATTCAGGTCGACTTCTGCGCCTTCCGCACCTTGGTCGACGCGGTCGGTGGCGTGTCAGTCCCCTTCGACCGCCCGGTCCGTGACCCAGCGACCGGCCTCAATGTTCCCGTCGCCGGATGCTTCAACTTCAACGGCGACCACGCACTCGCCTACGTCCGGTCACGCAAGTTGCAAGCGCTCGACGAAAGCGGCAAGTGGGTTACCGACGGCACGTCTGATCTCGGCCGCATCTCACGCCAGCAAGACTTCATCCGCCGAACCGTCGCCTCACTGCTATCCGCTGGCGCCTTCAACCCGAACGTCATTCGGGCACTGATCAAGACCAGCGACGACTTCGTCGTCAACGACAGCGAGTTGACCGTGAACAAGATGCTCGAGTTCGCCGGCGTCGTGAAGGGCATCGACCCCGCAGAGATCACGACCTATCAGATCGAGGCGCGCGGCACAAAAATCCAGGGCAACTCCGTGCTGCTGCCCACGATCGATGGCCCCAATATGCAATCGGTGCTGTCGGTGTTCCGCGGCGAGGCGTCGCTCGCCGACGCACCCGAGCAAGTCTTCGAAACCACGACAACGTCGGTGACGCCAAGCGACGATGGTTCCACCGGCACCGCACCCGAAACCACCGTCGACGCAGTCCCGTTCAACACAATCCCGGTCGTCGTGGCAGAAGACAACAACAAGGGCTTCTTCCCCGACGCCACCATCAACTGCTCGTAGTCGTCGCACCGCTGATGGCAGATGGTCCTGCACCGAACTCGGGATGATTGCTGGCGGATTCCGCGCCCTGACGTCCCGAGATCTGCGCTCAGGAATCCAGTACTCGAGCGAGCGCTGCTGCTGCGTCTGACGGGCCCGAGACGGTGGTGATCTTGCAGCCGGTCGCTGCCGCGAGCTGTTCGGCTGCTTCGGCGTCACCCTCGGGGGCGATGATCACGAGCTCGTCGACTCGACGGGCGGCCGCAGCGACCTGTGTGATCGACTCGGCTTCACCCGAACCGTGCGCGGTTGCTCGGCAGTCAGAGAGCAGCACTGCGATCTTGCGCCCTGCTCGCGAACGGCTGAGTTGTTCGGTTGCGGCGTCAAGCGCTCGGACCACATCGGTCGTGCCGAACCCGCGCAGTGCGAGCACCGCGTCAACCACCGCTTCGCTCGACTTCGTCGCGTCTTGCGACTTGGCAGCAACGACGTCCTTGCCAAACGACAGCACCGAGTAGTCCTCTGGTGCCCGCCAGGCCACGGCGGCTGCAGCGACTGCCGAGGTGGCGAGCGGTGCACCACCCATCGAGCCACTGCGATCAACCATCAGACAAATCGCCGTGTCAGGTGTCGTCCACGAACGGATGCGAAGTTCCTCTGGGTCGATCGCCCGGCCTTCGCCCCGAGCGGTGAGGAGCGCATCGATGCTGGCGTCGATGTCAATGTCGCCGCCATCTGGCCGGTACGGCCGAGTCTGCAACTTTCCGACCCCACGCGGCCGTGTCGGGCCGCGCCTCGAGAGGTCGAGGAAGAGTCGGCCCGCCAGCCTGCGTGCCAGGTCGCGAAGGACCGGATCGGTCGCCCCAGTCAAATCAGCGAGCAGGGCCATCGTGTCGTCGGGGTTCTCCTCGAGCGCCTGCTCGACCGCTTCCTCGTTGAGCTCACCGACTTCGGGCGACAGCTCTTCGAACTGCTCGTTGCGCTCCAGCTCACGACGCGATGTGGTCTTCTTCCGCGCTTCGCTGACGGCCTCGTCGGCCTCGTCGCCCTCCTTCACTCCCGAAGGAGGGGAATTCAGCTGGAGGTCGTGCCCCGTGTCGGGGCGCCATCTTTTCCCTCGCCGTCCTCTCCTTCGGCCTGGCTTCGACCGAAGACCGACTCCCAGAGTTCGCGGATGACGTCTTCACTGACTCGGCTCGTGCCCTCGCGCACCCTGACTCGCCCGGACAGCGCAACGAGCGCTGCATCGAGCGAGACACTCGGCGTGTACGGCGTGGCAGCACGGAGCTGTGCGAGCGAGTTCGCCACCATCACCATGTCGATGGCTCCACGGATCGACGATCCGATTCGCAGGTCCGGATGGTTTCGAGTGAGGCGAACGAGTTCGACGACGCCATCACGCCACGAGGCGTCGACGTCGTTGTGCGCACCAGGCGATGCCTGAGCGGTTTCACGGCGGAGAATCATTGTCTCGTCAGCCACGGACTGGTAGCCAACGGCAATCCGACACACGCGGTCGTACACGGCGCCCGAGATGCGGGCAGTGCCCACCGCATCAAACGGGTTCATCGCTGACACCAGACGGAATCCAGGTGCCGCCTCGATGCGGCCGAGCCGCGGCACGTTCAACTCGCGCTCGCTCATCACCGTGATCAGGACGTTCAGGGTCTCTTCGGGGACTCGGTTGAGCTCTTCGATGTAGAGCAACGAGCCGTCTTTCAGGGCCTGCGCCAACGGACCGGCGACGAACACGTCAGGGTCGTAACCCTCGCTGAGCACGCGGGCCGGGTCGAAGTGGCCGATGAGTCGAGCCGGAGTCAGTTCGGCGTTGCCCTCGACAAATTCGAAGCCGATGTCCATCTCGCGCGCCACACCGCGTAACAGCGTTGACTTGCCAGTGCCAGGCGGCCCTTCGATCAGAATGTGGCGATTGGCATCGATCGCCGCGATAACCAATTCAAGTTCGCGAACGCGTCCGACGACGCCAGCACGCAGCCGGTCGAGCAGGTCACGCAGGTCGGTGACGCTGGCGGCCTCACGCATAGGTGATCACTCCACGGAGGTTCTCGCCATCGCGCATGGCCCGGTACCCCTCGTTGATCTCCTCGAGCGGGTACGTCTTGGTGATCAGTTCATCGAGCTTGAGTTGGCCCTCGCGGTACATGCCAAGCAACTTTGGAATGTCAGCTCGCGGGTTGAGTGATCCGAAGATCGTCCCCTTGATTTCCTTGTTCCACATCGACAATTCGAAGAGGTTGACTGACGACTCGGTCTGGCTCATCGGCGAGATGCCTGTGACGACGATGGTGCCGCCCTTGCCGGCCAGCGACATGCCGAGCTTCATCATGTCGCCGTACAGCACGCCCGGCGTCATGATGACTTTGTCGGCCATCATGCCCCACGACAGTTCGTTGACTTCGGGCATCGCCTCTTCCATCGAAGCGAACGTGTGTGTTGCACCGAACTCCATTGCCTTCTCACGCTTGAACTCGACCGGATCGATAGCGATCACGTGGCGGGCACCGGCCATCTTGGCGCCCTGCACTGCGTTAATGCCGATGCCGCCAATTCCGACCACGACGACGGTGTCGCCCGGCTGCACATCGGCTCGGTTGGTTGCCGAACCCCAACCGGTAGCAACGCCACACGACACCAGTGCGACCACTTCAAGTGGGAGATCGCTCTCGACCTTGATGACCGAGTCCTCAGCGACGCAGGTGTATTCGGCGAACGTACCCAGCTTGGCGAAGAGGTTGAGTTCGGTACCGGCCTTGGGGCCGGTGAGAAGACGGTGACGGCTCGTGCCGTCGGTGATCATCCCTTTGATGAACGTGCCACCGCTGGAGTCACAGAGGTTCTGGCGGCCGGTCGAGCAGTAACGGCAGCGACCGCAGGATGGAACAAATGATGCCGACACATGATCACCGACAGTAACGCTCCTGACACCCGGGCCGACTTCCACAATCACACCGGCGCCCTCGTGGCCGCCGATCATCGGGAACAGGTCGTCGATACCCATGGCCTCCCACGCCTCCTTGGGCGGGACCATGTCACCGGTGACGATGTGCTCGTCGCTGTGGCAGAGGCCAGCGGCCTTCCACTGCACGATGACTTCTTTGGCCTTCGGCGAGTCGACCTCGATCTCCTCGATCGTCCACTCTTCACCGACTCCGTACACCAATGCTGCGCGACTCTTCATGGCCGCAAGTTAGTAGCCGGTCACTCTGTACCAGGCACTGTGTGACCGTTAACTATCCCGGGGCGAGATCACCCGTCAACGTTCTGAAAACGAAGAAGGCGTGAGGTACATGCGCATCTGGTGCGCACCTACCTCACGCCTTCGACGAGAAGGACGACGTCAGGAATAGACCATGACTCCGCGGATGTTCTTGCCGGCGCGCATGTCGTCGTAGCCGTCATTGACACCGTCGAGGTCGTACTCCTTGGTGACGAGGCCGTCGAGGTCGAGCTGGCCTTCGCGGTAGAGACCAAGCAGCTTCGGGATGTCGGCACGAGGATTGCCCGAACCAAACAGCGAGCCAACAACCTGCTTCTCCATGAGTGTGAGATCGAGGAGGCTGATGTTGGCCGTCATCTCCATGGCCGGGTGAATGTTGGTCACGACGACTCTGCCGCGCTTGGCGGCCAGCGCCAGGCCCCCGGCCAGCAACTCGCCCGAGCCAACGCCCATGGTCATAATGACGGCGTTAGCCATCGTGCCCCAGGAGGCTGCAGCCATGGGCTCCATAGCTTCTTCCATCGACGCTGCGGTGTGTGTGGCACCGAACTCCATGGCCTTTTCGCGCTTCGACTCAACGGGATCGATCGCCCAGATCTGCTTCGCTCCGGCGAGCTTTGCGCCCTGAATCGCATTGGCGCCGATACCACCGACGCCGACCACGGCAACGACGTCGCCGGCGCTGACCTGTCCGGCGTACACAGCCGAGCCCCAGCCGGTGACCACGCCACAGCCGAGGAGGCAGGCGCGGTCGAGCGGGACATCTTTTTCGATCTTGATGCAGCTGGCTTCGTTGACCACGGTGTCGTGGGCGAACGTGCCGAGCATGCACATCAGGCCAAGATCTTTGTCTTGGACGTGGTGACGAGACGTGCCGTCGATCTGCTTGCCGAGCGCCATGAGCGCACCGAGATCACACAGGTTTTGGTGGCCAGTCGAGCAACTCGGACAGCGGCCACACGACGGGATAAAGCCAAACACGACATGGTCGCCCACTTCGAGCCAGGACACACCGGGGCCGACCTTGGTGACGACACCAGCGCCTTCGTGCCCACCGATGATCGGCAGTTCAAACGGCAGGTCGCCGGTGACGAGGTGCTCATCGGAGTGGCAGAGGCCCGAGGCCGCGAGCTTGACCATGACCTCGCCTTCCTTCGGATCGTCGAGTTCGATGTCTTCCACGCTCCACGGCGCGTTGACTTCCCAGAGAATTGCGGCCTTTGTCTGCATGCTCGCGACTGTAGACCGTGTTGCCACTTCGCGTGGATACGGAGCGAACGTCCACTTCGCTGTTCACTTCGCCGTTCATTTCACTGTTCATTTCACTGTTCATTTCGCCGTTCATTTCACTGTGCGTGATGGACATTCTGGGGACCCTGCTGATCCTCAACAAACTCCGTGACACCCCACTGGCATGATGGCCGCATGGGCGACGGATTTGACGAGTTGACAGCAGGCCTGAGCGAGCTGGCTACAGCACAGCGCGATGCGGTCATTGCCATGCTGAGCGACTTGACCGACGACGACCTGCACCGCGTGGCAGAGGTTCTCCGCCAGGTCCAGACCGAGCGGGCTGTCCTCGGTGGGGATCATGATGCGATCATCAGTGCGGCGTTCGAGGCTGGTTTCGGGCGGGACGGCCTCGGTGTCCTGCCGTGGACCGAGGGCAATCTGATCGTCTGTCCGGGTGGCATGGTCTCCACGTCGAGGGCCAGCCACCGTTGTCGCTTTGTGAGCGTCGACGACTGCTGGATCTGGGCCAGCGGACACCTGCTCCGCGAAGACAAACGTTCCTCGCCCGGCAACGACGAGGGGTTCCGCGCCATTGCGCTGCTGCCGCTCGTCGACGGGCTCGAACTCGACGTCGTCTCCGGCCGGGCGCGCCAGGGGCAGCACTCCGTCGAACACGTCGTGAGCTACGAGGTTCGTGCTGGGAAACTGGTCGAAGTGAGCCAGCGCGCCGTCAACTCCAACCACGGCGGTCGTCAGATCAACTGACTCGTGCCGACCACAATTATCAGCGTGGCAGCACTCTGATCTCGATGTACTGACCGTCGGGCACCCAGCGCTGGAAGAAGCCGGTCATGTCGTTTCGGCTGATCGAGCCCAACAATGTTGACTCTTCGAGAAAGTCCTCGAACGAGGCGTTGCCCGCCGGGTCGGTCAGTGCATCGAGAATCTCGTCGTTAATCTGCTCGTTGCTGAACAACTCGAGCTCGTTGCGAATCTTTTCGGTCGCCGAAGCAAACTCGTTGGCCGGCACACCATTCGTTCGGATGTCGGCAAGCTGTTCCAACACTGCGATCGACACGTTGTCGACCAGGTCGGGGCCGGTGGAGATCGACAGGAACGTTTCGGCCAACGGCGTCGCACCACCCGTCAATTCGATCGCAGCGAAGGGCGAATACGACTCGCCAAGTTCTTCACGAATCACATCGGTCAGGCGGGCAGTGAGCACTTCTTGTACTACCCGGGCAGCGATGTCGTCGCGGCGATCAGACGTGCCAGGCCCGGTGATCAAGAACGACACACTCGCCTGGTCGCCTTCGCCAGCCCGCACCGTCTCGATGACGGCACCTTCGGGCGCTGGCGGCTCGACGTAGTCGACAGATTCAAAGCGTCCAGTGGCTGGCAGCGTGCCCAGATAGGTCCGTGCCAAGCTGGTTGCCGCGTCAATGTCGAAGTCGCCACTGAACGAGAACGTCCAGTCGGAAGCGTCACCGAAGCGGTCGATGTACACCCGCTCAACGTCCTCTGCCGTGACCGAGTTGAGGTCGTCGACGTCGAGCAGTTGGTAACGCGGGTCGTCATAGCGGGCTTCGGTTAGCGCCTTAAATCGGGCGTAGTCCGGGTTGATCGACGGGTCCTCGGCGAGCGGGAGTTCGTCGTCGATGTATTGCTCGAGAGTCACGGCATCGACACGCGGTTGGGTCATGATGAGGTAAATGAGTTGGAAGGCGGTTTCGAGGTCCGATGTTGCGCTCGACCCGAAGAACCCTTCGGTGAAGACATCGATCGCAGCATCGAGGAATACCTCCTTGTCAGACAGGAACGCGTCGATCGCCACCGGGTCGAAGTCGCCAACGCCGCTGCCCTCGACGACGTTCGCCGCGACTTCGGCTGGAGCGACATCTTCGTCAGCCAGCACTGAGGTTCCGCCAGGGCTGCGGCCCTCGAAGAACACCGCACCGTCGGTGATCGGCGTGTTGTTGAATGCGACACGAACGCCGTTCTCGAACGTCAGCAGCACAGGGGCAACGAATGAGATGTCACTGCCGTCGGCGAGGACCTCGCTGTTGACCTCTTCCACAGGGTCCGGCGGGTCGAGCAAACTCTCGCCAACCGCCGCTTCCGACTCGCGTGTTTCGAGTTCGCGAGTCGGCATCGACTCGACCTGAGCGACGAACACGCTGGCGGCAGGGACGTCGTCGATCTCGTCGGCTGGGGCAGTGACGAAGATGTGCGGGCCAGCCGTTTCGTAACGGGTGACAAACATGTAGGCAAGCGTCTCGGGCGTTGCCCGGTCGAGTACATCGGTGATGAAGTCGAACCAGCGCTGGCCAGTCGGCACTGACTCTCCTTCGAGGACGTGGCGAACGTACTCGTCTGCGTACGAGGCGTCCTGGCGGGAGTTGCGTCCGTCGTAGTCCACCTCGGCAGCGCTGCGTCGAGCTTCCACGGCGCGAGCTACTTCACCGGTGGTGAAGCCGAATCGGCGAACACGTTCGTACGCGTCGAGCACCGCCTGCGTGGATGCTTCGAGGTCGGCACCGTCGGCTGACACGAAGATCTCGGGAGCACTCAGCGACCGGACGAACCCACTGCTGTCGACCGATGCCGCATCAAACGGCGCATCACCGCGGAGGGCGTCGTTGCTCAGCCGGGTGCCGATGATGTCGAAGGCGAGGCTCTCAAGGATGTTGCGCTGCGCGAATGCCTCACGCGAGCCGGTCGTGTCGGCGGTCAGCGGGAGCGTGACGAACGCGAAGCCCTCGGACACGTCGGGGTCGTTGAACACGAGGGCCCTGGCATCGCTCGAGGGTTCGACGATCAGGTCAGGACGCTTGGGCGAGTCGCCGCGGGCTGTCGCTGGGTCGAAGCGTTCAATGATCTCGCGCTCCATCTCCTGTGCGTTGATGTCGCCGACGACGATCACCGACGCGTTGTCCGGCCGGTACCAGTCGTCGTAGAAGGCGCGCAACGGACCGTCGGTAGTGCGGTTGATCTCCTGGTCCGTGCCGATCGGTTTGCGATTCTCATACGGTGAACCGTCGAGGAAGAACTTCTGAATCTCGTCGAAGACGCGGCCACTCGAGCTCTGTGCTGAACCGCGCCACTCGTCGAGCACGACACCGCGCTCAGCTTCGACCTGCGCCGGGTCGATGATTGCCGCCGACAGCCACTGCTGCAGCACGTCGAGACCGGTTTCGACGGTCGACCGGTCAGCCGTCGGCATCGTCAGTTCGTAGACCGTTTCGTCGTAGCTCGTGTACGCATTGATGTCGGCACCAAAGCCAGCTCCGAAGCTGCGCAACACGGCAATCAACTCGTTTTCCGGGAACTGCTCGGTGCCGTTGAACAGCATGTGCTCGAGGAAATGCGCACCGCCGCCCTGGTCCTCGCTCTGGAACGCGGCGCCAGCATCGATTGTCAGCCGCATCTCGACACGCGAGCCAGGATTGTCGTTTTCGCGGATGAAGTACTGCAGGCCGTTATCAAGCGTGCCCGTGACGATCGCCGGGTCAATCACGAGGGAGAGGAGTGCGCTCTCGTCAGGCTTGACAACCTCGGTTCGGGGGCGCCCTCCGGCCTGGCCACCACCTGCTGCATCCGTGGTCGGCGTGGCATCGGAGGAGCCGGTGCACGCAGCTGTGGCCAGTGCGGTAACGATGGCGATTCCCACGAGGCGGAAACGAAAGGGGCGACGAGACACACCAAGCATGCGGGGCAGGTTAGGCCTGCGGCGTCAACGAGGCTGGAACACTGCAGTTCATCGACTCGCCACACCTGGGAGCACGTCAGCATGTTTCGCGAACAACTCGTCGAGACGCGGGCGCCAGTCGATGTCTTCGGTCGAACCACCGGCGGCTTGCACTGCTGCCCGTTCGGCCGCGAGCGTGTCGGCGATCTCGGCCACACCGGCCGCGAGAATCTCTGCCACCCTGTCGCGGACGAACCCGGCGAGTGCCGGGCTGGCACCGTCAGTACTGATCGCTGCTGTCACTCGGCCCGCTCGGGTGATCGCCGGGAGGATGAACTCGCAATCGACCGGCTGATCGGCCGCGTTGGTCCAGATGCTGCGAGCGCGCGCCGCGTCGGAGATCGCTGCATCGGTCTCGAGGTTGCCGGTGGCAGTCACGACGAGTCGCTGGCGCTCGAGGTGACAGTCGTCGAACGAGGCGGTGATCACCTCGCCACCGGCGTCGACGATCCGATCGACATCGACATGCTCACTGATGTCAGCACCGACGAGGCGGACAATTGCACCAGCGTCGAGGAGCCCTTCGGCCTTACGCCATCCGATGCGGCCACCTCCGACGACGAGCACGGGGATCCCGTCCAGATTGAGGAACACTGGATACGAAAACCGGCTGCGGTGGGCCTTCATACCCTGATTCTAAGGCTGACTTTTAGGCAATTCTCGATAAAGACGATCGTTTTAGTCGGGTATTGATTAAATGGTCGCCGTGACCACCTCACTCCAGACTGTGCCGCCCGAGTCGGGCCGACCCTTCGACGACGCTCGCGCGGCCATCTGTTGGGCCAACGAGCGCTTTGCCGGAGGGGTGTGCGTCACCGCCAGCTTCGGCGATGCAACCGTCGCACACGTCGCGCACAGTGCCGTGCCAGGCATCCAGATCACGCTGCTCGACACCGGCTACCTGTTCGCCGAGACGGAGTGGTTCGCCGACCATCTGACGGACCGATTCGGCCTGAACGTCCGAGTGGTCCGCCCAGTGCCCGATCTCGAACGAGACATATGGGCCACCGACACCGACGCGTGCTGCGCAGCCCGCAAAGTCGAACCGCTGCAGCGCGCCCTGCGCGGCGCAACCGCCTGGGTGACCGGGCTCCGTCGCGCCGACTCGCCAAGCCGCCGGACGACTCCGCTGGTGCACAACGATCTGTTGCGGTCAGTCGTCAAGGTCAATCCGCTCGCCGGGTGGACCGACACCGACGTCGCAGAGTACGCAGCGGAGCACGACCTCCCGGAGCATCCGCTGACCGACCGCGGTTACAGCTCAATCGGCTGCTGGCCGTGCACCAAGCCAGCGAGCGACCGGTCGGGCCGCTGGGCCGACAGCTCCAAAACCGAATGCGGACTGCACCTCTGATGGCTACACCATTCACCCACACCCACACCCACACCCACACCCGCACCCGCACCCGCACCCGCACCCACACCCGCACCCGCGACATCGCCCGCACGACCGCCAGCACTCTCCGACAGGACCGACCATGACCGACCTCACGGCAGCCGAACTGATCAAGGTTGAGAGCAACTATCTCGCTGGAACGATCGGGGCTGAACTCGCCAATGACGCAGCGAAGTTCGATGACAACGCAGAGACGTTGCTCAAGTTCCACGGCATCTATCAACAGGACGACAGAGACATCCGTCGCGAGCGGGCCCAGCAAAAACTGCCGCTCGATTATTCGTGCATGGTTCGTGCGTCGGTGCCCGGCGGCGTCATCACCGGCAACCAGTGGCTTGCCCTCGACCGGGTGGCATCGCTCGCCGACAATAAGCTGCGCCTCACGACCCGCCAAGGGGTGCAGTTCCACGTCGTCCACAAAGGCGAGTTGGCCAAACTCGTGAGCGGCATCAACTCGTCGCTCCTCACCACACTCGGCGCGTGCGGCGATGTGGTCCGCAACGTCATGGCGTGCCCGCTCCCGCACCCCGAACGCACTGCAGTGATCGAGCCGATCGTCACCGAGATGGTCGCTCGATTCCGGCCGCAGACCGAGTCGTACTGGGAACTGTGGGTCGACGGCGAGAAGGCCGTCTCGTCGGAGAAGCCGTCAGCGGCATCCCTGGCAGCCCTTGATGCAATCGACCCGGTCGAGCCGATTTACGGCGCCGCCTATCTCCCGCGCAAGTTCAAGATTGGTATTGCATGGCCGGGCGACAACTGCGTCGACATCTACACCCATGACGTCGGCATCGTGCCAACGCTCGACGGCCCCGACGGCCTGAGCGGCAACGTCACCGGATTCGTGATCCTCGCCGGCGGCGGAATGGGCATGTCACACGCCCGCCCAGACGACACGTACCCGGTGCTCGCACAGCCGGTTGGCTGGGTCGAGGCGGAAGGCCGCGACGGCGTCAAGCCGCTCGGTGATGTGGTCGAAGCAATCGTCACGACGCAGCGCGATTACGGCAACCGCGATGATCGGGCCCTCGCCCGCCTCAAATACCTCGTCGAGGCCAAGGGCATCCCGTGGCTACGTGACCAAATCGAACAGCGCACGGGCCAGGCCCTCGCCGACCCAGTCGAACTGCCCAAGTGGGAAGTCCACGCACACCACGGCTGGGACGACACTGAACCAGAGAGCGCCGCGCCGCGCACCGAGTCGTCCGTGCTCGGCCTGCCGGTGTCGTCGGGCAAGGTAGCGCACGGCCTGCGGTACGCGCTCAAGCGGTTGATCGCCGACGGCGCCGTGTCCGCGTTGCGCGTGACGCCACGACAAGACCTCCTGCTGCTCGGCATCACCGACCGGGCGGCCGTGGAGAACACGCTGCGCTCAAACGGTGTGCCACTCGCAAGCGACCAGAGCCCGACACGCAACCTGGCTATCGCGTGCCCGGCTCTGCCGACCTGCTCGAAGGCACTCGGCGAGGCTGAGCGGGTGCTGCCACAAGTGGTCGATCGCCTCGAGAAGGTGTTGGCTGACACCGGCAACACCGGGCTACCACTGCGGCTCAACATGACTGGGTGCCCCAACGGCTGCTCGCGGCCCTATGCCGCCGAACTCGGCATCGTCGGCCGGACCAAGAAGGGCTACGACGTCTACGTCGGCGGTTCAGCCGCAGGTGACCGGCTGGCCAAACGCGTCCGTGAGGACGTGCCCCTTGAGGAGATCCCCGACATGTTACGTCCCCTGCTCGAACGGTTCAGCCGCGATATCGGCCCGAACGACACCACGTCGTTCGGCGACTGGGCGGTGCAGCAGGAGTGGACATCGCTCCTCGCCCTGCTGCCGACCACAACAGTCCGACGGGTGCGTACCAAGTGAGCGTCGCATTGGTCGGAGCCGGCCCGGGGGACCCTGACCTCCTCACCATCAAGGCTGCTCGCTTGCTCGCTGCCGCCGATGTCGTCGTGCACGATGCACTCGTCGGCGATGGCGTTCTCGCCCTCATCCCCGAGTCAGCGGAGCGGATCGACGTGGGGAAGCGTCCAGGTCGACCGGCCTCGCAGGAACTGATCTCGGCGCTCCTCGTCGAACTCGGTCGGCAAGGCAAACGTGTCGTTCGGTTGAAGGGTGGCGATCCGTTCGTGTTCGGTCGCGGCGGGGAGGAAGCGCTCGCATTGCGCGAAGCCGGGCTCGAGTTCGAGGTCGTGCCAGGCATCACCTCGTCCATCGCTGCACCTGCAGCCGCTGGCATCCCGGTGACGCACCGCAGCGTGTCGGCTGCGTTCACCGTGGTCACCGGACATCGCCGCCCTGGCGAGCCCAACATCGACTGGCGGTCGCTCGCCAAGGTCGGCGGGACCATCGTCATCCTGATGGGCGTGGCACATCGCGCGGCGATCGCTGCCGAGTTGATCATCGGCGGCCTCGCCACCGACACCCCGGTCGCCGCAATCCAACGCGCCACCACTGATCAGCAGGAGGTCGTGCGGTGCGATCTCGCCGACCTGGGTAGCGCTGGAATCGAATCGCCCGCCACGATTGTTATCGGCGCCGTTGCCGCGTTCGACCTCACCGCCTTCGACCTCACCGCCGCAGGAACACTCCGGGCGACTCAGAGCCAGCAGGTGATTGCTGCGACATGAGAGCCAGCCGCTGAACCGGGAAGGGAACCGGGAGGGGAATCAGGCGAGGTTCACTGCGTCGTACTCAAAGCTGCCGCCAACCATCGTGGCAAGGACTCGAGCTTCCCCAATGCCGTCAGATTCGATCGCAGTGAGGTCTTGGTCGAGCACGACGAGATCGGCGAGCTTGCCAGCGGTGATCGATCCCTTGCGCTGCTCGTCGAACGATGCGGTTGCTGACCCGACCGTGTAGGCGTGGATGGCTTCTTCGATGGTGAGTGCTTCGCTCGGGTTGAAAGAGACGCCTGATGCCGTGCGCTGGTTGACGAGGTCGTGGAGGCCGAGCAGTGGTGCGCCGTTGACCACCGGTCGATCAGAGCTGCCGGGCAACGTGATGCCTGCGTCGAGGAACGAGCGCTGCCGATAGCAGTCGCCGACCCGGTCGGGTCCGATTGCACGAAGCATGCCGTCGCCGATCTCAGAGACGAAGCGAGCCTGCGGAACCGGGATCACGCCGAGCCGGGCAATGCGCGCGACATCGACGGCGCGGGTCATGCCGGCGTGTTCGATGCGGTGACGGTGGTCCGCTCGGGGGTGCTGCTGGAGCACAAATTCGTACGCATCGAGTACCGACGAGACGGCGCGATCGCCAATTGCATGCGTGGCGACCTGCCACCCCGATCGGTGTGCCGCAAGGATCAGTTCGTGGAGCCGCGCTTCGGGCATCTGGAAGTAACCGTTGTTGCCGGGTTGGCCGTCGAAGTCTTCGAACATTGCCGCCGTGCAGCCCATGAGCGAGCCGTCGGCAAAGATCTTTGTGGCGCCGTAACGCAGCCAGTCGTCGCCGAACCCGGTGTGCATGCCGAGATCGAGTGCGAAGGGCTCGTTGTCATCGGCGTGATGTGCGCAGCCGTGCAGCGCGTCGACCGACGCCATCATCGTGACACGCACCCGCAAGCGGTTCGCTCGTCGAGCCTGTTGATAAGCAGCAACTTCGACTGGTTCAGCCGTGCCGAGAATGCCACCGACGCCAGCCTCCTGGCAGCTTGTGATGCCCTCAGATAGATAGCGATCACTGGCAAGACCCAGGTTGATGGCCATTTCGGCGACCGATCGCGGGTGGACGAGCGAACGGACGAGTTGCTGTGCCTGCTCTTCAAGCAGTCCGGTCGGTCGGCCCTCGTCATCGACGGCCACCACTCCCCCGTCGGGCACGTCGACCTCGCCGATCCGGGCAAGGCGCATTGCTGCGCTGTTCAGCGTGGCGAAGTGACCGGAGGTGTGATTGAGTAAGACGGGATGGTCGGGGCTGACGCGGTCCAGTTCGTGGCAGGTCGGATGGCGCCGTTCGGCCAGCTTGTTGTGGTCGTAGCCGGCGCCGACGATCCATGCACCCTGCGGTGTCGAAGAGGCCCGCTCGGCAATGGCGGCAACCAGCTCCTCGATCGAGTGCACCGCATCACCGTTGAGCGGAACCTCGTTGAGCGTCGCGCCGTACGCCTGCATGTGGTTGTGCGCGTCATTGAACCCTGGTGCAACAAAGTGGCCGTCGAGGTCGATCGTTCGGCCCGCATCAAATCGCGCCAGCTCGCCGCGCTGGGCGACGGCCACAATTCGGTCGCCGATGATCCCAATCGATCCGGCACGCCGTAGCGCTGGGTCAACGGTGAAGATATTCGCGTTGTCGAGAACAAGATCGAAGCGCATGCTCCGACCCTAGGCAGGTGTTACTCCCGGGTCAGCAGTTGGCGACGAGGGTGCCGTTGACCGGTCCGAGGGGAGGTCATCTCCGGCTCCAGGACACACCGGATCGAGAACTCGAATGTGGATTCGCCGTGCCAGGGCTGAGTGACCCAAGCGGTACGGTGCGAATGCATGGGTGATCGACTGGTTGGCAAGCGAGTCCTCGTGACGAGTTGCGACACATACATGGGGCCACCCATTGTCAAGTTGTTCCGTGAGGAAGGCGCCGAGGTCCTTGCCGACGCGAGCACACTCATCGGAGCAACCGAACCAGCGGAGGTGTTGGACCGTGCTGGCGACATCGACGTCCTCGTCGCCAACCTTGATCTTGCTGCCTACGCCGCTCGTGTGCGCGACATCGACGACGACCAGTGGATGGCGGGTTTTGATGCAATGGTCCACCCACTGATGCGTCTCGTGCGGGCAGCGGCTCAGCCGATGATCGACCGTGGTGGTGGCTCGATTGTTGCACTGACCTCGTCGTCGCCATTGCGACGCATGCGTCCGCAAGCAACCAGCTACGTCACCGCGCGAGCAGCCCAGAACGCGTTCGTCCGATCGGCGGGCCATGAATTGGCGGCGCATCACGTGCGGGTCAACGCAATCGCTCAGAACTTCGTCGAGAACGAGACGTATTACCCGCCGTCGATCATGGAAAACGAGAAGTTTCGTGATCGGCTGAAGTCGGAGGTTCCTGCGCAGCGCCTTGGCACGCCCCGCGAAACCGCCGAGCTTGCGTTGTTCCTCGCCAGCGACGCGTCGACCTTCACCTTCGGCCAAGTCATCAGTTTGGATGGCGGCTGGTCCTAGTGCCGTGACTGGGATTGGTGACCTGTAAACCTCCTGGTCAGGGAGCCGAAAAACTCTGTGACACCCCAAATGTATTGTTGTGTGTATGGAGCTGGGGGTGATCGATCTGGTTGGCGGGGGCGGCGCAATGGTCGCTGTCAACGACTCGACCCGGACGCTTCGACGAACCCGCTCGATACAGCTCGACCACGTGTGGCGGGCACTCGAAACCGGTGCCTGGGTCACGGCCGGGTTCCGCTCAGCAACACCATGGCTGTCGTCAATCACTGGCGAATCGCCGTCGGCGTCAAGCGTGACGCTGCGGCTCGCCGAACGAATCCAGCAGATGCCCCAAGTCAAAGCCACGTTCGCTGACGGTGTCCTCGCCGAAAGCGCGCTCCGCCAACTGATTGACCTGTGGTCCTTCGACATCGCCGGCGAATTCGCCCGTGACGAACGAATGCTGCTCGGCTGGGCACTGCAGTTCGCCTCCGGCGATCTGACAATGCTGCTCGCCACCTGGCTGCTCCACAACGACCCCGATGCCGCCGACAAAACCGCCCAAGAACAGTTCGAGTCACGAGAACTCCACCTGTCATCCCTGCTCGACAGCATGGGCCGCCTCGACGCGCTCCTCGACCCAGAGGGCTTCAATCTGGTCCGCGCAGCAATCCGTCATCTCTCCGGCCGCACCACGCAAGACGAACGCACCCGAGCCCAGCGTCAGGCCGACGCCCTCGTCACACTCGCCAAGAACTACCTTGCGACCGCCCCGCACGAGCCCGGCAAGAAACGCAACCGGCCACGGTTTGTTGCCACCTCCGATTACGACGACCTGATCGCCCAAGCCACAGGCGGCACACTCGACACAAACAGCGGCCGCATCACAATCACACCCGAAGCCGTTCGCCGAATCGCCTGCGACGCAAGCGTCCATCGCCTGATCACCAACGGACAATCCACCGTGCTCGACTTCGGGCGGCGTACTCAATCAGTATCTGACTCGCTCTTCGACGTCCTTGCGCTGCGCGACCACGGCTGCCGGTGGAACGGCTGCCACACCGCTGCCGGCGCGTGCGATGCCCACCACGCCAAACACTGGGCCGACGGCGGATCAACCGATCAAACCAACCTCGTTTTACTGTGCTGGTTTCATCACCACCTGTTGCACGAACAGCACTGGAGTATCAAGCCCCTCGGGGGCGGCCACTTCACACTCCAAGATCCCCACGGCCAAACCCACCAAATGCGACCGCCCCAGATCGGCCTCACCCTGCCACCGGCTCAACCCCTCAACGAGCACCCGGTAGCTCCGCTCTTCAACCCGCCGGTCTGACCGCGGGCTGGCCACTCGGCGCGGCACACTGTCGATTGAGAAACGAAGACGAAACTGGTGTTGTTATCGGAAGTTCTGTTGGCCGTCCCAGGTTGGCAGTATCCGATGGACATCGACACTTCTGCATCTCCCCTCGTTGCCGACAGTCACATCGACGACGAGACTGATCCGGTGGACAACCGTCGAATCTGGGTGCAGCGTGGGGTTGTTGTTGCAATCTGGATCACGGCGGTCGTGCTGTGGCGCAACTATCAGTCAGCCAATGATCTGAGCGCCACAGGCACAGCACAAAAGTTCATCGACAGTGTCGGGAGTGCATGGTGGGGCATCCTCGCCTACGTCGGGGTCTACCTCGCCCGCCCGATCGTGCTCTTCCCTGCTTCCGTGCTCACGATCGTCGGTGGCGTGTTGTTCGGACCGGTCGTGGGTGTTATCGCCGTGATCATCGGCGCCAACCTGTCAGCCAGCATTGCGTTCGTGATCGGGCGGAGCCTCAGCGCGAAGATCGACGACACCGCCACGCTCGGCGACGAACAGCAATCGTTCATTGCACGCTGGTCGCAGCGGATGCGCGACAACAGCTTTGAGACCGTGCTCCTGACCCGATTTCTTTTCCTCCCCTACGACCTCGTTAACTACGCGGCGGGTGCACTGCGGATCAAGTACGTCCCCTTCATCACCGCCACAGCGCTCGGCTCCCTGCCGGGCACGATCTCGTTCGTGCTACTTGGTGCATCGCTCGACCGAGTCGACAAGGGCCTCGATGGCCTCAATCCCTACGCACTCGTTGCCAGCGTCGTCATCTTCGTCGCCAGCCTCGTGGTCGCACGTACTCTCAAGCGGCGGAACAACACAAGCAGCGCGCCACTCCCCCTGGAACAGGAAACACCATGATTGGACATGACTCCAAGAAGACCTACAAGGCTGCGATCATCGGCGCCGGTTCCGGCGGGCTGACGATGGCTGTCGGTCTGTCTAACTTCGGCCACGACATCGTGCTGATCGAGGGCGACAAGGTCGGCGGCGACTGCACAAATGTCGGCTGTGTCCCGTCGAAGGCACTGCTCCACGCTGCTCTGGTCGGTGAGGACAACCCGCTCGGCTGGGTACGCGCGAAGCGTGACGATCTTGCCCAACGCGAAGACCACGAGATGGAAAAACACGAGAAAATCCACCTCGTGCGCGGCTGGGCCAAGCTCACCCCGAAGTCGGGCGACCACCACGTCGTCCTGGTCGACGGCCCCAACGGACAGGTCGAGGTGCATGCCGAGAACGTGATCATCAGCGGCGGATCCAAGCCGATCGTTATGCCGGTCGAGGGTCTCGGCGCGGAGCGTGTCCTGACGAACGAGAATATCTTCGAATTGGAGTCGGTTCCCGGCACGGTCGTGCTGGTCGGCGGCGGCGCCATCTCGATCGAGATGGCCACAGCGTTCGGCGACCTCGGCAGCACCGTTCACATTGTCGAACTGGCCGGCCGCCTCATGGGCAACGAAGATCCGCTCGTGTCCAGCACGATGCAAGAGGTTTTCGAATCTCGTGGAATGCAGGTGCACCTCGGCACCTCGATCGAGAGGTTCGACGAGGCCACACAGACCGCGCACCTCACGAACGGCGCAACCATTGCCGACGTCGACAAGGTCCTGATCGGGATCGGTCGTCGACCGGCGCTCGGTGACCTCCGGCTCGAAGCAGCGGGCGTTGAGACTACCAAAGGCGGCGTTGTCGCCGATACCTGGGGCCGAACGTCGGTCGACGGGGTGTACGCCGTCGGCGACATCACGGGCAACACGGCAACGACGCACGGTGCGAACTCCTTCGCCCGTCGCACGGTTCGCGCGATCGCACTCCCCCTCCCCAAAGTTGGCGACCCCCGGGTCATCCCGAATGCCGTGTACAGCCGCCCACAGATCGCCTCGGTCGGCCTCACCGTTGCCGAAGTTGATGCCATGGCTGCAGGGGGACGCAAGCGTTACGTGAAGCAACTCACCGACATCGACCGCGGGTTCACCGACGACCTCGAACACGGGTTCATCGCGGTCGACGTTGAGCGATTCACCGGCAAGATCCTGCGCGCCGTCATTGTCGGGCCCAGTGCCGCGGAAATGATCGGCATGTTTACGATCATGATCGACCACGGCATCGGCCTGCGCAAGCTGTTCGGCACGGTCCACCCGTACCCCTCGTACTCGCAGGCCGTGGGTTTCCTCGCCGACGAGTTCGCCACCGAGACGTTCCGCAGCCTTCCCCAAGAGTGGTTCGCACTCACCAAAGCCAAGATCGCCAACCGCTTCAAGAAGTAGCTGGCGTTCGGCATCGGTATGGTCGTGCTCGCATGGTTCGCCTTCTGCACACTGCACTGAGCATCCGTTGACCAGATCGGACGTCCGGCTCATTGCCAGCGACCTAGACGGAACGCTGTTCGGCCCCAACCATCTCCTCTCGCCTCGCACGATTACTGCAGTCCAACACGCCGTCGCCGCTGGCATCCACGTCGTCGCTGCCACCGGCCGATCGACGACGTCAGCGGTCCCCCGGCTCCGTCCGGCCGAGGTCATCACGACCGCAGTCTGCTCGAACGGTTCGTTAATCCACGACATGTTGAGCGGCGCCACCACCCGGTTCCCGATCGATCCGGCTCACGTCGACCGGTTCTTCGCAGCACTCACCGACATCGACGACCGGTATGCGTTCTGCTGGGAAACCGACCACGGAAACGGGTGGGATGCATCGTTTGACGACATCGCCTCGATGCACGAAGACCTCGGCGACGAGTGCGGCCTCCCGACACGCCCTACCGCCGCGCACCACACGACCAAGCTGATGGTCCGTCACCCCGAGATCACTCAGGAAGCGCTGCGCGAACACCTCGTACCTCTGCTGGTTGATCCGTTGACCGTGTCAACAAGCGGCGTGCAGTTCGTTGAAGTAACCGGCGAGGGCATCACCAAGGCATCGGCGCTCGCGCATCTCTGCAGCGACTGGGGTATCGACCGGGCACAGGTCATTGCATTCGGTGACAACCACAATGACGCCGCAATGCTCGCGTGGGCTGGCCACGGCGTCGCAATGGGCAATGCTTCGAGCCAAGCGATAGCAGCTGCAGACGAAGTGATCGGGACCAACGCCGACGATGCCGTCGCTGTGTTCATCGAATCGCTGCTCGCCCGCAACTGACCGCTACGTTCCCCTCCATGACTTTGAGATGGGGAATTGCAGCAACCGGTGGAATCGCGTCGAAGATGGCGGCGGCGCTCCAGACGCTCGACGATGCTGAGATCGTCGCCGTCGGATCCCGATCCCATGAGTCAGCAAGCAAGTTCGCCACCAAATTCGCGATCCCCCAAGCTCACGGAAGCTACGACGAACTGTTCGCCGATCCGCACGTCGACATCGTCTACATCGCCTCACCTCACAGCCACCATCGCGACATGACCGTCGCTGCGCTCGATGCCGGCAAGCACGTGCTGTGTGAGAAGGCCTTCGCCATCAACACGGCGGAGGCGACCGAAATGGTCGACGCCGCGCGCCGCAACAATCGCTTCCTGATGGAGGCGATGTGGACGTGGTTCATCCCCGGCAACGTCGAACTCAAGCGTCGCATCGCCGATGGCGCAATCGGCAAAGTACTCACCGTCGACGCCGACTTTGCCCTCAACATCCCCGCCACAGACGGGCGCCATCGACGCCCCGACCTGGCCGGCGGCGCGCTGCTCGACCTCGGTATCTACCCGGTCACATTCGCGTGCCACGTGCTCGACGAGTATCCCGACGTCGTCAAGGCCATGGGGCGCCTGACCGAGTCAGGTGTCGACGCCACACTCGCCGGTGTCGCTTCGTTCCCCGGCGGTGCACTCAGCACCTTCCAGACGTCACTCGACGGCACGAGCGGCCTCAGCGCGCGGATCGTGGGCACGGCTGGCCGCATCGATGTCGAGTCCCCGTTCTGGTTCACGTCGGCGTTCACTGTCTCTGGCGCTGACGGCGCCGCCGAGCGGATCGAGATCCCCAACGAGGGGCTCGCTCACGAAGCTGCGCACGCCATGGAGCGCATCGCGGCAGGGCACCTTGAGAGCGACGTGGTCACGCTCGACCACTCGTTGCAGACGATGCGTCTGCTCGACGAAATCCGCGCCCAGGTCGGCGTGGTCTATCCATCAGAAAGTTGAGCAAGTCGACCAAACTGACTGTGCTTGGCGTGCATCGCGGACATGATGCCGTACGCCACGATGATGGCTGTTGTCCATCCGCCCCATCGGATTCAAAACAGGATCTCGCGGCCACCTTCGACAGCCACTTCGTTGAGTAGACACCCGGGCAGGCTGCAGCGCTCCTCGAATTGGTCGAAGAGCTGGGACCATTCGCTACTGCAACCGGAAACCCCGCGTTCGGGCCGTCATTCGGGATCAACCCGTCTCACGACCCGCGTCGGCTGGATAGTCGGCGAACGACGCCTTGAAAACGCCCTGGTGCAAGAGCACCGTGGCAGCGTGCAGGCCCGTCTCGATATCGGTGAGTGTGGTTTCGGTCCACCACGACTCGACGCGGCGCGATTGACCGATGCCGACCACCTGGTGATCGAGCTGATAGCTCCGGCCAACGAACACCGGCCCGTTGACGTAGCGGACTTCGAGGTCGATGAACAGTCCGACGGACGGACGCCTGACCGGCAGGTGCGGGCCGTGCTTGTGGGCAAGGACCGACAGCATCTCGGTCGGTACAATTGGCGTGCCCCATGGGCTGTCGCCATCGGCGTTGTACCAACTGCACGGCTCGGTGATCATGTCAAGCTTCTGCTGCAGGGTGAATGGATAGAGCGGGCCGTTGTGCTCGTCAAACCCCATGGTGACCACGTGCGGCTCACGACCCTGCAGGGTGTCCATACCGACAGAGATCTGATCGATGATGTGCAGCTCGCCCGGGTCGCCCTGGCCGCGTTTGCGGCGCTCGTCGAGGTCGGTCACATCGTCGCGGCCAACGGATGCGGTCCCAGTCAGGACGGGCGTTCCATCGGCCTTCTCGGCACCGATCGTCGCCGCCGCCGCCGTTGACGGCGTGAGTGCCGGACGGACCTCTTCGCCTTCGACGACCATGTTCAGGAAATGTGAGCTGATGCAGCCGTCTTCGAACCACCGCTGGCCCCACAGGCAGACACCGAGGGGGTCGAACTGGCTGAAGTGCGTTGGCCCTTCGATCGGCGCACCGACGAGGCCGAGCTTGTCGGCGGTGTCGCCGTCGTGCACACTTGTCTGCCCGCCGATGTCTTGCTCAGCCAGCATCTGTGCTGGCGCCCGTCTGGGTCCAACAAGTGAAATCGGAGTGTCAAAGGCCATGACCCCAGTGTGCCAGGCAGTAAGCCAGAGATAGCCGCTACCGCAAGAGTCGAGACATGACCGCGCGAACGGGTGCCTCGTCGACGCCGGTGACGACTTCGACACCGCGTGCGCTGTCGAGGATGAAGGTCAAGCCGGTGAGCGCCTTCTTGTCGCGGTGCATCAGTGCGAGGAGTTCGTCAGCATCGAGGCCGGGTGGCGGCTGCGTCATGAGGTCGTACTCGCCAGCAACGACATCGCGATGCTGCTGGACTCGAGCTGCGTCGATGCGGCCCATTTCGAACCCAAGTTCGGCGGCATAGATCAAGCCGATCGCCACCGCTTCACCATGGGCGAGTTCGTGTCCGGTCGCGATCTCCAGCGCGTGCGCAAACGTATGGCCGTAGTTCAAAAGCGCACGGCGCCCACCCTCGCGCTCGTCCGATGCCACAACCTCGGCCTTGATTTCAATGCAACGGGCGACCCGCTCTTCGAGGTCCATAGCGAGGAGATCGTCCCCGGTCAAAAAGTGGTATTTCGCCATCTCGCCGAGGCCACATCGCATTTCACGGGGCGGCAACGTATCGAGGAACTCCAGGTCACACAGGACTCCGGACGGCTGCCAGTAGGCCCCCACGAGGTTCTTGCCCTCGGGTAGATTGACGCCTGTCTTGCCACCAATGGCGGCGTCGACCATGCCGAGCAGACTGGTCGACACGTGCACAACAGGAATCCCGCGGTGCCACGATGCTGCGGCGAACCCGGCGATATCGGTGACCATGCCGCCACCGACACCGATGACGACGTCGTGGCGGGTCAGGCCCATTGCTGCGAACCCACTCATCAGCGTCGCGATCGTGTCAAGCGTCTTGGCGCTTTCGCCCTGGCCGATAGTGAACGTAGTGACCTCGACGCCAGGCAATTCGATCTCAGTGGGAATGCCGACTTGCGTGACGACCGCTGCACGCTTGGCCGTGGACGGGAGCAGTGTTGCCAGTTCGGCCACGACGCCGCGACCGACAACCACATCGTAGGAACGATCGGCGAGCGGGACGGTCAGCCGGCGCATCGCAGCACCGCCTGGGCAACTTCGTTGATGCTGCGATGGTCGACTGACACAACAGCATCGGCGACCTCGGTATAGAGCGCTTCACGATCGGTGTACATCTGGCGGAGCATCCTCTCGGGGTCGTCGTCGAGCAGTGGACGGTGGACACCGTTCGTTACACGTGTGACGAGCAGGTCGACGTGTGCGAGCAGCCAGACCACATGGGCGTCACTCTCGGCGAGTGCAGAACGGTTGGCTTCGGCGAGCACGACGCCGCCGGCCGCAGCAAGAACCGCGGGCTCGCCGGCGCCGAGCATGGCGAGCAGGGTTTCGGTCTCGATTGCCCGGAACGCCGCTTCGCCGTCAGACGACCAGATCTCACGGACGGTGCGCCCGGTTCGCTCTTCGATGAGTTCGTCGGAGTCGAGCAGCGGACGGTGCAGCTTGCGGGCGAGGACGCGTCCAACAGACGACTTACCGGCGCCCATCATGCCGACAAGCACGATGTGCTTGCCCTCGCAGGCAGTCACGTCAACGAGGCCGTGAATGCCTCGGCGTTGCGAACGAACTCGTCCATCGAGTCGCCGCCGAACTTTCGTTGCGCTTCAGTGGCCAGCACGAGTGCAACCATCGTTTCCGCAACGACGCCCATCGCGGGCACCGCGGTGACGTCGGTGCGCTCTTTGAAGGACACGCCTGACTCCTTGGTGGCCGTATCGACCGTTTCGAGCGTCGGCTTGTTGAGTGTCGCGAGTGGCTTCATCGCCGCCCGGGCAACAACGAGATCGCCGGTGGTCATGCCGCCTTCGGTGCCGCCTGCAAGCGTGCTGTCGCGAACGTACTTCTTGGCGTCGGAATCCCATCTGATTGGATCGTGCGCCTCGCTCCCGCGTCGCCCGGCGACATCGAAACCGTCACCGATTTCAACACCTTTGACCGCCTGGATGCTCATGAGTGCCTGGGCAAGTGCCGCGTCGACCTTGCGGTCCCAATGGACGTGGCTGCCGAGCCCAACCGGCACACCGAAAGCCAGTACTTCGACAACGCCACCGAGGGAGTCACCTTCTTTGGCCGCAGCCTTGATCTCAGCGATCATTGCCTTGGACGCTTCGATGTCGAAGCAACGCACCTGATTCTCGTCGACCCGATCCAGGTCGGCGGGCGTCGGGCGGGGAGCGTTGCTGGCAACCCGGGCAGAACCCATCTGAATCACGTGGGAGAGGATCTCAACTCCGAGCGACTTCAGCATTTTCTTGGCGATCGCTCCGGCGGCGACCCGGGCAGCGGTTTCGCGTGCACTGGCCCGTTCGAGCACGTCACGTGCATCGGTGAAGCCGTACTTCTGCATGCCAGCGAGATCGGCGTGACCGGGGCGGACTTGCGTGAGCGGATCTTTGGTGGCACCGGGCGCTGGGCTCATCTCTTCGTGCCACTTGTCGCTACGGAACCACTCGGTGTTCTTGATTTCAATCGCCACCGGCGATCCAATAGTGCGGCCGTGACGCACACCGCCGATCAACGTGAGCTCGTCGACTTCGAAGCGCTGCCGGGGGCCGCGGCCGTAGCCGAGGCGCCGTCGACCCATTTCGGCTTGAATCTCCTCGACGGTGATCTCGAGGCCAGCAGGGAGGCCTTCCATGATGACCACGAGGCCTTGGCCATGGGACTCACCTGCGGTGAGGAAACGAAGCATCAGCCCAGACTACCGGCGGGCCAGCTCAGCCTCAGCGGCGATTCGCATGGCCGTGGTGTCAGGCATCTCGCCCAACCACCGAAGTTGTTGGAGCGCCGCCTGGTGCACCAGCATGCCGAGCCCGTCGACCGTCGTGGCTCCAATATCAGCCGCCGCACGCATCCACGCTGTTTCGAGCGGGTGATACACGAGGTCAGCAATGACCTGACCGCTTCGCAGCAGTGCCGGGTCGCATGCCATGTCGGCCTCCGTTGCATCGTCGACCGACACACCCATCCCAACGCTCGTGGCATTGATCACAATGTCGGCCCGCGTGATGTCGCTGACGATGCCGACCGATGCTGCTTTCGACAAGCTTGCTGCTTGCTCGGCACGATCACGGGTCCGGTTCAGCACGGTGATGTCGGCTGCGCCAGCTCGGCCCAGCGCATCGATCACCGATCGGGCCGCTCCCCCAGCCCCGATCACCGAGATCTGAGCTCCCTCAACCTCGACACCGGCTGCTGCCAGTGAGGCCACGAACCCGGCGCCGTCAGTACTCGACCCGACGAGTTCATCGCCATCCCAGCTGACGGTGTTCACCGAGTGCAGTACTCGCGCTGCCGGATCGAGACGATCGACTGCCCGTGCGACATCTTCTTTGAGCGGCATCGTGACCGACAAGCCCGCGAGCCCCAGAAGGCGCATCGCCGACAGCGCCGCTGCTGCATCGGTGATGTCAAAGGCCGTGTAGGCCCAGTTGACACCGGCCGCGTCGAAGGCGGCCTGGTGCAGAGCTGGCGACAGGCTGTGCCCCACCGGCGATCCAATGAGCGCAGCGATCCGTGGTGCGCTCATCCCCCACCGAACTCAATCCCCGCGAACTCACGGATGTTGGCTTCGTGCTGTTCGAAGGTGGCAGCGAACGCATGACCACCGTCTTCATTGGCGAGCACGTAGAAGCGGTAGAAGCACTCGGATGGGTTCGGCAGATCGACGCAGATCGGATCACCGGGTGCCGGGTTCGGTGCCGGGTTGAGTGCAGCTCTGATTGAGGCGCGTCCAGGATTGGCGATTGGCGTCGCTGGCAGCCCGTTTCGAAGGTACGTGTTCCACGGTGTGTCGATCTGGCGGATCTCAGAGAATGGAAGGTCGGGATCGATGCCGTTGCGGTCACGTCCGTAGTACACCGACGCGTCGATCTCCAGATTCATGTCGACGAACTCGCGGTTCAAGATGACGCGGGAGATCTTCGCTCGGTCTTCAGCAACCGCTGCTTCACGTTCGATCAACGACGCCACGATCAACACTTCGTATGGCGTGTAGCCCAGCTGGCGAGCTTTGGCTTCGAGGTCTTCCTGTTCTCCGACGCGCTCCATCAGGGCGACCATCCGGTCCAGGAGCTGCGCCTCTGTGTCGGCATTCGACACGGAGTACGTGTCGGGGAAGAGCAGCCCTTCGAGCGTGTTCGTTCCTGGTGGCAGCCACCTGGCGAAGACCGAGACATTCTCCGCGGCAGCGATGAACTCTGCCTCGCCCATCCGCTCGATCACGGCGTCAACACGGCGCGCCATGCGGGCAATCGTGAAGCCTTCGGGAAACGTGACGCTGGTGCTGGTCTGGGCCGGCGGGATACGCAGTCGTGCGAGCACATTGCCCATGTGATCATTCGCGCGGAGTTGGTAGAAGCCCGGGACGATGTCGATCGGCTCGTCGCCGACGTACCGCTCCCAGACACCCACGTCGGAGATGTAGCCCTCGTCAAACAGCAGCTCGGTCACGTCGTTGAAGTCGGCACCTTCGGGGACTGTGAAGCTCTGCAGCGCGCTTGGATCGCCTTCGGGGTTGATCTTGCCGAGGTACCACCAGCCGACAGCGCCGGCAATCAGGATCACGGCAGTCATCAGGACCATCGATGTGTAGACAACCCACTTGATGGGTCGGGTCTGGCGGCGCAGGCGCTCGACGGAGCCGGTTTGATCGGTGGAGTCCCACGGGTCGGTCGGCCAATCCATGGCCGGGCGGTCATCGACGTTGACGTGCGCCTCCGGAAGGAGTGGATCGAGCTGAGTCACGACGCTCCCCAAGTGTTGCGCCGATGATCGAGCCAGGCCTGCAACATCACCGCAGCGGCCATCTTGTCCACGATCAGCCGTTGCCGCTGGCCACTGAGGCCAGCCTCGCGCATCGCTGCTTCGGCAGTCACCGTGGTGAATCGCTCGTCATACATCTCCACGGGCACCCCGACCACGGTAGCCAACTGCTCCGCCTCCTTGGTGGCACCCTGTGCTGCTGGTCCGACACTGCCATCGAGCGACAACGGCAGCCCGACGACAACGAGCTCGCACTCTTCATCCCTGACCAGCTTCTTAATTTCGGCATGGTCGTGGCGCCGCGATTTTGAGCGATGCACCGTGGCCAACGCCGAAGCAATCGTGCCGGAGAGGTCGCTGACGGCAATACCGATGCGCTTGGACCCCAAGTCGACGCCGAGTGCGCGCACACCAGGGATTCGAGTCACAGCACCTGACCCACGGCCTCAGCCGCGATGGCGAGTGCGGCGGGAATGCCTGACGGGTCTTTGCCGCCAGCCGTGGCGATGTCGCCCTTTCCGCCGCCACCGCCACCAACTGCCTTGGCTGCGTCTTTGATCAGGAGCGATGCCGGCTTACTGTTGCCCGGCTGCACGGCCGCGACGAGCGCCACACCGCCGGTGTCGGTTTCACCAATCAGCACGACGACTTTGATGCCCTCGCGCTGGCGCACGGCTATGGCGAGTTCTCGCATGTCGCCAGGTGCGAGGCCATCGACCTGCGTGACAACCACGCCTTCGACGGCGATCTCGGCCAGCTCCTCCGCCCGACCTGCAGCGAGCTGTGACCGGAGCGTTTTGATCTGGTCCTGGAGGTCTTTGACTTCGTCGATCTTGCGCTGAACGCCACCGAGTAGGTCGTCGGACTGAGTACCGAGGAGCTGTGCTGCGCCGGCGATCATTGCTTCGTCGCGCTGCAGCAGCGCAACGCTCGCATCGCCTGTTATCGCCTCGATACGACGCAGGTTGGATCCAATCGACGACTCGCTGACGACCTTCACGGTGCCGATGTCGCCAGTGGCACGGACGTGCGTACCGCCACACAACTCGATCGTTGATCCGGCTTCGAGCACACGCACTATGTCGCCGTACTTGTCACCGAAGAACGCAATGGCGCCGAGCGCCTCGGCTTCGTCTTTCGTGGTTTCGAAGATTCGCGTGGGCATGTTGCCGAGCGTTTCGTGGTTGGCGATGTCTTCGATCTGCTTGATTTGTGCTGGGGTGACGGCGTCGTAGTGCGAGAAGTCGAACCGGAGACGGTCGGGGCCGACCATCGAACCGGCCTGCTTGACGTGCTCACCGAGGACGTGGCGCAATGCAGAGTGCAGCAGGTGCGTGGCGGTGTGGTTGCGACGGATCGCATCGCGGCGGAGCACGTCGATCGACGCAGTGCAGGTCTGTCCAGCAATGACGGTGCCTTCGGTGACTCGCGCGCTGTGACGACGCAGGTTCGGCAATGCGAACGTACAGTCGAGCACCGTGGCGGTGCCGGTGTCGGTGGTGATCGAACCCGTGTCTCCAACTTGGCCGCCCGACTCTGCATAGAACGGAGACGTATCGAGGAAGATCTCAACGGTCGGGTTGCCGTTGTCATCGTCAGGGCCATCGAGGATTGCCAGCACCCGACTGTCGGCAAAGTCGTCGGTGTAGCCAACGAAGTTCGTGGTACCGAATTGGTCGAGCACCTCTCGGTACGCGTCCATGGCTTCAACATCGACGCCGCCCTTGCGGGCAGCCTTGGCCCGCTCACGCTGCTCGGTCATCGATGCGTTGAACTCGTCGAGATCGACGTCGATCGCGCGTTCGCTGGCGATCTCCTGCGTGAGCTCAAGTGGGAAGCCGTACGTGTCGTGCAGCAAGAAGGCGGTGGCACCCGAGAGCTTCTCGGCGTCGGCGTTCAGTTCGCCATCGAGAATGGCGAGGCCGTTCTTGAGGGTGTGCCGGAAGCGCTCTTCTTCCTTACCGATCACGTCGGTAATGAAGCTCATGTTCTTCGTGACGTCGGGGTACGCGTCGCCCATGACCTGGCCGGCAACGGCGACGAGGCTCGGCATGACGAGCTTGTCAGTGCCGAGAAGGTAGGCAAACCGCACGGCGCGGCGGATGATGCGGCGCAGCACATAGCCGCGGGCCTCGTTGGAGGGGAAAACGCCGTCGTTCACCAACATCGTTGCCGAGCGGGCATGCTCAGCCAGAACGCGCATCGCAAAGCTTGCACGGTCGTCGTAGTCGCCCACCTTGTAGCTGTGCCCGGTGATTGAGCACGCCTCGTCAATGAGGGGCTGCATCAGGTCGGTTTCCCAGACGGAGTCAACACCTTGCATCAGCGCCAAGATGCGCTCGAGCCCTGCACCGGTATCGATCGACGGTGTCGGCAACGGTGCGCGGTTGCCATTCGCATCTTGGTTGAACTGCATGAAGACCAAGTTCCAGATCTCCATGAACCGGTCGCCGGCTGGATCACGGAGAGGGCCACCATCGGGACCGAACTCGGCGCCACGGTCGATGTGAATTTCGCTGCACGGTCCGCAGGGGCCAACATCACCCATCTGCCAATAGTTGTCTTTATCGCCGAGCCGCTGGATGCGCTCCATCGGGACACCGACCTGCTCGTGCCAGATTTGCTCGGCTTCGTCGTCCGTCTCGTGGACCGTGATCCACAACTGGTCGCCGTCAAAGCCCCAACCGCCACTCTCACGTGACGACGTCATCAGGTCCCACGCATAAGGGATTGCATCAGTCTTGAAGTAGTCGCCGAAACTGAAGTTGCCCATCATTTCGAAGAACACGAGGTGACGCTTGGTGCGACCCACTTCGTCGAGGTCGTTGTGCTTTCCGCCAGCGCGTGCACACTTCTGCGAGCTGACAGCGCGCTGGAAGGGGGGCTTTTCGTTGCCGACGAAATAGTCCTTGAACGGCACCATGCCGGCCACGTTGAACAGCACGGTCGGATCGTGCGGGATGAGGCTTGCTGACTGGACGACCGTGTGGTCCCGTGCCGCGAAATAGTCGCGGAATGAATTACGGAGTTGGTCAGCGGTCATCGCATTGGCTGCAGGGGTCGTCATATCGCCCCTCAGCCTACCGAGGCCGGTACATTCGCTGGGTGCCCATTGACGTCCACGAATGGATCAGTTTTGACGACGCCGACGAGCACCGCACGTGGGTGTTCGACGCCACGTACCTCCGATCGAACTACATGTGCATCTTCGGGTGCGGCTGCAAGGGCATTCTCGACGAACCGGCTCCCGAACTCCAGCAGGGTTGCTGCTCGTTCGGAGCGCATTTCGTCGACGAAGCCGACGTCAAGAACGTCGAGGCCCACTTCCCTCGCGTCGAGCCGAAGCACATGCAGTTCCACGCCAAGGCCGTCAAGAAGGGCTACCTGCGTGACGGTGACCCTGACAGCGAGGGAAACCCGACGACGATGACGCGGCTCGTCGAGCACGACGGCACGAAAGCCTGCATCTTCCTCAACCGGCCAGGCTTCGAAGGCGGAATCGGGTGCGCGTTACACATTGCTGCCGACGACAACAATGAGCGGATGATGGACTGGAAGCCGCAAGTCTGCTGGCAGGTCCCGCTGCGGCTCGAACACTCCGAAGATGAATCAGGCCACGTCACCTCACGCCTGCGCGAGTGGAAACGGCGCGACTGGGGCGAAGGTGGCGAGGACTTCGGCTGGTGGTGCACCGAAGAACCCGACGCATTCGTCGGAGAACAGCCCCTGTACATCAGCGCCCGCGACGAAATCGTGGAACTGGTGGGCGCAACAATCTACGACCAGATGGTCGAATTGATGGAACGTTCCCAGTGGGTGCCACTTGAGCACCCAGTCGTCAGGCGCTGAGTCGTCAGGCGCTGGCCAGACTTACTCGTCTTGATCGTCGTCTTCGTCGTCGAACTCGACGCCATATTTGGCTGCCAGTTCGGCGTACTCGTCGACCCCCGAGTCAGCATCGTCCGTAGACGGCGACTGGGTGCGCTCTCCAAACCCGAGATCAAACGCTCCCGGGCCGGACTGCTTCAGTTTTCTCGCCTCTTCGAAACGGCGATGACGACCCTTCTTCACGAGAGGGCTCCCACACTAGAAAGTTGACATTGTCCCTGATTATACCGGTCGGTCCAGGGTTTACGGTGCACAATCCGGGCAAGAGCTCAGCTTGCACCGGGGAGCCTGTAATCTACGCATGATGCGCACAGTTGCGGTCGTGAACCAAAAGGGAGGCGTCGGAAAGACAACTGTCACACTCGGTCTTGCCTCGGCAGCCAGTGCTGCGCGGCGCCGCGTCCTCGTTGTTGACCTCGATCCGCAAGGGTCCAGTTCCTGGGTCCTCGGGGTCGATCCGGACACGGCCGACCTGACGACCAGCGATGTCCTTGACAAGGCGCCGATCAGCAAAGCAATCCAGCAGTCTGCGTGGTCAGAGTTTGTCGACGTCGTTCCCGCCGGAACCGACCTGCAAGACCTCGAGAGCGGATCGCCCGACTCACAACGTGCCCGCCGTCTCGCCAAAGCACTGGGTGCCGACATTATTGACCGTTACGACGCCGTACTGATCGATTGCCCGCCGTCGCTGGGCAACCTCACGACCAATGCGCTTGCAGCGGCGCGCCACGCACTCGTCGTGGTCGAGCCATCGGCTCTGGGCCTGCGGGGCATCGGCGGTGTCGCCGACGCCATCGACACCGTGTGGGACGACCACAACCCAGACCTCGAACTGTCGGGTGTGATCCTCAACCGTGTCCCGGCCGTGTCATCTGAAGCTGTACGTCGAATGGCCGAACTGACGCGGATCGTTGGCGCAGGCGCGGTGTGGAAGCCAGCGGTACCGCAACGAGTGGTTTTCAATCAAGCCGTCGGCGAGCGGCGACCGATCCATTCGTACGGCAGCAGGGCAACCGACCCGATCGAAGTGTTCGATCGATTGTGGTCGCGGCTGCGCAGCACGATCAATCGACGCTAATCAACTTCAGACGACCTTCGCCGTCGAAGGTCAGGCCTGCCCGACCGTCGACGAGGTCGCGGATGCCGTCACCGAGCATCGCTGCACGCCAGCCACTTGCAAGGCGGGCATCGTCATCACCGCGCAAGAACGCCACGATGTCACCCCGGGTACCGAGGAGCACAGTGTCGATTTTTTCGTCGTGGGCGAGCTGGCTGACCCACGCCGACACGAGCGTCACTGCCGGACGCAGGTTGCGATCAAGATCGTCGGGCGACTTCGGCGCCTCGGGCGCATCGTTGTCTTTGCCCACCTTGACCGCTTCGAGGATTTCTTCGGCAATACCCCCGCGCGAATGACGTTCGTCGACGCCTCGGGCCTGGCTCAGTTCCTTGAGCGAAGACGGGCCGCGCTGCGAGATGCCAAGAATTGCGAGATCGGGCAGCACTTGGCGCACAGGAATGTCGACCCGCATTGCACGCCGTTCGCGCCACGCTGCGATTGCTTGCGCAACCGCTCGCGAACTCGGACGGAGCGAGCGTGCGTCTTTGAGCCGGAGCCACGCGTTTTCGGGGTTGGCACCACTGACGGGCCGGGTCCGCAATTCTTCACAAGCATCAGCTGACCATTCGAGCCGGCCCGCTTCGGCAAGCTTGGCCACGAGGAGCTGGTGGACTTCGAGGAGGTACTCGACGTCGACGGCTGCGTACTGGCACTGGTTCTCGGTCAGTGGCCGGCGAAGCCAGTCGGTCAGGCGATCACCCTTGGCAGGGGTGACGTTGATTTCGCCTTGCAGCAACGCAACCAGTGAGGGTGTGCCATACCCGACGAAGCCTGCCGCAAGCTGTGTGTCAAACATCTGCCTCGGCACCGAGCCGATGGAATGCATCATGACGTCGAGGTCTTGCTGGGCAGCGTGGATCACACAAAGTGCGTCGGTGTCGAAGACTCGGCCGAACACCCTGACGTCGACAACGAGCGGATCGATCAGTGCAAGACGCTGCGTTTTTGTACCGTCGTCTTCGGTCTCGTGCCAGGCGATCTGAATGAGGGCGAGCTTCGGGAAGTAGGTGCGCTCGCGATGAAACTCGGTGTCGAGTGCGTACCGGTCGACGCCGACCAGCACGTCGATGATTGCATCGAGATCGGCCTGATCTTCGACGTACTCGTAGTCGATCTCGGCGGGGGCATTGCCACCGCCGGGCTGCTTCTTGCGTTCGGGTCGGACTCCTGATCGGGCCATGTCAGGCTCCTTCTACTGTTTCGTGGCCAGCAGCCCACCAAGCCATCATGCCGCCAGCGACGTTGACGACGTTTTTGCCTTGTGCCTCGGCGTACTCACACGCACGAAAGCTTCGACCACCGACCTTGCACATCACGTAGGTGGGTTGTTCGGCACCATCCGCGCCGAATGCATCGAGGCGCTCGGGCACCGTAGCGAGCACGACGTGCACGGCGCGACCAATGTGGCTGTTCGCCCACTCATCGTCTTCGCGCACGTCAACGAGCCGAGTCGATTCGTCGGCCGCAAGCAGCCTGTGCAGTTGTTCCACCGTGATTTCCGAGATCGCCACGCAGCGACCTTACTGGCCACCCTCGTCGTCGCGTAATGTTCCCCGCAGGAGATCCTCCGGACGGTTGATGTTGCGCATCTCGCTGGCGTCGATCGCCACGGTCGCAACGTCGAACAATGCAAGGACCTCGTGGATTGCTCGGGTACCGGTCTCGAAGGCCGCTTCAATCGGCGCGATCGTCTGCACACTCCAAACAGCAAAGGCGGGTTCGAGCCGATCGGTCATGGCCACGACGACATCCGTCTCGGCCTGCACTGCGTCGAGCATGCGTTCAACAGCGCCAGCAGTCAGTCCCGGAAGATCGCATGCCGCGACCACGACATGGGTTGCGGCGCCATGATGGTGCTGGTGATGGTGCTGGTGATGATGGAGGGCCGTGAGTACCCCGCCGACCGGACCCTCGCCTGGGTACATGTCTGCGATCACCGGAAGGTCGAGCGGGGCAAGCTCGGTCGGGTCGCCGCCGACGAGCACGATGTCACGACATCCGGCCGCCGCGAGTGCGTTGGCAACATGAGTTGCCATCGGCAGCCCACCGACGTCGATCAACGCCTTGGTCCGGCCCATACGACGGCTGTGGCCGCCAGCCAAGACTGCTCCGGCGACGTGCATCGATCAGGTGGTGGGAATGCCGGTCGGGTCGAGCTGCAGCAGGAAAATGTGGATCCGCTCGGCTTCGTCATGTTCGCCGATCTCGGCCGCCATTGCACCCAGGCCAACGAGGGCCCGCAGGAACCCGTGGTTGGTCGGCGCTGCCCAGCGCACGTAGCCACTCCCCCGCCAACCGTTGGCCCGCAGTGTGTCGAGGCCACGGTGGTACCCGACGCGGTAGGCGGCGTATCGCTCGATGGTGTCGCGACCCAGGTCGCCCAGCTCGGCCCAACCGGCCAGGAAACGCGGCGACGCAGCGACCACAGCCGCAACGCCAGAGCGCCGCTCGTCGCCGGACAATTGGAGCGCTGCCGCGAGCCCTGCGGAATCGGCCGGGTCGGCTGCGGGCAGCACGGTGGTCGGAAGGCCTGAAGAGAAGTTGATCGCAATGTCGCTCATTGCAACCAAGCGTATCGGTCACCTCCACACCCGGACAGAAAGACCTAGGCTGCAAGGATGCTCGCTCTGACCTTGGAATCTGCCAAGACCATCGCCATTGCGGTCGTTGTCGTCTTTGTCCTCGCGGCGTTCCTCGCCGCCTGGATCATGAAAACGATCGTCCAGAAGGTTGCGACGGTTATCGTGCTCGCGCTGCTGGCGTTTGCGGTCTCTACCCAGCGCACGTCGCTGCAAGACTGCGCCGACAAGGTGCAGGGGAACTTCGATCAAGTCGGGACCAACGTCACGGTCACCGATACCGATTGCTCCTTCTTCGGAACGACGATCACGATCAAAGACCCGCGTGTTGACGAAGACGCTGCGTGAGCACCGCAACATCTGAGCGGCCTGAAGCCGACACACTCGACCGGTCGACGCTGACCCGTCTCACCGGCGCGAAGGCAATGGCGAACACGGCACTGCGCTGGATTCCACCGTTTCTTCCGACGCTCGAGCGTGCATTCGGCGTGTCAACAACGCAGCTGACAACGGTCCTTGGCCTCGGCGAAGCCGCCGGCCTGTCGACGATGGTCATCGGCAAGCAACTCGACCGCGGTCGTGAGCGACTCGTCATGATTGGTGGCCTGTCGGCAATCGCGCTGTCGTCAGTGATCGCACTCGGCGGTTCGATCTGGACCTTCGCGATCGCATTCACCATGTTGATCCTTGGTGTTGCAAACTTCACCGTCGGCGGCCACGCCTGGATCAGCCACCGCGTCCACTACAGCCGGCGTGCTCGATCGATCGGCATCTTCGAGACGTCCTGGGCGTTCGCACTCTTGATTGGCGGACCCATCGTGGCCGTCCTGATCAACCTCTGGGGCTGGCGAGCGCCGTTCGTTTTTATGGCTGTCGGCTGCACGATCGCAGCATTCGTCGTCGCCGTGACGCTGCCTGCGCCAGGTCCGGTCACGAAACAGGCCGGGTCACCCGCAACCGGAGCGACGCGCTTAACGCTGCGGGCCTGGCTCGTCGTGATCGGGTCGGCAACGATGGCCATGGCAGGCCTGTCGGTGTTCGTCATCTCCGGCTCGTGGCTCGACGATGAGTTCGGGGTGTCGACCGGTGGGCTTGGCTTCATCGTCATGGGCTTCGGAGCGTTCGAACTCATTGCAAGTGGCGGATCGGCGGCCCTTGCCGATCGAATCGGAAAAATGCGCTCGTCACTCGGCGGACTGGTCGTGTTGGCCTGCGGTCTGCTTGTGATGCTCAGTGCCGGTGACCGCCTCGCCGTGGGCGTCATCGGGATCCTCATGCTGCTCATTGGCTTCGAGTACGGGTTCGTCACATCACTCTCGCTCGTCAGCGAAGCGATGCCTGAAGCACGCGGTTCGACGCTCGCTGTCGGCAACGCCGTCGGCACACTCACCCGCGGCAGCGGAGTGATTCTCAGCGGCTGGCTCTACGGCATCCACGGCATCGCTGGCACTGCGGCCCTGTCCGCCACAGCGGCCGCTATTGCCGCAACCTGTTTCGTCCTCAGCCGCCGGTTCTGACCGGCGCTGCAAAGTCGGCCAGCAGGGTCGCGAGTTCGCCCGGGTGGGTATTGGGCGCACCGTGACCGGCACCATCCAGTCGGAAGTAGTCGGCCGATGGGATCTGCTCGCTCAGCCACTGCATGCCACGCTGGTGATGGGGTCGGCCCATCTCACCACACATCGCAAGCAGCGGGATTTTCACTGCCTCTGCAGCCCACGGTGTGCCACGCCGGAGGTCGGTGATCTCGTCGACCATTGCAGCACCTTCGGCCCGTCGATCGGCCCGCGTGCCGGACGGAAGTTGTTCCCAGCGCGCGTCGCCGATCAGCCGGCGCATGAAGATCTCTGCAGCTTCGGCCGGGTCGGTCGCACCGACCGCCGCACCGCCGGCTGTTCCACCAGGCCACCAATCGAGCCATGACAGCGGCGTTTCATAGAGAGCCGCGTGTCGAATCAGGTCGGGGTGCTGTTCGACTACACCGAGCACAACGTTGCCGCCGAAGCTGTGGCCAAATGCAAGGTCGACGACTCGTCCCGGTGTGTGCGTTTGCAGGACGCCAGCGAGATCGGCAACGTGCTGCTCGATGGAGTTCTTCTCGCCAACGTCACGTGACCGGCCATATCCACGCCGGTCGTAACGCAGCACGTGGAACCGTGTGTCGAGGCGACGACTCAGCCGCAGCATGCCTGCAGAACGATCCATCGTCCCGTGGACCAACACTGCCAGCGGCAGCGTTGGATCACCGGATGTTTCAGCCCAGAGATCAGTCGACATGGACAATGCGCATGACGTCAGACGCCGCACGGCCCACCCAGGAGCGCTTCGCGTCGCCGACAGGGAGTTGTTGACTCTTGTTCGGTGAACCGGCCAACACCAACACGGTCTCACCATGGTGAATGATCCCTGCGCGGAGTGCTGTCTCGACAGCGAACCACACCATCTCGTCGGTCGACTCGTACGTGTCGACCTGCATCGGGGTGACGCCCCACGTCATGGCGAGGCTGCGGACCATTGCCGCGTCGGGTGAGAGCGCCACCATTGCGGCATCGGGCCGGAACCGTGCCATCGCCCGAGCCGTGCGGCCGCTCTGGGTGCAGCAGAGGATCGCCGACGCGCCTGCACCGATCGCGGCCTGTGATGCTGCGTGCGTGAGCGCTGCGGTAACTCGATCACCGTGCTCCATCGGCTCGAAGCGACCATCGAGTTGCACCCGGCCCAAACGATTCGCCCACTGGCGATAGCTGGCCTCTGACTCGGCGCGTTCGGCAATCTTGCCCATCGTGGTGACGACCGCAACCGGGTCGCGGCCGATGGCCGTTTCGCCAGACAGCATCACTGCGTCGGTGCCGTCGAATACCGCGTTGGCCACGTCGCTCACTTCGGCGCGAGTTGGTGCTGACGAGGTGATCATCGACTCGAGCATCTGCGTCGCAGTGATGACCGGCACACCGGCTTCGACGCAGTGCCGGATGATCATCTTCTGGAGATGCGGGACGTCTTCGATCGGGCAGTCGATGCCCAGGTCGCCACGAGCAACCATCACCGCATCAGATACGGCGACGATTTCAGTCAGGTTGGCGATCGAGGTACTCGTCTCAATCTTCGCAACGAGCCTGGCGCGGGTGCCGACAACGTCGCGCACGCGCTGCACGTCGACGGCCTGGCGCACAAACGAGACCGCCACGAACTCGACCCCGGCACTCGCCATTTCCTCGGCGAGGACGAGATCTTCTTCGGTCGGCGTGGTCAGACGGAGCTTCTCGGACGGCAGGTGAACGCCAGGTTGGCCGTTCACGGTTCCACCTGTTTCGACGCGAGCGAGAGCGAACTCGTTGCCGACAGACTGCACCGACATGGAGATCGCACCATCACCGAGCATGACGCGGCCGCCGACGATCAGATCTTCGAGGAGCGTCTCGTACTGGACGTAGATGCAGTTCTCGTCGCTGGGCTCGTCACCGGCGCGGAGCTGGATTTCCCTGCCGACGACCAACCGTGACCCTCCTTCCGGGAAACGACCGGAACGGACCTTCGGGCCGGGCAGATCGGCCAACACCGCGACTTCTTTACCAACGGCATCGGCGGCGGCACGCACACTTGCGAGCCGCACCAGATGTTCGTCGATAGTGCCGTGGCTGAGGTTCAAGCGGACCACGTCGACACCTGCGCGCATGAGGTCCTGCAGCACCACTGGCGTGTCGCTGGCTGGGCCGATTGTGGCCACGATCTTAGTTCGGCGGGTCATATCTGCTTGTCTATCGTATGTGGAGTTGTTGTTGGTCCGTCATGCCCTGCCGATTCGCAAGGAACTGGAGCACGGCGCTGCCGACCCAGAGCTGTCTGACGACGGCCTTGCGCAAGCGGCACTACTCGCCCAGTACCTCGCATCGGAGCACCTCGATGCTGTCTATGCCAGCCCAATGAACCGTGCGCGCCAGACCGCTGAGCCGGTCGTCGCTGATCGAGATCTCGAATTGCATTTCCGCGACGGCTTGGCCGAGTTCGACCGACACAGTTCGGAGTACATCCCTGTCGAGGAGCTCAAGGCTTCGGGCGATCCACGTTGGCAGCAAATGCTCAATGGCGAGTGGGATTCCGACGAGTCACATGAAGAGTTCCACCAGCGAACCGTCGGCGCAATCGAAGCGATTATCGACGATCATCGCGGCCACCGCGTCGCCGTGGTCTGCCATGGTGGAGTCATCAACGCTTACCTGACCACGATCATGAAGATGGGCGAAGAGTTCGGACGAGGGTTCTTCTATCCGAACTACACCTCGATTCATCGAGTTGCAGCGTCGTCCAACGGCGACCGCTCAGTGGTCACAATCAACGAAACAAGCCACCTCCGTAACAGCGGGCTGCCCATGGGGCTCTTCCAGAAGGGCTGACTGTGACGCAGACAAATGAAATCGCGGACCTCATCGCCTACCTCGACGCATCGCCCTCGCCACGGCACGCCGTCGCGTCGACTGTTGCTCGTCTCGCTGGGTTCGACCAGGTCGATGAGACTGCTGCCTGGGTCGATGTTCCCCAGCGCGGCTACGTCGTTCGTGGCGGGGCGATCGTTGCCTGGGTGATTCCCGATGGTGCCGCTGCGACGATGCCATTTCGCATTGCCGGCGCTCACACCGACTCGCCGTGCCTTCGAGTCAAACCGCGGCCCGACAAGAGCAGCGTCGGCTGGAAACAGCTCGGTGTCGAGGTGTATGGCGGGATCCTCAACAACACCTGGCTCGACCGTGACCTCGGAGTGGCTGGTCTGCTGGTCGCGACCGACGGCTCGACATCACTCGTCGACGTCCGTACCCCGATCGCCCGAGTACCCCAGCTCGCGGTACATCTCGACCGAGGCGTGAACGACACCGGATTGATCCTCGACCGGCAGCAGCACCTGGCACCGGTCTGGGGGGTAGGCAGTAGCGCACCTGGCGACTTCGCGCGCTGGATCGGCGAGCAGGCCGGCCTCGACGCCGCTCCGGCATGGTGGGAGCTGTGCCTGTACGACGTCCAGGGCGCCGCCTTGATCGGTGCTGACCAATCGATGCTCGCATCGGGCCGCCTCGACAACCTGCTGTCCTGCTGGGCAGCCACCTCAGCGCTCACCGCTGCCGCGCCGTTGGACCACATCGCCATCATCGTGCTCAACGATCATGAGGAGGTCGGATCGATGAGTACGACCGGCGCGGCCGGCCCGCTACTCGAAGCGGTGCTCGATCGACTGGTTGCCTCCCGAGGCGGGTCGTCCGACGACTTCCATCGGACAATGGCCGGGTCGATGTGTATCTCGGCCGACAACGCTCATGCAATCCATCCGAACTATCCGGAGTGCCACGAGCCGGGCCATCACCCGGTCATCAACGCCGGCCCCGCCCTCAAAGTCAATGCAAATCAGCGCTACGCAACATCCGCTGAAACCGCTGCGGCGTTCCAGCGGGCGTGCGAATCCGCAGATGTGCCGTGGCAAGTGTTCGTCTCACGCAACAACATGCCGTGCGGCTCGACCATTGGCCCGATCACCTCGACGCGGCTGGGTATCGCCACGGCCGACATCGGTGTGCCGCAACTGTCGATGCATTCAGCTCGCGAACTCTGCGGCGCCGACGACCCAGCCCACCTCGCAAACGCACTGACCGCTTTCTTCGACTGAGTGTCACACCCCGGCCTGACAACACTTCATTTGATTTTGGATTGGGCCTCGTCGTAGAGCCGTTGAATTTCTCCGTGTAATTGTGCGGTCGTGGCTTTGATGGCCACGCGTGAGGCGCGACCGTTCTCGCCGACTTCGACTCGCAGTGGTGCGCCAATCACAATCTTCACTTTCCGCGGGAAGACGAACTTCGCGCCACGCGGCATGACACGGTCTGAGCCAGCGATTCCGACAGGAATGATCGGGACACCCGATTTCGATGCCAGGTACGCGGCACCATCGAACAATGGCTGGACCGTCGGTCCGTCCTTACGCTCCCCTTCCGGGAACAACACGAGCGGTTCACCCGCATCGAGCACCGCCAGGCAGCGCATCAGCGCCTCGCGGTCGACGGTGCCACGAGAGACAGGGAACGCTCCAAGCGCTGAGATCAACTTTCCGACGCTGGCGAACTTCCACATCGAATCCTTCCCCATGTACCGGATCCGGCGACGGCTGATACACGCCGAGATGGGCGTGTCGACGTAGCTGCGGTGAACCGGTGCGATGACGTAACCACCGGTGGTCGGGAGGTGCTCACGGCCCTCGATCGACATCCGCGTGTACAGTTGCGTGAAGCCGCACGCGAAGGTTCTGATCACCCGATAGAGCGCCCTGCTGCCAAACGACTGCCCAGCGAAGCCCGTCTCAACTCTGGCCATGCGGCAGCAGTCCCAGGATCTGTTCGACGACTTCGTTGATTGACAGACCACTCGTATCTACGACGATCGACCCGGATGCCTCGGTCAGCGGACTGTCGTCACGCGTCGAGTCTTTCCGATCACGCTCGATGATCGATGCTTCGACCTCGTTGACATCGCCACCGATTTCGGCCACTCGGCGTTCCGCGCGTACTCGCGGAGAGGCAGTGATGTACAGCTTGAGTGGTGCGTCAGGAAAAACGACCGACCCGATGTCGCGACCCTCGACGACTGCACCGCCGCGTGCCGCAACCCATTCACGCTGTCGACGGACCAGTTCTGCACGGACCGAACTATTTGCGGCAACCGCACTGACCGCCGAGGTCACTTCGCGGCCGCGAATCTCGATCGTTGCATCGACGCCATCGACTGTGAGGCCCTCGCCATCGAGCCGAATGTCGATGGCGGCTGCAACACGAGCGACCGATTCGCCATCGCTCGGATCGAGCCCACGACGCAGCACGCCGAACGTGACGCCGCGATACATCGCACCGGTGTCGAGATAGTCAAGGCCCAGCCGCGCTGCTACCGCGCGACCAACTGTGCTCTTCCCAGCGCCAGCCGGGCCATCGATCGCAACGACCAACATATTGCTCACCAGCTCACCAGCTCACCAGCTCACCCCGACCGGACGACCTTCGTCGTAGCCGGAAGAACTTTGCACCCCGACGATGGCTCGCTCGCGGAACTCATTGATCGTCGCGGCCCCGGAGTAGGTACACGAGGAACGCAATCCGGCGACGATCTGATCGATGATGTCTTCGACGCTCGGGCGTTCGGGATCGAGATACATCCGCGATGTACTGATGCCCTCTTCGAACAGTTCCTTACGCGCCCGGTCGAATGCCGACTCGCTCCGGGTCCGGTTCTTCACGGCGCGATTCGAGGCCATCCCGAAACTCTCCTTGTAGAGGCGGCCATCGGGGTCACGCAGCGTGTCGGCGGCTGACTCGTATGTTCCAGCGAGCCACGAACCAAACATGACGTTGGCGGCGCCGCCGGCGAGGGCCAGTGCCACATCACGCGGGAAGCGAACGCCACCGTCGGCCCAGATGTGCTTGCCCAGCCGTTCGGCTTCCGCTGCGCATTCGAGCACCGCCGAAAACTGCGGCCGGCCGACGCCGGTCATCATGCGAGTGGTGCACATGGCGCCCGGACCGACACCGACTTTGATCACGTCGGCCCCAGCTTCGATCAGCTCACGGGTTCCTTCGATGGTGACGACGTTGCCGGCAACAATCTTGGCGTTCGGACACGCAGCCCGGACCGCCGCAATCGCCCGCAGTGTACGCGTCTGATGGCCATGCGCTGTATCGATCACGAGCACGTCAGCACCGAACGATTCGAGTTCCTTGGCGCGCGCCGCCGGATCGCCGTTGATGCCGACCGCCACACCGACAAGCAATTTGCCGTCGGCATCGACTGCAGGGCGATAGATCGTCGAACGCAGCGCGCCCTTGCGAGTCATGACGCCAAGGAGTCGTCCGTCGTTCGCGGCGTCGACCACAGGAGCGACATGCAGGCGGCTCCCTTCGAGCATCTCGAACGCATCAGCCGGCGCCGTGTCTGCGTCGAGCAGATGCAGGTTGGTGCTCATGACGTTGCGCAGCTGTGTGAACCGGTCGAACCCGTCTTGGTCCCTCTCGGTGAAGACCCCGACGGGTCGGCCCTCATCGACGATCACAACGGCGCCATGTGCGCGCTTGTGGATGAGTAGCAAGGCGTCGCCGATCGTTGCCTCAGGTGGCAGCGTGATCGGCGTCTCGAACACGGGGTGCCGAGACTTGATATACGCGATGACGCCACCGACGAGATCGACAGGGATGTCCTGAGGCATGATCGCGATACCGCCACGACGGGCCACCGTTTCGGCCATGCGCCGGCCCGCGACAGCGGTCATGTTCGCCACGACCAACGGAATGGTCGTCCCGATGCCGTCTGGCGTCGTCAGGTCGACGTTCATTCTCGACGGAACGTCGGAAAGACTGGGGACCATAAAGACATCGCTGTAGGTCAGGTCGTGCTGTGGTTCGTGAAGAAGTCGCATCTCAATCGCTCGCTGAAGAATCGTGGTCGCTCATTTTCTTGCCAGCGCCACGATACGGCCTAACCTGCCCGCTCTATGGGATCCGTGGTACTCGTTCATGGCTGGGGCGGAGCGTTCTCCACCACGTGGCAACGGAGCGGTTTCACCGCTCTCCTCAGCGATGGGGGTAAGCACGTCATCGGTGTCGACCTACTCGGCCACGGTGAGGCACCCAAACCACACGATCCCGAGGCGTACGCCGACCTGACCGAGCGAGTCTTCGATGCCATCGACGCCGAGTCGCCTGACGAACCCGTCGAGGCCGTTGGGTTCTCGCTCGGTGCGCTCACGCTGCTCCACGCGGCCATTGCTCGGCCCGAACGTTTCAGCCGCATTGTTCTTGCCGGCATCGGCCAGAACGTGCTCGAGCGCGACCATGCCGGTGCCACCCGCATCGTCGAAGGGCTCGAGCGCGTCATCGATGCCGAAGACGCAGATACTGCACCCGATCTCGACGAAATGGATCAGATCGCACGGCTCTTCGTACAGTACGCGCAGCAGCCTGGCAACGACATTCGGGCGCTTGCCGCAGTGATGCGTCGACCGTCGGCTGGCGACTTCGAGCCCGACGATCTTGGGACCGTCACCTGTCCGGTTCTCGTCGTCGTCGGCGATCGCGACTTCGTGCATCCGGGCGACGAGTTGGCCAGTCGCTTCCCTGATGGTCGGTGCGAAACGCTCAAGAACGTCGACCACTTCGCCACGCCCGAAGCCTTCGGGTTCTTCGATGCCACGCTCGAATTCCTCGACGCCATCTGAACCTGTCTCGCAGATGAAGACGCCATCGTTGGTGACCACCGACATCGAACTCGCCATCCGCAAGCTCAGGGCTGGCGGCCTGGTCGCCGTGCCGACCGAGACCGTGTACGGGCTCGCCGCCGACGCCTCAAACCCAGCTGCCGTCGCACGCATCTTTGCTGTGAAGGGCCGACCAACCGGTCACCCTTTGATTGTCCACATCGCCGACGCCGATCAATTCGATGTTTGGTCGTCGGAACCAAGCGACGTTGCGCGTCGTCTGGCTGCCAATGGCTGGCCCGGTCCGCTCACGTTGATCGTGCCGCGATCTGATCGAGTACACGATGCGGTCACGGGTGGCCGAACGACTGTTGGCCTGCGCGTTCCTGCGCATCCAATGACGCTCGACCTGCTCCGGGCGAGTGGGCTGGCGATCGCCGCTCCGTCGGCCAATCGATTCGGGGCTGTCAGCCCGACGACTGCGCAGCATGTCCTCGACGACTTGGGCGATCTGCTTGATCCAGCAACGGACGCCATCCTCGATGGCGGGCCGTGCACGGTCGGGCTTGAGAGCACGATCATCGACACCACCGTCGATCCGCCCCAACTCTTGCGAGCCGGAGCGATCACGGCCGACGATGTCGCCGCGCTCGTCAACGACCTCGCTCATGCGTCCGGGCCATCGCGGGCCAGCGGGATGCTCGAATCGCACTACGCACCGCAGTGCGAGGTTCGCCTGGTCGACACTGCCGACGATGCCTGGGCGCTGCGGGCGGGAACGCCAGGCGCCGAGATTCTCGAGTTCAACGACGACCTCGCCGAAGCGGCCCGATCGCTCTACTCCGAGCTACGCGCGGCCGACACTCGTGGGGCCAAGATGCTGATCGTCGTGCTGCCCCGAGCCACCGGGCTCGGCCACGCGCTCCGCGACCGACTGACCAAGGCTGCGGCTCCCCGACCTCGGTGACGCGCTACGCCCAGTCGTAGCGGTTCAAGTGGGTGATCCAGAGGTCACGGAGCACCGTGATGGACGGCGTGGGCTGGTCGTCGTAGCTTCCCACCCCGATGCTCACGGTTGAGGCGCCCGCATCGGGCACCAACTCCAAGCGGCACCAACACGAGTACTCGATGCCGTCATGGGCATGAATCAAAACATCCAGTCGGTACGGCGGTTCGTCATCGATGACCTCACCGATCCATGACGTGACGACCAGTAGCGCTTCGAACGTCTCAACAGGCAGCGCCTCAACGGTAAACGACGGAGCATCGCGCGTCATCCCGGCATCGTCAGGTTCCCGAGCCGAGTTCGGTGGGACGTTCGGTGGGACGTTCGGTGGGACGTTCGGTGGGACGTTCGGTGGGACGTCAGGCAGGGCTGTTGCAGGCCCAGGTGGGTCGGCGAGAATTCGCAGGGCTGCCCCAGCTGCGTCGTTGATCACACGCATCATGTCGGCATCTCCACCTGCATCAGGATGGTGTTCCTTGGCGAGGTCTCGTCGGGCTTGGCGAACCTCCGCCGCAGAAGCATTCGTGTTCAGCCCGAGCAACCGAAACGGGTCATCCATGGGACGGTGCAGCGTCGCGCAAGGCTGCGTAACGTGAGCGTGTCGTCATGTCGGGTGCAAAGGTTGGATCGACCTGAGCACCGACACCGAGGCCCCAACGATCTTGAACGACCGAGTGATCAACCTGTTCGAGCACCGCACAGGCTTGGACAGCAGCACCGGTCGCAACCGCCTCATCAGCCGAACTCAGTACGACCGGGGCATCGACGAGCGATGCCACAACCTGCTGCATTGCCAGCGACCGCGCTCCCCCGCCCGTGAGCATCACCCGGCCGTCGAGAACGGTCAGCGCGCGAAGCGCATCGAGGCCGTCGAGTAAACCACATGCCACGCCGTCGACGGCCGCGCGAGCGAACTGCTCACGTGTGACATCGGTGCGGAGGCCGCCGATGATGCCACGTGCGTTTGGACGGTTGGGGGTTCGTTCGCCGTCAAAGTACGGCAGCAGTGTCGGCCCCTCTGGCAATGCTGCCAGCGCGAGGCGATCGAACTCGGCGTGGTCGGCGCCGAGGAGCCGCGCCACAGCGTCGACAACCTTTGCTGCATTCGACGTACAGACGAGAGGAAGGAAGTGACCGGTCGCGTCGGCGAACCCCGCAACGGCGCCGCTCGGGTCTGATGTCGGGGTGTTCGACACCGCGTAGACGGTGCCCGACGTGCCAATCGAGATCACCGCATCGCCAGGTCGGAGCCCGACGCCCAACGCGCCTGCCATATTGTCTCCGGTGCCGGGAGCGACCACTGCGCCCATGGCGATCGACGCAGAGGTGCTCAGGCCAGCGTGGTCCATTGGACCAAGCACACGGGGCAGCATTGCCTCCCACTCACGAGTGCTGTCGACGAGGTCGAGTAAGTCGGTCCGGTACTCGCCCTCGCCTGGCGACCAGTAACCCGTGCCGGATGCGTCGCCGCGATCAGTCGTGCTCCCTGTCGTCAACCGACCGGTGAGTCGATTGGTGATGTAGTCGTGCGGGAGCATCACGTGGCGCACCTTCGACCACACGTCGGCGTGTGTCCGTGCGAGCCATGCAAGTTTCGTGATGGTAAAGGCTGCAACCGGAACGCTGCCGATTGCTGCTGCCCAGTCAGCGGGAGAGACGAGACCAGTCAGTCGATCGGCGTCCTCTGCCGACTCGGTGTCGTTCCACAGCTTGGCAGGGTGCACTGCCAGTCCGTGGGCGTCGAGCGCGACCATTCCATGCTGCTGGCCGCCCACGCTGATGGCTGCAACGTCTGGCGACCCAGCCTGCACCCACGCCTGTTCGAATGCCGTCCACCATGACGCCGGGTCCTGCTCGCTCAATGGGGCCATCACCGGAGGGTGCGGCGCGGATGCCGATGCGACGACCGCACCGGTTTCCTGATCACGGATCTCGACCTTGGTGGATTGGGTCGAGGAGTCGACTCCGGCAATGAGCGGCATCCGTGGAATCTACGCGGTGATCCAGGTCGGCCGGTCACCCCAGCGGCCATCGAAGACGACCTCCTCAAGCGGCTTGCGTTTCAGTGGCCCGTGCCGGCCGGCGGGAACCCCAACGGTGATGCACGCGGAGAGCGCGACGTTCGCCGGAATCTCCAACATCTCGCGAAGTTCGTCCTCGACACCGAGATGCCACATCGTCAGGGCGCCGCCGTACCCCAGCGCTCGCGCTGCCAGTAACAGGTTCTGGCATGCCGGGTACACCGATGCTCCTTCGTACGGGCTCGCCTCGCGGTACCGGTCAAGACAGACCAGTACGACAACCGGCGTCGCTTCGAAGTGGTCGACATAGTGCTGCATCGAGTCGGCGAACCGAGACGGTCGGTATCCGTCGCCGGAGCGTTTGGTTGCCCATCCCGCTCGGAACGCTTCACCAAGTAGGGCTTTTGCCGCCTCGGCGTTCGGACCGTTGCGAAGAACCAGGAACCGAAATGGCTGCCGGTTCGAACCAGACGGAGCGCGACCCGCGTGCCAGAGAATCTGCTCGAGGTCACGTGTGAGGACGGGCTCGTCGGTGTAGCGGCGAATTGCCCGGGTGGTTGCAAGCGCCTCAAGGAGCCCGACATCGTGGGGAAACGCCGCCGAAACAGACACACATCCAAGTTACCGCTTGGCCTTCACTCTCAGCGAGGCGACGTGCATTCAGTTCCAATGGAACGTAGTATTACGGCTTCCTAAAGAACAGGGGCATCCCGCGCCTGTCCAAACAGGGGGAGAATAACCCACATGCAGAAATCACGCGTCACACGCGTCGGTTCGTTGCTCGTCGGTCTGACGCTCGTTGCCGCAGCTTGCGGTAGCGACGAGGCTGCGACAACCACCGATGCACCCGCCGAAACAGAAGCACCCGCCGAAACAGAAGCACCCGCCGAAACAGAAGCACCCGCCGAAACAGAAGCACCCGCTGCTACCGAGGCTCCGGCCGAGACCGACGCAGCTGCTGGCGGGTCCGACGGCATCCTCCGCCTTGGAGGCATCCTGCCCGAGACCGGCAGCCTGGCGTTCCTCGGACCGCCGGAATTTGCTGGTGTCGAAGCTGCTATCGCAGACGTGAACGCCGCTGGCGGCGTCCTCGGTAATGACATCGAATGGCTCCCGGGCGACTCAGGCGACAACGGTGAAGTGGCCAACGCCACGGTTGACCGTCTCCTCGCTGAAGACGTTGACGCATTCATCGGTGCTGCAGCCTCCGGTGTGTCCCTGACCGTGATCGACAAGATCACGCAGGCTGGCAAGATCCACTTCAGCCCGGCAAACACCTCGCCGAAATTTACTGACTACGACGACAACGGTCTGTACTTCCGTACCGCTCCGTCCGACGTAGTGCAGGGTGCAGCACTTGCTGACATCATGATCGCTGACGGCGCCGCTTCGGTTTCCTTCCTCGTGCTCAACGATGCCTATGGCACTGGCTTGCTCGAGTTCACCCAGGGCCCGTTTGAGGCGCAGGGTGGCGTGACCGACCTCGCCGAAATTTACGACCCGAAGGCTGAGAACTTCGACGACGTCGTCGGCAAGGCTGTCGCCGCTGGCTCGGATGCCATCGTCATCATCGGCTTCGACGAGACCTCGAAGATCCTCACGGGTCTCATCGAGAACGGCGCTGGCCCGGCTGACAAGATGGTCTATGGAGTCGATGGCAACATGGGTAACGCCCTCGCTAAGGCCTTCGACGACCCCTCGGTCCTCGCTGGCATGCGTGGAACGCTCCCGGGCGTCGACGTCGAAGGTCAGCTCGCAGATTTCCGCGACCTGCTCCTCTCCGTCGACCCGGCCCTGATTGACTACTCCTACGCCGCAGAGTCGTATGACACGGTCATCATCTTGGCGCTGGCGGCCACCGTTGCCGGTTCCGACGACGGTGTTGCTGTCGCCGCAGAAATCAACGACGTCACCCGTGGCGGCGAGAAGTGTGAGACCTACGCCGATTGCCTGGTCCTCGCCGAGGCCGGTACCGACCTCGACTACGACGGTGTCTCCGGCCCGCTCGAGTTCCGTGACGAGGGTGAGCCCACACAGGCTTCCATCCTCATCCTGGAATTCGATGAGACCGGCGCAATCTTCGTTGACGGTTCGGTTCAGGGTTCGGTCGAGGTCTGATCAACTCAGACTTCTGCTGATCTTCTGATCAACAACTGAAAGAGCCCGGGGCCTCGGCCCCGGGCTCTTTTTGTTTTCAGGTCAGGACCCCAACGCTCGCCGACGCCGCTGATGGAGGCCCCGACGTAACACTGTCAGATCAGTCGTCCTGGTGGTCTTTCACCAGGGTGCCGAGGTACAGCTCGATGACCTTCGGGTCGTTCAGGAGTTCCTTGCCCGTGCCGGTGTAGGCGTTCGATCCCTGATCGAGCACGTACCCACGGTCACAGATCTGCAAGCAACGGCTGGCGTTCTGCTCGACCATGATGATCGACACGCCTGCCTTATTGATCTGGTGACAACGAATGAACACCTCGTCCTGCAATGCCGGAGACAAGCCAGCAGACGGCTCATCGAGCAGCAGCACCGACGGATCCATTATCAGCGCACGGCCCATGGCCAGCATCTGACGCTCACCGCCAGACAGCGAACCGGCGCGCTGGTCGGCACGTTCCATCAGACGCGGGAACATGTCGCCAATGATCCCGACGCGCTCCTTGTACAGCGCAGGATTGAGGAATGTTCCCATCTCCAGGTTCTCGGTGACCGTCAGCGCAGGAAAGACGTTGTTGTTCTGTGGCACGTAACCAATGCCACGACTCACCAGTTTGTTCGCCTTGAGGTTCGTGATCTCCTCACCGCGGTGGCGCACCTGGCCCTCGCGAATGTTGACGAGGCCAAACATCGCCTTGATCAGCGTGGACTTGCCAGCGCCGTTCGGGCCGATGATCCCGACGAGTTCACCCTGGGCAAGCTCAAGGGAGCAGTCGTTGAGAATGTTGACGCCGGGGATATAGCCCGCCGTCAGATTGCCGGCAACGAGTAGCGGTTCGCTCTTCGTCGCAACCGGCGCACCGGCTGTATTCGGGGAGGCGTCAGACATCGTCGGGGCTCACAGTTCAGTGTCGAGATCGAGTGCGGAGTCGTGGTTTGATCCGAGGTAGGCATCGACCACGGCCTTGTTCTGGCCGATGGACGCCGGCGGGCCCTCGGCAATGATCCGGCCTTCGGCCATCACGATGACCCAGTCGGAGATCTCTTGGACCATGTCCATGTCGTGTTCGACAAACAACACGGTCATTCCGGCGTCGCGCAACCCAGTGACGTGACCGAGCAGCGATTGGGTGAGGGCCGGGTTGACGCCGGCCATCGGCTCGTCGAGCATCACCATCGATGGCTCGACCATCAATGCACGCGCCATCTCGAGGAGCTTGCGCTGCCCGCCGGACATCGTGCCGGCAAACTCGTCACGCATGTGGGAGAGCTTGAAACGATCAAGTAACGCATCGGCGCGTTCTTCGATCTCTTTCTCTTGGGCTCGCCATGTGAAGGGCAAGACGGAACGCCACATCGACTCGCCCTTCTGACCGGTTCCACCGAGCTTCATGTTCTCGATAACGGTCATCTTCGACAACGCCTTGGTCAGCTGGAACGTGCGCACCATGCCGTAGTTGGCAATCTTGTGTGCTGGCACCTTGTCGATGTTGTGCCCGTCGAACACCCTGGTGCCTCGGTCCGGTGTGTCGAAGTTGGTGAGCAGGTTGAACAAGGTCGTCTTGCCAGCGCCGTTCGGCCCGATGAGCGCAGTGATCACGCCCCGCTGCACTTCGACATGTTCAACGTCGACAGCGGTGAGGCCCCCGTAGCGCCTGACGACGCCCTCAGCAATGAGGATCGGGTCGGGCTTCTTGGCGCCCGGTTCCCAGGCAACGTCAGCCAGCGCGGCACGTGCTGCCACCGAGTCGACACCGGCGATCTTGTCCGAGACTGCGACACTCATGTCGGAGACGTCACCGGTTGCACCAGCGAGGGGTCCGGCGTCTGAGATCAAATCGTCCTTGAACTCGTTTTCGAATTGGTCACCGGTCATCGAGCGCCATCTCTTCCTTATTGCCAAAGATGCCTTGCGGGCGGAATGCTGCAAGGAGTGCGAGGCCGAGGCCCATGATCATGAAGCGGACCTGACCGACCTGTGTGCCGGTCATGATCGAATCGGGGATCACATCGGCCGATACGCCCTCGCGGAGAAACGTGTCGGAAAAGCTGAGCAGGCCGAAGAACAACGATGCACCGACGATCGGAGCAAGCACCTTGCCGGCACCGCCGAGGATCAGTGCGACCCACACGAAGAAAGTGACGTCGGTGATGAAGTTGTCAGGCTGCGCAACCGAGAAGCCAATAGCTCGGATCATGCCACCGACCGCACCGAAGATGCCACCGATGATCAGTGCCTGCATCTTGTATGAATAGGCGTTTTTACCGAGGCTGCGAGCAGCGTCTTCGTCTTCGCGAATCGCCTTCAGAACTCGTCCCCATGGGCTGCGAATCAGCAGCCAACAAATCGTCGCGGCAATGGCCAACACAACCCAGCCAACGATGACCAGGAACATCTGGTTACCGGTGAAGAGGTTGAACAGGTAGCGATCCTGCGTACCGAACGGGCTCATGTCGTAGAACGTTCCCGAGAAACCCGTGAGTCCGTCGGAGGAGTTGGTCCACTTCTTGATGCCGGGCGTCGGCGAGCGGACCACAATGCGGAAGATCTCGGCCACCGCAATCGTCACAATGGCGAGGTAGTCGGCACGCAGACGCAGGGTCGGAATACCCATGATCAGTGCGAAGATCACCGGGAACACGATGACGCCAACAAAGATGCCGAGCCAGAACAAGGTGCCTTCGCTCAGGTTCCAGCCGAAGTTTCTGTTCGCTGCAGGCCCGATGGTTGCGACCATCATGGCGAGGCCGTATGCGCCAGCAGCCATAAAGACTGCCTGGCCGAAGTTGAGTAGTCCGGTGAAACCGAAGTGAACGTTGAGGCCGATTGCGGCCAGGGCGAAGACAATGAAGCTCTCGCCAATGAGCCCGCGGAACAGGCTCTCGATAATTGATCCCCAGTCCATGATGGTTTCCTATCCGATCCGATCTGGTCGTCCGAGCAAGCCCTGTGGGCGCACCAGGAGGATGACAATCAATGCGAGCAGCGCACCGATGTTTTTCATATCTCCAGGAATGATCAATGTGGACATCTGAATGAAGACGCCGGCGATCAGGCTGCCAACGAGGGCGCCGTACGCTGTACCAAGGCCGCCGAGTGTGACACCGGCAAACATCAGCAGGAGGAGGCGGAAGCCCATCTCCCAGTTGACGTTTTCGGTGAGACCGAACAGCACGCCGCCGAGACCGGCCAATGCACTGCCAACGATCCAGACGTACTTGATGACCTGCTCGACGTCGATGCCCGACGACTCGGCAAGGTCGCGGTTGTCAGCAACAGCACGCATTGCCTTGCCGACGCGGGTCTTACGGAGCGCCGTTGCCACCCCGACCAGGATCAGTGCTCCGAACGCGACGATGAAGATGTCTTTGCGGAGCATCGTGAAAAGCCCGAAGAACTCGACTTGGTCGCCGATGCGGAAATCACGGTAGAACCCTGCGCGGCCACCGAACTGGTACAGGAAGATGTACCGGAAGAAGATCGACAGGCCAATCGACACAACGAGTGCCGAGATGAGGCTGGCTCCACGGTTGCGGAGGCGCTTCCATACCAGTTCGTTGAACAATCCGCCGATAGCGCCGGTCATGATGGTTGCCATCACCGCACCGAAGACCAACGACGTCATCCAGCTGCCCAGGAAATCGAACTGCCAGGTGACGTGGAAGACGTACCCGATCATCGCGCCGAATGTGACCATCTCGCCGTGCGCGAAGTTGGTGAGGCCGGTCGTGCCGTAGATCAGAGACAAGCCGATTGCACACATGGCGATGATCATGCCGAGCTTGATGCCGTCGACGAACAGCTGAATGGGACGGATGGAGGTGGACTCTTCGACCACGCGTTCGCCCAGCGGGAACAATGTGTTTTTCTGGGTGTTCGGCTGGACTTCGACACCGGTCAACGGGTTGTTGTCAGGGTTGCGCAGCTCGAAGCCTTGCAGCGTGTCGACGTTGAGTTGGACCGAGTACACGCCTGAGCCTGGCAGTGCGACAACCCAGACGCCTTCAGCATCGGTTGTCGCCGTTCCGATTTCATTGCCGTCGGCATCGAACACGGCGAACTCGACGCCCTCGACGAAGATATTTTCCCCGGCGTCGTCTTTGGCACGCATCGTGCCACCGACCGTTTCGCCAGGGTCGTCCTGAGCGGCAACTTGGCCACCGAATGACAAAAACCCGAGCAACGAAGCAAGGGTCCCAAGGAGGACGGTCGACCAGATCGAATGTCGACCGGATCGCTGGGATGAGGTGGGGAGCGCCAACTGATGTGGCGGTCGCCCCTGAGACCTGTTCAGCACAGAGCGGTACCCTAGACTCTGGCGAGAGGTGGTCGTGCAACTTCGACTTCATCTTTGGTGATTTCCATCGCACGCCCGAAGATCAAGAGTTGCATTGTGACCACCCAGAGCGCCGTCGCGAGGGCGATGTGTATACCGACCAGCAGCTCGGGAACTCCATTGAAATACTGCGTATAGCCGACTCCGCCCTGCAGCAGACCGACGAAGATCCAGGCGGAGAGTATTCCGCTGAGCCGACGCTGCCCCGGTTCGTCGGCCCGCAACTGCAGGGCGAGCGCCACTGCAGCAATCAGGGCGATGATGACGGTGACGCTGTGGATCTGTGCAACGTGCGAGATATCGAAGCCGAATCGACGAACGTCTTCCTCGCCTGCGTGAGGACCGGTACCGGTCACCACTGTTCCAGTTGCGAGCGCTGCAGCAGTGAGTGCCGCCACGATGGTCGCAAGTTGTCGGGTTCGCCGTTCGAATCGAGAAACGTTGGGCGGGGTGTTGGATGCAGCACGTCGAATCGCAACCATGCCGAATGTAATCGACACCATTGCGAGGAGAAAGTGTGACTGCACAAGGGCTGGGTGAAGATCAGCCCGAACGGCCATGCCTCCAACAACGCCGTTCGCAAACACGGAGAGGAACACGCCGACTGCGGGCCAGCGGAGCCCCAGGCGTCGAGGTCGTTGACGAAACGCAGCAATCACAAGGAGCAACGTCGGGACCCCGATCACCCCACTGAGCAATCGGTTGGCCTGCTCGATTGCGGTGTGTCCGGACGACACGTCGACGAAGCGTTCTGCGTTGCAATTCGGCCAGTCGTCGCAGCCGAGCCCGCTCCCAGTCAATCGGACGGCACCACCGGCAACCACCAGCACGCAGATGCCAACGGTCGTGATAATCGCCAGCCGGCGATAACGGTCGAGCCCTCGAAGCCAGCCACCTGATGCGTCCCGCAACATATGTAGATGATGCTACGACTAGCGTCGATCCGGTGCTCAGTTCGTTCGACGACTTTCCTCTCCATCAAACGTCACACCCGGTGGCTCAAACCGCCGGGACCGACCTGAACCACTACGACCGCTACTTCTTCAACGGGTACACGAAAGACACCCGTCTGTTCTTTGCACTGGCCATGGGCCTCTACCCAAATCGCCATGTTGCTGACGCACACTTCAGCGTCGTGCTCAATGGCCAAACGGTTGACGCCGAGCAAATCAACGTGCACGCCTCGCGCCGTGCGCCGCTTGATCGTGCCGATGCCAACGTGGTCGGGCCGATCGAGGTGGAGGTCATCGATCCGCTCAATGAGCTGCGCATCGCAGTCGATGCTCCCGAACACGGGCTCCGTGCCGACCTCACGTTCGTCCGGCGGTCAGCGCCGATCCAAGAACCCCATTTCTTCAACCAAGTGGGCCAGCGCGTTCTCATGGACTCGACGCGTATGACACAGTTCGGTAGTTGGGAAGGTTGGGTTGAAGTCGATGGCGAAGTGATCGACCTCGAACCTGGCGAGACCGTCGGTAGCCGTGATCGCTCGTGGGGCGTTCGGCCCGTCGGTGAGCCGGCCCCGACCGGAGCCCCGGTCGCCGATCCGCAGTTCTACTGGTTATGGGCACCGCTCAACTTTGACACCTTCTCGACCCACTTTGACGTCAATGAGTACTTCGACGGCAAACGCTGGCACGAGACAGGATCCGTTTCACTCGCCAACAGGGGCGCCGGCGACGAGGCCGTTGCTGAGCCAGCGGAGGCGATGCGCAGTGTTGACTACCGGATCGGTTGGCAGCCCGGAACCCGTCGCGCCGAATGGTTCGAGATCGACTTCGTACCGTGGAATGGTGAGCCCTCGACGATCAAGCTCGAACCGCTCTTCGACTTCCACATGTTGGGCATCGGTTACGGTCATCCCGAGTGGCGCCACGGCATCTGGAAAGGCGAACTCGCGGTCGGCGGCGACCGCTGGCGCCTGCCGGTCCCAGACCCCAATGCCCTCCACCACATGCACATCCAGTCGATCGTGCGTGCGACAACCACCGGCGGACTCGGCGTCAACGAAGGACTCGGCACGCTCGAGCAGCTCGCCTTCGGCCGCCACGACCCAACCGGCCTCACGGGCTTGAACACCGGATTCGGCAAATAAGTACGAATGGGGTCAGGCCCCTTTCGTAACTCTGTACTGGACAGAGTTGCGAAAGGGGCCTGACCCCATTCGTTACGTGTGGCGGATGGTCATGCCGCCATCGACCGGAATCGAGGTTCCGTTGACGAAGCTTGATGCTGGCATACAGAGGTTGAGCGTCATATGTGCGACTTCTTCGGGGGTGCCGTAGCGGCGAAGTGGGACTCGGCGGCGCGCGTATTTCTCTTTGGCCTCGGCATCGATGCCGGCGGTCATGCCCGTGTCGATCGGGCCGGGACAGACGCAGTTGACCGTCACCCCGTGGCGGCCGAGCTCGACAGCCAAGCTCTTCGTCAGACCGACTACACCTGCCTTGGTTGCGGCGTACGCCGCGAGGCCAGCCGTTGTCACGATCGACTCGGTCGATGCGATATTGACAATACGACCTTCGCCCGACGTGATCAGGTGCGGGAGCGCGAGGCGGATCAGACGAGCGTGCGCTGTCAGGTTGATGTCGAGTGTCGTTGCCCAGTTGGCCTCGAACTCGTCCTCGGGCTGGAACGCCGAGTTGATCATCGACACGCCAGCATTGTTGACGACGATGTCGAGGCGGCCGAACCGCTGCACCGTTGCCTCGACCATGCTGCGAAGTTGTTCGTGATCGGCGACATCGCACTCGATGCCGAGCACACGGTCGCCACCATGTGCTGCGCTGATCTCGTTGGCCACTGCAGCGACACGATCCGCACCAAGGTCAGCCACAACCACGCGCGCCCCTTCGTCGGCGAACAAGTGCGCTGTGGCGCGGCCCATGCCGCTCGCCGCGCCCGTCACGATTGCGACCTTGTCGTCGATCGAGCGAGACAGCGTTGACAGCCGGCTCACGAGTGAATCTCGTAGAACGCGTTGACGGTGTGGTCGATGTCGAGTCGGCGGAAGTAGCTGAACCCGGCTGCTGCTGACATCTCGCGAGCCTTGCCCTCTGGCAAACCAAGCGTGCCGAGGCCTTCGCCGCCGGGCTCCGACAGCGCTGACGACATGCACGACAGCACGCTGATGCCGTACATGAGCGCCGCCATTGGATTCTTCTCGATGTTCTCACCAAACGTGTCACGGCCCTTAATGTCGACAAGCAGCCATGTGCCGTCGTCGGCAATCGCCTGCTTGATCGACGCAATCATCTGAGTCGGGTGCGACATGTCGTGAATGCAGTCAAAGGTGGTGACGAAATCGACCGATGCATCGGCCGGCAGCGGCTCGTTGCGCGGATCGACGAAACGTGCGTTCGACACACCGGCCTCAGCGCGCCTCGATTCGGCACGGTCGAGGGCGTATTGGCTGATGTCGTAGCCAACGAACGTCGAGTTGGGGAACGCCTCAGCCATCATCAGCACGGCTCCCCCGGCCCCGCAGCCAATGTCGGCAACCGTGATCCCGGCCTGAAGCCGTTCGACCAGGGCGCCGTCGCCGACGAGTGGCAGCACCGTCGGAATGAGGTGGCTGCGGTTCCACGGCTCAAAACTGCGTTCGATCCCGATGGCCCCTTCGCAACCGTGGCTGTCGTAGTCATGACCCTGGCCAGTTCGGAAGCTCTCTGGCATGACGTCCAGCGCACCCATCATTTGGGGGAAACGATGGAACATGCCCATTCCGCTCGCCGGGCTGTTTGGTGACGCAAGCACGGCAACGCCTTCAGGTGACAAGCCAAAGCGCTCGGAGCCTGGCTCATCGGCGTTGTCAACTGTTAGGAACTTCGCGGCGGCCTGGTTGTACGCCCATTCGCGCACCCATCGTTCGTCGAGTTCGAGTCGGTCGGCCAACTCGTGCGTGGTGAGCTGCTCACCAGCATCGGCGAGTGCCGTAAACAACCCGAGCCGATCGCCGAGATGAATCATGCCGGCCGTGACCGCACCGCTCAACTGACTGAAGAGGTTGAAAGAGAACATCTTCAACAGGTCGGGATCGGGCTCGATGCGTTCGGCTGGAGCCGTGAGGTCGCTCATCGCGTTGACCGTAGATGCTCAGCGTGTTCGATCGTCCAGCGCAAGGTGTTCGGCGTTGCCCAATGCGCTCATGCCAAACGCATGACCGTCGCCAAGTTCGAACGTTTCGAGCCGGGTAATCGAGGTGTGGTGCAGTTGGAACCGTTCCCATTGCCACGGCACCGGGTCGACGCCGAGCAAGTGGCCGAGTGCCATGGAGTTAGTGCCGGCATGAGCAACCATCGCGATCCGCTGATCGGGATTGTCGAGCTTCCAGACGGGCAGTTCGCCGTCGACGCGGATGCCGCCGTGCCGTGCCATAAATCCGTTGGCACCAGCAGTGATCCGGTCGGCGAAGTCCCGTACGGACTCGCCGCCTTCGAGTCCGGTCCATCGCTCGAGCGACGGTCGGGCGAGTAGCTCTTTGTAGGCCTCCTGGGCCAGCGAGTACGGCGTACCGTGCCAGTTCGGGTCACCGATCTCTTGCAACCATTCGTCGATCACCTCGTCGCGGCCAAGCGCTTCGTAGAGGGGTGCCGCGGTCTGGCGTGCACGGAGGAGGGGCGAGACCAGCACCTCGTCGAACTCTTCGGCTGCGAGTACTTCGGCCATGCGCCTCGCCTGATGATGGCCAAGTTCGGTCAGCGGCGGATTCTCCACATTGAGGTCGTCGCGCATCCACTCGGGTTGACCATGACGGATGAAGACGAGTTCCATGCGATCGGACTGTACGGCAGCACCGCAGTGCACGCCGCGTTCGCCAAGTTCGTCGAGTTCGCCGAGTTCACGGGGATAGCTTGCGCCGGGTGAACGACGTGCAAGCTGGCTGGTACCCCGACCCCGCTTCCCGATTCGAGCTGCGCTATCACAACGGCGCGGCGTGGACTGCCGACGTGTCAACCAATGGGGATCGTTTCGTCGATCCGCTCGGCGTAGCGCCCAATGCATCCGGTACACCGCCCGCACCACACCATGCTTCTCAACACGCTCCTGAACCCGGAGCCAAGAACAGCGCCGCCACCGCCTCGATGATCCTCGGGATCGTCGCCATCGGTCTCGGCTGGCTGCCATTCATCTTCGCGGCAGCCGCTGTCGCCGGCGTGCTGGCAATCGTGCTCGGCCTCCGCGCTCGACGACGGGCGAAAACACCCGGCCCACAATTCGGTGTCGGCGACGGAATGGCAACGGCCGGTCTGATCCTCGGGCCCATCGGCCTCCTGGCCTGCGTCGGCGGCCTAGTCTTTTCCATTGTCATGGTCGGCGCAATCGACCGCTTCGAGAATCCCGCCGAGAATAACACTGCAATCACCTCGTGCGAACGTGATGGCAACGACGTCACCGCACAGGGCGAGCTGACGAACGTGAGCGGCTCCACCGCATCGTTTACGGTCCGCGTCTCATTCGTCAGGCCCGGCACAGACAATCCGCGCCGTCAGGCCAACGTCATTGTCAGCGATGTCGAGCCGGGCGAGACACGCTCATTCGAGGTCGTCCGTTCCGTCCCGCTCGAAAAGGTCGACTGCATCATCGCCACCGTCAGAGGCGAGTTGCCGTTTGGCATCGACCCGGGCGACTGATCAGCGCTGGATGCTGGTCGATTCCACCCAAGCGTCGTAGAGGCCGGCATACACGCCACCTGCGTCGACGAGGACGTCGTGATGACCGTCTTCAACGAGGACACCGTCCGCAAGCACCAGAACACGATCAGCGCGTGCCGCAGTCGAAAGACGATGGGCAATTGCAATGGTCGTTCGTGACGCTGCAAGATGATCCAGTGCCCGGGCAATCCGAACCTCGGTGAGCGCGTCGACACTCGATGTTGCCTCATCAAGGATCAGTACGTCGGGGTCAGCGAGCCCAGCGCGGAGCAGTGCGACGAGCTGACGTTCGCCGGCACTGAGCTGACCGCCGCGTTCACCAACACGTGTATCGAGCCCGTCGCTCAGCGTCGCGACCCAATCGGCGACATCGAGGTCGTCGACGATCTGCTGCACGTCGGCCGCGGTGGCTCCTTCGCGAGCGAAAGCAACGTTGCAGGCGATCGTGTCGTCGAAGAGGAACGGCTCTTGCGACACGACAACCAGGCGACTCCGGAGGTCGGCCCGGCCAACGTTCCCGAGCGGGACCCCGCCGACCGAAATGACGCCTGCGGTCGGATCGGCAAATCGAGCAATCAGGCGGCCCAGCGTGGTCTTGCCCGACCCAGTCGCCCCTACCATGGCGATTTGCTGCCCGGCAGGGATGTGAATGTCGATGCCGCGCAGCACGAGCACCCCGCCGCGCTCATCGCTGTCGAACAACTCACCCAGCCGAGTCGGGTAGGCATAGTCGACTTTGCTGATTGTGATGTCGAGCTGTCCAGCGGGGAGTACCACCGGCTGCTCGGGCTCGGTCGGCGTAATCGCCATGTCGAGTACTGACAGCACTCGATGCAGCCCAGCCACAGCGGTTTGGGTCTGATCGATCACCTCGGTGAACTCGGCGATCGGTTCGAGGAACCGGTAGGTCAGGAATACGAAGCTGACGAGCGCTCCAGCGGTCAAGCCACCTTCGGGCCCACGCCAGATGCCTGCGCCGATCACTGCTGACACCGTGAACACCGCGAAGATCTCTCCCGACGGGAACAGGAATGCTCCGTATAGCGCCGCACGGATCTGATCTCGCGCCTTCTTCTCTGTGGCTTCTTCCACCACCGCGGCAAGCGTGTCGCCGGCGTCATACGCCCGAATCGCACCGGCGCCAGACACGACCTCGGCGATTGCGCCCAGCATCTCACCGTTGCTCTCGCGTGCCCTGCCGTGGGCGACGAGCAGACGCTTCTGCACTGCTCGCAACACGAAAGCCAGCGGCAACGAGATAGCGAAGGCAATCAGCGCGAGCATCCAGTCGTAGGCGAGCATCGCAATGGCGACGATGACCATCAAGGTCGAGCTGCGCATCAACGCCATGCCGCCCCACTGGAAGAACTGCGCGAGTGTCTCGATGTCCGAGGTGACTCGTGCAACGAGCCCGCCGCGACGCTCTTCGTTGTGGTCGGCCAGGCTGAGCTGGGTGATGTGACCGATCAGTTTTGATCGCAGGTCATAGAGGGCGCGTTCGCTGCGCTCCCCCAGCCTGACCTGCGCCTGTCGGAGTGCCAACGCTGCGAGTGTCACCGCGACCGCAGCGATCACGGCAAGCTGAGCGACGTAGCCGACGCGAACGTTCTCGCGGCCCACGATGCCGTTATCAATCGCCTGCTGGATGAGCACGGGGACAACGATGCTGCCGGCCGACCCGATGGCAGCGAGGAAGAATGTCAGTCCCAAACCGTCACGCAACACCGGTGCAGCCTCGAGACCGCGCTTGATAGTTGAGATCGTCGTATCGATGTTGACGGTTCCGAAGGAACCGGCAACGACAGCCGGCGCGCCCTCGGCCGCCGGCCCTTCGTCAACCGGATCGACAGCTTCCGCGATGATCGTCATGTCGCCGGACCACGATCGGCTTCGAAGGCAGCAACCAGTTCACGGTAGTCATTGTGTGATGCAAGAAGTTCGTCGTGCGTGCCATGGCCGGTCACTTCACCAGCGCTCAGGAACACCACGTCGTCGGCCAGCGCAACCGTCGATGGTCGAGAAGCAACGAGTAAGACTGTGGTGGCGGCCAACGCTGTTCGCATGTTGTCGAGCACCTTGGACTCTGTCGCCGGATCGAGCGCCGATGTGGTGTCGTCGAGGATCAACAGCGCCGGCTGGCGGATGAGTGCTCGAGCGAGCGCCACACGTTGTCGTTGCCCGCCGCTGAGGCTGACGCCACGTTCGCCGACCATCGTGTCGAGCTGGCCTGCGAGGCCCCGCACGAAGTCGTCGGCAGCAGCGATACGGAGCGCCTCCCAAATTTCGTCGTCGCTAAACCCGGTACCGAATTCGATGTTCTCGCGCACCGTGCCCGCCAGCAGGAATGCTTCCTGGAAGACAATCGAACGTTGTCCGGCAGTGATCTCGATCTGGCCCGACGTCGGTGCGACGAGGCCGGCGGCAAGATCGGCGAGCGTGCTCTTGCCTGAACCCGTCGGCCCGACGACCGCAGTGATCGACCCGGAGGGCAACGTCATGGTGATGTCGTACAGCGCATGGTTGTCGGCATCGGCGTGGCGGAAGCCAACGGCGTTGAAGGCGACTCCGACGCCCGCCGCCGCGACTGCGATCCCTCGGCGTGGATCAGCCTCGACAGGTTCAGAGACCACAGCTTGGATGCGCGTCCATGCCGCCATCGACCGCGGGAGTTCCGACAGGGCGTACCCGATCAGGCGCAGTGGCAACACCAAGAGGGTGAAGAGGAAGATCACACTGGAGAACTCTCCAACGGTCACGTCGCCGGACTGCACACGAACGGCACCGATGACGACCAATGCAATGTTTGTGAGTGTGGGGATCAGGTCGAGCAGCGCTTCGAACCAGCTGCGCATCCGGATCGCTGTGATCCGTGGCGTCAACACATCGCCCGCCAGGTCGGCGAGGCGCTGCGTCTCTCTGGCTTCGGCTCCGTACGACTTGATGAGCTGAATGCCCTCGAAGCTCTCGTGGACTCCGGCCGCGAACTTTCCGAGTCGTTCCTGCGCCTCGGTGAAATACACAGCAACCGAGCGTTCATAGACAACGTTGGTCGCAATCAGGATCGGGAACACAACGATGGCGAGCAGACCAAGTGGGATATCGGTGAGGAACAGCCAGATCGTCGAGACAAAGATCATCACCACCGTGCTCGACGCGAACGGAATTGGTGCGATCACGCTGACGGTCGCTTCGGTGTCGACGCCGGCGCGCGCTACGAGGTCGCCGTCGGCGTGACGACGATGCCAGCCGAGCGGTTGGGTAACCAGCTTGTCGAGCACTTGGTTGGTGTACGTCTGGGCGACTCGCCACATACCCATCGAGGCGAACGCTCGGCGGAACACGACGCCGACAGCCCGCACAAGCCCGATGCCAATAATCATCGCAAATCCGGTGACCACCGCGCCGATTTCGACGTCTCCTTCTTCAAACCGGACGATGATGACTTCGTCGATCACCCAGCGGATCGCGAAACTCGATGCCACCGTTGCAAACGCGAAGACCGCAGCCCCGCTGAATGCAATCGCGAACAGACGCGGATGGAGCGACAGCATCGAACGGATCAGGTGCCAGTTCCTGCGGGCGCGCGAACCGCTTGATTCTCTGCGCATGTCGCCCACGGGCGTCGCAGATGTCTTCGTCACGTCGGGCACATCGCGTTTCTACCAGCCGTACTCCGCCATAACGTGCTGCCTTGTGGTGACACACGGCGAACAGATCGACAGCAACGGCCACTTTCAGCGGAAGCCGCGCAAGAAGGGGCTGACCGTTGGCAAGGTGCTTTTTCCCGTTGGGGCGCTTCTGTTCGTCTCGTTCTGGGCGTGGGCGTTGTTCTTTGCATCGAAGACCTCCGTCAACAAGATCGAAGATCGGGCATGGGCCGAACGGGCCGAGGGGATCTGTGCCCCGGTCAAAGAGCAACTGCGTGCGTTTGAAATGCAGGCCGATCCGAGTCTCGACGTTCGAGCCGACCTCGTGGTTCAGTCGACCGACACCCTCGGCCGCATGCTCGACGACCTCATCGCCGTTACCCCGTCCGACGCAAAGGGCCAGGCCATCGTGCCCAGATGGATCGCCGACTGGCGCCAGTTGCTCGACGATCGCTACGCCTACTCCGAGCGCTTGCGCGACGGGCAAAACGTTCCGTTTACCGAGACCGCAGTCAATGGCGTTCCGATCACCGAACGCATCGAGAACTTTGCTGGCGATAACGAGATGCCAAGCTGCGCACCCCCGCACGGCTCGGTGCTCTGACTCCAAGCTCTTCGATTGAGGCCCGCAAGTCGGGCCCTGCGAATTACAGCTGCTTGATCACCCGAGCTGGCGCGCCGGCTGCCACACAGTTGTCCGGTAGGTCACCGGTAACAACACTGTTGGCACCGACGACGACGTGCTTGCCGATGTTCGCACCTGGCAGCACGATGCTGCCGTGGCCGAGCCAGGCTCCGTCACCGATCGACACCGGCCGTTCGGGCATGACCTGCATGGAAATCGGGAGATCGAGGTCTTCGTACCCGTGATTTTGATCGGTGATGTAGACGTGGTGGCCCGTCCACACGTCATTGCCAATCTCGATCCGCAGGTGACCAACGATGCCACTTCCCTTGCCGATCAGGCACCGGTCGCCAATGCTGACGACCGGGTCGGTGATCATTTCCTGGCCGGGAACCATGCCGGCCGAAAGGGTGACGTGCGGCCCAATCATCGTGCCCTCACCAATGTGGATGTACTGCTCGTTGAACAGCGTGTTCGGCGGGAAGCAGATCACACTGTTCTTTCCAAACTTGCCAAAACGTTTGCCCCTGCCGGTGTCCGGACCGATCGCACCCAGCTCCGTCGCAAGTTCCCAGCCGCGATGCACGGCTTCACTCGATGCACGCTTGACACTGGTCAACAGTCGCTGCCGCAAGGTGTCGGGTACCGGGTCTCGTTCGAGCACAGGTTGACGCTATCGGCCCGGCCGATTCAGCTGATCAGTCATCCTTTGGCCGCTGGCCGTAGTCCTGCCAGGGTCCGTCACGATCGGCGATGACCGGCTTGAAACCGCGCTCCGCGATGTCTTCGGTCCAGCGGTACGCCTCTTCGGTGTGGCGCGTGACGCCGTCGAAGAACGTGCCAAGCATCTGCGAAGTTCGCAGGCCCATATTCTCGAACGCCTGATTGATGAGCAGTTTGTTGAGAGCGAGCTGGTTGGCCGGGATCGTGGCAAATCGGCGCGCCTCTGCTTCGACCTCGGCAGCAATCTCGTCAGCCGGAAGTACATGGCTGACCAGGCCGATGCGGTGGGCCGTCGGGGCATCGATGGCCCGGCCGGTCAGCAAGAACTGCTTGGCATGTTCGAGACCCAGCCGGTGGACCCACATCATGGTCGTCGGCGTGCCGTAGATGCGGCTTGGTGCGTACCCGATGTGCGCGTCTTCAGCCATATACAGCAGGTCGGTGTCCGCGATCTTCTCGCGAAGTGGTCGACGCCGACCGCGATGCGGGCTGCCGGTAAGACCCGGATCCGCAACACGATCAAGAAGCGCTCACCGCGGCTCGCTGCCAAGATCGAGGAGGCATTTCTTTCCCACCCTCTCGGCAAGGTCCTGGTGACTCTCTGCGGGTTCGGTCCCAGGACCGGAGCACGAACCCTCGCCGAGATCGGTGACCCGACCCGCTTCGCGAACGGCTCACGCCTCGCGTCCTACGCCGGACTGTCGCCAACCGACTGGCGATCCGGAAGCTCAATCAACGGCGCGTTCCAACACCGAGGCGGCAACCACCGCCTCAAGAACGCCATGTTCCTCGCAGCATTCGTCGCGACCCAACACGACCCCGACGCCCGCGCCTACTACCAACGCAAACGCGCCGAAGGAAAGCAGCACAACGCAGCGGTCATCTGCGTCGCACGAAGACGCTGCAACCTCATCCACGCCATGCTCACCACCGCCACCCCCTACGACCCATCACGGTCGAAGAAACTCGCAGCAGCCGCTTGACAACAAGACAGGAACACCCCCCCCGTTCCGTTCCGGCCGAACAGGTGTCGAACGATCAGCCCGCCACCACACGCGAGGTCAACGATGCGAGACGAGAGCTCCGGCGCGACGAGATCGAATTGGCCCGAGACAATCACCATCGGCTCGGCCAACGGCACGAGTTCGCTGTCATACGCAGCAACAGACGGATCCCCATCTTGTTCACCAGACATCAGCATCAACTCCACCGGCGACCAATTCCCTGCACGATCCTCTCAGACGACAGGGTCCGCGGCCACTCGCCATGCATGCGTTATCCGAGCCAGTTGGTCCACCGCCCTCCACCACGCGCTCGACCGGCGCGTGCTCTCCCCACATGAGCACCTTCATTCGGTGTACCGATCGGTGGAGTAGTGCGGCGGAGCAACCGTGCGAAGTGTCCCGCCCATTGCCAATGGTCGGCCCTGAGCGAGGGGGCGCACACGGCAAGCTCGTCGACGCCCCCACCCCACCGCTTACTCTGGCGAAATGACGGAGCCAGTTCCACTTACGACGTCACACGCCATTGGTGTGTCGACACCCCCGGTCCACGATCTCACGATCGGAGACCTGCTCCGCTCAGCCGCCGCAGCGGCACCTGATCAGCTCGGCTTGATCGAAGGTATCCCACTGGGTGACGGAGCGGTCCGTCGTCAGTGGACCTACGCCGAACTGCTCGCCGACTCCGAACGCACAGCTCGAGCGTTGCTCCACCGGTTCGCGCCAGGGAGCCACATCGCCATCTGGGCACACAACATTCCTGAATGGGAACTCCTCGAGTTCGGCTGCGCGTTGGCAGGCATGGTGATTGTCACCGTCAACCCGGCGTTTCAGCGACACGAGTTGCAGTACGTGCTCACACAGTCGAAGGCAAGGGCAATATTTGTCGTGCCATCACATCGCGGCAACGCGATGCTCGCCACGGCTCAAGGCGTCCAGGCCGACTGCCCCGAACTCCAAGACATCATCAGCTTCGACGACTGGGACGACTTCCTCGCCGGAGCCGATCAGTTCACCGGCGAACTCCCCGAGGTCGCTTCGACCGATCCCGTCATGTTGCAGTACACCTCGGGCACGACAGGATTCCCCAAGGGCGCACTCCTGCATCACCGAGGGCTCGTCAACAACGGACACCATTTTGTCGACCGGCTCGGCATCGACGATGGCGACGTGTACGTCCAGACCATGCCCCTTTTCCACACGGGCGGCAGCGTGGTGGGTGTCCTTGGCTGTGTGTCGAAACACCTCACGCAGGTCCTTGTTCGCGAGTTCGAACCAGGGCTCGTGATCGAACTGTCCCAGACATACAAGTCAAACACCATGCTCGGTGTGCCGACCATGCTCGTCGCCATCCTCGAACATCCAGACTTCGCCGGTGCCGACCTCTCGCCACTCAAAGCCCTCTGCTCCGGCGGCTCACTCGTTCCCGAACATCTCGTGCGGACCTTGGAAGAAAAATTGGGTGCTCCATTCACGATCATCTTCGGTCAGACCGAATGCTCACCGGTGTCATCGATGACGCGGCCAACCGACACGATCGAAGACAAAGCTGGCACCATTGGCCTACCAATGCCGAACGTCGAGGTGCGCATCGTCGATCCCGAGTCGGGCGAGACGCTGCCGATCGGCGAAGTCGGCGAGTACCTGACTCGCGGCTACCACGTCATGCACGAGTACTTCGAGATGCCAGAGGCCACCGCGGAGGCCATCGACACCGACGGCTGGCTCCACACGGGCGACCTCGCGGCAATGGACGATCGCGGCTACTGCACCGTCGAGGGCCGCCTGAAAGACATGATCATTCGCGGCGGGGAGAACATTTACCCCAGGGAACTCGAAGAGCTCCTTTTCGCGCATGCTGCCGTCGGCGAGGTTGCTGTCGTCGGTCTGCCTGATGACAACTGGGGTGAGACGGTCGGTGCCTTCATTCGACCGGCTCCGGGCGCCGCCGTCGACAAGCAGCAGCTGTTCAACTACCTGCGTGCGCATCTCGCACCGCACAAGACACCTCGGCAGTGGTTCGCCGTCGACGAGTTTCCCTTCACAGGATCAGGCAAGATTCAAAAGTACAAGCTGCGTCAGCAGTGGATCGACGGCGAATGGAACGAACTGTGAGTGACAGCGAAGAACACATCGGCATCGCCTACGCAACGGCGGAGAGGTTTGAGCAGCCCGTCGATATCGCATACGACGGGTCATCGACGCAGCGCCCAGTGCGTGCTCCGCAGGTCGCCGGTGCGCTCGATCAGATGATGGGCGGCAATCCGCCGCCGATGGACGAAGACTGCCTGCAGCTCAACGTCTTCACGCCTGCCAGCGACAACGGGTCTCGACCCGTTCTCGTCTGGATTCATGGCGGGGCCTTCACCAACGGCACGGCGCACATGCCGTGGTACGACGGAACAGCGCTCGTTGAACGCGGCGACGTCGTGGTGGTCACGATCAACTACCGCCTCGGCGCCCTCGGCTACCTCGGTGACACGAACTGCGGAACCCTCGACATGGTGTCGGCATTGCGCTGGGTCCAGCGCCACATTGCCGATTTTGGCGGCAACCCGGACAACGTCACAGTGTTCGGCGAGTCAGCCGGTGGGGCAGCCATCGTTGCCCTGTACGCAACACCGGCAGCCGATGGTCTCTTCCACCGGGCCTGGGCGATGAGTCCGTCGGTCCTTCAGCTCCGAACATCGGACCAGGCCGCTGAGTACCAGCGCACATTCCTGGACCTGCTCGGTGCCGACTCGCTCGCGGCAGCGAAGGCCGCTTCACTCGACAGCATCCTCGATGCGCAGAACCGCATGCCACTCAGCGGCGCGGGGCTCAAGAACTTCAGCCCCGCCGAAGGCTGCAACAGCATCCCCGATCCAATTCTCCCTGTCGCTGCAGCAGATCAGCGGCCACTCGTGATCGGTACAACCCGCGACGAGATGCTGCTGTTCACCACCTTCGATCCATCACGTGCTGGCTGGACCGACAACGAAGTCGACCGCCAGTTCTCCAAGCGGTTCGGTGCCACGTCTGATGAAGCAGTCACCGAGTACCGCCGGCTCCGGCCCGGCACCAATCCGAGCCAGCTCATCTCGGCGATGCAGACCGACGAGATGTTTCGCGTGCCAGCGCAGCAGCTCGCCGCCGACCGCACAGCGGCCACCTGGATGTACCTCTTCGATGCCCGGTCGACCGCGTTCGGTGGCGTACTCGGCAGCTGCCATGGTGGTGACATTCCGTACATGTTCGACAACCTTGACCAACCGGGCGTCTCGATGTTCCTCGGCGACGATCCGTCCCAGAACGTTGCTGAGCACTTCAGCGAGGCACTCATCGACTTCGCCCGGAGCGGTGAGCCACATTGGCGCAGGTACGACAAGGATCAGCGCAACACGCAGATTTTCGGTACGGACGCCGGGGTCGTGGGCGACCCCGAAGCCACCATTCGCCTGCTGTGGCACTCATGATCAACCTCCCATTTGGGTCGATCACCGACGTTCCCGGCATCACCGTCGGGCACCATCAACGAGTGGGTCGCGGCTGGCAAACGGGCACGACTGCGATCATCGTCAAATCGGGCGCAACCCCAGGCGTCGATGTTCGCGGTGGTGGACCCGGGACTCGAGAAACCGATGCCATTCATCCGCAAAACTTGATCCAGGAGATCCACGGCATCTGCCTCACCGGCGGAAGCGCCTACGGCCTCGCGGCGGCACACGGCGTGATGGAAT